>Ga0208940_1000293_pt1 | contig 66110 bp, 52 predicted proteins | sample AD_JPNNA6_MetaG_FD_184445 | JGI IMG/M metagenome (GOLD analysis project Ga0208940, IMG submission 184445) | Active sludge microbial communities of municipal wastewater-treating anaerobic digesters from Japan - AD_JPNNA6_MetaG (SPAdes) (version 2) | ecosystem: Engineered > Bioreactor > Anaerobic... | reverse complement strand
CAACGCATCCGCTCGATTGTTAAAGTTCTGGTACAATGTGTACCGGAACTGCTGCAAATTGGTAGTGTGTAGAGTAATGTTGTCCATACACTACTTGTGCCGCAGTTCCGTTTTTTGTCAATACCGGACCCTGTTTATCGAGGCATTTGTCAAAAGTCCAATAAAAAATCAGTGCCATCCGTGGCCAAAACCAACGCCGTTTGTCCATCACTACGCCAAAGTTCCAGAGAACCCTTTTATTCTAACATAGCCCCCTGAATCGACAAGATGATAAATGAACCTTTGTAAAACGTCATTCTTTTTAATGCAAACGCCCCCAGAGCGCCGCCGCCAGTTCCTGTGACCTTGCGGTGATGGCCTCTTCATCCAGCGTAAGCAGTTGGCGATCCCGCATCAAAAGCCGCCCAGCGCTGATCGTCGTTGTGATCGCGGAGGCCTCGTAGCCAAAAAGGATGTGCCACGGAAGGTTCTCCGCCGTCAACGGTGTCGTCGGTTTGTAATCGACAAGAATGAGATCCGCCATTGCGCCGGGCATCAGGACCCCCAGCCGTTGTGCGGGCCAGAAAATGCGCGCGAGCTGCGCGTTGGCGTCGTAGGCCAACTGGAACACGAGGTCGCCGGGCATCGCCCGCGGATCGCGCCGCATGAGCTTGTGCCCCAGATAGGCTGCCTTCATCTCGGCAACCATGTTGTTGCTGAAGCCGTCATTCCCCAGCGCCACCCGCACACCACGCACCAGCATCTCCTCCACGCGTGCAAAACCGACGGCGTTGTTCATATTCGAGCGCGGTTGATGTGTCACCCACGTGCCACTTTCCGCCAGCACGTCCATCTCGGACGCATCGATGTGGACGGCATGCGCCACGATGGAGCGCGGTCCCAAGATACCCGCATCATGCAGGCGGTGGATGACGCGCTTGCCGGACTTCGCCAGGCTGTCCTCCACATCCTCCTCCCCTTCTGCCGCGTGGATGTGGAATCCACTCTCCAGAGCGGCTGCCGCAGCGACGGCATTTGCCAAAGTCGCGTCGCTCAGCGTCAACGAAGCGTGCAAGCCAAACGTCGCTGCCAACTGGGGATGGGGGTGGGCGCGCATCCGCCGCAGGAAACGGACATTCTCGGCAATGCCGGCCGCCGCGCGCGCGGGGCCATCACGGTCGGAGACCTCGTAACACAACGAGGCGCGGATACCAGACTCGATCACCGCTTCGGCCAGCACATCGAGCGAACCGTCGATGGCGTTGGGGCTGGCGTGATGGTCGATAAGGGTGGTCGTGCCGTGACGAATAGCGTCCGCCAGGCACACCAACGCAGAATAGCGAATGTCTTCCGGCGTCAAGCCTTTGTCAAGCCGCCACCACAGCCGTTCCAGGATTTCGCCGAAGCGTGCGGCCGGCGGCCCCGGATAGGCCCATCCGCGCGCCCATGCGCCGTAGAAATGGGTGTGTCCGCATAACAGCGCCGGCAGGGCCAGTTGTCCTGCCGCATCCAACTGTTCCTCGTCGGGATATTGCGTCACCAGAGCCGTTGTCGTTCCTAAGGCGGCAATTTTGCCCGCGCGGATGAGCAAGGCGCCATCGTCAAGGACCTGCGGATTATCACCAAGTGTGGCAACACGAGCATGAGTGATTAACATAATGTCCTCCCCATAAGAATCAGTAGATCTAATTTTGCCTGGTCTGGATCGCCAGATCTAGACCGGAACGGGGATTTGATGCCCCCCGCGGCGCCATTTCAGGACTTACGCAAGTCTGGCTCGAATCAAGCGACGGAGGATTTGTAGTGACGCCTTCAGGCGTCTCTTAGGAGCCGTCACTACAAACAGAAATTTGCGTAAGTCCTACATTTGTGATCTACTGAGAACTGGAAATACAGCGGCTAGCGTTGGCGAAAGCGTGAATCCTCAGCCAACGTTCGGCGCAATCCTTCTTGCAACGTCACCTGGGGTTCGTACCCCAGCCGTTGGCGCGCCAGTGTTACATCCGCCCGCAGGCGCGTCACGCCGCCACCCTCTACCGGGCTGTGGATGATGTTGCTTGAGGAACCGGTCAACGCCAACACCTGCTGCGCCAATGCCAGGATCGAGGTTTCTTCGCCGCTGCCGATGTTGATCGTGCGGTGATCCACATCCAGGGCGGTTAAAGCCGCCATCAAGGCGCGCACTACATCATCGACATACACGAAATCGCGTGTTTGTTCGCCGTTCCCAAAAACCACCAGCGAACCGCCGCCCAATGCCTGATGCATGAATCGTGGCACCACCGGAGAATGCGCCGGAAGCAGGGGTTGTCCCGGCCCATAAGCGTTGAAAATCCGCAACGCGACGGTCGTCGTGCCCCAGAGCGCCCCAATTGTGTGGACATAGTATTCCGCTGCCAGCTTACTGACGGCGTAAGGGGATTGAGGGCTGGGCGTCATCGTTTCGGACACCGGCTGGGTCGTCTGCGCTCCATAGATCGCGCCGGACGAGGTAAAGACCAGGCGTGGGACACCCACATCGCGCATCGCCTCCAGCAGAGCAACGGTCCCACCGACGTTCACCTCGTTGTATTCCCGTGGATAGAGAATCGACTCTGCCACCAACACACGCGCGGCCAGGTGGTACACACATTGCACGCCCTGCAAGAGCGTCCATAGTTTGGGCCGGTTGGTGATTTCCCCCCGATGAAAAAACACCCGCGCATCCAGGCGCGTTTGATCTCCGGCGCTGAGATCGTCCAACACAAGAACTTCATGGCCCTGGCGCACCAGAGCGTTAGAGAGCGCACTGCCCAGAAAACCGGCTCCACCTGTCACCAAAATTCGCACAAGGTCCTCCGTGGTAAAGAGTTCGTGTATCTATTCAGGCGCTCGGGCCGATCTCTGACTGTGCCCGCCCCTGCCTGGGCCGGCGGTGACGCCCATCCCTTCATCCTCAGGGAAAGGGGTTGAGGGGGTCAGCGCCGATGGCCGCAGTGTCAACCCATGATGCACCATCCCCAAAGTCTCATCCCGTTCGCCACCTGGCAGGGGGCTGAATAGTGACTCCCATTTTAGCATAGGTCACAGAAACTTCTAACTTTGCGATGAACGTCTTCCTTTTTCCGATAATCTGTCTTATACCTCTTTGCGCTTGGATGGATGCACCTTGCCCATCTCTGATTTCCGGCTATCATGACCTTGTTGACCCAATAAAACCAAACTACAAGACTGAAGACTACCAGACTATTTTCATTATGTAGCTATTCAGCCACCCTTGCGAGGTGACGAACGGGACTTTGGGGAGGGCACATAATAGGTTATCCCTTCGGCAGGTGCTGACCCTCTTATCCCCCAACCCCCTTCTCCCCCGCAAGCGGGGAAGAAGGGGGCGAAAAAGCGGGGGTGTGGCGGGCGGCGAAGCCGCCCGCCACACCCCCACCCAAAATCTCCCTTCCTGGGGGGAAGGGGGGCTGGGGGGATGGGCTTATAGAAATGTCATACAGAAGCACCTGGCCTACCAAAGTCTACGCCAAACCTGGTATGGAATAAGTGGCTTAGTCAGGTTTACTAGCCTGAATAGATACTTCATTATTTTCATAAGGAAAGCATGACCGAACGCGAATCGATTAAGGAGACCATCGCCCCGCCGGAAAAAGCCTATCTGGTCGGTGTGGAATGGAAAGCTATTCCTAACGGGAAATATGCGCCTGAAGCCTGGCCGGCCGCAGAATCCCTCAACGAGCTGGGACGTCTGGCCGATACGGCCGGCCTGGTCGTTGTGGGACACGCCACCCAAAAGTTAGAACGTCCTAACGCTTCCACCTTTATCGGCAAGGGCAAGGCCGCCGAGATTGCTGCCACCGCGCAACAACTCGGCGTCGATGTCGTCATCTTCGATGCCGACTTAACGCCAGGTCATCAACGCGAATTGGAAAACATTGTCGGCCAGGATGTCAAGGTGATGGATCGCACCGGGCTGATCCTGGACATCTTCGCCCAGCACGCGCATACCCGCGAAGGGGCGCTCCAGGTCGAACTGGCGCAATACGAATATCGCCTGCCCCGCCTGACCCAGACGTGGACGCAACAGGCGCTGACCCGTCAGGCCGGCGGGCGCGCGGGCGGCAGCACCGGCGGCGTCGGCGTGCGCGGCCCCGGCGAGACGAAGCTGGAAATGGACCGCAACGTGATCCGCCACCGCATCACCCAGATCAAGCACGAATTGGAGAATGTGCGCGCGCAGCGCGCCCGGCACCGCAGTCAACGCCGCCGCAGTGGATTGCCCACCGTCGCGCTGGTCGGTTACACCAACGCGGGCAAATCCACCCTCCTCAACACCCTCAGCGGCGCCGATGTCTACGTCGCCGATCAACTCTTCGCTACCCTCGACCCGACGACGCGCCGTGTTACCCTGCCGGGCGGCACGGTAGTGTTGTTGACCGATACTGTCGGGTTCATCCAAAGGCTCCCCACCACTTTGATTGCTGCCTTTCGCGCCACGTTAGAAGAGGTGATCGAGGCTGACCTGCTGCTGCACATTATCGACGCCAGTCATCCCCAGGCGCTCGAGCAGGCTCACGCCGTCTATGCCACCCTCAAGGAAATCGAAGCGGCAGACATCCCGATAATCAATGTGCTGAATAAAATCGACCGGTTCCCTGACCCGGCCGCCGCCGGCGCCACCTTGCGTGATCTGCCCGATAGCGTCGCCGTTTCCGCCTTGACCGGCCAGGGAGTGGATAGTCTGCTTCAGCACATCGAAGAAGTCCTGGAAGCTGAGATGAAGCGTCTTGACGTGCTCATCCCCTTCAACCGTGGAGACCTGGTTGGCCTTTTCCACGAGCGTGGACTGATCGATAAAGAAGAATACCGTGAGGCAGGCACGCGCATCCTGGGGCGACTTCCGGAAACCCTGGCTCTACAATTTGACGATTTCCGCACTCCCCGACGTCCTAAAGTGCAGGCAGATTCTTAACGGCGCCTCACACCAATCTTCACGAATTTTTAAGAGATTCTGGACTCGTCAGGATGATAGTGAACACAACCGCTTTTTAAGAGATTCGCGTGGATGAGCGAGATTAGCGGTTTGTTTTATACGAGGGAAATGATTTGTCGCATTGGCGCAAGCAACAACGTAAGGAACTTTATTTCCAAAAGGCGAAGCAAGAGGGCTACCGCGCCCGCTCGGCGTACAAGCTCTTGCAGATCCAGGAAAAATTTCACATCATCCGCCGCGGCGACATCGTGGTGGATTTGGGCGCCGCGCCGGGATCATGGAGCCAGGTAACGGTGAAACTGGTGGGCAACAGCGGCCGCGTGATCGCCCTCGACCTGCAAGCCATCGCCCCCATTCCCGGCGTCACCACGCTACAAGGCGATATGACTGATCCGGCCATTCAGGCGCAAGTGATGGAGATGGCCGGCGGGCACGCTAACGTCGTGCTCAGCGATGCCGCGCCTTCCACCACCGGCATCAAGCTGCGCGACCACGTGCTCTCCATCGAGCTAGGCCGCGCTGCGCTTGCCGTCGCTCAAAACCTTCTCGTTCCCGGCGGCAACCTGGTGATCAAAGTTTTCGAGGGTGAAGACCTGCCCGGCCTGCTCCACGATGTCAAAATGGCCTTCCACCCGGTCAAAGTCCACACCCCACCGGCTACCCGCAACGAAAGTTGGGAATCCTTTATCATCGCTCGAGGGTTCAAAGCGCCCCTATGATCCCAGAAGAACTGCACTTGCGCAATTTTCTTTCTCACCGTGAGACCGACCTGGACTTTCGCGGCGTCCATCTCGCCAGCCTGGTTGGCGAGAACGGCGCGGGCAAATCTGCGCTGCTCGATGCCATCACCTGGGCCGTGTGGGGCCGGTCGCGTGCGCCTTACGGACGCGATGAAGACCTCGTTTACCACGGTGAGGACGCCGTCGAAGTCGAGTACATCTTTCGCATGCCATACCAGGGCGGAGACGAACGCCGCTGTCGTATTTTGCGCCGCCGTGAGCATCGGGGACGCCGTGCCGCCAACTCACTCCTCGATTTCCAGGTGGAAGGGGATGACGGCTGGCATATTCTCACCGCCGACAGCATCCGCGAGACGCAAAACCGCATCGTCGAGCAGCTTGGGCTGGATTACGATACCTTCATCAATTCGGCCTACCTGCGCCAGGGACACGCCGATGAGTTTACCATTCAATCCCCTGCTGACCGCAAGCGCGTCCTCAGTACGATCCTGGGACTGGATCGTTGGGTCGAGTACCAGGAACGCGCCAAGAAACAACTTTCCGGCGTGCAAGGGCGCCTGCAAGAAGTGGATCGTCGCCTGGACGAGACCATGCAGGAGTTAGCCCGTCGTCCGGAATACGAAGCACAGCTTGCTGAAGCTGTAGTGCAAGCGCAGGAGGCCGAAGCGCGCCTGGCCGAAATCCAAACGCAAGTGGACAAAATCACCCGCATCCAGGAACAGGCGCTGGGCCTGCGTCGTCAACTCGCCGACCTGGATGAACGTCTGCAGCAAGAAAAAACGCGCCTTGTGCAACTCCAGCACGATGAGAAAACGCGCCAAGACCAGCATGCTTACTACACGGCGATGCTGGAACAATCTGCCACCATCGAAGCGAACTACCAGGACTATCAAGCCGCCATCGGTGAGGAGCGCGCCTGGGGTGAGAAACTCAGTCAGGCGGCCCGCCTGCAAAGCGAAAAATCGCACTGGGAAGGGGTCATCGCCGCCGAACGGGAGGCGCTTAACAAGCAGCTTCGGGCGGCAGAACAGGAGATCACCCGCCTCGAGCGGGTCATCGCCGAAAACCGCGCCCGGCTGGAGCGCACGCTGAGTGACGCGCGGGGGCAAATCGCTCTCCTCCAGGAGCGCGCCGCCGCTCCGACGCTGCTGGCCGACCTCGAAGCCGCCCAGGCCAAACTGGCGCGTCTGGAACAGATCGCCCAGGACCAGGAAGCCGACCGCGCAGCGCTACAAGCCGGCGAAGTCGAGCGCAGTCGGCTGATCGAACGCAACCGCCAGCTTCGTGAACTGAGGGACAAAGTCAAGAACCGTCTGGAAGTCCTCGCCGAAGCCGCAGCAGTCTGTCCTCTGTGCCGCCAACCCCTTACACCGGAACACCAGGAACGCTTGCTGGCGGAAATTCAGGCCGAAGGCGAAACTCTGGGGGATGAACTTCGCGCCAATATCACCCGCATCCAAACCCTGCAAGAGGAAAAAAATGCCCTTCAACGGCGCATCCAGGAAAACGACTCATGGCTCCGCGAGCGTCCTCGCCAGGAGCAGATCGTCGCCCGTCTCCAGCAGCAGCTAGAGCAGAGCGCTATCGCGCGCGAGCGCATGGCCGATTTACAAACACACGCCGAGGTCCTCGAGCAGCAAATCGCCGCCGAAGCCTATGCTGAAGCCGAGCGGGATAAGCGCGCGAGCGTCATGGCGACGTTGACCGCGCATCAAGCCTGCCTTGATCAAGAAAATTACGCCGGTGAAGCACGCGCAGCGCTCGCCGCTGTTCTCGCGGCGTTGGCGGAACTCGGCTACGATGCCGCCGCCCACCAAATCATCAAAAACCGCATCCAGGCGCTCAGCAGCGCCGAAGCGGACTACCGCGAATTGGAAAAGGCGCGCGTCAGCCTGGAAAAAGAAGCCGAAACGCTCAAGCGTCTCGCCCTGGAGATCGAAGTGCAGCAAGGGCGCATTGCCCAACTCAATGCAGAACGGGCCGCGCAAGAAGCCGCCCTCGACGCCCTGCGCCCCGCCCTCGCGGAGGGGCCGCGTCTGGAATATCAATTGAACCAGGCGCGCCAGCAAGAATCCATGGCCCGTCAGCGCGTAGGGGCGGCGCGGCAAAATCTCACCGCCCTGGAGACGCTGGAACGTCGTCTGACGGACATGCGTGCCCAGCACGAGGAACTGGCACTGCGCGTCGGACGGCTCGCCGAACTGCGCGACGCCTTCGGCGTCAACGGCATCCCGGCGATGATCATCGAGCACACCCTGCCGGAGCTGGAGCGCGAGGCCAACTACATCCTCCAAAGCCTTACCGGTGGACGGATGCACGTCCGCTTCGAGACCCAGCGCGAGACCAAAACGGGGAATCTGCGCGAGACGCTGGACATCATCATCAGCGACGAAAAGGGAGCGCGTCCCTACGAGAACTTCTCCGGCGGCGAGCAATTCCGCGTCGACTTTGCCATCCGGGTAGCGCTCTCGCGCATGCTGGCGCAGCGCGCGGGGGTGCGTCTACGCTCGTTGTTTGTGGACGAAGGCTTTGGTTCCCTGGACGCCGACGGGCGGCAGCGGCTCGTGGAAGCCGTCAAAACCGTGCAACATGAATTCGACCTGATCCTCGTCATCACCCACATCGACGAACTGCGCGAAGCCTTCCCTACGCAAATTCAGGTGACGAAGGGTGAGGGAGGTTCTATCGTTGAGGTGGTGTAGCATAAAAGGTCTGATTGTTAATACATCCCGGCAGCCTGGCGGAGGACTCCAGATCGTGAGAAATTCCCCTCGTGAGGAGTCTCCAGCGTGGGGACCCCCCAACTTGTTGGGGCGGTTTGCCAGGTCCGGCTTTTATCTCATTTCTCATTTCTCAAGGGGGTTCCATGCGTATTCTCATCACCGGCGGAGCGGGATTTATCGGATCGCATCTGTGTGATCGCTATCTGGCGGAGGGCCATGACGTGATCGCTATGGATAATCTGAGCACGGGCAGCACGGACAATATCGCACATCTGGTGGGACATCCGCGCTTTTCGTTCATCAAGCATAACGTGACGCAATACATTTATGTCGCCGGACCGTTGGATATGGTGCTGCACCTGGCTTCGTTGCCCAGTCCGGTGGATTACCTGAATTATCCCATTCAGACGCTCAAGGTGGGGGCATTGGGCACGCACAACACGCTGGGGCTGGCGTTAGCCAAGCAGGCGAAGTTCTTGCTGGCTTCCACCTCTGAAGTCTACGGCGATCCTCTGGTCCACCCCCAGGATGAAACCTATTGGGGCAATGTCAACCCGGTGGGACCGCGGGGCGTTTACGACGAGAGCAAGCGCTTCGCCGAAGCGTTGACGATGGCCTATCACCGCTACCATCACGTGGATACGCGCATCGTGCGGATCTTCAACACCTACGGGCCGCGTATGCGCGCCGATGATGGGCGCGTGGTGCCGAATTTCATCTGCCAGGCGCTGCGCGGCGAGCCGTTGACCGTCTACGGTGATGGGTCGCGTACACGGTCCTTCGGCTACGTCGATGATCTTGTGGAAGGCATCGTGCGCTTGATGGCCAGGGAGGTCGAAGGGCCGCTGAATCTCGGCAACCCTGTTGAACTCACGATCCTGGAGTTTGCCCGATTGACGCTCGAAGTGACCGGCAGTGCCTCTGAAATTGTTTTTATTCAACCCACCGATGAGCGGACGGCTGACGATCCCAAACAACGCTGCCCCGACATCGGCAAGGCCAGGGCCGAACTGGGGTGGGAGCCGCGTGTGCCGGTGCGCGCGGGCTTGCTCAAAACGGCAGACTACTTTCGTAGGAAGTTGGGCCTGGCATAAGACGAAGTTCGCCTACTGATGAGGGGCTCGAGCGGGTGACGTGGACAGAATACTCAGCTTAAGTCGGTCGCAACATAACGATCTCCCCCCATGGGCCATCCCGGCGGTGTTGGCGTTGGCCGGCGCGGGGTGGGGTCTGCTGTTGGCGCGGTTCTCTCTGTGGAATGGCCTGCTTTTCACGGCGCTGGCCTTCATTTTTGTGAGCAGTGTGGGGGAACCGCTGGCGGGCGTCGTCGCTGTGCTCTTTCTGGGGCCGCTGCAGGCGTGGTTGAGCATGGAGTTTCCGCGGATTCCGGCGACGATCGGGCGAATCGTCTTTTGGGTGGTGGTGGGCATTTGGATCGCCCGTGGTTTGCTGCGCCGTGATTGGCACATCCCCTTGCCGCCCCTGCTTATACCGTTGCTTGGTTTTATGGGGGTGACGCTGCTTTCGCTGTGGCAGCCCTTTGATCCATGGACGGGGCTATTGGAGTGGGGCAAGTGGGGACAGATCGTGATCATGTTTCTGCTGGTTTACGACCGCCTGCGCGGTGCGGACGGCAGCCGACGCGCGATCTTGCTCGTCGTCGGGCTGGCTGGTGTGGCCGTTTTTCAGGCGCTCGTGGGGCTGTGGCAGTTTGGCTTTAGTGAGGATGTACCGGAGTCTTTTGCCATCGACGCGCGGTTCTATCGTGCCTACGGCACCTTCGAACAGCCCAACCCCTATGCCGGCTTTCTGGGACTGGTCGGTGCGCTCCTGGCGGGCATCGTCCTGGCGTGGGGGTGGGATTGGCTGACGAACGGCGCGTGGCGAATAAAAAATGATGCCTCCCGCACCTCTCATGATGTACCCTGCACGACGGGCCACGTTTTGCGTTTTACGCCCGACAAAGGCGTTTTTTTGCTGGCGCTGTTGGCTCTGCTTGTCACCGTAGCAGCCTTGGTGGCCTCGTGGTCGCGCGGCGGGTGGATGGGTTTCGCGGCTGCGCTCCTGGGCATCATCGTGGGGCTGCCACGTCGTACCCGGTGGGGTGTGGCTTTGGTGATAGTGGTCGTCGTCGGTGGACTCGGCCTTTATGCGGTGGATCTGTTACCCGCTTCCATTGAGGCACGGCTGACCGGTTTCCTGGAATACACGCGCTTCGAGGATGTGCGCGGCGTAGGTATCAACGACGCCAACTATGCCGTCATCGAGCGCATGGCACACTGGCAGGCGGCATTGTCGATGTGGCGTGAGCATTTTTGGCTTGGCGTGGGCTTTGGCTGTTACGAACCGGCCTATGCTACCTATCGATTGATCAACTGGCCTTTGGCGTTGGGACACGCGCACAACTATTACCTCAATCTCCTCGCCGAGACTGGAATTTTAGGCCTGGCGGCTTTTCTGGTGATGCTTGGCAGTGTGATGGTGAACTTGTGGCGCGCGTCGCGGCGTAGGACCGGTTGGATACGCGGTCTGGCGCTCGGACTCAATGGAGCGTGGATACACTTTGCCGTCCATAATCTTGTGGATAATATCCTCGTGAACAACGTGCATTTACACTTTGGCGTGCTATTGGCGTTGAGTGCATGGGTCGTATGGGGAGCCAGAGAGTGCAAAGAGGCGGCCTGAAAGAGGCTGTACCGGAATGTGTGCTGAAGTTGCCGTATCCTTTTGAGCGTTATCACGTTTACCAGGGTCGCACGAACGATTGTGGTGCTTATTGTATCGCCATGGTCAGTAATGGCTTATACGATATACCTCTGGTGAACGCGGCGGCGTTGGCGAGTGAATTGGATCGGCGTGGCCTGCCGGATCGTGTTCCCGGTTGGGCGCTGTTCCCGTGGGGCGTCGTGGCGACTTTCCGCCGCCTGGGATTACACGCACGCTGGCGCAGAGGAGCGCGTCTGACGCAGTTGTTTGGCCTCTTGCGTCGCAATCTGACGACGCTCGTGATTGTGGGAGAGCCGCTCCGTTTCGTGAATCATAAATGGAGTGGCTGGTCGCACTACAAAATCCTCTATGCCTGGGAGCCGGAGCGGGAGTTCGGGTTTGTCGACCCGGCTACACCCCAGCGGGCGGGGGTGACATGGCAGAAAGTTGAAGAATTCCGCCGTCAGTGGACGTGGATGGGACGGCAGATCATCGAAGTAGAGGGGCCTGGAGATGCCGGAATCTTGTCCGCAATGCGGGAATAGGGTTGCTGATGGAACGGTACGCTGTCCGGCGTGCGGGGCGCGGATTCAGCCGCGAGTGATGGACGAAAAAACCGGCTTTACATGGGCCGATTTCTTCAATTATAGCGTGTTCATCCTGTTGTTTCTCATCGCCGCCATTGCCATACCCGCCTTGACGGCTTGGCTGTGCCTGCATCTTGTCTTACGTTAGCAGATGAGTGGCGCGCAGACTTTACGATATTGTATCTATTCAGGCTAGTAAACCTGTAGGCGTGGGGGGAAAAGAGGCCGCTATAGGGAATCAGTTGCTGCGCCAGGTTGACTGGCCTGAATAGATACAAAACGGCTTTCTGGGCGCACTTTGCATCCTTGGCGATCCATGAATACGGCGTATCTTGCACCATGCAGGCAATCACCAGTTGCAACTATCTTCCGCCATGCTACAATAGAACCAGAGTCGGGATAACGTTAACGCTGGAGATAAACAATGAGTACGCGCCCAGCCGCGTCAGAATCCATCGCCGAGCTATTAAAAGAGAAAGTCCGCCAAAGAACACGCCTTTGGAGCTACGCTCTGATTCCGCTTCTGGTTATTGGTGTGCTCATTGGACTGTGGCTTCTGGCTACCTTCTTTGGTGGCGTCATTTCTCCGGCGCGTCCTATGAGTTTGGTCGTCACGGCCATTTTTCTGAGTGTGACGATTCTAGGAGGACGATGGGGGTATCACCATCTCGAAACGCTCACGATTGAGAAGAACCCCCTGATCCAAAAAACGCCGCAGGCATCGGCGCATGTCACCCGGGTCGCCGCCAGCAGTAACTCACGCCAGGAAATCGTCGCGGCGCTTCGTACCGAAATAGAGGCGCTTTTGCAGCCCCGCTGTATTGAGATCGCTTTGCTCCAGCCGTCCTCCAACTACCGTATTGCGGAAACGGACATTTCGTTTTCTGCCGACGATCCCCTGGTGAAGTGGCTCATCGTCCAACCGGCGGACCTGCCCCTCGCGCTGCCTGTCGTCCATCTGCCGGCTGAGGCACGGCCACAACAAACGCAGATGCTGGAACGCGGCCTCGTCCTGCTCATTCCCTTTGGCAAACAAGGATGGATGGGCATCGGCGCTCCCCATGACGGCGGGACCTACAATGCGGTGCAGCAGACACTGCTTCAGCACCTCGCCCATCCGGTAGCCGTTGGACTGGAGCGCGCTGCTATCGCCGAGAGCCAGCCTAAACGTACCCAGGAGCTACATTCTCTTTACTGGATTGCCCAGGCCATCAATTTTACGACGCAAATTGACGATCTGATGGAGTTAATTTACACCCAACTCAAGCGCGTCATCGACCTGCCGAACTTCTACATTGCATTGCGACAGTCTGACGAGGACAGGCTGGGGTTTGCCTTTTATGTCGAAGGGGATGAACGGCTGTATCCCGACTATACCTGGAACATCATCGAAGGTCTCACCGGCGTCGCCATAGCCAACGGGCTGACTATCCGCACCACGGACTATGTGGAAGAGTGTAAAAGACGCCACGTGGAACCCGGTGGCTTGCAGTTCGGCAAGGCCTGGATGGGTGTGCCGCTCACGGCGGGCGACAAAACTCTAGGGGTGATGGTCGCCTCGGCGTTTGACCCCGGCGCGACGTTTAGTGAAGAAGACGAGAACTTCTTCGTGACCGTCGCCGCCTATACTGCCGCGATTATTGAACGCTACTCTCTCAACGAACGGTTGGAAGCGCGCGCGCGTCAACTTGGCATCCTCAACGAAATCGGCAACCTGTTGGCCTCCAGCCTTGACTTGAACGAAGTGCTCAAGCTGGTAGTGCATCATGCCGCCAATCTGCTGAACTCCGAGGCCGGATCGCTCTTGCTGTTGGACGACGAGAGCGGCGATCTCGTCTTCCGCATTTCCAGCGGGCCGGCCGGGGACAAGCTGGTAGGAATGCGGATTCCGGCAGGCAAAGGTATTGCCGGCGCGGCCTTCGCCGAGAACCGGCCGGTCATCACACACGACACGCGCAGAGATGAACGCTGGGACGGCAGCTTCGATAAAAAAGCGGAGTTCATCACGCAATCGATCATTGCCGTGCCTCTCAACGCGCGCGGACACACGATCGGCGTGCTGGAAGTCATCAACCGTAAAGATGCGCGTTCGTTCAATCAAGAGGATACTGAGTTGCTCCTGGCCTTCGGTGCGCAGGCTGCCGTCGCTATCGAGAACGCTCTCTTGTTCACCATGACCGACCAGGCGTTGCAGGCACGGCTGGAAGAACTGACGATGATGCAACAGATCGACCGCCAGCTCAATGCCACGTTGGATTATAGCGCTGTGATGGGTCAAACGCTCGAATGGGCCATTCGCATCACCGGCGCGACCATCGGTCTCATTGCAGCCTTGCAGGAGCAAGAAGATGGCACACCGGGGTTACGCTTCCTGGCGCACCGGGGGTATCCGCCGGAAGTGTTTGAGCGTTATACGATGGATAACCTCTGGCCTCTGACAGAGGGGCTGTTAGGGATGACGGTGCGCAGTGGGGAAACCTCCCTGGTCACCGACCTGGCCCACGATCCCTATTATAAGAAAGTGGTGCCGGGGATGCAAGCTCAACTCACCATTCCCATTAAACGTGAGGAGCGGGTGATCGGGGTCATTGCTCTGGAATCCGATCAAAGCGAAAGTTTCCGGGATAGCGATGTGGCGCTGATCGTGCGTCTGGCGGATCATGCCGCCATCGCCATCGAGAACGCCCGGCTGTTCCAGATTGTGCAACAGGCGAACGACGCCAAAACCGATTTCATCTCCTTCGTCTCGCACGAACTTAAACAGCCGATGACGTCGATGAAGGGGTACATCGACCTTCTTATGAAGGGAATCAGCGGCTCACTGAACGAACAACAACAGCAATTCTTACAAATCGTGCGCAACAACATCGGGCGGATGGATCGCCTGGTGCAGGATTTGCTGGATATATCGCGCATTGAATCCGGGCGTTTGCGTCTGGAAATGGGACAGGTGGTGCCGGAGGAGATCGTCAGTGAAGCGGTACAGGCTTTTAAACAGGAAATCGCCGTCAAAAATCAAACGATCCAGGTGTTGATGCCCCCGAGCCTGCCCACCGTGGTCGGCGACCGCGGGCGTCTGATCCAGGTTCTCACGAATCTGGTCAGCAATGCGAATAAATACACGCCCGAAGGCGGAACCATCGTGGTCAGCGCCGAGATATGGGGCAACAAAGGGAGAGACTATGTGCGTTGGAGCGTCAAGGACAACGGGATTGGGATGAAATCGGATGAACTCAACCGACTGTTTACCAAGTATTTCCGGGCCAACAATGCCGCTGTGCGCAGCGTCCAGGGAACAGGTCTAGGATTGGTGATTACACGCAGCATTGTCGAGATGCATGGCGGGCAGGTGATGGTTGACAGTGCGTATCAAGAAGGTAGCACGTTCAGTTTCGCCATCCCCATAGCCAATTAAAGAATGTGGAGCGCATAAGCTTTAGCCGGGGCTAAGGCTATCGGGTGAACCCCTAAGCTCTGCGGGTTGGCAGCTCAGTCCCCCTGGAGGGATTTGGTGCATTGAGCCGTGGGGCTTCAGCCCTCGGTCGGCTGTCATTATGTGTTTCTAAAGGAAAAGGAGGGAATGAACTATGCCCAAAACTCGCATCCTGGTCATAGAAGATGATGATGATGCGCGCATGATGTACGGCATTATGCTGCGCAGTTGGGGGCACGAGGTCGCCGAAGCGACGACCGGAAAGGATGGCCTCCGCATTGCCCGGCAATTCAAGCCCGATTTGATATTGTTAGACATTATGATGCCCGATATCGATGGATACGAGGTATGCAAACAACTCCGTTCCGACCCGTCCTTTTGCACCGTCCCCATCATCTTCTTTAGCGCTTTAGACGCTGTAGATGATCGCATCAAAGGGTATACCATCGGCGGCGACGATTTCATCACGAAAGGGCAGGTCGAATATCAAGAGCTGGGCGCACGCATCCAGGCAGCCCTGAACCGCGTCCAACGCTTGAAAGCCGAGCCGCGCACGAAAAAACAGGGCAGTTCCGTCGGGTTGCTGTCACTGCGCGGCGGTGTTGGCGTCAGTACCCTGGCCCTCAACCTGGCGCGCCATGCTGCTGACTGGCTTGACCAACCCACTCTCTTGCTTGATTTGGCTTTCCCCGTCGGCAGTATTGGCCTGTGGAGCGGGATCGAGGGCACGCGCCACATAGCGGAACTTCTAGCGCGCAATGCGGCAGAGATCAACCTGCCGCTGATCCAGAGCTTTAGTCTGCAAGATATGCATGGTTTTTCCTTTATCCCCGCGCCGTCGGAAATCATCGACCTTAGTGGTATTCGCCCCGAAGCCCTGCAGCGTCTGCTCAACGTCTTGCGTGATGAAGGCTACTTCATCATTATGGATTTGGGCCGGGGAACGCTCCCGTTGCAATGGCACATTCATTCCCAGTGTAACTGGCTTGCCGTCGTCACCTCGGCGGACACGACGTCGCGCGCTCTGGCGAGTATTGCCATCAACACCGTGTTCAAAAAGGAGACCGGGCAACGCGCCTTATTGCTCATCTTCAATGATGCGACCAATGCTAAACCGGCTGACATCTCTCTGGGCTTACCCCGTACACCGGATATTTTCATCCCCTACACCCAGAATTTCCAGGCCATGCACGAGCCGTCTCCTCTCTCACAGTTGCTCTCCATTGTGACGGCTCCCTAGAGGACACAGCGACGGACCAGGTGCATTATCATCGCAAATCAAAGCGAATCAAATACGGAGGACACGCATGAATATCGATACAAACGTTCGTTATCTGGAGACTCACGAGTGGGCACGTCGGGAAGGTGCTGAAATCGTCATTGGGATTACAGACTACGCGCAGAGCACACTTTCTGACATCGTCTATGTGGAATTGCCCGAAGTTGGGGACATGCTCGCCAAGGGTGATCAATTCGGCGTCGTCGAATCGGTCAAGGCGGCTGCCGACGTCTATCTGCCGATGAGCGGCAAAGTTGTCGCCGTAAATACAGAGCTTGAGGACAAACCAGAACTGGTCAACCAGGACGCCTTCGGTAGCGGCTGGATGATCCGCCTCAGTCCTACCCACTTAGACGAATGGGAGACTTTGTTGGATGCGGAAGCCTACCAAAAGGTTGTCGAAGCAGAAGAGGCCGCGCACTGAGTGGCGCAACTCATCCAGAGCCGGCGTCTGGCCGGCGCCGATGTCGTCTTTGACATCGGGTTGGTCACTTGTGGTGTAGGACGAATTGCCCATTCACCCTACAGAACCACTGATTGTATACGAGGAGTCCAATGATGGTCTATGTACCGCATACTGATGTAGAACGTCGAGAAATGTTAGCCGCGATAGGAGTGAATCGCTTGGAGGACCTTTTCCAGGACATCCCCGAAGGATTCCGCTATCCCCCGCTCGATCTCCCGGAGCCGCTATCGGAGATGGAGATCTTACAAGAACTGCAATTTCTCGCTGCGTTGAACTTGAACGCGAACACCACCCCCACCTTCCTGGGCGCGGGGGCCTATCGCCATTGGGTTCCCAGCGTCGTGGATGACGTCATCAGCCGGGGAGAATTCTACACCGCCTATACTCCCTATCAGGCCGAGGTGAGTCAAGGCACTCTGCAGGCCATCTTCGAATACGAGAGCATGATCTGCGACCTCACCGGTATGGAAGTCGCCAATGCCAGCCACTACGACGGTGCGACGGCAGCCGCGGAAGCCGTCATCCAGGCGTACAATGTCTTCCGCAAGAAGCGCACCAAAATCGTGATCGCGCCTGCTGTCCATCCCCATTACCGGCAGGTCATCCACACATACACCCAGGGGATGGGGCTGGAAATCGTCGGGGGAGACGATCCCACCACGCCGCTGGAGCACTTGCTCGACATGGTGGATGCACAAACGGCCTGTCTCATCCTGCAAACGCCGGACTTTCTGGGACGGTTGATCAACCTGGAAGGTGTCGCCGACCACGTCCACGCGCGCGGTGAGGGGACGTTGGTGGCCGTGGTGGTCAATCCCCTCAGCCTGGGATTGCTCAAACCGCCCGGCGCCTACGGTGCCGACATCGTCCTCGGCGAGGGGCAGCCGCTGGGTTTGGGGCTTAACTTCGGCGGACCGTATCTTGGCTTTTACGCCACCCGGATGCAATACGCCCGCCACATGGCCGGAAGGTTGGTCGGCAGGACGGTGGATGTCGCGGGCAAAGACGGCTACGTGATGACGCTCACCACCCGCGAGCAACACATCCGCCGCGACAAAGCGACCTCGAACATCTGCAGCAACGAGGGATTGATGGCTCTGGCGGCGACCGTCTACATGGCCGCTCTGGGTCAACATGGGCTGCGTAAAATCGCCGCGTTGAATTACCACAAAGCGCACTACGCCGCCGACGTCATCGACGAGTTGGAGGGATTCTCCGTCATCAAGAACCGCCCCTTCTTCAACGAGTTCATCGTCCGCTGCCCGGCGTCGGTTGACGAGATCAATGCTTTCCTCCTCAACGACATCGAAGAAGTGGCGATCATCGGTGGCTACAATCTGGCGCGCGCTTATCCCCGTCTGAAAAATCACATGCTGGTCGCCGTGACCGAGATGAACTCGCGCCACGAAATCGATCTGTTTGCGGAGGCGCTGGGCGCATTTCCCGCCGAGAACAGGAGGAATGACCGATGACCGAACCCTTGATTTACGAATTGTCGTCGCCGGGACGTGAAGGCGTTAAACCTCCCCACCTGGATGTTCCGGAGAGTGCCCTGCCTATCGGCTTGCTGCGCGAGGAATTGCCGCTTCCCGAAGTTAGCGAGATTGACGTGGTGCGCCACTATCTACGGCTTTCACAACTGAATTACGCCATCGACAAGGGCATGTATCCGCTGGGGTCCTGCACGATGAAGTTCAACCCTAAAGTCAACGAAGTCGCCGCACGATTGGCCGGGTTCACCGGTATCCATCCGCTGCAAGACGTGAACTCGATCCAGGGGGCGCTGTACGTGATGTACGCAGTCCAGGAGTACCTCAAAGAAATCGGTGGTTTTGCTGCCGTGAGCCTGCAGCCCGCTGCCGGCGCGCACGGCGAGCTGACGGGGGTGCTCATCATGCGGAAGTATCACCTGGATCACGGGGATGCCGCCCGCGACACTATTCTGGTGCCCGACTCGGCGCACGGGACCAACCCCGCGTCCACGAGTATGAGCGGCCTGCGCGTGGTAGAAATCCCCTCCGACGCGCGCGGCAACATTGCTCTGGACGCGTTGCGCGCCCAGGCGTGTGAGCGCGTCGTGGGGTTGATGCTCACGAATCCCAACACGCTGGGACTGTTTGAAGAGCACCTGGAAGAAGTGGTCGAGATCGTCCACGGGTGTGGGGGGCTGGTGTACGGGGATGGCGCGAATATGAACGCTCTTACCGGCATCATGCGCCCCGGCGATGCCGGGATCGACGTGATGCACTTCAACCTGCACAAAACCTTCAGCACGCCGCACGGCGGCGGTGGGCCGGGCAGTGGCCCGGTCGGCGTTGCTGCCCGCCTGGCGGATTATCTCCCTGCCCCCATCGTCGTGCTCGATCCAGAATCCTCGGCGGAGGAATCCCCCACCTTCACCTTCTACGATCCTCCTCAATCCATTGGACGGGTCAAAGCCTTCTGGGGGCAGTTCGGCGTCATCGTGCGCGCTTATACGTACATGCGGATGTTGGGTAGGGAAGGTCTGCGACAAGCCGCCGAACACGCCGTGCTCAATGCAAATTACCTGCTTAGCCGCATCAAGGGAACATACCCCCTGCCTTATGACCGCCTCTGCAAGCACGAATTCGTGGTGGAAGGCCATCTCAAAGACGCGCCCGATATTCACGCGCTTGACATCGCCAAGCGCCTCATCGATTACGGCGTCCATCCGCCCACCAACTACTTTCCGCTCATCGTGCCCGAAGCTCTGATGATCGAGCCGACGGAGACAGAGAGCCGGCAATCGCTGGACCACTACGCCGACATCCTGCTCACCATCGCCGACGAGGCGCGCCATACGCCGGAACTGCTCCAGGAAGCGCCGCACAACGCCCCTGTCCGGCGTCTGGACGAAGTCAGAGCAGCGCGTCATCCTGTGCTCCGCTACGAGCATTGAACGAAACTTTGCTCCCTGGCGCAGGCTTTTGCACAGGGAACAAAAACAATGGGGAAGGGTGTGGCCTTCTCTTTTTGTTTGTTCTCTCCCCCGGCTCGTGGTATAATGACGCCAATGAGCAGAGGGGAGGGTAGCCAGTGCATCCTTTCTACCACAGGAAGCGCAACACCCATGGTCAGAAAAACGCGAAGGGAGATTCTTCTTGCCTGGCCCCAGCGTCAGCAGTCTGGGGATTGAGCGACGAGGGAGCGGATGGAATCTGAGAATCTGAACCAACACACACCGGACGCAGAGGACATTCTGAACGAAGCGCAACGCCGTATCAAGGAGCGGATGCAGCAGCAAGTTCCTCCGCGACGACGCACTCTGGTTAAGAAATTAAACCGGCTCGTCTTCTGGCTGGCACGCCACTGGCTGGCAGTGTTCAACACCCTGACAGGGCTTTTCTTGGGAGGCGCCTTATTGGCGCCGGTTCTGCTGAAAATCGGTCTGTCAGGAATGGCCCATCTGCTCTACATGATCTATGCGCGAGTATGCCACCAATATCCTTTCCGTTCGTGGTTCTTTTTCGGACCGCACATGGCCTATCCTCTGACCAACCCTATTCATATCGTTGCCATGAACAAACTGAGCGATTTTAACGGTGACGCGCAGATCGGTTACAAGACGGCACTCTGCCAACGCGACATTGCCATCTACGGATGTATCCTTTTGGCCGGGCTGCTGTACGGCGTGTTGCGCACCGGCAAACGCCCCCGTCCCTGGCCTATGTGGCAATACTTCATCTTTGGCATCCTGCCGATGCTGCTCGATGGCGGCATCCAATGGCTTTCTTACTTTATGTGGGTTTTCTTTCCGTCCCTCATTCCCGAACCTTTCGAAACCACGCCCTTGATGCGGACACTCACCGGCATATTTTTTGGGGTGGGGATCGTCGCCACTGCTTATCCCTACCTGAACGAGTATTTTGAGGACGTGTATCACACGCTTCAGCGAAAATTCAGCGAAGCGGACATACCATGGGAGGTCACAGCACATGATACCACCTGTTGATCCAGTCTTGTTCCAAATTGGCCCGCTTGGCGTGCACTGGTACGGCATTCTGATCGTCACCGGCATCATTCTGGGCGCCAACGTTGCCGCGTACCTGGCGAAAAACGCCGGGCAAGACCCGGAGACGATCTGGGATATGCTGATTATCGTCGTCATCCTGGCGATTATCGGCGCGCGTATCTACCATGTCTTTTCCCAACCGAGTGAGGGGTTGATCGGTTGGAACTACTACAAGGACAATCTCCTGGAGGCGCTTTACATCTGGAACGGCGGACTGGGCATCTACGGCGCCATCATCGGCGGGATACTCGGTGTGATCCTCTTTACGGCCAGACGCAAACTGCGGCCGCTTCAATGGCTGGATTTCGCCGCGCCGGGCATGGCCGTCGGGCAATCCATCGGGCGCTGGGGCAATTACGTCAACATCGAGCTGTATGGCCCACCGACCACTCTTCCCTGGGGGCTACGGGTGCCGGCGCGTTACCGTATCGCGCCTTACACGGACTTGATCCAGTATCCGGAGAGCACCCTGTTCCATCCCACCTTCCTTTACGAGTCCCTGGCGGCGTTGGCGCTTTTTCTGCTGCTGTTATGGATCGCCACACACTTCCGCGACAAGTTGCAGGAAGGTGATTTGTTGGTGGGTTACTTGATGGGCTATGCCGTCATCCGCTTCTGCACCGAAATGCTGCGCCCCGATGCCTGGATGGTCGGTAACATCGCTGCCGCTCAATTATTTGCCTTGATCTTTTTCATCACCGGAGCCGCCTATCTGCTCGTGCGTCATGGGTGGCTTCCACGCCAAGCGCGCTAGCACCCGTGGACCATGTGACCTTCAACTTTCGGCTGTGGACTTTCGACTCATAGGAGGGACGGCATGCCCTGGGCAGAAGCGTTGATACACTTTCAAGAGATCGATCTCGAGCTACAACGGCTTGACCAAAGGCTGGCCGCAATCCAAACCATCCTCCAGGACGAATCCGAGCTATCGTCGGCCCGACAACATGCCGAACAAGCAGCCCAGGCAGCGCATGAGGCGAACAAAGCGCAGAAAGACATCGAGTTTGAACTGCAAAGAGTGCAAACCGATCTCCAACAGACCGAGCAGCGCCTTTACGGCGGCAGTGTCACCCAGCCCCGGCAACTCGAGGATCTGCAGGCCAAAGCGCAGTCCCTGCGGCGGCGGATCGCTAAACTCGAAGACGACCTGCTTGAAGCGATGGTCGCGCGCGAGGAGGCCGACGAGACCGCTGCCACTGCCGCGTCCGATCTACAACAGATGACCGTACAGCGGGAAGCGCTTTGTTGTCATCTCACCGCCGAACGCGAGGAACTCGAAACGCATAGACAAACACTGCACCAAGAAGCACAACACGTCAAAGAGAAGATTCCACCGGCCATTCTTGATTCTTACGATTATCTGACCAGCAGAACCGGTGGCATTCCTGTCGCGCGGCTCAACGGTGATATATGCAGCATGTGTGGAATAGAAGTGCTGAAGCCAACCCAGCGCAAAGTCAGAAACGGTGAGGAGGCCTATTGTGATGGCTGTCGTCGTCTGCTCGTCGCCTGACGCATCACCGTGCCTTAAACAGAAACACGCCCCTGAGCAGGGGCGTGTTTCTACGAAAGGAGGGTAACCAACTGCGTTATGGTCAGGAGGGCGGGGCTCCTTACCAAACGCTAACCTTATTATAGTTTCTTACCAAAATCTAGCAATAGGAAAAAAGTACTATATGAAGGTCATTATGAAGAGAAAATCGGCACTGGCAACGTGGATCCAGCATATCACCCACCTATCCATTGCCCAACTGTGGGGGCTCACCCTACTGGCAGGGATTTTTATCTTCCTCAACACGCATCCCATCCGACCTCACGATTTCTGGTGGCACGTGCGCGCCGGACAAGAGATCGTCACTACGGGGCACATCCCCGTCTACGATACGTATTCCAGCACGGTGCGTGGGACCCCCTACAACTACACGGTGTACTGGCTGGCGGAAGTCGTAATGTATCACGTGTACACACTCGGCGGTCCGGCACTCAGCGTTTTCTTACACAGCGTTTTGATCACCGCCGGGTACGCACTGCTCTTGTGGCAATGTCGCCTGCAGAGCGGGTATTGGCGCATCGGGGCATTGTGCGTCTTTGTCGCGGCGGCGCTCGGCATCAACAGTTGGAACGTACGCCCTCAAACCATCACTTTTTTGCTCGGACCGGTATATCTCTGCACCATGGCGCTCTACACACGCCGACCGCGCCCCGCGCTGCTGGCCGTTTTCCCGCTGGGGATGCTCGTGTGGGTCAACAGTCACGGCAGTTTTCCCCTCGGTATTCTGTTGGTGGGTATCTGGCTGGTGGATGGGTGGACGATGCGACGCAAAACCCCACGTCCGCTGTGGCCCGACGCCCTGGTGGCCCTGGTTTCGACCGCGCTCGCCAGCTTGCTCAATCCGCAAGGAGTGGGAATGGTCCGTTATCTGGTCGGCATGGGGCAAAATCCGGCAGTACAAAAGCTTGTCCCGGAATGGGCCGCGCCCACATTCCACGGTGTAGACGGCGCCACATTCTACGTTGTGCTCGCGCTCGGCGGCCTGTTGCTGTTCTTTTCACGGCGCAACCTGCGTCTCTCCCACGTTCTGACCTTGGCGGCCTTTGGCGCATTGAGCCTGCGCACATCGCGCGGCATTCCCTGGTTTGGCATAACGCTGGCGCCCATCGTCGCCGACCTGCTGCCCCCCCCTGCTGGTAAAAAGCGGATTGCACCTGGCAGAAAGCCCGCCAACGACGACCAGCCTGCGCATCAATCGGATCTACCTGGCGCTGTTAGCCGTGTGTGTGGTGGGGACCTTGCCGTGGTTCAAATCCTATCTTGCACTGCCGGAGAAAAAAGCGGGGCTGATCTCCGCCGAGACGCCCATCCAGGCCACGGCATATTTGTTGGAATCCGGCTGTCCTACGCCCATCTTCAACGAAGTGGGCTTTGGCAGTTACCTGATCTGGGCAGCACAACCGGCCTACCCGGTCTTCGTGGACCCACGTATCGATCTCTATCCGCTGGATCTGTGGCTGGACTACATCCGCATCTCTGTCGCCGCGCCGGGTTGGGATGAACGGCTCGAATCGTATGGCGTGCGCACGCTGATGCTCAGTCCGCAGACACAGGCCGGGTTGGTCGCGGCGGCCCGTGCATCCGGGCGGTGGAGAGTAGTCTACGAAGATACGGCAAGTGTCATTCTGGTGCGTGAAGAGTAAATAGACGAATAATAAAATGAGAAGGTCTGGTCGTCGCTAGCTATTGTGCAACTTGAGGCATTACACTTACCCGTTGCAATTCAGGTTGGCGTGCTAATATGAATGCTGGTTTCTTGTCTGGTCTGACTCTTCTGAAAATAGCCCCAGAGTACCCAGAGTTCACAGAGAAAAACACAAATTCTTTCTCATTCCCCAACCCCTTTCTCCCCCGCAAGCGGGGAAGAAGGGGGCAAGAGGGGGGTGTGGCGGGCGGCTTCGCCGCCCGCCACACCCCCACCCAGAATCCCCCTTCCTGGGGGGAAGGGGGGCAGGGGGAATGGGCTGATAGAAACACGAATATCTTGTCATACAGAAGCACCTGGCATACCAAAGTCTACGCCAAACCTGGCATAGGGAATAAGTGGCTTCGTCAGGTTTACTAGCCTGAATAGATACCTATTTTCAATCATCACGCGAAGTTCCAGAGAAAGGAGATATATCAATGGCTAAGAAACTGCGAGTTGTCATAGGGTTGGTTCTGGTCTTGATAGTGCTGGGGGTAAGTCCGGGAGGCGCATCAACAGCCGGGTATGAGAACCTGCCAGGCTGGCATTGGGTCGCCGGCGGCACGCTCCGCGGCGTCTCTTTTGCCACCGGCACTTCTGGCCGGGCCGTAGGAGATGGCGGCTTGATCATCCGCTCCATGGACGGCGGTGTGACCTGGCGTCCTCTTGTCGGCGGGACGAAGCTCAATCTACGTCACGTGCAGTTCCTGGACAACGACCATGGTTGGGCTGTGGGCGATGATGGCCTCATCATCGCTACGGACGATGGCGGCTCGACCTGGAACGTTCAGACCACCCCCACCGGTGCGGACCTGCATCGCGTGCACTTCGTCGATGCCGCTCGCGGCTGGGTGGTGGGCCAGGGTGGAACCGTCCTGGCCACGCAAAACGGCGGCGTCCAATGGACATCCCAGGCCAGCAACACAACCGAGGATCTCTACGGTGTAGATTTCGTGGACGAGACTCACGGCTGGGCTGTGGGCGGGAATGGAACCGTCATCGCTACCACCGATGGCGGCACGACCTGGAATAAGCAGTCCTGTGGTGAAATTCATGCCCTGTATGACGTGGACTTCGTGGATCGGAACAACGGCTGGATCGTAGGCTGGGGCAGCGCGCTCTGGACAACCTCCAACGGCGGCGCGAACTGGGGAGAGTGGATTTTGTCAGCATGGACCCGCGATCTCTATACCCTGGAGTTGACCGATGCGCAGCACGGCTGGGCCGTGGGCGCAGGCGGCTTTATTGCTCACTATGAGAATGGCTCCTGGACCGAGCAGGCGAGTGGCGTAGATGTTAACCTATACGACCTCGACTTCGTGGATGGGCAGCGGGGGTGGGCCGTTGGTGCTGCCGGCACCGTACTCTCGACGACCGACGGCGGTGTGACCTGGCACCGTCGCAGCGGCTCTACCACCGGAGCAGTCAACGCGCTCTACTTCATTGATGAGAATCACGGCTGGGCCGCGGTAGGCTGGTCACGGAGTGGTTTCCCCGGTGAGCTGTTGTATACTTCTGACGGCGGAGCAACCTGGAGCGTTCAGAAAAGCGGGGTTCCTTACCTCAACGATGTCCAGTTCGTCACGCCATACCATGGGTGGGCCGTGGGGGGACTTTATGGGGACGGCACTATTCTGTCCACGACCGACGGCGGAACCCACTGGATTACTCAGACTCTTCCTGTAGCGGGGCCTGTGAGAGGCATTCACTTTATCGACTCCGAAAAGGGCTGGGCGGTGGGCGGAGCGGAGAGCGGCAACGGTTGGATCCTGGGCACCACGAACGGGGGGAATAATTGGACATCTCAAAAGTACATCGACGGCTCCGGCTGCTTGTACGACGTCTGCTTCAGCGATTCCACCCACGGCTGGGCTGTAGGCGTAGACGGCAACATCTGGGCCACGCTGAACGGTACTAACTGGTTTACCCAAACCAGCGGCACGACCGAGACCCTTACGAGTGTCTACTGCTATGGACAACTTGGCTGGGCTGTAGGTGACAGCACCATCCTTGCTACCAGAGATGGCGGCAACACCTGGTTCGTCCAGGACAGTGGCTACCCGCACGCTACCTTCGCCGATGTGGATTTCAACGGGCCGGGGTGGGGATGGGTGGTGGGCATGGACACTGTCAGCTATGAAAGCCTGATTCTGGTCACGGGCGATCAGGGGATCACGTGGCTGCCGGAGGAATTGCCCCTCGATGCAGCTTTGCTGCAGAGTGTGCACGCCTTCCGTGGGGGACGAGGCCCTGTGATCTGGGCTGGTAGCAGCCATGGGATGGTCCTCTCCAACCGGCCGGATTCCACCGCTCCGGTAGCCGGCACAGTGACCTTAGCCGAGGGTGGAGCCATCTTCTCCAGCGATGGGAGCACGAGCCTGATCTTCCCTGCCGGTGTGGTGACTGCTACGGTGGTAATCACCCACACTCCCAGAACGGCATCGCAGGTGCCTGCGACGGGGGATCTGACGGGCTACCGAATGTTTGCGCTCACAGCGGTCTACAGCGACACCGCCATGCCGGCCAGCATCGTTCCTGGCGCTCACTATACCATCACCGTGGACTATTCGGGAGCAATAGTGGTCGAAGATGCATGGCTGGGGCTCTATCACTGGGACGGCAACGCCTGGGTCAAGGAGTCTACGAGCAGCGCCGACTGGGATAAGAACATTGTGACGGCTAACCCCGATCACTTCTCCTACTTCGCCGTCCTGGGGAAAAGCTATTGGGTTTACCTGCCTACGGTGCTCAAGAATTACCCGTAGGAATTGTGCTTCTCTTCCCAACGAGATGTTTGGGGGGTTTGAGCGGGGGAAAAGGACTGGCGACTGAAGTCGCGCCAAGTGAGCCTGCGGCTGGGCGTCCACCGGGGTGTGGACGCCCCCCCTGTGCCGGCGGACGGTCAGCCTTAGCCATCGAGGGGCGGTTTGTAACCGCTGAGGGGCAATTTCTAATCGCTGTCATTTCTGTGATTTGGAGCTCATGATGCGACGCAATAAACTATCGCTCTTTCTGCACCTGGTCTGGACAACGTGGGATCGTCTGCCACTCATCACGCCGGACATTGAGCGGCGTCTTTATCGCAACATTGAAAGCGAAGCCTAAAAACAGGATTGCATGGTTCTGGCGCTCAATGGCACGGCGGACCACGTGCATTTGTTGGGGACGATCCCGGCTACCCTCACGATTGCCGACTTGCTTAAACAGATCAAGGGCGTATCATCGCACTTTGTCAACGAAACATTGTCGCCGCCGCCATTCAAATGGCAAGGCAGTTATGGCGCTTTCACGGTTAGCCGATGGGATGTGGACAAGATCAAGAGGTACATCAAGCGTCAGAAAGAACACCACCGGACCCGTGAACTCGTGCAGGAGTTTGAAGAAACCTGTGAGGAAATCGAAACAAATCAACGAGGTGATTGAGGTCGCCCTTTCCCGCTCGCGCCGGCGGGCGACCAGCCGCAGGCTCATCAGGTGTGATTTCAATCGTTTCCTTGACAAATCCCCGAAATCTTCTATAGTCAGAAATCATTGTGGAACAGCGCAGGCAGGGGGAGAGAGTGCGTCATAGAGCCGTAGCGGCGCTCATCGCGCTGGGGTTGCTGGCAGGTTTGATCACCGGACGTCCAGAGGCGGCGTTTTTCCCGGATTCCTCGTCGCATTCCCCGGACCCCCCCCGCCTGTCCTTTTACTGGAGCTACAGAATCCTGCGCTGGGAGGATCTCATCCTCCAGGAAGCGAACCACCGTGGCCTGGACCCCGATTTCCTGGCCTCCCTGGTGTGGATGGAGTCGCGCGGCGAGGCCAATGCGATTGGCCCGCTTGGCTCGGTCGGCTTGATGCAAGTGATGCCCCAAGAGAAAGGATTTTCCTGGCGTCCCTCTACGCAGGCCCTTCTGGACCCCAGCCTGAATCTTTTTTGGGGTGCACGCATACTGGCGACCGTCATCCAGCAGGGCGACGGTGATGTCTTCCATGCCCTGGCGGCCTACAATGCCGGGTGGGAAAAGAGTACCCATAGCCGTCCGCATAGCTTTGCCACCACGATTTTGCGCGATTATGCGCACGCTGTGGCTACGCGCTGTGGGGTCAGTGAACGCTGGGTTGCTTTCTTTGCCGTGCAGGGTTATATCATCCGCGGGCCGATTTGGGTGGCCGATTCGGCCCGCCAGGATGTCTATTTCTTCGGTCAGACCAATGTGACGCTTGAAGGGACGCCCCTCATTCCTTCTGTGCCGCCGACAGCAGTGGTGGCGCGCTTCGATGCGGCGGATACCGGCTCGCCCCAGGAAGTAGGAATCTGGTTGTATGAAGTGCAGCGGAATGTCTGGAGCCGTTGTACGGCTGCGGCGGGGACGGCCACGGTGACGCCGACGGCTACGGTGGTTCCACCGACGGCTTTCTCCATGCCCACGGTGACGCCTGGGCCGACGGCGACGCCGGCTGCACGAAGGACCACAGGGCCCACGGCGGAGGCCGTGGTGCGCGATGGTGGCGCCGACGTGCGCCCGGGGGCGACCCGCTGGTGGGATCCCGTAGCGACATTGGCGGCCGGGACGCCACTGCGTTTGCTCGGTTATAATCCCGCTACGCCGGATTGGGTTTACGTGAGCACATGGGAGAATACGGTGCGGGGTTGGGTACAGACTGCCACTCTCAAGTTGCAGCACGATTTGAACATTCTGCCGTTGATGACTCCTGTGCCGACCCTGACGCCAACCCTAACGGCCACTCCCACGCCGTCGGACACACCCACCCCGTCGGCCACGCCGACGGTGGCGTGTACGGGAGAACCCTTGTGGGCGGAAGCCTGGCCGCTGCGCACGGCTAACACCGCCGACGGCTGGATGGCCGTCGTCTATATCGGTGGACATGGCGGCAATTGTGTCTATACCTATGCCTGGAATGAAGAGGAGAATGTAGTCGGTGGACCCCGGCTGGACGGCATCACATTTGAGGTTCACATACCGAACCGTGCGGCCAATATCGTGGGCACGGCCGTGGTCATGTCAGGAAACGAAACCGTGCGCGTCGGTGTATTCATCAAACCGCCGGATAGCAATGAATGACTCCTCTGAAAATGGCCCCAGAGCACCCAGAGTTCACAGAGCAAAACACAAATTCTTTGTGCCCTGCGTGCCCTTCGTGGTGAAAAGTTTTCATTCTACCGCTGGTGAACCGCCCCCTTCATGATGAATTCCCCTGAAAAAAGCCAACCGGTGCACCCGGAAGCGGGAAAGCTGCACTCTATGCAGACGATGAAAGTCGATCTCTTGGTCCATTCGGCCGGGCAATTATATGTAGTTCCCCCGCATTCCCCTGGACCGCAGCGCGGCGTGCGTTTGGGTGAGCTGGGGATCATCGCCGGTGGGGCGGTGGCGATTGCCGGCGGGCGTGTCGTGGCCGTGGGGCCGACCGACGAGCTGACGGCGCATTTCTGCGCTGCACGCGAGATCGACGCCGGCGGCCAGGTAATCTGCCCCGGCTTTGTGGATGCCCACACCCATCTGGCGTGGCTGGGCGACCGCGCGGCGGAGTTCGAGCAGCGCCTTGCCGGCGCGACGTATATGGAGATCATGGCGGCGGGCGGCGGAATTATGTCCACCGTGCGCGCCACGCGCGACGCTGCCATAGCAGACCTGGTCGCCGCGATGCGCCCTCGCCTGGATCGGATGCTCGCCCACGGCGCGACGACCGTGGAGGTGAAGACGGGCTACGGCTTGGAGACCGACGCCGAATTGCGGCAGTTGGAGGCCATTGTGCAGCTCGACCGGACGCATCCGGTGACTCTGGTGCCGACTTTTTTGGGGGCGCACGCCATCCCTGCCGAGTACCAAACTCGCCCCGACGCTTACGTCGACCTGGTCATTCATCAGATGTTGCCTGCCGTGGTTGAAAAGTCGTCGGCCTTGGGGCTGGCGCGTTTGCCGTTCTGTGACGTTTTCTGTGAGGACGGCGCTTTCGACCTGGCGCAAAGCCGCCGTATCCTGGAGGCCGCGCGTGACCTGGGCTTCCCGTTGAAGATGCACGTGGATGAATTTGTCGCGCTCGGCGGAACCAGGCTGGCGGTGGACCTGGGAGCCACCTCGGTAGATCATCTCGTAGCTACGTCGCCGGAAGACATCGCGGCGCTGGGCGCTTCGAACACGATAGCGGTGTCGTTGCCGTGTACCCCCTTCGGCCTGGGACAAAGCGCCTACACCCCCGCGCGGGCGATCCTGGAGGCCGGGGGAGCGCTGGCGTTGGCGACCGATTGCAACCCGGGCACCGCCTGGAACGAGTCGATGCCCTTTGTCATTGCCCTGGCGTGTCGCTATTTGCGGCTGACGCCCGCGCAGGCGCTGGTCGCGGCGACGCTGAACGCGGCCTTTGCCGTCGGTCTGGGGGAGCGGGTGGGGAGCCTCGCGCCTGGCTACACCGCCGATCTGTTGCTCCTGGACATACCCGATTATCGTCATCTGGGCTATCGCTTTGGCACGAATCCTGTAACGCTGGTGGTCAAAGGTGGCGAGGTTGTTGCTGTGAACGGACAGCGGGTGGTGGCATGACCCTCGCTTGCGGCGCGAATTACACGCTGGTCGCGGCGGAGGGCGGTCAGCGCCTTGACAGCTTTGTCGCCGCGGCGTTGCCCGATCTGTCGCGCACGGCGGTGCAGCGTCTGATCGACGCCGGGCAGGTGTGCGTGAATGACAGGCCGACGCGCGCAGCGTATAAAGTGCGGGTGGGGGATGCTATTGCGGTGCATGTCCCGCCGCCGGCGCCGGCGGCGATTGTACCGGAGGTTCTGCCGCTGGATATTCTCTATGAGGACGCGGATATCCTGGTCGTCAACAAAGCGGCGGGAATGGTGGTCCATCCCGGCGCGGGGAATTTTTCCGGTACGCTGGTCAATGCTTTGCTGGCGCATAGTGCTGATTTTCAAGGGGTCGGAGGGGCGTTGCGCCCCGGCATCGTGCATCGTCTGGACAAGGATACGTCCGGCGTGTTGGTCGTCGCCAAACACGACCGTGCCATCCATGCGTTGCAGCGGCAGTTCCAAACCGGCGAGGTCCACAAGATATACCTCGCGCTGGTGATCGGCCATGTGGAGCCGGCGGAAGGGATGATCGATGCGCCGATTGGACGCCATCGCCTCCAGCGGCAACGCATGGCCGTCGTCGCGGACGGCAAACCCGCGCGCACACGCTGGCGGGTACGCCGTCGTTACCGCGACGACGATCATCGCGTGTACACCCTGCTCGATGTGCGCCTGTTGACCGGACGCACGCATCAAATCCGCGTTCATTTTTCCTGGCTTGGCTATCCCATTGTGGGGGATACCGTCTACGGCCCGGCGCGCAGTCCCTTGCCGGCGCCGCGTCAGTTCCTCCACGCCCGCTTGTTGACGCTGCTGCATCCCACCACAGGGGAGAAGATGGTCTTTTTCGCGCCTCTGCCGGATGACTTGAAGGTTGTTTTGCGCTCGCTGTCGCCTGTAGTGGACGCGCCTTGAGCCTGTGGTTCTCTCCGAAAAATTCCCCTTCCCTGCGTGCGTCGGCCCTGTATTTCAACCCTCCGAACGGCATTTGACGATGAGGGCAAATTCGGGTATCCTTTGTCCATGGCAAAGCAGCGTTTGGACCTTTTGCTGGTTGAGCGTGGCCTGGTCGAGAGCCGCTCGCTGGCGCAGCGTCTCATCCGTGCCAGCGAGGTGCGGGTCGCCGGACAACAGGCCGATAAACCAGGCACTGAGGTAGCGGCAGAGGCGGACATCCGCCTGCAAAGCCCAACCGCGCTTCGTGAGTCGGGGCGGCGAGAAGCTGGCGGCGGCGTTGGAACGTTTTCCGGTGGTCGTCGCGGGCAAAGTCGTGGCGGACATCGGTGCGTCGACCGGCGGTTTCACGGATTGCCTGTTGCAGCATGGTGTTGCGCAGGTGTATGCCATCGATGTGGGCTACGGACAACTGGCCTGGGAATTGCGCCGGGATGCGCGCGTGATCGTGTTGGAACGGGTGAACGCGCGCTATCTGGCGACCTTGCCGGAGCCGGTCGACATGATCGTAGCGGATGTGTCGTTCATCTCATTGTGCCTCATCTATGCGACGGCGGTGCATTGGCTCAAACCCGGCGGTGCGGTGATCTCGTTGATCAAGCCGCAGTTTGAGGCTGGACGTGAGCATGTCGGCAAGGGCGGTGTGGTGCGCGATCCGGCGATACACCGCCAGGTGTTGGAGAAGGTGACGGCAGATGTGGCTGCCTTGGGATTAGGGCTGCGCGGATTGATGGTTTCTCCGCTCCGCGGCCCGGCAGGCAACGTGGAATTTTTGGGCTGGTGGGAGTTGGGGGCAGAATCCGGCGACATCCAGACGTGGATTGAGCAAACTTTGCGGGATGTTTCGACACGCTTGACCACCTGACTACCCGGCTATCGGACTACTGACTGCATTGAGGAGCAGAATGGATTCGCAGCATATTCGGAATTTTAGCATCGTCGCGCACATCGATCATGGCAAATCGACGTTAGCGGATCGTCTGCTGGAAGTGACCGGAACGGTGGAGTCGCGGAAATTCTCGACACAGTCCCAGGTGCTCGACAGCATGGACCTGGAGCAGGAGAAGGGCGTGACCATCAAGGCTTCGGCAGTGCAGATGCACTGGACAGCAGCGAATGGCGAAGAGTACGAGCTGAATTTGATCGACACGCCCGGTCACGTGGATTTTGCTTACGAAGTGAGCCGCGCGTTGGCGGCCTGTGAAGGCGCGGTGTTGGTCGTCGATGCCACCCAAGGGATCGAGGCGCAGACACTGGCGAACCTGTACATGGCGTTGGAGAACGATCTGGAGATCGTGCCGGTGGTCAACAAAATCGATCTGGCGACGGCGAATGTGGAAAAGGTTTCGCGCGACATTGCGGCGCTCTTGGGGATAGCTGTAGAGGAGGTTATCCCTGTCTCGGCGAAGGAAGGGACGAACATTGCGGCAGTGCTGCAGGCCGTCGTCGACCGTGTGCCGCCGCCCAAAGCCGCCGACGTCGAAGCGCCGTTGCAGGCGTTGGTCTTCGATTCGCATTACGATTCCTACAAGGGCGTCGTCGCGTATGTGCGGCTCTATGAAGGACAGGTGACCGGCACAATGCCGCTGCTGCTGATGGCGACCGGTGCGAAGACCGAGCCGGTGGAAATCGGCGTCTTCAAGCCGGAGATGGTGCCGGTGGATAGGCTTTCCGCCGGCGAAGTGGGCTATATCGCCACCGGCTTCAAATCGGTGCGCGAGGCGCGGGTAGGCGACACGGTGACAGAACAGCGCCGTCCTGCGGCGGAACCGTTGCCCGGCTACCGTCCCGCCAAACCGATGGTCTTTGCCAGTCTGTATCCGGCGGAGGCGGAGGATTATGAAAATCTGCGCGACGCGCTCGAAAAGTTGCAGTTGAACGATGCCTCGTTGACGTATGAGCCGGAGACCTCACAGGCGCTGCAATTTGGCTTTCGCTGCGGCTTCCTGGGCCTGTTCCATATGATCATCGTGCAGGAGCGGTTGGAGCGCGAGTATGCGCAGGACCTCGTAGTAACCGCGCCGAGCGTGGCTTACCAGGTGTTGTTGACGAACGGTGAGGAGATCGAGATTCATCGACCTGCCGATTTACCGGATCCGGCGGTGATTGCCGAAGTCCGCGAACCGTGGATGAAAGTGCAAGTCATTACCCCAAATGAATACATCGGCGTATTGATGGAGATTTTCCGCCGCAAACGCGGCAACTTTCTGCTGACCGAAACACTGGACCAGCAGCGTGTCCTTCTCACGTTCGAGACGCCGTTGGCGGAGATGGTGATCGATCTGCACGACCGTATCAAATCCGCGACGCGGGGGTATGCTTCGATGGATTACAGCTTCGACAGCTACCGTGCTGATGATCTGGTGAAGGTGGACGTATGGGTGAACAAGGAACCGGTCGATGCGTTGGCGATCATCGTGCACCGCGATGCAGCCTACGAGAAAGGCTCGTTGCTCATCCGCAAAATGAAGGAGGCCATTCCGCGCCAGTTGTTCGAGGTGCCGATCCAGGCGGTGGTCGGCGGAAAAGTCGTCGCGCGTGTCAACGTACAGGCGCTGCGCAAAGACGTGCTGGCAAAATGTTACGGCGGCGACGTCACCCGCAAGCGGAAATTGTTGGAAAAACAGAAGGCCGGCAAGAAACGCATGAAGGCGCTGGGCAATGTGATCATTCCCCAGGAAGCGTTCCTGGCGATGCTGCGTCTCGACGAAGATTAGTTGTCCCAGGACTCATGTGGGCTAAGAGCGGCGGAAGCCGCCACTATAAACGGAAATTTGCGTAAATCTATGTATTAGTCTATGGATTGAGGCAGGTTAGATGAGTGCATTGGGTGAGGCATGGCGTAAAATCCCCCTGCCGCGGCGCAGACAGTTAATTTTGCTGTCGGCAGCATTGCTGCTCATTGGAGCGGTGATTTGGACGGCGCGAACGGTCTTACTCCCCTACATCCTGGGGCTGGTTTTGGCTTATGTCATCGCGCCGTTGGTCAAATTCTTCGAGCAACGGTTCTTGTGGCTGAGCCAACGACGACACCTGGGCTTTTTGCACCGCGTGGCGCGCGGCTTGGCGATTGGCGTCGTCTACCTGCTGGTGTTGGCTGCCCTGGTTGGTTTCTTCGCCGTCTTTGTGCCGATCTTGATCGAACAAGGTAAAGCGCTCTGGGCATCACGAGAAACGATCTGGCAGTATATTTCTCGCCTGGGTGACGATGTGATCACGCAATACCGCTTGTTGCCGGAACAGGTGCGCGCCCAGATCGATGAAAACCTCACCAAATTCGGTGAACAGGTAGGCAAAATCATCCAGCAGGCGATGGGAGGCACGGCGGTCGTGATCTCTTATACCTTCGGCCTGGTGTTGGCGATCTTGATTATCCCCTTTTGGATGTTTTATCTGCTGCTGGACTCACACAAATTGAAGCAGACGCTGGTGCGTTCGATCCCTCTTCCGATTCGTGAGGATGTGTTGAAAATAGCCGCACTCATCGATGCTGTTTTCGCCTCTTATCTGCGCGGACAGCTTCTTCTGGCCCTGACCATCGGGTTAGCCTCGACGATTTTCTTTGGAATTGCCGGAGTACAGTTTGCGCTGATTCTTGGTGTGATCGCCGGTCTCTTTGAATTGATCCCTAACATCGGCCCCATTCTCGGCGCGATACCGGCAATCCTGGTGGCGCTGGCGCAGAACCCTACCTTGGCACTGGCTACGACAATCTATGCGGTGGTCATCCAGCAGGTGGAGAACATTTTCATCACCCCGCGCGTCCTTGGCAGAAGCGTCAAACTCCATCCGGCATTGGTGATGGTGGTTCTGGCCATCGGCAGTGAGATCGGAGGGGTTATCGGACTGTTTCTCGCGCCTGTAGTGACCGCCGGACTGCGGGATTTGTTCCGGTATATCTACTTCCGTCTTGAGTTGCCTCCCCTTTCCCCTGCCGAGGCTTTGGAAAGGGTATGGCGTCGAGACATGGGATAGATAAATGTAGCGTGAGTGGGTCGCTCGCGGCGCTAAGCGAATTGCCCATTCGCCCGACAAAACCAAACTATTTTACAGGAGTGAAAGCTATGGCAGACAAAGTACGTATAGGCATTATCGGTGTTGGCATCATCGGCAAAAGCCACCTGCGCCATTATCAGCAGATGGGTAACGTGGAAGTCGTGGCTGCGGTGGATATTGATGTGCCGGAACTCAACCGTGTGACGGCCATGTTCGGCATTCCGCACGCCTACACGAAATTCGACGATTTGTTGGCCCACGACGAGATTGAGGCCGTGGACGTGTGCCTGCATAACAATCTGCACATGACGGCGACGGTGGCGGCGCTGAAGGCGGGCAAGCATGTCTACTGCGAAAAACCTATCGCAGGCTGTTATGCGGACGGTTTGACGATGGTGGAAACGGCCAAAGCGGCCGGCAAAATGCTTCATATTCAGTTGGCGACGTTGTACAGCAACGAAACCAAGGCTGCAAAATATCTCCTCGACCGGGGTGCTCTGGGCAAAGTTTACCACGCACGCTCTTCCGGTTTCCGACGGCGTGGGCGTCCTTATGTCGACGGTTACGCCACGGTGCCCTTCGTGCAAAAGGCCCAGGCCGGCGGCGGTGCGTTTTTCGATATGGGCGTGTACCACATCGCGCAGATCCTCTATTTGCTGAACAATCCCCAGGTTCTGAAGATTACGGGCAAGACTTACCAGGAAACGGCCATCGACCCGCGCCGCCGGGACATCAGCGGCTACGATGTGGAAGAGTTAGGGATGGGATTTGTGCGGCTGGAGAACAATATCGCGCTGGATATCGTTGAATCGTGGGCAATCCACCTGGGCGGTTTCGATGGGTCGTACATCGTCGGTGCGGAGGGCGGTGTGCGGCTGGATCCATTCGGCTATTACTTTAACCTCGGCGATCTGGCTGTGGACGGCACCGTCGATCTGGAACAGTTCAATTATCGTTTGCACAATGTCCACGAAGTGGGCGACGTTTACGATAGTTCGCAGCATCACTGGATTGCCGCGTTGCAAGGCCGCGTCGAACTGTTGCCGACCGCCGCACTGGCGCTGAACACGATGCTGATCTCCGAGGGCATCTATCTCTCCGAGAAACTGGGGCGTGAGGTCACGGCAGACGAGGTCAAGGCGCTGTCGAAATCGACGGCATTGCCGTTGTAAGCACCGCGTTTACTAGCCTGAATAGTGGGACGCCCTTCAGGGCGTCCCACTATTCATAGCGTAAGGCGTCAATGGGATTGAGTGCGGCGGCGCGTTGCGCCGGATAAATGCCGAAGAATAGGCCCACGCCGGCGGAGAACAGCGTCGCCAGCAACACAGCATCGACGGTGATGACCGCATGGAATCCTTCCGCGCGCAGCAAATACGAGACCACTGTTGCGCCGCCGGCGCCGAACAGGATGCCGATGATCCCGCCGACCAATGAGAGCATAACGGCTTCGGTGAGGAACTGCGCGAGGATGTCCCGCTTACGCGCGCCGACCGCCTTGCGTAACCCAATCTCGCGGGTCCGCTCCGTCACGGAAACGAGCATAATGTTCATAATGCCGATCCCGCCGACGAGCAGGCTGATGCCGGCAATCGCGCCGAGAAACACGGTGAGCACGCCGGTGATTTGTTGAAAGGTCCCCAGGATTTCCGATTGGCTGATGGCCGTGAAGTCATCGGGATCGCCGGGGGCGATGCGATGGCGCTGCCGCAGGATTTGGGTAACTTCCTCAATCGCCGCATTCATGCGATCTTCGGCGACGGCCTGGACGTAGATGAACGTGAGGCGCGGTTCGCCCGTGTTGGTGCGGCGTGGAAAAATGCGACTGAGCGCCGTGTTGAGAGGAATGAAGACGACCTCATCTTCACTGCCGAAATTGCTGCCGCCCCGTTCTTCCATCACCCCCACCACGCGAAACGGGACGCCGTTGATGCGAATAACCTCTCCACTGGGATCGGGCAGATCGGGGAAGAAGTAGGCGGCGGTCTTTTGCCCTAAGACGGCCAGGCGCGTTTGCCCTTGATTATCGGTGGCGGTGATGAAAGTCCCCAGGCGCGTGGGCCAATCACGTATAATGGCATAGTCCTCCGTGACACCGTTCACGTTGACGGTTTTGTCCTTCCCCGGCGTGGTAATCCGCGCCGTGCCCTGGAGAAGCGGGGCCACGCGCAACACGTGAGGGGCTTCCACGACGTTGCGCAAGGCTTCGGCGTCCTTTAGCGTCAGATACGCCGGGCGCTTTAATTCCTGCTCGAAGGAGCCGGGAATGATGAAAAAAAGGTTGCTGCCAATGGATTGAAACTGACGGGTGATGTACGCTTGCACGCCTTCACCCGCCGACATCAAGGTGATGACCGCGCCGACGCCAATGATGATGCCGAGCATTGTCAGCGCCGCGCGCATCTTGTTGGTGGTGAGCGCCTTGAGGGCCAGACGGAGGCTTTCCCAGAATTTCATGCGGCGTTCTCCTCATCGGTGACATGGCGGGCCTGGATTGGCTCGGCGACGCTTTCTTCGCTGACAATCTTCCCGTCGAACAGGTTAATGACGCGCTGGGCATGGCGTCCGATGCGCGGATCGTGCGTCACCAGGATGACGGTGATGCCGCGCTCGCGGTTGAGTTGTTGGAGAATGTACATCACTTCCTCGCCGGCCGTGCTGTCCAGGTTGCCGGTCGGCTCGTCGGCGAGGATGATGGCGGGTTCATTGACCAACGCTCGCGCGATGGCTACCCGCTGTTGTTGTCCGCCCGATAACTCGTTGGGAGTGTGGTGCATCCGATCGCCCAATCCCACCGCTTCCAATACCTCTTGCGCCCGCGCATGACGTTCTCGGATGCCGATGCCGGCGTAGACCAGGGGCAAGACGACGTTGTCCAATGCCGTCGTGCGTGGCAACAGGTTAAAGTTCTGGAAGACGAATCCCACCTTGTGATTGCGGATCGCCGCCAGGTCATTGTCGCTCATGGCGCTCACATCCTTGCCGTCGAGGGTGTACTGCCCGTAGGTCGGCTGGTCAAGACATCCCAGGATGTTCATCAAAGTGGACTTTCCAGAGCCGGAAGGTCCCATAATCGCCACAATTTCGCCTTGAGACACGCCCAATGAGATGCCGCGCAGGGCATGAACTTCGTTCGTGCCCATTTTGTAGACTTTGTGCATATTGTCGATCCAGATGACGGTTTTACGTTTGTCCATAAAACTCTCGATGGTTCTTGCGCGCTATGCCGGGATCTGCCGATTCCTGGCAAGCCTTAACTGGGGGTATCTTATTAAGGCTAGTCAACCTGACGAAGTAACTTATCCCCTATACCAGGTTTGGCGTGGATTGCGGTATGCCTGGTGCTTGTGAATGACGAGATATTCGTGTTTCTATAAGCCCATCCCCCCTCTTTTTCGCCCCCTTCTCCCCCGCTGGCGGGGGAGAAGGGGGTTGGGGGATGAGAGGGCCAGCGCCTATAAGCCGAAGTGTCAACCTATTATGCATCATCCCCTAAGTCCTGTTTGCCACCTGGCAAGGTGGCTGAATAGTTACAACTGGGGAACTATTTGTGCCGTGTAGGACTAGTTCCCCATAGATGGTGCCGGTGCCACTTGTATATTCAAGAGACTCGGCGTTTCCGCCACCAGAACTACCGTATCTCCTTCCGCCAGTCCCTGGCTGAGGATGGTGTAGGCATCGTTGCGTTCGCCGACGGTGACAGGGGTGCGTACCGGCAGGCCGTTTTCCAGGCGATAGACATAGGTTTCGCCGGATGACTGATCAGTACGGACGGCCCAGTTGGGTACGATAAGGACATCGGTGAAAATGTCGGTTTGGATGAAGGCGCTGGCCGTCATCCCATTCAGAATCGGCACTGTGCCGGTAGTGGTCAACAGGATGCGTATCTTGTAGGTGATAACGCCGCCGACGTTGCTGGACGTCGCCGCGATGCGCTCTACCGTTCCGCCGAGTGGAATATGAGGATTTGCATCCAATGTGAGGCTCACCGGCTGCCCCACGGCGATTTTGCCAATGTCGATCTCGTCCACGTTGGCCTCAACGTATAAGGACGCATCGTCCAGCAGGGTGACCGCCGGTAGGGTGGTGGGGGCAGGGGCGCCTTCCTGGATGTTAACCGCCGCCACAATGCCGTCGAAGGGGGCGACGAGGGTGGCATTCGCCAGGCTTTCCTGCGTCTGGGTCAAGGTCAACTGCGCCTGCTCAATTTGCAATTCGGCCTGCCGAATGCGCTCCGCGTCGGGACCTTCCTGCAATGTCTTGAGATTTTGCTGCGCCTGTTGATAAGCCTGGTAGGCCGAGGTCCACTGGCTTTGAATCTGTTGAAGCTGATAGTCGGCTTTGAGTTGCGTGATGCCGACGTTGCCCTCCGCCTCCATAGCCGCAGCGGTGACGCCGGCGGCATAAGCGAGCGGTTGATGGTAGTCATCGAGTATGTCGATGACGTTTTCACAGGCTTCCCTGGCTTTGTCGTTCATCTCTTGGGCCAGGCGGATGCTCATATTGGCCTGCGCGCTGGCGGCCTCCTTGCTGATGCGCGCCACTTCAAGCGATTGCGCCGCGCTTTGGATCGCCAGTTCGGCCAACTGGATGTCTTCTGCGGCTACCGGTTTTTGCAACACTGCCAGGTTGAGGCGGGCCTGTTCAAGCACAATTTCGGCCTGTCGGATGGCGCGCTCCAGATCGACGGTCTCTAAGCGTGCCAATTCCTGCCCGGCCTTGACACGATCACTGACCGCCACGTTGACCACGGCTACATTTCCCGTGAGTTTGAAGCTCAAATTCGCTTTTTGGTTGACGGCCACATTGCCGCTGGCCGGCACGGTGACGACCAACTGTCCCCGCTCGACCTGCCCGGTGCGCAGGATAGCGCTGGCGGCGCCTGGCGACTGTGCCTGGCGCTCACGCCACCAGAGCACACCGCCTATGCCGGCGGCAATCAGCGCCAAGATGATAATCCATGTAATGGCCTTTTTCATGCCTGACTCCTCTGAAAATAGCCCCAGAGCACCCCGAGTTCACAGAGAAAAACACAAATTCTGCATGCCCTGCGTGGTGAAAAATCTTCATTTAACCGTTGGTAAACCGCCGGTTAGTGTAGGACGCATGGTCCATTCGCTCTACGCCTCGGCAGTTATTGGCCGACCGTCGAAAAATCAAGCAGTGTGCGTTCTTCGGCGATGAGCACGACGGTGTCGCCTTCATTCAGACCGGAGAGCACCTCGGTGTACGTGTCATTGTACCGTCCGCGCGTGATGTCGCGGCGTTCCAGGACGCCGCCCCCGCCCAGCACGTAACAGTAGAGTACCGCCTCGCCACTGGATTGGTCCGTGCGCACCGCCCAGTTCGGCGCGAGCAGGATATCTTTGATCAGGTCGGTGTGAATGACGATGCTGGCGGTCATACCGTCGCGGATCATTCTCCCCTTCTCTCCCCCTGCGGCCGGGGTGACGGAAGGGGACGTAAGGTGCACCCGCAGTTGATAGGCCATAACGCCGCCCACATCGAGCGCTGCCGGCGTGATGCGTTCCACTGCACCTGTCAGCGTATCTTGTGGATAGGCGTCCAACGTGATGTCTGCCGCTTGCCCAACGCGGACTTTGCCGATGTCGATTTCATCTACCGTCACCTCCACGTAGAACTGGGCATCGTCGATGAGGGTGAAGGCTGCCACGCCGGGGAGCACTTGCAGGTTTTCCTGGATGTTGACGGCGGTGATCAGCCCGGCGAAGGGGGCGGTGAGTCGCGCGTCGGCCAGGCGCTCCTGTGCTTGCTCCAGGTTCAGTTGTGCTTGTTCGATTTGCAGTTCCGCCTGACGCATTTGTTCTGCGGTAGGACCTTGTTCCAACTGATGTAAACTTTCGACGGCTTGCCGATAACGTGTGTAAGCCGTCAGCCATTGCGCCTGCGCCTGTTTGATGGTGACCTCGGCGTTGATCCTGGCGATACGCTCTTGTTCTTCGGCGTTCTCGTAGAGGGTACGCGCGTTTTCCTCGCCCTCCGTGCCTTCGCGGCTGCGCCAATCCTTGAAGGTGTTCTCACGGGTACGCTGTGCCTGGACGATCATCGCGTCGGCATCCACCTGCGCTGTTTGCTTACCCAGGCGCGCCGCTTCCAGGGCCTGGGCCGCGCTTTGCACATTGAGTTTTGCCAGTTCCAGGTCATCGGCGGTGGCTGGTTTGATAAGGATGTCGCGATTGAGCGTCGCCTGTTCGAGCGCAATTTCCGCCTGCTGCACGGCGTGCTCGAGATCCGTTGTTGAAAGCTGCGCCAGCGCCTCGCCGGCCTTGACCCGCTGGTTGACCTTGACATAAATGCGGCTGACACTGCCGGCAGTGTTGAAGCGCACATCGAGCTTCTTATTGACCGTCACGTTGCCGCTGGCAACCACGGCGATGGGCAAATCGCCGCGTACAATCTGCTCGGTGCGCAAGATGCTCTGACTTTGCACTGCGGTGGCCTGTTGGTGGCGCCACCAGAAGTAGGCTGCCACGCCCCCGCCGATCAGCGCTAGGATGATAATCCACGTCAAAACTTTTCTCATGGGGTATTCCTCGCAAAATATGACCAGGGCTTTCATGCTAGCCCTGGTCATTATACCACAAACGGACTTAGCCAATTGAGGTTAGAGTTTGGATAGTGTACGCTGCAAATAGGGGAGAAGAGCGTGAGCTTTGCCGGCACCGACGGCCACACACGCCATCGGCGCGTCGGCGACGTAAACCGGTACGCCGGTCTCTTGGGTGAGCAATTGGTCAAAGTTACGCAGCAACGCGCCGCCGCCGATCATCGTCATCCCCCGGTCGATGATGTCGGAAGCCAGTTCAGGTGGCGTGCGTTCCAGCACTGACTTAACCATGTTGATAATGAGCGCAATCGACTCTTCCAATGCCTCGGCAATATCGTCGGTGGTGATTTCGACACTGCGGGGCAGACCGGTCACCTGGTCGCGTCCCTGCACTTCCATGCGCGTTCCATCCTCGACCGGCATGGCCGAGCCAATGCGGATTTTGGCTTCTTCGGCGGTGGGCTGACCGAGCATCAGGTTATACTTGCGCCGCACATAGGCGACGACGGCTTCATCCATCCGTACTCCGCCCACGCGGATGGCTGCCGAGGTCACGACGCCGTAGACGGAAAGCACGGCGGCCTCGCTCGCTCCACCGCCCAGGTCGACGACCATGTGTCCGCCGGGCGTATGGATGGGCAATCCGGCGCCGATGGCGCCGGCCAGAGGTTCGGGGATCAGGTAAGCGCGGCTTGCACCGGCTTCCAGGGTGGCCTCGCGCACGGCGCGGCTTTCCACCTGGGTGACGCCGAACGGCACGGTGACGAAAATGTGCGGCTTGAAGAGCCGCGCCTTGCCGATGGCGCGGTTGACGAAGTAGGAAAGCATCTTTTGCGTGATGCGATAGTCGGCGATCACGCCGTCGCGCAGAGGGCGCCGCACCTGAATGGTTTCAGGCGTGCGGCCCATCATCGCCCGCGCCTCTTCGCCGACGGCGACCACCTCACCGTTGTCGATGCGTTGGGCGACGACGGATGGCTCCTGGAGCACAATCCCCCGCCCCCGCACGTAAACGAGCACATTGACCGTTCCGAGATCGACTCCCAATTCTTCTGCCAGTGGCATATGCTTTCTCTCCTGCGACGTTGACCAGATGAATCATACACTAATTTGGTGATTTTGTCCAATGAAGTTCTCAAGTAACTGTTCGGCTACTCTTGTCAGGTGGCGAACGGGACTTTGGAGAGGATTTACCATGGGTTGACACTTCGGCCATAAACGATTACCCTCTCATCCCCAATTCCCTCTCCCCCGCAAGCGGAGGAGAGGGAGGCGAAAAAATAGATGCTTCTCAACTTGCCTCATTGGTTCCTGTGGGTATACTGGCAAGGGGATGGGGAACGCAAGTCTGCCATGGATGATGATCGTCCACAGGCTGAAGGCTTGTGAGGCATGGTCAAATTCCCCTGCTCCAGCGTTTTCGCTGGGGCAGGGGGTGGTCGGTGGCTCTTGACCGAGGAGCGAATGATGAAACAATTATGGGCGCCATGGCGGATGTCATATCTCCGCGGAGAAGACGAAAAAGTGCCAGGATGTTTGTTCTGTCACAAGGTGACGCAGGAAGATGCCGTTGAACACATCCTCTATCGCGGCACATCCTGTTTTGTGGTGTTAAACCGCTTCCCCTACACGAATGGTCACATGATGATCGTTCCCTACATGCATACCGGGATGTTGGAAGCGCTGGATGAGGCGACGCTTTTGGAGATGATGCAACTGGTGCAGCACAGTCTGCGCTTGCTGCGTCAGGTCTTTCATCCCCAGGGATTCAACCTCGGCGTAAACGAGGGGAGCGTGGCGGGTGCGGGGGTGGCGGAACACGTTCACCTGCACATCGTCCCCCGCTGGGCCGGGGATGCGAACTATATGACGGTGATCGGCGAGACGCGCGTGATCCCGCAGTCGCTGGAGGACACCTATGCGACGTTCCGCCCGCTGTTTGAGGCGTTGCACGGCGGGTGATCTGGTGAAATCCACGGCTGGTGGAGTGCGGCTGACCCGCTTACGGGTTTGGCATCCGTTTACGGTCGTCAGGTGGTTTTCGGCGTCTTAGGTGCGCGATACACCAAACTAAGGCCTGGCTGTGTGTGCTGCTACCGTGGTTGTGGCAGAGGTTTTACATGTGTCGGTTGATGTCCAGTTTTGTGGGCGTCCTTCACTGTCTATTTACCACACTCCCACTCGGTGCGGAATGTACTACACAAGGACTCCCCAAATTGCCCAGAGTATAAGTGCCCAAATCGCCCGGCGGTAACGCTGCTTACATAACTGGTAAATCAATACGACAACAAAAGGCACAGACATCAAAGCTGCTCTGAGCAAGATTTGACCCGCCTGGGTGCTGGCTAGCGGGAGATACTGCCCAAGCCAATCCAACTTTTCCGATTTCAGCAACCAGGTCCTACCGTGGCCTAGTCGTCCGCTGAGGCTTTGACCGAACTCTATTTCTAGATCATAACCCCAACATGATATGTGCCCCAAGTACCTGGAATCTCCCCGGGCTTCAATTTCAAAACGCGGCCAGTCAAAAGCTAACACTGGTTCCACGAGAAAATCAATGATTTCACCATACCCCGTATCTATCTCTGGTTGCAAGTCTACATAAGGGTTGGGTTCGTCTTCAGTTGTCCCCATTTCACTGGGATCGCAGAATTCTCCACATGGCCGATGCCCGCTGGGATCCGTGTACCTGAGCGGATTATTGAGCGTGTACGCGTACCGGTTGAGACTCTGCGGATTCCCCGGTTCGGGCACGAGGGTATCCGCACTCACAAACCGTCCCAGTGACGGTGAATAGAACCTGGCGCCGTAGTTGTACCATCCGAAGCCGCGGGCTGAAGCCCTGCGGCTCAACGCACGAAGCCCCCCCCCAGGGGGCTGAGCGGCCGGCCCGTAGGGCCTGGTGGGTTCAGCCGACGGCTTTAGCCTCGGCCAGGGGAGCTGAGCGGCCGGCCCGTAGGGCCTGGTGGGTTCAGCCGACGGCTTTAGCCTCGGCCAGGGGGCTGAGCCGCCGGCCCGTAGGGCCTGGTGGGTTCAGCCGACGGCTTTAGCCTCGGCTGAAGGATAGCGAGCCGCGGGCTGAAGCCCTGCGGCTTAACGCACGAAGTCCCCCCAGGGGGCTGAGCGGCCGGCCCGTAGGGCCTGGTGGGTTCAGCCGACGACTTTCGCCGCGGCCAGGGGGCTGAGCTGAGCGCCCGGCCCGCCGGGCCTGGTGGGTTCAGCCGACGGCTTTAGCCTCGGCCAGGGGGCTGAACGGCCGGCCCGTAGGGCCTGGTGGGTTCAGCCGACGGCTTTAGCCTCGGCCAGGGGAGCTGCGCGGCCGGCCCGCAGGGCCTGGTGGGTTCAGCCGACGGCTTTCGCCGCGGCCAGGGGGCTGAGCGTCCGGCCCGCCGGGCCTGGTGGGTTCAGCCGACGGCTTTCGCCGCGGCCAGGGGGCTGAGCGTCCGGCCCGCAGGGCCTGGTGGGTTCAGCCGACGGCTTTCGCCGCGGCCAGGGGGCTGAGCGTCCGGCCCGCAGGGCCTGGTGGGTTCAGCCGACGGCTTTCGCCGCGGCCAGGGGGCTGAGCGTCCGGCCCGCAGGGCCTGGTGGGTTCAGCCGACGGCTTTCGCCGCGGCCAGGGGGCTGAGCGGCCGGCCCGTAGGGCCTGGTGGGTTCAGCCGACGGCTTTAGCCTCGGCCAGGGGGCTGAGCGGCCGGCCCGCAGGGCCTGGTGGGTTCAGCCGACGGCTTTCGCCTCGGCCAGGGGAGCTGGGCGGCCGGCTTATCCGCTATCTCCAGGCCCCTGCGCCGATTGGTAAAGCGCTGTGGGATGTTCTGCTCCGATCAATGTATGTGCCATCGCGGAGAACTGCGCCGGATCGCCACTGGTGAAGAACTTGTGCTGCGCTGATGGAGCAGCGGAAGCCAGCCAACCACGCTGCGCTAACACACGCTCTACCTGCCGGGCGACGGCAGGAGCGGGATCGATAAGCGTCACCGCCGGACCGACGATACGCCGGATGGTGGAACTCAAGAAGGGGTAGTGGGTGCAGCCGAGCACCAGTTGATCGATGCCCGCATCGAGCATCGGGGTAAGGTAACGCCGCAGCAGTGCCTCGGTCTCAGGCGTGTCCAGCGCTCCGGCCTCTACTGCTTCGACGAGACCCGGACAGGCCTGTGTGCGTAAATCCACATCGTGGCCGAAGCGCGCTACTAACCCGGCGAACAGATCGCCGGCGAAGGTAGCCGGCGTGGCGATCACACCGACGACGCCGGTGCGCGTGTGTTCGACGGCAGGCTTGATGGCCGGCTCCATCCCCACGAAGGGAACGTCGGGGAACGTTTCTCGCAGAGCATGCAGTGCCGCCCCGGAGGCCGTGTTGCACGCGACCACGATGATCTTCGCCCCCTGCGCCAGGAGGAAGCGGGTGATGTCGCCGGTGAAGCGGCGTACCTCTTCCAGCGCGCGTTGTCCGTAGGGGATGTGCGCCTGGTCGGCCACATACAAGGTGTTTTCGTCGGGCAACTGATGGACAATCTCCCGCCAGACGGACAACCCGCCCACGCCGGAGTCAAAAACGCCGATGGGTGATGTATGGGCACCCGTGCGAAGGTTTTGCATAGTTATGCCGACCTGAACCCACTAAACCCTGCGGGCCGGCAGCTCAGTCCCCCTGGGGGGCTTGATGCGTTGAGCCGTGGGGCTTCAGTCTTCGGCTAGCTCGAGCAAAATTTCATAGGTCGCTTCTTCTGTCGTCACCGGCGCCAGGGCGGAAATCGCAATGACGGCCTCGTTCTGCTGATTGCTCATGGGAATGGTCCACTCACCCGATGTACCGTCGAGCATGAGCAACTGTTCGACCTGGGGCGTGTCGCCATAGGTAACGAGCTGCACGATCCATTCCTGGGGCAAAACGTTGGCGTGACGCACAAAGCCTTCGGCAATCCAATCACCGTCGCCGCCTTCTATATCGTCGCTGAACAGCGTTTGACCATCCACGATGAGTTCCACGTCATCCACAGCGAATCCCGCCTGGTTGACGGCGGCATCGGTGATGTACTCGAAGCGCAGTGCGATCTCCTGTCCGGCATACGCCGACAGATCGGCGTTCAGGCGGACCCAATCCTCGCTCTTGCCGGTCAGTCCGCAACCGAAGTTGTTGCCGTTGGGGTTCTCAGAACGACATCCCAGGCCTGGAGCGTCCAGAATCTCCCAATGGATGTCCGTTGAGTTGATATCCTCTGGAATGACGCCCGTAGCGGTTGTGCCGACAACCACGTAGGCGTAGTCCCAGTCTTCTTCGATGGAGTACCAGCTCCAGAAGCGCAGTTCTGCTGCGGTGGCGTTGCTCAAGTCGACCAGGCGCGTGAGCCGGGGGTCGGATTCATCGGCGCGGTTGGACCACCAGAGGTATTGGCCACTGTGGGCTTGCGTATTCATCAACGCGGTTTGTGTGGAACCGGTGAAGGTGAAACGTACCGGCGATTTGCTTTGGACCTTGATGTAGTCCACGCCGTACTGACTGACGGTGCTGCGATCGGTGATCGGCGCGGTTTTTAGGCGATAGGTGGTATCCATGCGTGGTGTGTTGAAGTCGATGTCCGCGTAACCGTATTGTCCGGAGTCAAGCGACGTGTCGTCGAGCAGATTGGCGACGATCCAGTTGGCGAAAATATCCTCGTGGGTGAGCGGCAGTCCCAGGTTTTCGGCGAGTACGGTATCGACGCTTTTCATGCCGTTTTCGGTGTGGTTGACCAGGGCTTTGGTAGCATCTTCGCCAAATTGATTGAGGAAATAGCTCATGAAGAGATAAGCTCCGCCATAGTTGGGTGAAGCATCTCCGGCGGTCCCCTCAGGCCAGTTTGTCAACTGTGTGTCGGGGATGCGCAAATAGGCGTACTCACTGCCACCGACGTCGTAGTGACCGCCGGGATAGGCGCGGTTATTTAACTCCATGGCCAGTTCGGAACAGCCCTCGTTGAGCCAGGTGTCTTCGTTGCGGTCGTTGTACCAGTGGATCATATGTTGAAATTCGTGTGCCAGCACGCCGTTGTAGAACTCATCGCCGATGTCGACGTTTTCGACGTTGATGTAGAACATTTCCATTTCGTTGGAGTCCGATCGCACGGCGCGCACATAGCTATCGGGGCTGGAGAAGTAGCCGGCGACGGTATCGCCCAGACCCCGGGCGTGCAGAATGCTTAGGTGCGGGTCGTTATCGACGCCGGGCGTCCACTCGGAGCCGAAGAACTCGCGGTTGGTGGGATAGGTGTGTTCCTCGAAAAGGTTGGCGGCTTCTTGCAACTTGTCGTTGTCCACGCTGACGCCTTCCTCTACCCACATATAGACATGGTCTGTTTTGTAGACGAGTTTGGCGTAGATGTCGAACTGCTCGTCGTTATCTACATTGGAAACCCTGAATTGGCGCCGCGTTCCCAGGGCATAATCGGGGTTGGGCGCAGAAAGGGTGCGCGGCGTGTCTGCCGGAACACCCAGGAAGCGGATACCCAGCTCGTGGTAGTCAGAGTCAGGGATTTGCGCTTCTTGAAGCGCGGCCAGCGTTTCAGCGGCCTCATCTGGCACAGGCGCGGTGGAGGGAGGAAGGTCAGGGGTAACCGGCGTATCTGGCTCATTGGGGGTGATGGGCTCGACCGGTATGCCCGGCCACTCAATAGGTGGAGGGGTGGGTATAGATGGATTGTTGCGCGAGAACCATAAAAATGCAGCCCCGCCGCCTATACAGCACACACAGGCGATCAGAAGTATTACAACTACGATAACAATACCAATCCAGAGATTTCGATTTTCACTCATTTTACCATTCCTTATTGTTTTTTGGCTCGGTGGGACTTGGCGTGGTGATGGAAGTTTGAGCTGCTCGCACCGTTCCGAGGCGAGTGTCCAGAATTGTGTTGCTTCTGCCTTGATTATAAATAATCGGGCGTAGAAAGCAAGGACGGTTTAGGGAAAAAGGTTCGACACAACATAAAAAAGCGTTATAATGCACGGGTCTGGTGGGGAGAAGAGGCGTTGAGCTTGTCTGTGATGAGCCGGGGGGGGCAGTGACAAAGGGGGACAGGTGGGTGAAGTTGATGAATGTGGCGCGTCGTCGGCCAGCCGGATGGGCGGCAGCCATCCTTTTCATAAGCGCCTGGTTCCTTTACATCCTCACCGCCGCGCGCGGTACGATCTTCGGCGATCCTTCTGAATATCAATTTATCCCTGCTGTGTGGGGTATCGCGCATCCGCCGGGTTATGCCTTCTACACCTTGCTGGCTGGCGTATGGCAGCGGCTTTTCCCCGTCGGGACGGTCGCCTGGCGCACGAATCTTCTGGCCGGTGTGGCCGGAGCCTGGACGGTGAGCCGAATTTTTCTCATCATCCTTGAAGTGCGCCTGGACAGCGCCGGCAAACCGGTCACGCCGGGGGCGCGGTGGCGTTGGCCGCTGACCGCGGCATGGATCGGCGGAATGGCGCTGGCCGTCGCGCCGGACCTGTGGCAGCATAGCATCCATGCCAACGCCCACATTGTGAGCGTTGCCATCACGGCGACACAGTTATGGCTGTTGGTGCGCTGGTCGCGTGAAGGACATGATCGCTGGCTGTTCGCTCTGGCCTTCTGCGTCGGCATCGGCGTGACACATCATCCCATCACGGTTTGGGGGCTACCGGCCTATGCCGTCTTCATCCTGGTCCAACGGCCAAAAATCCTGCTACAATGGAAAACCCTACTGCCCTTTATCGGATTTGGCCTTTTAGGACTGGCACCCTGGCTTTATTTTCCCCTCCGCAGTCCCCATGTGCCTTTCGGTCCCACCGACATGCGCACATGGGAAGGCTTTTTGCGGCATGCAACGGCGCAGGGATTGCGGGTGAATTTGTTCCATTTTGGATGGGCGGATCAAATCGACCGGCTGCACGTGTTTTGGACGTTATTGCGGTTGCAGTATACCTGGCCGCTGTTGGTATTGATGGCGGTGGGGGCGGGATGGCTGATAGCGCGTCGCCCCCGGCTGGCCCTGCTGTGGGGGCTGTTTTTGCTCGGCCATCTGGGTTTCACGCTGAACTCGGTGCAGGACGTGATGGCTTATCTGTTACATGCTTTTATGGCGTTGGCTTTCCCGCTGGGGGTGGGGGGGCTGTTGACTCTGGAAGCGGCGAGCCGTTTCGCGCCGCGATGGGGGATGGCCGTCCTCGCCGGGGCCCTGCTGGCGCTGCCGGCGGGGATGCTTCTCCATACTTTCCCCCGCGTCTCCTTGCGTGATTGGAATAGCGCCGATGCTTTCGTGGACGGGCTGTCGGCGCGTTTCGCCGGGCGCGCTGAAGGAGCAACGCTGGCTTCCGATTGGGAGCATCTCACCCCGTACTTCTATCGCTCCTATGTGGAAGGCGAAACTTTCGACGCGGCAGACCTGCGTCTTCTCTATGTCACCGGCTCGCTTTCGTGGGCGGATGCCGTGTTCGGCAATCTCGCCGCCGGCCCGGTCTACCTGACGAATTATCGACGCGAGATACGCGATATGGGCTTCCGCTTGCGGCCTGAAGGCGACCTTTGGCGCGTGCTGGAACCGCCGGCGCTGGAGCCGGTCACGCCGCAGTATCCGCTGCACGATGTATGGGTGGACGGACGCCTGGAACTTCTCGGCTACGATCTCCCCGCAGTGGCAGTCGCGCCGGGCGGGGTGATATCGCTGACACTCTACGCGCGCGTTGCGACGACGGAAACGGCCATCCTGATGCCTTTTGCGCGCCTGGGAATGGTAGAACAGCGCTGGACAACGGATAGCCGCCATCTGACGCCGGACTGGTTACCCGGCGAGATCATCGTCGAACGTTACGCCGTTTACGTTCCGTACACACTGCCGCCGGGAACCTACCCGTTATCCCTCGGCTATACCGATATGACGAACGCCGTGTCGGCCTTGCCCTTCGGCGATGGAGAAACAGCGTTGTTGTTGACCGAGTTGACCGTGCTGCCGGATAAAGCTGCGGAGCGGCAGGCGCGCGTATTGGAAGGTGCACTGACCAACATCGGCAACGACGTTGCTTTGCTCTCGGCGCGCGCTGCAGTGGGTTGGGCAAAGCGGGAGGCTCCATGGCAGGAACCGCTAACGCTCAAGGCCGGACAACCCTTGCATGTGACGTTAACATGGCATGTCTTGGCACCCCCCCAGACGAGTTACACGGTCTTCATTCACCTCATTGACGCAGCGGGGATGCCGTATTTTGGACATGACTATACCCCTTTGGGGGGCGCCTTTCCGTCGTATTTGTGGTTCCCCAAATGGCTGGAAGGACAGCAAGGACTCGACCCTTACCGACTGCTCATTCCGGCGAACATACCGCCGGGGCAATACTGGCTGGAAGTCGGCATGTACGAGATGGGCAGCGTCCGGCGCATTCCGCAGTTTAGTCTCGACGGAACCATGACGGGCGACCGTTTCATCCTTGGCCCGCTGTTTATTCAGCCATAAGAATGGATAGGAATTCCACATTCAAAGGGCTTTAGTTTTTGCCACGGATGACACGGATTGCACTGATTTTTTATACTTGGCGTGTCAATCCGTGAAATCCGTGGCCGGTTTCTTATTTCGACCGCACGAATGACTGTGTATGGGCGACTTTTGACTATTCTGAGGAGGTGCGTATGACCGGATTGATACTGTGGGTAATCGCCGCGACGATCATGCTGTTTGTGGGGGCCTACTGGATTTACACGTTGGAAAAGCGTCTGAAAACGCTGGAGGAGCGCTATCGGAAGATCCTCGCTCTGGCCGAAGACACCGACCAGGCGACGCTGGTGCAACTCTTGACCCGTCTGGATGCCCAGGAGACGTGCACTGCCGGGATCGAGGCAACGCTGCGCCAGTTTGTGCATGTACTACCGCATACGATTCAAGGTCATGGCGTCGTTCGTTACAGCGCCTTTGAAAATGTAGGCGGGGATCAGAGCTTCTCGCTGGCGCTGGTGGATGCGCGCGGCAACGGCGTCATGCTGAGTGGCCTGCATGCGCGCGACGACACACGGGTCTACGCCAAACCGTTGACGCAATGGCGTTCCTCATACAGTCTGAGCGCCGAAGAACAACAGGCGCTCGGTCAGGCGCGCCAGATGATCGAAGGGACGCCGCCCGACGCGGCGTGAGGCTGTACAGAATCCTGTGGAGCAGAGGGGGTTTGACAAACTCCTCTCTCTGGTTATGATTGAGACAACAGCCTGGAAATGGATGAAGGAGGAAAATCTGGGGCGTGAGTGCTGCAAGTTTGAGTCGGCGGCAAGATGGGTTAGTTTAAATGCAAGGAGGTAAAGATGTCATGGTTAGGTGGTAAGGGAAAATCTAAAGAACCTGCAACATCCGTTGCAAGACCAACAACTTCCGGGGGAGGACGTATGGCACAACCAGCAATCGAATCGACTATTGGCGCAAATACCCATATCAAGGGTGACATTCAGGGAGACGGTGGTCTCCGCATTGATGGCATTGTCGAAGGTACGATTGAAATCACCGGCAACCTGGTAGTGACAGAGAGCGCCAAGGTGCGCGCCGAGATCAAGGCCAACAATGTCTCTATCGCCGGCGCTGTCCAGGGTAACGTTTCCGCCAACCGCGTGGAGCTGCTGGACACCGGGCGTGTCTGGGGTGATATGACCATCAAGTCCTTGCTGATCAACGAGGGCGCGTATTTGCGCGGTCAAACGTTTATGCCGCAGGATTTGCAGCCCCCCAAGCTCGAAGCGCCGAAAACAAACAAACCGACCGTCGCTCCATCCGCGCCGCAGGCCGGCACCGTCGTCGACATCCTGCCAGAGGACAAACCGCCCAAGTAAGGGGAGGGGGGCCTCTTTTGGAAGAACAGGGGCATTCAATGTTCCTGTTCTTTTGCTTTTTTGCTCTTGTGTTTTCCCAGTTGTTGCAGCGCGCCCCACATCATGAGCACTTCGCCGGCCAAAGCGATTAAACTCAGGGGCATCAAACTCGTGCGCCGGAGTTCGTGAATGAGGGCCAGCGCCGCGGCGGTGTAAAAGCTGATGAGAATCTCTCCGGGCAGCGCGCGGTCCAGTTTGATACGGTAGGGCGTGTTGTGCCAATCCCCTTGCCGTCCATGGAGCTCGAATTTAGGGGTGCGTTTGAACTCGCCTCCCCAGTGAAACAGCCCGTCGAGCACCGCCAGAGTGGTGTTCCAACTGATGCCGATGCCCAGTAACATCAAGATTGGATAGGCGAGGATGCGGCGTGGCCAGTCGCGGTACAGCGCTATCTGCCCCGTCAGGTAAAGCAGTGGAGGCAGCATGGTCAATGTCCCCAGGGCAGCGGCAAGCGTGGGCAGGCGTGGCAAGTAGAGCGCCATCGGTACAATGAGAAGCACCAGGGCCAGAATGAGGGGTTGGCTGAAATAGCCGCTCAGGTGCAACAGCGCCATGATCTTTTGTGGGGGGCGCAGACGTGACGAACGCACAATGGGCCCGCTTAACTTGCGTAGAACTTGCGTCGACCCCTTGGCCCAGCGATACTGTTGTTGTCTGAACGCGGCCACCAACGGTGGAAGTTCTGCCGGCGCTACAACCTCGGGCAGGTAGAGGGCCTTCCAACCGGCAAGTTGCGCGCGGTAGCTCAGGTCGAGGTCTTCGGCGATGGTGTCATACTGCCAGCCGCCGGCCTCTTCAATGGCGCGCCTCCGCCAGACGCCGCCGGTCCCGTTGAAATTCATCAGCAACCCCGAGCGGTTACGCGCGATGTGCTCCACGATGAAATGGGCATCCAGAGCGAGAGCTTGCGCGCGAGTAATCAGCGAGTATTCGGCATTGAGATGCCCCCACCGCGCCTGGACAAAGCCTAACGTCGGATTATGGACGAGATGAGGAATCATCCGCCGTAAAAAATCCGGCGCGGGTGAAAAATCGGCGTCGAAGATGGCGATATATTCCCCTTGCGCCTGCTGCATAGCGGCGTCCAGCGCGCCTGCTTTATGCCCTTCGGGGTGGTCTCTGTGCAGCAGGTGTATTTGATACCCTTCGGCTTGCAAGCGCTCGACTTCTGTTTGTACCAGCGCAGTGGTGTCGTCGTCGGAATCGTCCAGTACCTGGATGTCAAGCCGGTCGCGGGGCCAATCGAAGGCCGCGACAGCGGCGAGAATCCGCCGTGCGACATAACGCTCGTTGCGCAGTGGAATCTGGACGGTCACAACAGGCAACTCTGCGTCTGCCATGGGGGGCGTTGCCGGCGATGGTTCGCGACGGTGATATAAGTACAGCACGATGAGCGTCACGATGTGGATGGCGTAGAACGACAACGCGGTCAAAATGACGGTGTAAAGAATTCCTACAATTTGCGATATCATAGTGAACTTTCAGCCTCTCTGCTATCTTATTATCTTATCTGCCCTATCTATTCAGGCTAGTCAACCCGACGAAGCAACATATTCCATATCCCAGGTTGGACGCGAATTCTGGCATGCCAGGCGCTCTTGGATGACACGATCAGCGTGTTTCTATAAGCCCCATTCCCCCTGCCCCCTTCTTCCCCGTGTTCGGGCATACCCCGAGAACGCCTCAACTACTTGCATTATACGCCCATTGCCGGATTCTGGCGTGTGATTATCGAACCACCGCGGTCCCGACGTTGGGCGGACACGGTCGGAGACCGGTCCGAGCACTTCCTTGGCACTATACCCAAAAACTAAAGGTTGACTGGCCGGAATAGATACACCCAATTCTTGACAGGGATTACAAAGGGATGAGAATGTTGTTAACACTTACCATTGGCGTCGCGTGTGATTTTGGGTAAAATATACGCAGTGTCAAGGGCTGGGGTTAGCCGGGTTAGTAATTCTATACAGAGGTCTATAAGTTGGAGGAAAAATGCAGGTTGGGGTAGAATTTACGGGTATTCCCCGGGTCGTTACCGGCGAAAAACAAGTTTCTCTCGAACTTAAAGACGGTACGACCTTTCGTGAGATCGTGCGCTTGTTAGGGATACGATATCCTAAAATGATCGGCGAAGTGCTTCAGCCCGACGGCGAAACCCTGCAACCTTCGACTAAGCTTAATCTCAATGGCCGGCGGATGATTCAGCCGGCGCAAATGGACGAAGCCCCTAGCCACGGTGACCGCATTATTCTTATGTCCATCCTGGCCGGGGGATAGAATGATGACCCTTTGTTGACCAAGTACAGAATTTTGTTATTCGCCCTTCGTAAATCGCAGGAGGTTGTTTATGTACGGTTATAGCGGCAAGATTTTGCACATTGATTTGACAACGCGCAAAAGTTGGGTCGAAAAAAAACCGGAGGAGTGGTACAAGCTCTACATCGGCGGGGTCTCGATGGCGACGCGGCTGTTGTGGGAGAACATCAAGCCGGGCTGCGACCCGCTCTCGCCGGATAACCCCATCTGCATCGCCAACGGCATCTTCGCCGGAACGCCGGTACCGGTGGGCGGAAAATACGGCCTGGCTTCTAAGTCACCGTTGACCGGCTTCATCGGCGATAGTCTCTCCGGCAGTTGGTTTTCCGTCGCCCTCAAGCGCACAGGTTGGGATGGCATCGTCATCCATGGCGCCAGCGCGGAGTGGGTGAACGTGTTTATTGACGACGAGCGTGTGATGTTCCGCGACGCGCGCCATTTGCTGGGCAAAAACACTTATGAGACCGAGGAAACCATCCGCGAGGAATTGCTCGACGACCAGGTGCGCTCTGCCACCATCGGTCCGGCCGGTGAGAAGCTGGTGCGCTACGCCAACGTTACCAACGATGGACGCCAGGCCGGGCGTACTGGGCACGGTGCCGTCTGGGGATCGAAGAAGCTCAAGGCCGTTTCCGTGCGCGGCACAAAGGGTGTCGTTGTTGCCGACCCGGAGACGCTGATGAAGATGTCCTTCGATATCACGCAGCAAGCGCAGGGGCCGTATACGGCCAAATACCGTGTGCTGGGTACGACGACCAATGTGCTTAATATGAACAAACTCGGTCTGTTGCCGACGCGCAACTACCAGCAGGGCGTCTTCGAGATGGCCGAGCAAGTGAGCGGTGAGTATCTCGAAGAGCATTTCAAAGTCAAGAAGATCGCTTGTGCCCAGTGTCCCATTGCCTGTGAGCAGGTCTCGGCGGCCAAACAAGGGATATATGCCGGCGCGATGACGGGCATCGAGTATGAGTGTCTCTACGCTAACGGTCCGAACCTCGGCATTGGCGACCTGAACGCCGTCATCAAGCTGATCGACGTTGCCGACCGGGGCGGAACGGACGCGATGAGCCAGGGGGTGACCATTTCCTGGGCGATGGAGTCCTTCGAGCGTGGCGTGTTCACGAAGGAGGATTTCAGGTCTGCCAAATATCCAGATGGTTTTGAGCCGAACTTTGGCAATGGCGAAGCCGCCGTCGCCCTGGCGGAAATGATCCGCGACCGCGAGGGCATCGGCGATTTGTTGGCCGAGGGAACACGCATTGCCAGCCGTCGCACCGATGCAGAACGCGGAACGGAGTCCTACAAATGGGCGATGAACATCAAGGGTCTGGAGAATCCCGGCTATGATGCGCGCGGCCTCAAGACGTTCTCCGTGGGACTGGCAGTAGGCACACGCGGCGGTTGTCACAACCGTTCGGCGGCCTACGACCCCGATATCCAGGGCGAAGTGGACCGCTTCAGCATTGACGAGACACGGGGGCGGCTGGCCGCAGAGAATGAAGAATACGCCGCCGTCTACGACACGCTGCCGTTGTGCAAATTCATCCGCCGTTGTTTTACTGGCAGAGCTGACCGGGCCGGTGCGTGGCCGGCCATCGCTGCGCTCATCAATGCCACCACCGGTTGGAATTTCGACTATGACGCTGTGGACCTCATCGGTGTGCGCGCCCACACCATCAAAAAAGCGTTCAACATCCGCGAGGGATGGAAACGCAGTGACGACCACCTGCCCTACCGCTGGCATCACGAACCGATGAAAGAGGGTGCCTCCGCCGGGCATGTCGTCACCGAAGAAGAGCTGGAATATCTCAAAGACCTCTACTACGAGGCTAAAGGCTGGACCAAAGAGGGTCTGATCCCCAAGTCCAAACTGATCGAGTTGGGGATGGAGGACGTGGCGGAGGAGATCGGCGTCTAAATCAAGCTTCATGGTTCTTTACAGGGGTGAACTATGGTCACTTCAACATCCAGGTATGCCTATATTGCGTGTGACGCGACGAAATGTGTCGGTTGCCAGTTATGCGAGTACATCTGTTCCTACACCAAGACCGGCGAGTACAACACCTATCGCAGTCGTATCCGCACCGTGCGTGTGGACGAAATCCTGATTACGGCAGTAGCATGTCGCACATGTGAGGATGCGCCCTGCGTCATCGCCTGTACCCGCGACGCGCTGACCCAGGACCCGGAAACGGGTCTCATCAGCGTGAACGCCGAGCGCTGTGACGGCTGTGCCTGGTGCATCGAAGCGTGCGACTTCGGCGCGATCTCCATCAATCCGGCGACCAAGATGGCCGAAATTTGCGATCAGTGTCAGGACAAAGAGGACGGCCCGCAGTGCGTGAAATGGTGTCCGAAGGATGCGCTCGAACTGACAACGGCGGAACAACGGGCGCAGAAGGCGCGGCATAAGTTGGTTCATGAAGAGGTGCAGGGGCCGCGGTAGAGCTACAGGGGGACTGCCGGAAATGGGAACGATGCAGAAAACTTGCGCCAGAGTCCATATCCGAGAGCAAAAAAATGACTTTGCGTACTGGCAAACACAGCCTTATTCTGTACGCCTGGCTACTTTAGAGCAAATTCGCCGGGAGTATCATCAATGGCGCTATCATGCTGAACCAAGACTTCAAAGAGTTTATCACATCGTTAAATACTAACGAGGTACGTTATTTGGTGATTGGCGGATATGCAGTCGCCTTGCATGGCTATCCACGTTACACCAAAGATATTGACATCTGGATTGAGATGAGTCCAGAAAATGCGGACCGGATGGTCAAAGCCTTAGAACAATTTGGCTTTGGTTCACTGGGGTTGCGGGCAGCAGATTTTCAAGTGCCTGAGCAGATTATTCAATTGGGGTATCCGCCGAGTCGTATTGATCTCATCACCACACCGCCAGGGGTGGAGTTTGCAGATTGCTATGCGTCACGAATTGAAGTGGAAGTTGATGATGTAAAAGTCAATTTCATTGATCTGGAGAACCTCAAACGCAGTAAGCGTGCTGCGGGACGGTTGCAGGACTTAGCGGATTTGGAACATTTACAGGAGTATGTCGATTGACTCTCGACTTTAGACTATCCTGAGGAGTCTCTATGACCGACAACAGCGACAACAACGAGGAACTACGCATCGGCGTTTACATCTGCCACTGCGGATCGAATATCGCCAGCACCGTTACCGTGCCTGAGGTCGTGGAGTACGCGGCAACGTTACCGAACGTGGTGGTGGCGAAAGAGCACAAGTATATGTGTTCCGATCCTGGCCAGAGTATGATCAAGAAGGACATCCACGACTACCGCCTGAATCGCCTGGTGGTAGGCGCGTGTACCGTCTCGATGCATGAGCCGACGTTCCGCGCGGTGCTGGCCGACGAGGGCATCAACCCGTTTTTCTTCGAAATGGCAAACATCCGTGAACATTCGTCGTGGGTGCACACGCACGAGAAAGAGGCGGCGACGCTGAAGGCGAAGGAGATCGTCTCGGCGGCGGTGGCGAAGGTGAGCTTTAGCCAGCCGTTGGAGATGTTCGAGGTGCCGGTGACGCGCCGTGCGCTCATCGTCGGCGGCGGGATTGCGGGCATCAGCGCGGCGCTCGACCTGGCCGATATGCACATCCCCACCTATCTGGTGGACAAGTCCCCGTCCATCGGTGGACGGATGGCGCAACTGGACAAGACCTTCCCCACGATGGATTGCTCCATTTGCATCGAAGCGCCGAAGATGGTGGATGTAGGCAAGAGCAAGTATATCGATCTGCTGACCTACTCCGAGGTCAAGGAAGTCGAGGGCTACATCGGCAACTTCAAGGTGAAGGTGGAGCGCAAGCCGCGCTACGTCCTCGAAGACCGCTGCACCGGCTGCGGCCTTTGCGTGGAAGTCTGTCCTATCTCCGTGCCCAACTTCGAGTTCGAGGAGGGACTTGGTCCGCGCAAAGCTATCTACGTGCCGCTGGTACAGGCCGTGCCGGCGATTTATACGATTGATATGGACGCCTGCATCGAGTGTTTCAAATGCGTCGAGGCGTGTGGCAGTTTGCAGGCGATCAGCTTCTTCGACGAGCCAAAGACGGTGGAACTGGAAGTCGGGACGATCATTGCAGCGACCGGGTTGGATATGTGGGATCCCACCCCGTTGGAAGAGTACGGCTTCGGCCTGTTCGACAATGTGACGACGATGATGGAGATCGAGCGCCTGCACTGCGCCGGCGGCCCGACGGTGGGCAATTTCGTCCGTCCCTCCGATGGCAAAACGCCCGCGACTCTCGGCCTGATCCAGTGCGTCGGCTCGCGCGACAAGCGCTACAACGAGTATTGCTCCGGCTTCTGCTGTATGTACACCATCAAGAACGCGTTGCTGCTCAAGTGGCTCTATCCTGAGATCGACATCACCATCTTCCGCATCGACATTCGCACACCGGGCAAGACCTACGAGGAATTTTACGAACGTGCGCGGCAGGCGGGCATTCATTTCGTGCAGGGACGCCCCGCCGAAATCCGCGAGGATCCGGTCACGAAAAACCTCATCGTGCAGACGTACAACGCTGCCCTGGATCGGCAGGTGGAATACGAATTCGAGATGGTGGGGCTGGCGACGGCGGCGATCCCTTCGGCGGGGGTGACGGATCTGGCGCGCGTCCTCACCGTGCCGCTCGACACCCATGGTTGGTTCCTGGAATCGCACCCCAAGCTCAAGCCGATTGACTCTTCGACCGAAGGCATCTACCTGGCCGGGGCGGCGCAGGGGCCGAAGGACATCCCCCAGAGCGTGGCGCAGGGCAGTGCCGCCGCCGGGCGCGCCGCGCGCGTGCTCAACGCCGGGAAATGGCAGATTGACCCCATCGTCGCCTACGTGGATCCACAGCGCTGCCTCAACGCCAATCCCAAAAGCAAGTGTACGATCTGTGCGCAGACGTGTCCCTACGGTGCGGTCATCAACCGGCCGGGGACGGGCAATCCCAGCCAGATCATCCCGGCAAAGTGCCACGGTTGCGGGACGTGCGTAGCGGAGTGTCCCGCCAACGCCATCACGCAATGGCACTTCACCGATGGACAAATCCTGGCGCAGATCCACTCACTGCTGGCTGACAGGCCGGAGGAGAAAGTGCTGGCCTTCACCTGCCGTTGGTGTAGCGGCCTGGGTGCCGACAATGCCGGCGTGAGCCACTTCCAGTATCCGGCCAACACGCGCAACATTATGGTGATGTGCTCCGGGCGCATTGACCCGGACTTCGTGATGGAGGCGTTCAAACTGGGGGCGGGCGCGGTATTGGTGTCGGGGTGTCACGTCCAGGACTGTCACTACATCACCGGGCGGCAAAAGGCCGATGCGCGCATGGAGAAGGTGAAAACGCAGTTGGAACGTATGGGGATAACGCCGGGGCGCTTCCGCACCGCAGAGGTTTCTGCCACCGAGGGGGCGAAGTGGGCGCGTATTATGACCGAGATGAGTGAAGTGGTCAAAGGGATGGGAGCGGAAGGCGTCAAGGCCGAAAATGAAAAGATACGCCCGCAACTGGAACGTCAACTCCGGCATATCCGTGAGGGTGCGGATGCTGCACGGGTGCTGGACATCTTCGAGGCGCGGCTGCAGGGCGTCAAGACAGAAGTGCAACAGGCTTATGAACGGGAGAAAAGCTAAGCGATTGCAGTAATGGAGATTGATGTATGAGCGAGACTGTTGTTGTCGACGAAGTCATTGTTCCCATCACCGTAGACTATTTGGAGGAGGACGCCATTTATAAAATTAGCTGCCCAGCGTTGCCGGGATGTCATGCCTGGGGGGAAACGCTAGACGAAGCTATGCGTATTATTCCGGCCAACATTCGCGCGATGCTGGAGGCCCGGGAGAGCAAAGGTTCGGTCATCCCGTCCTTGTTTGCATCGCTTCAGCCACATACGCACTTTGTTCTTAGGATGGTCCCTGCGTGAAATATCGGGAACTGGCAAAGCGTTTGCGGCAGTTGGGTTGTGAATTTGTCCGCACCGCATCCGGTTCGCATCGTATCTGGTGGAATCCTGCAAATGGACAGTATACGACTATCCCTGATTGGAGTAGCAAAGATTTGAAGGTCGGTACATTGCGGAGTATTCTATCCGACCTTGGATTAGCTATGGATGAGATTCTGACAAAAAGGTAAGACCATGACCTCTGAAATGCACCCTTTTCTGACTGAAGTTTTAGCCTTACGCGGCGGCAAAGATGTGTTGGAATGTTATCAATGCGGCACATGTTCCGCCTCGTGCCCGGCACTGCCGGATATGGTGCATGGCCCGCGCCGCATTATGTACATGATCCAGAACGGGATGGAGCAGGAAGTGTTGTCCAGCCCGGACATCTGGCGCTGTGTCTCGTGCTATTCCTGCATGAATCGCTGTCCACGTGGCATCGAGATTACGGTATTGTTTGCAGAACTGCGCCGTCTCGCCATCCAGAAGGGCTATGTGCAAGATAAAGAAGCAGAGTTCGGGCAGGCGTTTACGGTGACGTTGGCGCAGCATGGGCGGATGTTCGAGCCGGAGTTGTTGACGCGCTATTACCTGCGTGTCTGGGATTTAATCGGTTTACTCGGTATGGTTCCACTGGGATTAAAGATGCTGGTCAAAGGCAAATTGCCCTTCAAACCGGAGCATATTCAGGCCCCGCAGGCCCTGCAGGAAGCCGGTGTGGTCCCGCCAGTGAATGAATGGCCTGGCGGAAGCTGGATCAATCAAGTGGTAGCGATCATGATTGCCGTTTTGGGCTTTGTCGAGGCGATGTTGAAGGTCCTTGCCGGCGTAAAGGGGGCGCGGCATGGCTAAACGTTATGCTTACTATCCTGGTTGCAGCTTGAGTTCTACCGCCCAAGAGTACGATATATCCACCCGTGCCGTCTTTGCCCGCCTGGGCCTGGAATTGCACGAACTCGAAGACTGGAACTGCTGCGGCGCGACGCACTCGGCTATCTATAAAGGCGATGCGCGTTTCATGCTCTCGCTGCGCAACCTGGCGCTGGCCGAAGCGCAGGGATTCGACACGATCATTGCCCCGTGCAGTGCATGCTACAAGAACCTGCGACGCGCGGCAAAACTGGCTGATGCCGACAAGGCCCTCTGCGCTCGCATCAATGCGGAGATGAAGGAGCCTTATAGCGGCGCCGGGCATGTCACGGTGCTGCACCCGTTGTATGCGATTATCCGGGATTACGGACTGGACACCTTGAAGAAGCAAGTGGTGCGCCCGCTGACCGGCATCAAAATCGCCAGTTACTACGGTTGCATGCTCACCCGTCCCGCGGATGAGTTCGACAGCGCCGAGCGGCCTACCGGCCTGGATCGGCTGGTCAAGGCGCTGGGCGCCGAGCCGGTGGACTACGCTGACAAGGCCAAATGCTGCGGCGGTGCATTGGCGCTATCCCATACCCGCAGCACAGTACGACTGACGGGCAAAATCCTGGCGTCGGCCAAGCGGCGCGGCGCCGAAGCGGTGATGCTGGCTTGCCCGATGTGTCACATGGCGCTGGATATGTACCAGGACAAGGCCGCACGGGCGATAGGACAGTCGCTCAATCTGCCGGTGTTGTTTTTCACCCAATGGATGGGACTGGCGTTGGGTATCGAACCGGAGCAGTTGGGATTGGCACGGCACATGGTGCCGACGGCGGGTATAGTGGCGCGCGTTCGAGCGATGAAAATGTAGCGTGAGTTGGTAACTCGCAGCTCGCGGTCTAGGACGAATTGCTAATTCGCCCTACCAAACGAGCTATTGAAGGAGACAAACTGTGAAACGTGGTACAACCCTAAAACAGCGCACTGAAAAAACGCTCACCCTGGAACGCAAGATGGTCACGCATCATGACGTCTTGACCTGGGATTTAGACCGCTGCGTGGGCTGCCAGATTGGACCGCGGGTGTGCCCCAAAGAGGCCATCAGCCACATCGCCGGCGTGGTGGAAAATGGACGGATGGTCACGAAACTGCTGGTGGACGTGGATGCGGAGAAATGTGTGTTCTGCGGCATGTGCGTGGAAACGTGCCCGCTGCGGGCGATTTCGTTGACGCTCAATGCTGAACCGTACAATCCCGTCATCGAACTCGAGGCGTTCCCCAGGCTACTGCAATCCACCCAATTCAACAAAGATGCCTTCGATTTCAGCTTGAAAGACTTCGTCATCGAAAACTGCTCGGCGCAGGTCATCAGCTACGATGCCGAGAACGAGACGATGAAAGTGGATCAATCCCACTGCATCCGCTGCCGTCAGTGCGAAGTCGCCAGCCGCGGCGCTTTCGAGGTGCAGCAGCCCTGGCAAGGTACGGTGTTACTGCGCCGTGAACTGTGTGTCGAAGGCTGCTTCGCTTGCGCCGATGTTTGCCCGACACGCGCCCTGCACATCAACGACGAAGGTGAGTTAGTCCACGCAGACTACTTCTGCATCAAATGCGGCGCGTGTATGCAGATTTGCCCGGTCAAGGCGGAATGGGAAGAATACGACGTGCACTTCGATTCCCAGGGGGTGACGTATACCCGCACGCACAAACGGCTGACCAATGCCGACAAACTGCCGGTGCTCGTCGAACGCTGGCGTGTGGGCCACACCGAGGTGCAAAGCGCGGCGTGGCTGGAGGCGCTGGCAAAGCTCGCCGACGAGAAGGCCGGGCAGGTCGAAATCGACCGTAAGCGTGCCGTGCGTCGTCGAGATTTGCTCATTGCGCTGAAGGGGGGAAAATCGCGCGTGGAGGATCTCGAGTAGTCTTGGGGTGATCTCCACGACCGTGCCCCGCCCAAGCTCGTGCGGGGCACAGCAATTTCATGACGAAGCTACTGCTTTTGACGCGGGAGTGCGATGCGACTTAGCCAGTTGAGTGCGGCTGTACCGGCGGTGCTGGAAAGTGTTGGCGATGTGGCGCTGGTGGGGATAACCGACGACTCCCGGCAGGTTCGGCCGGGTTTCCTGTTCGTCGCGGTCCCCGGTGTGCATGTGGATGGGCATCGTTTTATTCCTGCTGCTCTCGAAGCTGGCGCTGTCGCCGTTGTCATCGAACAGCCGGCGGCGGCGCTGGGATTGCCGCCCGGTCTGCCCTACCGACGTGTTGCCGACGCGCGCCGGGCGTTGGGCTGGCTGCATGCCGCCTGGCGTGGCTTCCCGTCGCGTCATCTGGCGCTGATCGGCGTCACCGGTACCGACGGCAAGACGACGACGACGAACCTGCTCTATGCGATCCTGTGTGCTGCCGGACGCACGGCGGGGATGGTCAGCACCGTCAATGTGCGGATCGGCGCGCTGAGCCTGGACACCGGCTTGCATACTACTACGCCGCCTGCCGCCGATATTCAGGACTACCTTGCCCGGATGGTTGCTGCGGGAGCGACGCATGCTGTTTTGGAGACGACATCGGAGGGATTGGTGCAGCAACGTCTCGCCGGGTGTGACTTCGACGTGGCGGTTATCACCAACATCACCCATGAACATGTAAGTTCTCATGGCACGTGGGAAGCCTACCGCGAAGCGAAGGCTATGCTCTTTCGGGGTCTTCCGTCGGCAGCGCGCAAGCCGGGTCTGCCGAAAATTGCCGTGCTTAACCGCGATGATGCCGCTTCCTTTGACTACCTCTGCGCCATCCCCGTAGAACGGCAGGTGGTGTATGGCCTTGACGCTGTGAACGTAGATGTGACTGCACAGGACATCGCCTGCACCCCCCAGGGGATTCGCGCGACGTTGTGCAGTCCGTGGGGAAAGGTGGATATAGCCTCGCCGCTGGTGGGCGTGTTCAACGTCAGCAACATCCTGGCGGCAGCGTCGGCGGCGCTGGCTATGGGCATGCCGTTGGACGCTGTCGCCGCCGGGATAGCGGCGGTGTCAGGTGTGCCGGGACGGATGGAGCGCATCGACGAAGGGCAACCTTTTACCGCGATGGTGGATTTTGCCCACACCCCTAACGCTCTGCGGGCAGTGTTGTTGACGGTGCGACAGTGGCTCGCGGGGCAGGGGCGCGTCATTGTCGTGTTTGGCTCCGCCGGGCTACGCGACCGCGCGAAGCGCCGTATGATGGGTGAGGTCGCCGGCGAATTGGCCGATCTGATCGTGTTGACTGCCGAAGATCCACGCACCGAACCTCTTGACGACATTCTGGCCGAGATGGCGGAGGGGGTGATGCGTTATCCCCGTGTGGAAGGCGTGGATTTCTGGCGGGTGCCGGATCGCGGTGCCGCGCTGTTGCACGCCGTTCGGCTGGCGCAATCCAACGACATCGTCCTGGCATGTGGTAAGGGACACGAGCAAAGTATGTGCTTCGGGACGGTCGAGTATCCCTGGGATGACCGTGAGGCGCTGCGTCGGGCGCTGCACGGCGCAACGTTGGACACACTCCCGACTTCGGCTCATAGCTTTGACCACGGTATCTATTCAGGTTAGTCAACTTGGCGACTATTCCCTATACGGGGTTTGGCGCAGATTTTGGTATGCCAGGCGCTTGGGGATGACGAGACAGGCGTGTTTCTATATTGGACTTTTGACAACGTAAACTTGACTTGACTGACGTCGAGTTGAAGCAGAACCTTTACAAGTGAACAATCGAGCCTGAATCAGACGGTTGGGGCGGCTTTTTTACCCTTGATGATCACCTTGCAGCGTGGTCGCGGGGGCAAAGTCGTCCCTTTGCGCCGTCCCGGTGAATTTCCTCGGCGTTGGGGCGGGCAGGCCGGGGTCCCCAACTGAC
>Ga0208940_1000292_pt1 | contig 66124 bp, 60 predicted proteins | sample AD_JPNNA6_MetaG_FD_184445 | JGI IMG/M metagenome (GOLD analysis project Ga0208940, IMG submission 184445) | Active sludge microbial communities of municipal wastewater-treating anaerobic digesters from Japan - AD_JPNNA6_MetaG (SPAdes) (version 2) | ecosystem: Engineered > Bioreactor > Anaerobic... | reverse complement strand
ATCGGTCAGCTTTAACTGTTCTGCCTTATCTCCCATAACATCAAAAGCTATTGTATGTGTAAGGCTACTGTAAGCACCGAAATACTCCTCAAACTGTTTGTTTATATCTATAATTACCTGTTCGTCTTTAAAGAATAAATAAACCTTGTTAAAACCGTCAACGGACATGGGAAAACCCGGGTCTTTTACATTTCCTTTAACAATGAACTCTATGCTTTGTATATTTAAATTACCTGTAAAATCAACATTGTTGCGATTGTATATAAGTACTTCTTTATCTTCAAGGAGAATATCAGTGCCTGTTTTTTTATTGTAATCTTCGACAGGGAAGAAATATACATAATACATATTGTCGGAGTTTTTATTGATATCGAAACATATAGAAAAGGTGTCTTTTTCTTCTTCATATAGCATTGAGTGTGACAAGTACCTGAATTCGCTGTATTTTGAAATTTCATAACCGCTTTCCGAAACAATTTTGTTAACGGCGTTGCTTATGGATACTGACTGTTCTTTATCTGCATTGTGAGTGATTATCTCAATATCTGTCGGGAATCTGTTGTTCAGGGCATCATGCATACCGACATATAAACAGACGGTTGAGGATACGGTTACAAGAACCATTGCCGACAGTATACATATATTTGCCAACCCTACCGCATTTCGTTTCATGCGGTAAATCATGCCCGAAATGGCTGTAAAATGATTTGTTTTGTAATAGTACTTTTTGTTTTTCCTGAGAAGTTTGAGAAGTGCTATGCTGCCTGCAGTAAAAAGACAGTATGTGCCTATTATTACCAATATAACCGCCAAAAAGAAAATATTTAAAGCTGCAAGCGGATTTTCTACCGATAAAGCTATATAGTAACCGGCCCCTGTGGAAAGAACTCCTATTATTGCAAGCAGCCATCGTGTTTTAGGTTCTTTTTCTCCCAAACTGCTTCCTTTTAACAGTTCAACAGGTTTGGTTAAATGTACTTGTCGGATATTGTTAAGTAATATTAATGCGGACACTATTGTAAAGAAAACAAATGTTATGCATAATCCCTCTATTGATATATTAAATACAAAGCCTGTTCCGGCTTTGAGTATGTTTAGCAGTATAAGCAGCATAAGGCGGGAAAAAAGAATACCGAAGAAAAGACCTAATACTATAGTCACCAAATATGAGTACATGTTTTCTATAGTAAGCATTTTGGCGATATGTTTCTTCTCCATACCCAGAATGTTGTATAAGCCTATTTCTTTTTTTCTTTTTTTGAAAAGAAAACTGTTTGTATAAAAAAGCAGAACAGCGGAAAAAGCCCCTGTTATATAACACCCTAATGAGAGTACGGTCTTAATGTGTCTTTCACCTCTCATACCGGACAAACCCGGATTATACACTAAAAAAACCATTATATAAAACATCATAATAGTTGTGATTGACATAATTAAGTAGGGTATATAAGTCTTGCCGTTTTTTCTGATATTAGATGCGGCAAGCTTGAAATACATGGAATTACGCATTGAAAATGCCTCCTGTTGCTAAAATGGTCAAAGTGTCGGAGATTTTCTGATACAGTTCTTCATTTGTGGATTCTCCTCTGTATATCTGATGAAAAATCGCTCCGTCACGCAAAAAAAGCACTCTGGATGCATGGCTTGCGGCTTTTATGGAATGGGTGACCATCAGAATAGTCTGTCCGTCTTCATTTATTTTGCGGAAAAGTTTTAAAAGTGAATTAGTTGCTTTGGAATCCAAGGCTCCTGTCGGTTCATCGGCGAGTAACAGTTTCGGGTTTGTTATTATTGCCCGTGCTATAGCTGTTCTTTGTTTCTGCCCGCCTGATATCTCATAAGGATATTTTTCCGTTATATCCTCTATTCCTAATTTATTCAGTACCGGCTTGAGTATGGGAACCATCTCATCATATGTTTTGCCCGATAAGACAAGAGGTAAAAGAATATTATCTTTAACGGTAAAGTTGTCCAATAAATTGAAATCCTGGAAAACAAATCCCAAGTTGTTGCGTCTGAATGCGGAGATTTCCTTTTCCGATATACCTGTAAGAGCATTACCGTCTAAGAATACTTCGCCCGATGTAGGTTTGTCTAAAGCTGCTAATATATTAAGTAGAGTGGTTTTTCCGGAACCTGATTCGCCCATTATCGCAATGAATTCCCCTTGTTCAACGGAAAATGTCACATTCGATAAGGCTTGAACCTGATGTCCTCCGAATCTGGTTGTGTAAACTTTTTTAATATTTCTAACATCTAAAATCATATTTGTCACAGTCATATTTTCCTCCATATGAAATATCCGCAATACAATTATTACAGGATATTGCACGATTAACCATAACAGTTGCTTACAAAAAACAATCCTATCTTACATTTTTGTAAGTTATTCGGATATTTTGTCGCTATACGATAAATCAATAAGAACTTTGGTGCCTTTATCGGGAACTGAATATATGCGAATTTTGTGAGATAGTCTTGACAGTATTTTTTTACTTAAATAAAGACCTATACCCGTAGATTTCTTGTCAATCCTACCGGCATACCCCGTATACCCCTTTTCGAAAATTCTGGGAATATCCTCGGGTTCTATTCCTTTTCCGGTATCTTCAATAATAAGAGTTAGGTCATACCTGTCATCCATATATATTGATATAGTACCTTTTTGTGTGTACTTAAGAGAATTGGATAGAATCTGTTCTATCACGAACAAAAGCCATTTTTCGTCGGTTATTACAACTGCATCGGTCGGGGTGTAATTCAGGGATATTTTTTTCAAGATGAATAATTTGGAATACTTCCTTATTGCCTGACGTATAATTGCATCTAAAGAATACTCGCGTATAACAAAATCGGTCGTGTCCGATTCGCTTCTTATGTATTGTAAAGCCATTTCAGCATACTGCTCAATTTTGAAGAGTTGCTGCTCAAGTTCAATATCATTTATCCCTTTTGATTTAAACAACAACTTGATTGCCGATATAGGTGTTTTGATTTGATGTACCCATAAAGTGTAATAATCGTTCAACTCGGAAATGGTAAGCGACTTTTGTGAATCTATTTCGCATTTCTCTTTATGCAAAACATCAATAAGTTTAATATAATCTTCTTCTATAATATTCTTAGGAGCGGGAAGACCGTTTTTGCTTACGGAAATATTGTCTATCATCTTAAGCAGAGCAATGTGTTTTGTTCGGAATCGGAAAAAACTTATCAGGGTTATTATTACAGCCAGTACCAGACACAATATGGCGGCATACAGAACCGGTTCAAGGGGAAGAGAGTAGAGGTGCAATACAATTGCAAAGATAATTGTAAAAACGACAAACAGAATGATACTTTTAATATGATATTTCAGGTATTCATATAACAATTTCACGAAATAAGGTAACCGACTCCTTTCTTGGTTTTTATAACATCAACCAGTCCCATGCTTTCAAGTTTTCTCCTCAATCTGTTAATATTAACAGTCAAAGTATTATCGTCTATATAACTGTCCGTTTCCCACAATTTTGTCATAAGCATATCGCGTGAAACCGCTTTGCCGCTGTTACTCATAAGCACCTGTAAAATGCGAAACTCGTTTTTAGTAAGCTCACTTTTTATTCCTTCATATTCAACTGTTAAATTATTAGTGTTGAGCAATAGGCCGTTAACTGCTATAAAATCATCATCAGGCTTAAAATCATATGCTCTCCTGAGAAGTGCATTGATTTTAGCAGTCAGGACATCAATATCAAAAGGTTTTGCTATGAAGTCATCTGCTCCCATATTCATCGCCATTATTATATTCATATTGTCGGAAAAAGAAGAAAGAAAAAGAATAGGTGCTTTAGAAACTTTTCTTATCTTCTCACACCAGTGATAACCGTTAAAGTAGGGAAGTGAAATGTCTAAAAGAACAAGATGCGGTTTAAAATCCATGAAACAGTCAAATACATTCTTAAAATCACTCACTATCTGAGCCTCATAGCCCCATGTCTCAATATGTTTTTTTAATGAAGAAGCAATAACTAAATCGTCCTCAACAATAAGTATCTTATACATGTTTGAGTTCCTTTACCGTACTTTATTTTACCATAAAAACAGTTGTCAGGTATTTCTGCGGGATTGCTTAGTCTGATACATGTTTGTATCCGCTCTTTGGAGCAGAGAATCCACTGTTTCACCGCTGTTGTGAGTAGCAACTCCGCAGCTTAATGCTACTCCCTGGCAACACCCGAAGTTATATCCGGAAATAAATGCTTCTATTCTTTTTGCTATATCCGTTATACCTGCATAATCGGTGTCGGGACAGATTATAAGGAACTCCTCACCGCCCCAGCGTCCTGCAATATCCGTTTGTCTTACACAAGCCAACAGAAGATTGGATATCTCCACAAGCACTTTATCGCCTGTCAGGTGTCCGTATGTGTCATTTATGGATTTGAATCTGTCAATATCCGCAATGATGATGGAAAAGGGCTTTTTGCAGGTTTTACTTTTGCATACCAGTTCATTCAGTGTTTCATCCAGTTTGTGTCTGTTATAAAGACCGGTGAGCCTATCCGTTATGGACATCAGATGAAGTTGATTGTTTTTGGCAACAAGAGATTTTTCCGCCCGTTTTTGGCTTCTTTCATAATACACTATCAGTAACATCAGGCATGCACCGGCGCCTGCAATATTGATAATTGACATATAGTTAAAGATGCCAGGTTGCCAGTCCCTGTGGAAAAAAATAATGTATAAAAGTCCCGATACTCCCAGAATCAGTGTTGCCCTTACTCCTTTCTTTCCTTCAAGCATCAAGTACACGAACGGAAGATATGCCGCAGCCCAGAATAAGCCGGAATAGTCGCTGTAAACCAGATGGAGAATGGAACCCATTATAAAAGTTGCTAATATTACTGCAAAAAGGGAAGTAAGCTTTACATTATCCGTCTTATGGAAGAATATGATTACAACAATCGACAATATCATTACCGCAAAATAGAAGTAGATAAAAATAGGATGATCGGTTTTAATTATATGCAGAATTCCGAAAATCATACATATAACTGACATATATGCAAGTGCTGCATTCAAAAGGAATGCTCTTCCGTAATCAGGGTTATCAGACTTAAATCTATTATTATTTGAAAGGTATCTTCTTAAAACCTTATTTTTCCCCCCCAACATACACCTTCTAAATAATCATTCCAGCATAATATACACTATCTGTAAATAAAGTGCAAGCAAAAATATGCATTATTGGTAATTCAAGGTAAAATTAAGGTAAATATTTTCTCTCTATTATTTTTAAATCCGGAATTCATACTGTTACACTCTTTTGCATAATATCCACGAACAAATCGGCTATATAGGGATCAAGTGTTACCCCTGAAGATTCTTTGATTCTGCCCAAAGCTTCTTCTTTTGATAAAGCACAGATGTTTTTAGTGTTAGTGAGCGCATCATATGCTTCCGCAACCGCAACAATTCTTGCAATTAAAGGAATATCCGATTCTTTCAAGCCTTTGGGATACCCTGAACCGTTCCATTTCTCATGATGGGAGTATATGCCTTCGGCTATGTCCAGCATATCATCAAAAAGATTTAATATTCTGTATCCGTAAACAGGGTGTAGATGGAACTGTTCTCTTTCCTCATCAGTGTAAATTTCCTTTTTAAGTATATTCTCGTCAAGTACCACTTTCCCGATATCATGCATGTATCCCGCTATCTTTGCTTTTTTAACCAGAGGTTCGGGTAGTTTCATGGCCGATGCTATCTTTTCCGATAATTCCGATACATTCTTGGAATGGACCACTTCTCTGGGACTTCTTTTGTGCAGGGTTACGACCAATTCATTCAGCATATCGGTATTGGTGCTTCTTCTGTTCATGACTTTCTCACGATACATCCTGTCTTCGGCCATATTGATTGCCTGGTCAATGGATGTTTTATTATCGGTGATTGTCTCTGATCCTATGGAAATACTGCATGTTATAGCAGCTATTCTGGCGTTATGTATTTCCTCTTTAACCGCATTCATTATATCGTATGCTTCTTCACGATCGGTCTTAGGTAATAGTACAATAAAATCATCACCTCCTACACGGGCTATGAATGTATCTTTGCTCACATTATTTTTCATCGCATGTGCCGATCTCAGAATCAATCTGTCACCTATATCATGTCCGAATATATCGTTGGTTATCTTAAGACCGTTTATATCGGCAAATATTACCGAATACGGCAGGTTATCCGATACATCAACCTCTTTTATTTTTTTCTCAAAAAACCGCCTGTTGGGAAGATCGGTAAGCACATCATGATAACTCAGGTATCTTATACACTCCATATCGGATATCTTTTGAGATATATCCAGGAAAGTTACCACCGCACCTATAACCTTGTCATTTTTATACTGAAGATAAGAATGCAGTTCAACATGAATAGTGCTTTTATCCGCTTTTAAGAACTTTATATTATCTATATGCAAAGCTCTGCCTTTTTTCATGTACTCGATAACTTTGCATGTCCTTTCGTCGGTACTGTCAAACAGCAGTTCATGCATTTTTTTGCCAAGAAGCCGGTCCTCGGTTTCATAACCCAATATTCTCAGACAACTTTTGTTGCAGAAAGTGCATATCCCTTCCGTATCTACCCCGTAAATAGCTTCCGCAGTTGAGTTCAGTATTATCTGTAACTGTTCTTTTTTCTCTTCCAACTCTTCATTTAAAGCCAAGAGTCGTTTGGTCTCTTCCTCCGAAGTATTCACGGAACGGTATATCCGGTTGCTGTTATTTTCAGTCATGTCATCAATTAATCTGTCTTTTTTGTCAAAATCTTTCTTCATAATCCATAACTCATTTAGTTACGTCGGCGGATCAGTTTGAGAAGAGGTAATACACAAGTCCATATTTTAATTATCAAATAATTCGCCGGTAACCAATACTTATATATATAGGACTGCTTTATGCAGCCATGTTTTTTATAATTTTTGTCATAGTTGACCATTAGAGATTATATCACAAAAAAGATAGAAATAAAGAAAAATGTAAAAAAATGTTTATTGAAAAGCGTATTGCTTCGCTGTATTTCAGTCGCTTTTTATAGACACCGCTATCAGATAAGAATATTTATATTAACATCCATATGGGTAACTGTTGTTGTTAATAGATAGTAAACTCCACTGTTTCCTCCAGATAATCATCAATATACAATTCCACTACATAATCTCCGACAGGGAAGTCAAACTCACTCTGGTCTATACAGAAGTAGAACCATGCGTCATAGTCAATATACATATAGTCGGAAATAAAAGATTCGTCTGAATCAAGATGATACCAAACGGAGACAACATTTACGCCTTGGTTAACATTTTGTATATAAGCCGCAACATAAATGGTAGGTTCGGTACTGGATACGTTTCTGACCTGGTTGAGAGGCTCATAAGTTTCCGGATCCAGCGCTGTAGCTACGCATGCCTTTTTAATTCCGGGAGCAGAAGAAAACCAACCGTTGTATAATGCCGCTACGAGCAAACCGAGAACTACAATGATGGCAATTACGGCAATTACGACACCTACTTTACTTTTCTTAGGTTGTACATATGGCCGTCCGTACGGTGCCTGCTGTAGGGGCGGCATCTGTTGGAATTGGTTAGGTTGCCTGAGAGGCGGTAACTGTTGTTGATATCGGTTAGGTTGCTGCAGTGGCGGCAACTGTTGGTTCGGCTGTTGAGGTGCGGACAAAGCATAACCGCAATTAAAACAGAATCTCGTGTTATCACCATTATTTGTACCACATTTCGGACAGAACATTTCACTACCCCCTTTGTATTTTTCTTTTAATTTTATGAAATAGTCACTGTATTACATTATATATCTGCTATACAACATAATTTTATCATGAACAATATTAAATCGGCAATAAGAAATACTACTATTATATATATGACTTACCGGGGTTTATATTTTTACCGCTACTTGTAAATATCGGAATAGCTCATCAGATGTTTATACGTTATATCCACAAGGTATTTCGTGTCAACAATACCGATTCCGAAAATGGAGGTCTCCAGTTTATTTTTTATCGGAGCGGTCCAATAATCGGGTATATACTCTATTCCTTTGAGCATTCCGATAACGGAACCTACCGTAGCGGCATTACAGTCGGTATCAAACCCTGTCTGCACTGCTAAGCATATTGATTTGGCATAATCATTGTTACCGTACAGGAGCGAAGCTATTACTACACAGGTATTGGAAATGGCATGACACCAGTGATGTCCCGAATGTTCATCATATTCTTCATGTATAGATTCAAAACACTTTTCACAAGTCATTCCCGATTCATATTGTTTTAATACCTTCATGACTGCTTTGTACAGTCTGGATGTCTGGGGTATTTGATAAAGACCGTAATATATAGCATCTTTCACATTATTGCAACAAGCCGCTGAGGCTATTATTGCAGCTATCAGCATTGATGAGTATATGCCGTTCTTTACATGAGATACTCTTGCATCTTTCCATGCCATATATGCCGCTTTTTTAGGATCTCCGGGATTGATATACCCGTAGTAGTCCACCCTTATCTGAGCACCTATCCATTCTCTGAACGGATTTTTGTAAATTGCGGTTTCCGGAGGCAGATAACCTTTTGCTATATTCAGAAAAGCTACTCTCTCGGCTGTGCAATAAGCACTCTTCGGCTGTTTTTCCAGCCAGGTTTTTGCTACATCATATGAGGTAAACCGGTCGGTGAATTTATCTACGATAACGGAGGAGAGTACCGTATAGTTGGTATCGTCATCCGAAGGAGCATATTCAATTGCATCGGCAAAACATCTGCTTCTTAAATTATACTTGTATTTCGAATAAATCTCTTCACTCATATCCGACTTGAGAATGTATCTGTGCATGGGGTAATTACCCGTTTCTTTAAGCAGCGGGACAAGTTCCTCCGTGCGGATACCTTCCACCGTTTTTCCCAGCAGACACCCGCAAATGCGGCCCATCCATGCTCCTTTGATTTTACTTTTCAAAACATTCGGTGAAAGCTTAACGAAAGGATAGTGGAAATCGTGTTTGGTTAAAGGATAAATCAAATTAAGCTCATCGGGTTCATTATACGGATAATCCGGTGCATAGGGAGTATTCAGAATCATATTATGCAACGTGTCCGCCAGTTGTTCTTTATAAGTGGATGTCTCCAAAGCCTGGATGCTTTCCATAAGAGTTTTCAACTTGGTAATATCTTTGCCTTCGTCAAGACATTGCTTGTATTCTATTGAAAGTTGTGTAGAATATACTTCCCACCAGTGCAAAGCCTGGTAACTGGGTTGAATCTCTTTTTTTACACGGAACTCCTGATGCGGATCCCGCGTTTCCAGATCCAGAATGTAGTCCACCGATACATTAAAAACCCTGCTTATGGATATGAGTTTATCACAGTCCGGTAAAGATATGCCTCTTTCCCATTTCTGTACAGCCTGTCTGCTTACATTAATCAGTGAAGCAAATGCCTCCTGTGTAAGACTGTGTTTTTTTCGCAATTCATGAATTTTATTACCGAGCATAATAACACCTCCGTATGTCAATAATACGATATACAAAGAGAGAGTTCAATATACTTTAGTGTACATTTATGCAACTGTAAGTAGCATAAAGACTATATATCTATACATATAGCTTGAAATTAAATGATGTACTGTGCCAACTTATTCATTTTTCCTGATTCTTTTGTTTTTGAAAAAAACACTCAATAATTTCGAACATTCCGCTTCCATAATTCCGCCGGTTACCGACACCTTATGGTTAAAAGCGGTATCAAAGACATTGAGTACCGATCCCGCACATCCGGCTTTTTTATCGTAAGCACCGAAATACAGGTTTTCAATCCTTGACTGTATTATTGCTCCCGCACACATTATGCAGGGTTCGCAGGTGACATAGATATCACAACCGTCAAGAAACTGCGTATTGAAAAAAGCACATGCCTGACTTATCGCCAAAATCTCCGCATGTGCAGTGGAATCTTTATCGCAAAACCTTCTGTTGTGAGCTTTTGCAACTATATTGCCGTCTTTTACTATAACAGCGCCGACCGGTACATCGTCATGCTCCAAAGCCATGGATGCTTGTTCCAAAGCTTCGGTCATCATTTTCTTTAACATCAGAAATTAAGTCTCTTTATTCCCGTAACACAAGCAGGGCACAGGTTTGCTCCTTTGAATTCTATCAGGTTATCGGTTTCTCCACACAATTTGCAACGGGTATTATATTTCTTAACGCATATAGCGGAACCTTCAAGATACATTTCGACGTCATCTTTGACATTCATTTCACATTTCTTCCTGTATTTTTTAGGCAGTACTATCCTTCCCAACGGGTCCAGCCTTCTGATAACAGTAGTGTATGAATTTTTTCTAACCATTTATGTTGCCTCCTATTAAAACTGGTGCACTCAAGAGGATTCGAACCTCCGGCCTGCGGTTTAGGAAACCGACGCTCTATCCTGCTGAGCTATGAGTGCCCATGCACCATATTGTACCTAAACAGCGATTCAATGTCAAAGAAAATATAGACACGGAAGTGATTAACAAGTTCCGAATTTTCAATTCGGTAAATTAAGAGCCAACCAGGTTCTACATGACATTCACGGAAATTGCGATATTTTCCGGTCAGGTTGTGGTCACGGTGCTTTGCCGGTAGTGGTTCCTGGCGGGCAAGCATATTAACAACTTTATTAAGTTTTTCGAGTTTGAAACCGTGTTTTTTTGCTTGCTTCAGATCTTTTTTGAATTGATTTGACAGAGCCGCTTTAAGCATCGGAGAGTACCTCATCCATAGCTTCCTTAAAGGAATTGTAGCGTTTATAGTTGCCGGGATTTTTCTTCATCTCTTCGTACTCCGCCAAGGCTGCTTCAGTTTCAGGGTTCGGACCTAAGCGTCTGACTTCGAAAGGAATGCCGTTATAACTGACTGCACTTCTTAGGAATATTGTTATGGCGGTGGACATATTCAGACCTAAGTCCCTGAACAAATCTTCGGCCTCCTTTTTAAGAGAAGAATCTACTCTGATATTGATATTTGTAGTGGACACAGCCGTCACCTCCTATCCTTCTTTTTATTGCAGCATTATTATAATCTCGGTGCAAGAGATGTCAGCACAGTGTAAAGCATTGTTTGCGTTACTGTTTCTCCTGAGTTAAGTATTCAGTATGTTTATCTGAACTGAATATTTTAAATTAGACGTAATTTAACTTGCCGGCAACTTGCTGCGAGAGATAACAATGTATCCACACAGATATAATTATCATTCAAAATTTCTACAACTAAAAACCGAAACACTCCTTACTTAAACTATTGATTTAAATGATTTATTTAAGTAATATATATAAGGCGAGGGGAGGAGTATCGAAGTGGTCATAACGAGCTCGACTCGAAATCGAGTTGTCCGAGAGGACACGTGGGTTCGAATCCCACCTCCTCCGCCATACAGGAACGAACTTTTGTCTGATTGGTCAAAGTTCGTTTTTCGTGTATGACGGGCATGTTGTCAGTCTGTGGTGAAAGTCCACAAGGGGCGTAGTTGCCGACGAACCCCAGAGCGACTCTCAAGGTTTGTATCGTGAGGTATAGGCAAGAAGAAGAGATAGCGAAATCGTAGCCTGACGAACAGAAACCTGATATCAAGGCGTATATGGCGGATAAGCTGGCACGAGGTAGCGAAGTCCAAAAGGCGACCGTAACCCATATGTGTAAATCAGGCAGGTAGACGAGGAAAGACTAACAACTTATCCCGTGAGGTCTTACAGGCGGTTCCATTAGCCGTAGTAACAACGAACTGTAAGAAGTCAGCAGAAGCCGTAGTACCACCTAAAGGTGGGAAGGGTAGAACAACAGAACGTGCAAAAGGAATGTATGTCCCATGTGGATATCTGACAGCGGATGTAGGTAAAACGTAAATGAACCGTAAACGCACAAACGTAGGAATAGACCACAGGGAGCGGAAAGGAGAGGAGCACACAGAGCATGTCAGAATTACTGGAAAAGATACTATCAAGAGAAAACATGAATGAAGCGTATAAACGGGTAAAAGCCAATAAGGGTGCCGGAGGCGTGGACAACATGGAAATCGATGAATTACCTGAATATATCAGGGAAAATTGGGATAGTATCAAAGAACAAATCAGAGAGAGGAAGTACAAGCCACAACCTGTAAGGCGTGTAGAAATACCGAAGCCTAACGGGGGAAAACGGAAGTTGGGAATACCGACCGTAATGGACAGAGTAATCCAACAGAGCATAGCACAGGTAATCAGTCCTATGTGTGAACCATTGTTTTCAGAGAACAGTTACGGATTCCGACCGAACAAAAGTTGTGAAATGGCAATCAGGAAATTCCTGGGATATCTCAATGAGGGATATGAATGGATAGTGGACATAGACTTAGAGAAATTCTTCGATAATGTACCACAAGACAGATTGATGAGCCTTGTTCACAACATGATAAATGACGGAGATACGGAATCTTTAATCAGAAAATATCTGAAAGCAGGGGTTATGACACAAGGAAGATACGAGAGAACGGATTTAGGAACGCCACAAGGCGGAAACCTTTCACCGTTACTGTCAAACATAATGCTGAACGAGTTGGATAAAGAACTGGAAAGACGGGGACTACGTTTTGTAAGGTACGCTGATGACTGTGTTATCGTAGTTAGAAGCGAAGCAAGTGCAAAACGAGTTATGTACTCAATAACCGACTGGATAGAACGGAAGTTAGGCTTAAAGGTAAATGCTACCAAAACAAGGATAACAAGACCGATGAAGATGAAATATCTCGGTTTCGGCTTTTACAAAGACAGTGTAGCAAAAGAATGGAAGTGCCGACCACATGAAGATTCGGTAATGAAATTCAAAAGAAGCCTGAAGAGTTTGACAAGACGCAAATATTCAATGAATTTTGGCGAAAGAGTAAAACGGTTAAACTGGCTAATACGTGGGTGGATAAACTACTTTGCTCTCGGGTCAATGAAAACAGTAATGACAGAGATAGACGCTCATTTGCGTACAAGGCTTCGGACAATCATATGGAAGCAATGGAAAGTACCATCTAAACGGCAATGGGGATTGCAGAAACTGGGTGTAAACAAAGACCTGGCAAAACTTACGTCATATGTGGGGAACCGCTACCAATGGGTAGTAACCAAAACATGTGTGGTTAGAGCAATCTCAAAAGAAAAGTTGTCGAAAAGAGGGTTGGTGAGTTGCTTGGATTACTACAACGAACGCCACGCTTTGAAGTTCTGTTGAACCGCCGTATGCCGAACGGCACGTACGGTGGTGTGAGAGGGCAGTTAATTCTGCCCTACTCGATTCTTCAAATACTCTTCTTGCTTTCCTTTAGCTTTTTCAGTTCTTCTTTATTGTATCATTGCTCTACTATAACCGTTCCGTCCTGCTTTACTGTAACGGTCATTCCGTCTTTGACATAATCCAGAAAATCCTGTCCCAGTTTATCCACGGTTACAATACTGTTTTCTGTCCACACATCGGCAAGTATAACTCCTGCAGCGGCTATTGAATCTATGCTTTCACTGAACAACATAGCTTTCGGAGCAACCCCCATAGCGGCCGCACTTTGCAGAACCATTCCCCCGGTAGTGGAGCCTATGGTCTTAGGCAGACATATTGCCTTGCCGGTTATTTCCTTTTTGTATAAGTCGGGATTGTTCTGATCGCTTCCTAAAACCGTTTTCTTATTTGCCAATAAACTTTTCTGAAATGTAGCCAAAGTATTCATGCCGTTTTTTGATACTACAGCTGTTGTTTGAACCGTTCCCGCTACAACATTTCTTCCTTTAAATTCTTTTTTCATCTTGCAATATCCCCCCTTACCGCAATACCGGCTATTTCTTCATCGGTATAATATCTTGCCGTTGTGTAAGTCCTCAGTTTATTGGAGTTTGTCACTACGGCTCTTTTTCCGCAAATAGGATTGTTCATATACATAAGAGGGCATATGGAAGATATTTTTGTGCCGTAACTTATAAATCTGTCGTAGTATTCCTTGTTTTCTTTGAAATGTGCTACAACATCGGGAGCGGCGGTAAACACCGTTTCCAAAGAAACTTTTTTCTTGCCCTGTTTTTCCAATTCTTTTCCTATTCTGTCGGTCCATTCAATCAGCTGATTGTATGACAGATGCGGACACCCTATAAAACACCTTGAAGGCTTTGCATCGGCATTCTTCCATATGACAGGGTAATTTTTCTTAACCCTCTCCAGCTCGGCATCATCTATCACATAAACCTTTGCTTTGTCTTTAATAAGTGCATCTTTCAGTTCCACTGCTTCCGGCGTCAGATTTTCCACATGATAAAGACCTACCGCTCCGTTTGATGCGGTAGCTGCTCCCATATCTTTCAGATAGTCTTTTGTCTGTGCATTAAGCTCTTTGCCTATAAACTTATCCAGTCCTTTTATGTACGGTACTTCACTCATTACTTTCATGCCTATGGCACTTCCCAACACCTGAGCTTCCGGCTTTTTGGTTGTTTTTATCTGCACAATCCATGTGGCTTTTCTTCCTTCATCGGTCAGCAAATCGAATTCCGGTACTTTACCCAGTATTGCTCCGAACATTTCGATTATTCCCGAGTTTCTGTTACACCTCGCTCCTATGACCGAATTGGCATATACCACTGCGGAGGATTCCGCCCAGGAAAGTATATCTCCTTTTTTAGGTATATTGCCTACTTCTTCCATATAGCAGGTGCAGCTGAACGCATTGGAATCCTTTAATCCGGTTTTCTTAAGCTGTTCCTCATAATCTTTCTGTTTTCCGTAAATTATACCGAAAACCAGTTTTTCCAGAAGATTACATTTGACATTCTCGTAATCCAGCGGCCTCGGGTCTACGGTAAATTTGCCTATTGTAGTAACCCCCGCATCGTTTATTTCATCCATAATCGCAAATACGGCTTTCATTAAGGATATTCCGAAACTGGTTACAAGATGAGACGGAGCGGTTACCGGCACCAATCGCTTTGCATCAAAAACCTCTCCGTACATGACCACGGATTTAGCAACCTTGGCCATTACTTCTCCCTTTGAACCGTTCAGAATATCTTTTTCCTCATCGGTGAGAAACATTTTATATTCCATTCTTCTCCTCCTTAAACTGTCAACCCTACCGCATAACCGGCTTTGGTTGCATCAAATACTTTTCCTCCCTTGAAAGAGTCGCCGATATTGTACATTTCACATTTCGGAAGCTGTTTCTGTAAAGCATAAAATCCCGTATCGTCACATCTTCCGCCCGCTGCCTGCACAACAATATCCGCTTCTATAAACTGTTCTTCCAACTCTTCTTTAATGGGCTTAGCAAGAGGATTCTCTATATTGGGAGGCAGTATCGGGCTCCATGTGTTATACGGGTCGGGTACCGTCTTGGACATGTTTCTGGAAACCTTTATCCCTCCTATTTCATAACTTACCAGTTTGGTGCAATTAAACAGTTTTACTCCGGCTTTTTCCAGATAGTAGATAAGGTAGGTCCTGTTTGCTGTACATACATGATTCATGAAGTACGGCTCCATCTCTATTACGGTTACTTCTTTGCCTAATTCTTTATTCAGGAAGAATGCGGTCTCACATCCCACAACGCCTCCCCCTATAACCACCACTTTCTTGGCTGCTTTCACCAGTTCCGGTTTTTCCAACACATCCACCGCCTGCACTTTATCGGCTTTCTCATAACCCGGAAGTTTCAACTCCACATCTTTTGTTCCGGCTGCATAGATTACCGTATCATATCCTTCTTTTTTCAGCAGTTCCGCATTGGCTTCGGTATTGAGAATCACCTTGAGCTTGTATTCCTTTGAGGTTGTATCCAGAAGATTCTTAAGATACTCGTGGTAATTCTGTATATCAAACTTAATTTTAGGTTTTCCTCCCGCATTAAGTCTTCCTCCTATAACCGCCTGCTTTTCGTATACCGTTACATCATGTCCTCTTTTTGCCGCGGTTACCGCCGCCATTACTCCCGCCGGTCCGCTTCCGATTACCGCTATGTTTTTTATCTTTTCAGCAGGTTGCGGCTGTTCGCTGTATAAATGCTCGAATGCCGTTCTGGGATTGACGGCACATTGGGGATGTCCGCCTTCCACAAACTCGTTTATACATCCTTCCTGACACCCTATGCACGGAACTATATCCTTTGTGAGTCCCGCTCTTGCTTTATTGGGCCATTCGGGATCGGCAAGTAGCGGTCTTCCCAGCATTATCATGTCGGCTTTATCCTGCATCAGCACTTCCTCGGCCACATCGGGGTATCCCAGTTTGCCTACGGCTACTACGGGCACTTTAACTCCGGCATTGGAAAGTATATTGTTTTCCTCAAAATACTTCTTTACTATTCTTGCTACATCGGCAAAACAAGCGGGAGGCATTCCCTCCGGCGGATGCGGCAGCCACCAGTTATCGTAACAGCCCAAATCCACATCGAATATATCCACTCCGGCGGACACGAGATTTTTCATGTAATCCAGTGTCATTTCCACCGTTCTGCCGTTTTTAAATTTCTTAAGTGCCGGTTTGTTCATTTTCTCCCCGTATGTTTCGTTGAGAGCAAGAGAAAGGTCTATTCTGTACATGATAGGATAAGATTTACCCGCTCTTTTTCTTATCTGCTGTATCATTTCCACACCGAAAGCCTGCCAGTCGGAATATCTTCCCAGTTTCCTTCTGTTGAATGCGGGATTGGTCATCTGCTCCAAGAGATACCCTTCATGACCGTGCAGATATACTCCGTCCAGGCCGAATGCTTTTGCATCGGCAGCGGCTTGTCCGACATTCTTTATTATCTTTCTGCACGCTGCATCGGTAAGCGGCATACACGGAACTTCCGCCATATACCAGTTGGGGTTAACCGATGCCGATACCGGAAATTTAAACTGATTTGTCAGACACTGAGGATTTCCTACCCTTCCCAGTCCCGGTGTCAGCTGAACAAAAATCCTTGCCCCGTATGAGTGCACCGCATGTGCCAGATTTCTCCATCCCACATAGACAGTTCTCGAACGGTCTATCCTCGGAAAATATGACAGTTTGTCCAACTCAATCAATGAATGATCTATTCCGAAGCTTATGGGGATAAGACCGGTGGTTATCAGGCCCACTCCTCCTTTTGCGCGTTCCCGGAAATATTCAATCATTTTTTCATTCGGGCGTCCTGTTTCTTCCGCCATATTGATATTGCCCATAGGTGCCATAACAAGTCTGTTCTTAATTGTCAGACTGTTTATCTTTATGGGCGAAAACAACATAGGATAGGGAGCATGTTTGTTTGTCATTTTTGCAGCACTGAATCCGGTATCTTCTTTGAACCACGACCCGTAACTGTCAACGAGCTTTTGAATTTTGTCGTCTGTTTTCATGAATCTTACCTCCGTTTGCTATTTATATATTCAGAATGTAACTGTTTATTACTGCTTAATCTGATTGTCCTGAGCAAGAAGTTGTGTCATGCATCCGTTTACTTCATTTTCATCTGTGGTATCGGTCACTTCGGGGGTATATGTCGGAATCATTTTAGCTATAAGCAACTTCATACAGCTTACCTCATCATCCGCCATTTTTTTAAGCTTTTCCAGGTTTTTGAAAAATATCTTTTCATCAAACTGTATCGGTCGACCTATGTATATCAAATTGTTTTGTGTTTTTTCTATTCCCTCTTCGTCCATCAGAAGCTCTTCGTACAGTTTCTCTCCCGGTCTTAATCCGGTTATTTCAATCTTTATATCCACATCGGGAATACGGCCGGAAAGTTTTATCATGTTTGTGGCCAAATCATATATCTTTACCGGCTCACCCATATCCAGTATGAAGATTTCTCCGCCTTTTGCGTAGTATCCCGCCTGAAGTACCAAAGACACCGCTTCCGGAATGGTCATAAAATATCGCGTTATATCTTTATGTGTGACTGTTACCGGTCCGCCTTCTTCAATCTGCTTCCGGAAAACGGGAATTACCGATCCGTTGGACCCTAAAACATTGCCGAACCGGACCGCAACAAATTCCGTATTTGACTTCTTATTGTATGCCTGAATAATCATTTCGCATATTCTTTTGGTAGCACCCATGATATTGGTGGGTTTTACCGCTTTATCTGTGGATATCATTATAAATTTATCTACAGAGCTTTCATCCGCCGCTTTAACAAGAGTAAGTGTACCGAACACATTATTCTTCACGGCTTCGTTAGGACTTGTTTCCATTAAGGGTACATGCTTATGAGCCGCCGCATGGAATACTATCTCCGGCTTGTACTTTTTCATTATACTCTTTATTCTCTTCTCGTCTCTTATGGTTGCAATGAGTACTTCCATATCCAATTTTGGATATTTGCCGGCTATCTCCAGCTGGATATCATATATGCTGTTCTCGTAAATATCCAGCATTACAAGTTTCTTGGGGTTATGGCCGGCTATCTGTCTGCAAAGCTCGCTTCCTATAGATCCGCCCGCTCCCGTAACCAATATTACCCTTCCCTTAACGTAATCCATTATTTCATCGACATTAATATCTACAGTATCTCTTCCCAGTAAATCCTCAATCTGCACTTCTCTTAAATCGGACAATTTTACTTCGTTGTTTATAATCTGATACATGCCGGGAATTGTACGCAACGTGCATTGAGTATCTTTACAAATATCATATATCTTCTTTTTTTCCCGCGAAGGCACGGAAGGCATGGCAATTATTATTTCATCAACTTTATATTTCTTTACCGCTTCCTTTATCTTATCCCTTCCGCCGATTATCTTTATTCCCTGAATATTAAGGCCGTGAACATTTTCATCGTCATCTATTACACAAACCACTTTGGATTTCAGTACACCGCTGGATCTTATCTCCCGGATAATCATATTGCCGGCATCTCCCGCTCCTATGACCATTATTCTTTTTATATCTTTTCGCTGTGCATTTTCATGAACCAAATATCTTAAGAATCTGTAGCTGAATCTTGTTGCAAAAACCAATATTATGAGCAGTACCCATCCGAAGAAAATCGTACTGCGGGGTTGACTTATTCCCATCCAGTTTGTTACGAAGTATTTGAATGTATAAGATATTGTACATGCCACTATTATATTGAACAACTCTTTAATGGATGCATATTTCCACAGTCCTCTGTACAGGCCGAATATTGTGAAAATTATGAGAGTGAATGTTGTATCAATCCACAGGAACTGCCTTGCGTTTTCAATATATTGTACATCGATTTTTGAAAAACTCAGTTCAAACCGGACAAACAGGGACAGAATGGTAGCAGCGTTTATTGATATTATATCCAGGGCTACCAGTATTATCTTCTTTATCCATAGGCTGATGTTTTTTTTGTCTTTTTTCAAGGTCTTATTCCTCCAAAAACACCTTCAATCAGGCGGTTTCTTCCTTTTTCCTCAGTACTGATGCGAGCATACCGAACAGTATCCATCCGTACGGTGACACAATCGGAACTCCTATATTAAAAAATGCCTGTGCACAAAAGCATATACAAGCCGTCACTAAAGCTATTACCAACGGCTGATTAAATTTCTTAAAGGATCTTATCAGCAGAGAAAACTGAAAAACAAGATAGGATGTCAGTCCCAGTATTCCCGTTGTCACCAGTACCTGCAGATAGTCGCTGTGCGCTTTATCAAAAACTACTCCGTATTTTTTCGTGCTGTACATGTACTCTTCTCTCATCCATAGAGCGCGTACCGTATCGGGGCCGTGCCCTATAACGGATTTTTCCTTAAAGAATCGGTATATAACTCTCCATGCATATATTCTGTTGGAACCGTAATGGTCCTGTATATTTCCCTGTAATATCTGTCCGAACTGGTACAATACCAACTTAACCGATGAACCGGTAGGTTCCGGCATGACAAGTATTTTCTTTACGGCAAAATATACACCCGCAGCGGCAACAACAAAGTACGCAATGGGCCATACAAATTTCTTTTCCGTTTTTATAACTTTCCCGGCAAAATATATTATAACGGAAACAATAATTGCCGCTATCGCTCCTAAGAAAAGCTTATCATCGAACGGTTTTTCGAAAAATACGAAGTGTCTCGTACCTATCTTGGAAAGCTGATCCTCAAGGTATATAAGGAAAAGAAAGAGAGAAACAATATGGAATATCCTGGATGCCGACAGTCTGTCTTTTGCAATAAACGGGAACATGAAAAATATTGCGGTTGCCATTCCGACAAAGCCGCTGTCTACACCTATCAGTATGGAAAGATAGAAACAGAGTCCTGCCGAAGCGATATATAAAAGCCTGAAGAATTTCTCTTTTGTTTGACAGTACAGAACCGTACATATCATTATGGGAGTGACAAGATATGTTGAAACCACGTCAATGTTTCCTAAAGTAGTTAAGAAGGACCTTCCGTGCCTCAATATATCATAAGTAAATTTCCCTGCATAATATCCGTTTAGTTGAAGAATCCCTATTAATGCCACCGGCATGCTGGCCAACGCCCATATCTTCAATTCCAGTTTATGCACATATGTCCGAGAGAGCATAAAGAACATGGAAATATACATCAATTGAATAAGAAATCCTTCATTTCTTGCCTTATCTCCTATAAATGCAACCTCTCTGTATTCGGAAAGTATTGCAGAAATAAAAGCAACCAGCGTGTACGCGATAAGGGCTATATCGGTTACGGAAAGATTTTTGACAGCCTGTTTGAAGTATTCCGCATTTACCTTTTTTGAACGTATTTTCTCCAACAAGCCGACGCACATTAAGATAAACCATATTCCGAACATTGATATCAAAGCATACAGTTTTGTTGCCGTTATATTCTCATAAATCTTATCGCTGACTATAAGTGCAAAGCTTGATAAAAAAACATAAAGAAAAGCCGTTGTGACAATCTCAAAATATGTTAATTTTTTTGTATCCTGTTCAAGATAGAAAAAATCCTTTATAAGATCTTTCTTTGTGTTCTTTTTTTCAGTTTTTTTCACGGTCTTTTTTTTACCCATAAGTGCTTTCCCAACTTGTTGACATTTGAATTATATAGTAAAGCGCCATATTTTACAATGCTAAGAAGCCATTGACCGAGCCGTTCTTTAATACTTCATTTTCTGTCCGATGTACTCTTTGTTGAACTGCGGAATTTTAAAAAGCCGTATATTATTAACATTCACTATTAAATCGCTATGAATTGACAATATAACATGTAAATAAATACACCGATTTTACCGGTCTTGCCCTGTTTATGTGATATAATTTTAATATTGTAAAAGTCTTTCGGAGGAAACATGGATTTATCCACACTTATAAAATATTTGCGTAAGAATATAGTGTTAATAGTTATTGTTGTTTTGTGCTGTGCAATTTTGGCAAGTGTTTTTAAGATTATCACAAATTATTCAAATTACCGTAAAGAAGAAGAGAACATACAGGTTTTACAGACAGAACTGGATTCTTTAGTCGCCCGCAAGGATAAACTGTTAAAAAACAAGGCTGATTACGAAAAAAATGAACTGTATATGTATATTAAACCTATTAATTCCTCTTCACTGAAAAAATATACTGCTGTATATAACATAGAGAAGAATGTTGCTCTACTTATCGCCGTAGTGAGTGATGAGAGTCTTCTTACTGAAGTATACAAAGAAAGCGGTATATCCGTTCCTTTTAAAGTAGTGGATATTTTTGTAGATTTTACCGCAACTGTCTCATACAATACATTGACCATGCATGTGTATGCAAAAGGTGCTGATGACTTAGTAATGTTAAAGGGTATTGCAAATAAATGCTTCGAAAGAGCAATCAGTACCGTTAATTCCACTTTGGGTACCGGTAACATCACTTTACTGTATGAAACGGAAAACTTGTCCGGAAATACCGCTTTAGCCGACATTCAGAAAACATACAATACATCATATACCGACATACAGAAGGCTATCAGTGAGGCAGATAAACAAATTGCAGAGAAGCAGACCGTAATAGATGAATTCAATTATGATTCATATAACAAGGATGTCTTTCTGTATACTTTACTCGGGATTGTTTTGGGAATGTTTTTGGCATATGTCCTCATTGTCGCCAGATTGCAATTAAGCAGTAAACTTATAGATATAGAGCAGATACCCGGTCTGAACCTTTTTTCCGTCGGAAAAGATATAAATATAATTGCCGAACAGGCATTGGTACCTGTAATACATGCTTGCGGAAAAACAACGGATCCGATCGGAATAACCGGTTCGGAAAATATAGAAGCTGTAGATATTATTGCAAAATATCTCAAGGACAATACGGATTATGACTGGAGACTGCTAAACAACTTTTTTGATTCTGTTGATATTGCAAAATCTTTTCTTGACTGTAGCGGAATTATTCTTGTAGAGAAATACCGCTCTTCGCAGGTAAAAAAAGTAAACAGAATTCTGGAAGTATGCAAGAACAACAATATCACCGTTTACGGTGTTATTATTGTTGAATAAGGTTGTTTTACGGAAAAGTTTTTTCGGCTCAGCCTGTCTCCATCAGAAAGATTAATCGTCACTTACCGTGCCGTTATCCGTATGTGTCTTGCTTGACAAGCCAATTATGATACCTTATTATTATAAACGATGTATTAATAACCACTGTAGGAGATGTTTTTATGGAAGAACTTGATATACGACAGATATTTTCTTATCTGAAAAGACATTTCTGGCTGATAGTCAGTATTGTTCTGGTTGCGGCCAGTCTTTCTTTGACTGTAACGTACTTTTTTATTACACCTCAGTATGAAGCATCGGCAACATTGTACGTATTTAATAACTCCAACAGGTCGGATACAACCATTTCTTCATCGGATATAACTACTTCGCAGAAACTTATAGCCACTTATTCGGTTATAATGCAGTGCGATAATGTCATAAATAAGGTAATAGAAACTACAGGCCTGGATTATACTCCGGGACAGATAAGAAAGATGTTTTCAGGGTCTTCGGTGAATAACACCGAAGTTATGAAAATAACCATCAAAAGCGAAGATCCGGTAGATGCTATGATTATAGCCAATGCCTTTATTGATGTAGCACCGGAGGAAATACTCAGAGTCATTAAAGCGGGAGCTGTGGAAATACTGGACAGAGCTGTCGTACCGTCAAAACCTTCCTCTCCCAATATGGTTAAAAATGTTGCTGTCGGAGTTGTTTTAGGATTTATTGTCGCTGTCGCTTTTGTTATATTGTATGAATTATTTAACACCAAAGTGCGGACTGAAGAAAACCTGCTGAGGGTTGTCAAGGCACCTGTTATCGGGTACATTCCGGATCTGAAACTATATCAGGATGAAGACAAGAAAGGACACTTTTATGGCTGACATTGAAAAACGTGAGTTTCTTCTTTTTGATAACAAATCTTTTCCCGTTGCAGAGGCAATTAAAGCTGCAAGAACCAACTTGATGTTCATTACTGCGAAAGATGAATGCCCGGTTATCTCGTTTACAAGCTCACATATGGGTGAAGGAAAATCTACTGTCTGTGCCAATATGGCTTTAGCTTTTGCAGAAGCGGGATTTAAGACATTAATTATTGATGCGGATATGCGTAAGCCCACTATTAATAAGTACTTTAAGATAAAATCCTCACCGGGACTCAGTGATATTCTCGGCGGACTTGTGAAGGAGAACTTTATATATCCCACGAAATATAAAAATCTTCATGTTTTACCGAGCGGCACCATTCCCCCCAATCCGTCGGAACTGCTTACTTCCGAGAGAATGACTTTATTGCTGAGTGAATTGCGTAATACTTTAGACTATATATTTATTGATACGCCCCCTATACTTATTGTCACGGATGCGCTGGCTATATCGGATAAGGTTACGGGAACGGTTCTGGCTGTCAGACAGAATTACTCGCGGACTAATCTTATTAAGGATGCGGTAGATGCTATAAACAAAGTAAACGGAAAGTTTTTAGGTTTTATATTCAACGATTATAACATTGAAGCAATGTCCTATAACAAACAATACAGATACGGTAAAAACGGGTATAAGTATGAAAGATACGGCGGATACGACAATAAACCTGTGACACCGCCGGTGAATCTTGACAATGATTGATATACATTCTCATATATTACCAAAAGTCGACCATGGCTCTTCCTCTTTGGAAGAGTCTTTAAGACAATTAAAAACCGCTGACAAGTTCGGTGTGTCTTCCATTGTCTGTACTCCTCATTTTTATCCTTTTAAAGAAAGCATTGACAGATTCCTTTCCCGAAGAGATAAGGCTTTTTTAGAATTATCAGCCGCTAACAACACCGATATAAAACTGTATAAGGGAGCGGAAGTACGGCTGACGACGGGACTCGGTAATAATAAGAAAATCCGCAAACTTACAATAGAAGACACAAATTATATACTTATAGAAATGCCCTTTTCTTCTTGGGACAATATGCTTCTGAACGAAATTGTAAATCTGCAGTCTATGGGGCTTATCGTAATAATAGCTCATATAGAAAGATATAGTCCCATACAGGTGCAGAAGCTTGAGGGACTGGATGTACTTGCTCAGATAAATGCATATTCCCTTTATTCTCCTCTTCAGGCTTTAAGAATACGCAGATATGTCAAGAAAGGCTTGATTAATTTTATTGCCAGCGATACACATATATACAACTATCTTTATTCTTACAGAACTTTAAAAAGGAGCCGTTTCTTTCTGGGCTCCACGTATGATAAATTCATGGCTAATGCATCAAAAATTATTGGTTAGCACCTTTAGTTTCTTATTATCTTAACGGCGCAAGTCTTCCTCCGTCCGGAAGATTAACAGTCTTTTTATCCAGCCAGGCATTGGTTGAACTTTTGGGGTCATAATATATTGTAAATCCGTTGGATTTTATGTTTTCGAAATTTGCATCCTTTAATATAACACCTCTGACATAACTGTCCGATGTAACTTCCCAAACACTGTTTTCCTCTATCTGGACGGTAACGGTTTTTGTTCTGTTCCCCTTGTTTATATATCCTTTGAAGGCCGATCCGTTCTTAATAAGCAAGTTAAGAGAAGAACTTTCATCGGTCATTACTCCGCCTTCGGCATCGGAGTTGCACAAGGTAACTGTTGCTTCGGAATTTTTTAACAACATAATATTCGATGAACCCTGGTTTAATGTCGTATCTTCAATCTTAACTGAGGCCTTTGTATCTATCATGGACAGCAGTGCTCCGTCGTCGGCGGTCAGTTTAGCTTTTTTAAGATTAAGTGAAACATGAATCAATTTTTCATTAGCATTGTCCAGAAGCATTATACCGTGATTTGTGTAAAATCTTGAATCATCCAGGGTAACTGTCGCTCCTTCGTAAAACCTCAGGCTTTCCACCGTCATTTCGCTGGAACTTATACTTACCAGCGAATCGGATTCCACGCCGGCGCCATTTGCCTTTACATTGGATTTATTTAATACCATGGATGCGCCCGAAGAAATCTTTATTGCCGCTCCGCCTTCTCCTAAATTGTTTACTTTAAGTCCTGAACCTGTAAATACAGCATTATCTGTTACGCTTATAACATAATCCCCATATGATGCGATATCGGTAGATATCACATTCATAACTGTATCTTTTTCTGTCACTTTCATGGCAAGTGTTTTGGATATTATTTCCGAATTCAGTATGGAGGCGGTTGAAGCATCTCTGACATTGACCGCTTCACTGAAATCCACGTTATATATCATGCCCTTGGAAAGTTCCAATACGGCTTTTTTGGATAAATCAATTTTGTTGTATTTCTTGTTTTTCAGAGTAACCGTTTCACTCTTTTGCTCATATGATGTCAAAGATTTGTACAGCCTGGAAGCGCGGTACTCTTCTTCGGTACACGAAACAAGTACTGCCGACATTATCAATATAATGATGATTAACTTTAAAGCATTGGTTTTTCTCATGTCTGCGAAGTTCATTCTATATCCATATTAATCAATAATCAACCTTTTTATTGATTTTTCACTTGTTTTTTCCTATACTTCAAAGTAATTGGAGCAATTATGGATATCTTGGGTATAAAAATCGACAACACAGATATGGAAAAGGCATTGGAAAAAGCATGTGATGCTTTATCCGACCGTGCTTCTTTCAGATACATCTTTACTCCCAATGCGGAAATATGTATGGCTGCAATTAAAGATAATAGTCTTATGGAGGTATTAAATTCCTCCTTTATGAATATCCCTGACGGAGACGGAGTTGTTCTTGCTTCAAAAATTCTTAAGACTCCCTTAAAAGAGAAGGTCCCCGGATGTGTATTTGTACAGAATCTTTTAGGCATGGGTAAAAGTTTTTCCGTTTACCTGCTCGGTGCATCACATGATTCCGTAAGTACCGCAGCAAAAAAAATTCAATCCCTTTACCCGCATATAACAGTAGCCGGTTATCATGACGGATTCTTTAACGTCGATCAGGAAAAAGAGATAATTGATAATATTAATACCGAAAAACCTGATTTGATTATTGTGGGATTAGGCGCTCCCAAGCAGGAGTTTTTTATATACAAACACCGCCATAACATACATTCGGGACTTGCTATCGGAGCGGGCGGAACCATTGATATTATTTCGGGCTTTTCCAAAAGAGCTCCCGAGTTCTTCTGCAAGCATAAGCTGGAATGGTTCTACAGACTGCTAAAACAGCCTGCAAGATTTAAAAGAATGCTTAACATTCCTTTGTTCCTCATAAAATGCAGGCAGCATGCAAGAAAAGCGTTTAAGAAAAAAAACAGAAGGACTTAAGTCTTTCTGCTTTTATGAGGAATATATTATGAAATTGTTGTGCTCTCATAATAAAGAAAACATGTGAATAAATTATGACTAACCTGTTAAATCTCTGTGAAATTTTATAGCGGTTTCTTTTTGGGAACCCCGTCCGGTCTGGGATATTTATATGCTGTATTTCTTGTTTTTTTAAAATACATATTATTTCTTTTAATATCGGAAAAAGGAATGGTCTGCTTGTCTTCTTTTAATATTTCAACAGAAAGTTGCTTCATGGCATTCTCGGCCGATTGCAGTTCGGAGTTATCGGTTTTCATGGCTATAAAAATGCCTTCTCTTTTTATGAAGGGTACACAATATTCCAACAGTATACTCAACGGCGCAACAGCCCTTGCTACAACAACATCAAAAAGCTCTCTATACGCTTCTTCTCTTGCCGCGTTTTCCGCTCGCTTATTGCATACGAAAATATTATCCAGCTCCAGAAAAGAAGCCTTTTTACCGTTTGCTTCAAGTAATACTGTTTTTTGTTTGTACCCCGCTATCTTTAAAGGTATACCGGGAAAACCTGCTCCGCTTCCCACATCAATTAACGATTCGGTTGCTTTTATTCCCTCATACAACAAGAGACTGTCTCCGAAATGTTTTATGTAAATATCTCTCAAATCGGTTATTCCCGTAAGATTGAACTTTTTATTCCATTCGATAAGAAGAGATGCATATGTGTCGAATTTATCGTAATGCTCCTCTTGGTATTCTATTCCCAGCTCTTTAAAAATACCTTTAAGAAGTTGCTTCATTCTTTCGCTTTCCTTTTCTTTCGCTTTTGTTGTTCGATATAAACATAAAGAACCTGTATATCTGCCGGCGATACGCCGGATATTCTTCCGGCCATACCCAGTGAAACAGGTTTCACGTTGTCCAGTTTCTGTTGCGCTTCGTTTCTGAGACCTTTAATTTTTTTGTAATCTATATTTTCGGAAAGCAGCACCTTTTCCATTTTCTTAAACTGCTCTATCTGCCTTTGTTGTTTTTCTATATAGCCTTCATATTTTATCTTTATCTCGACCTGCTCTCTTTCTTCTTTAGTCAATTCGGGAATCTCATCGTCAATTTCATACAGGTCATTATAGCCGACACCCTCTCTCTTCAGAATAGCCGCTTCGGTTGTTCCGGAATTTAAAGGTTGCTGATTTCTTTTTTCAAGAAACGGATTAACAATTTTAGGAGAAACATTTTTCTTTTTTAATCGCTCTATTTCCTTTTCTATGTTTTCCATCTTTCTTAAAAACCCGGTATATCTTTCTTCGCTTATAAGCCCCAACTTGTAACCTTTCGGTGTCAGTCTTTCATCCGCATTGTCCTGTCTTAATATAAGGCGATATTCCGCTCTGCTGGTCATCATTCTATACGGCTCGTTTGTTCCTTTGGTAACCAGATCATCTATGAGTACTCCGATATATGCCTCCGATCTGTCCAGAACAAAGGATGATTGTTTTTTTATCTTCAATGCCGCATTTATGCCGGCCATTATTCCCTGTGCCGCAGCTTCTTCATAACCGCTGCTGCCGTTGCTCTGCCCGGCGGAATAAAGGCCCGGAAATTTTTTAAACTCCAATGTGGGCATAAGTTGCAACGGATCAAAGCAGTCATATTCAATTGCATATGCACTGCGCATGAAAACCACATTTTCCATGCCTTTTACGGATTTATACATTGCTTCCTGTACATCCTCCGGCATGGAACTGCTCATTCCCTGAACGTACATCTCGTCGGTCATCAAACCCATAGGCTCAAGAAAAACCTGATGCCGCTCCTTATCGGCAAATTTAACTATCTTATCCTCAATAGACGGACAATACCGTACTCCCGTGCCGCTTATCTTGCCGCTGTACAAAGGAGATCTGTCCAGATTTTTTCTGATGATATCATGCGTTTTTTCATTGGTATATGTAAGGTAACAAGGTATCTGGTTTATTTCAATCTTATCCGTTTCAAAAGAGAAAGGCACAATAGGCTCATCACCGTTCTGAACGGACATTTTGGTTAAATCAATACTGTTTTTATGTACTCTTGCCGGTGTCCCCGTTTTGAATCTTCTTAACTTAATTCCCTTTTTTTCCAGATTGAGGGACAGTCTGTTTGCAGGCAAAAAACCGTCAGGTCCGCCTTCATATGACATGTCTCCGATTATAATACGACTCTTCATATACGTTCCGGTCGCTATTATTACAGCTTTAGCGGAGATGACAACATCGGTATTGGTAACCACTCCGGTAACTCCGCTATTGTTGTCAAAAATAATATCGGTAATCTCATATTGCCGGATGTCCAAATTTTCCTGCTTTTCCAGCATATGTTTCATCACGGTCTGATACTGCCTTCTGTCTATCTGGGCACGAAGAGAATAAACTGCAGGTCCTCCGGATCTGTTAAGCATTTTTGACTGTATGAGGGTTGCATCGGCACATTTACCAATCTGTCCGCCCAAGGCATCTATTTCCCTCACCAGATGCCCCTTTGCGGTGCCTCCTATACTCGGATTGCACGGCATGTTGGCGATACTGTCCAGATTCAAAGTGAAAATTGCAGTTTTTAATCCCATTCTTGCGCAGGCAAGTGCTGCTTCACATCCCGCATGTCCCGCTCCGACAACAACTACATCATATTGTTTCATTTTATTTACCTATACAGAATTTCTCAAAAATTCTGTCTATAATATCCGCGCTTGCGGTTTCTCCCGTTATTTTACCCAGTTCTTCCGCAGCCGTTGTTAAATCAATACTGAGCATATCTATAAAAGAACCCTCTTTTGTGTTTTCAAGATTTGTAATGGCATCCAGTATATGTTTTTTATGTCTTTCGTTTGTTATTGCGGAGTCTTTGCTCCTTATACTTCCTGCGTTAACCATATCCAGCAATTTGTCAAAAATCTCGCTGATTCCTTCTTTTTTATCTAAAGAGCAGGCAATTATTCTGTCTTTGAATAATTTTTTAAGCTCTTTCTCCATAGATTCAATATGTTTATCCTTGTCTTTTTCCAATAAAAGATCGGTCTTGTTCAGTACGCATATCACTTTATCCCTGTCTCTCAGGTAATGGAGTATCTCGTCTTTATACGGCTGGTTTATATCCGCAATGTATATAACCGCATCCGATTGCTCTATCGCCTGCTTGGATTTTTCTATGCCTATTTTTTCTATTTCATTATCCGTACTGCGAATGCCGGCAGTGTCTTTTAATGTAACACATAGTCCTTTTACATCAATTTTTACTTCCACCACGTCCCTTGTTGTCCCGGCTATATCGGTAACAATTACACGATTCTCTCCGCATGCTCTGTTTATGAATGTGGACTTTCCTACATTTACATCCCCTATAACCGCTACAGTCAATCCTTCCCGTATAATTCTTCTTTCATCAAAATCCTCAACGAATACCTTGAGTCTGTCCGCTATGTCTTGTGCTTTATCCTGTGCTTCTTTCGCCGTTATCTTTTCCGTATCATATTCGGGATAATCCATAATCACCATTATGTGTGATATGAGGTCGATAAGTTCACTTCTTATACTCTTAATCTGTAAACTCTTCTCCCCTTTCATTTGCGACAAAGCTTCCCTGTAAGCATCTTCCGCTTGGCTGTTTATAAGGTCCATGACCGCTTCCGCTTCCATAAGGTCAATGCTGCCGTTTATAAATGCTCTTTTGGTAAACTCTCCCGGTTGTGCGGGAACCGCTCCGTTGGTATATGCCAAAGCAAGTATTTTTCTTGTTACATATAACCCGCCGTGGCATTGAATTTCCACCGTATCTTCCTTGGTATAAGTTTTAGGAGCTTTCATCTTAAGAAGCAGTACATTATCCAATGTATTGCCTTTTTTGTCTTGAATATGTCCGTAAGTTACTGTATGACTTTTGATATCTCTAAAAGGAGTTTTACTCTTGAACATACTTTCAGCAACCGAAAAAGCCTTGCTTCCGCTAATCCTTATCACCGATATTCCTCCAACCCCTACAGGTGTGGAAATTGCTGCTATAGTATGTTCCATTTTTATTAATAGCTGTTTCTTTTTCCGTCTCTTTCAAAGGAAATAACTATTTTTCTATATGGCTCGTCTCCGATGCTGTATGTAGAAACGTTCTCCCTGTCTTGAAGACATGTGTGTATTATCCTTCTGTCATATGAAGACATGGGATCCAGCATAAAATCCCTTTTTGCTTTGACAACCTTATCGGCAGTTTTTCTTGCTAACTCTTCTAAGTATGCTTTGTGTCTCTCCCTGTAATTCTCCGTATCGATTATAACCCTTATATATGTGTCATAAGCTCTGCTTACTACCTGTGATGTTATAAACTGTAATGCCTGGAGCACTTCTCCTTTTCTTCCGATAATAAGTCCGGAATCGTTACAGCTTATTTCCGCCTTGTAAAAACCGTCTTCTTCGCTGACAAATACATCGGGAACAAGATTCATCTGTGAAAGTATATCCTCCAAGAAAAACTTTATTGTTTCTTTGGGATCGTCTTCCGTAGAGAAATATACTCTTACTTTTGCTTCTTTCCTTCCCAGCCCTAAAAGCCCCTTGGTCTCCTCCTCAACTATCTCTATTTCCACATCTCCAAGCTCCAAGCCTAATTCCAAGAGTGCTGCCTGTACCGCTTCATCAACTGTTTTACCCGTTTTTTCAATGCTAACCCTGCTCATTTTTTATCTTTACTCTCCTTGCTTTCCTCTTTAACTTCATATGTTGCTTCAATGATTTCTTCACTCTGCGATGCGGCACCGCTTCTTACCGCTTCGGCTTCTTTTTTTGCATCGTGGTTTTTCCTTATTTTCTCCATTATAAAATGCTGAATTATCTGGACAATATGTGTAAATATCCAGTATAGCGACATACTGACAGGTAATGTAAATCCTATCCATAATGTCATAGCGGGCATTAAGAACTTCATTGTCTTGCCCATCTGTTCGGACATATCCGGAGCGTCGTTCGGATTGGGAGCCTTTTTCTTAGCAGGCATCCTTTTCTTCATAGCTCTATCATTAAGATATTGTGAAAGTATAACCAATCCCACTGAAATTAACGGCAGGAACAGGATGGGAAGATATGTCCCTATAGTTTCCGCACCGAAAAGTATGGAAGGATTAACCTTCGGAACCAAGCCGAGATTCATTCCTAAAAAATTCATATCAATAAGTTTGTCGAAAGATATGAGATCCTTGCTAAGCTCGATTTTAGCAGGGTCGGAGAGAAGGTCGTTGTTTATAGTGGTCTGTAAAACCGTAGGAGCATATCCCAGCCTCTCTATAATCTGGTTGATTACGTCTTTGGAAACTCCTTTAATGTAAGTAAGAGGTTGTGCAAGAACTCGGTACATTGCTATCAGCAACGGAAACTGAATCAGGGTGGGCAGACAGCCTGATGCGCAACCTACATTTTCCTGTTTATACAATTTCTGAATTTCTTCATTTTGTTTCTGCTGATCGTTCTTGTACCTTCTCTTAATTGCATCGACTTTCGGAGTGAGTTCTGTCATTCTCATTGTGGATTTTTGCCCTTTAATGGAAAGCGGCATCAAGAGAAGCTTTAAGAGCAGAGTATATACGATTATGGTTATTCCGAAATTCTGTCCGCAAAGACCGGTATAAAGCAATTCAAATATCTTTCCGAAAAAGTTATAAATAAAATCAAACATAGCCCTTCCTTTCCTTATTTAACAGGATCATAACCGCCTTTACAAAGCGGATTACATCTCAAAATTCTCCACAATGACAACAAACTGCCTTTGAAAGCGCCATATTTTTCCACAGCTTCAATAGCATACTGAGAGCAGGTGGGAAGAAATCTGCAACACGGCAACTTATTTGGAGAGATATTGATTCTGTAAAATTTAATCAATCTGATTATCAGTTTTTTCATTCTTTATTATCAATTTTGCCTTATCCAGCAAATCGACTATTTCCTTCTCTATTTCATGGTATTCAGGTATTTCATCAGTTTTTTTAACTACGAATACCATATCATACCCGTTTTTCAGATTAAAGTTACCTGTCCTTAATATTTCCTTTATTCTTCTACGGTATAAATTTCTTTTAACGCTGCTTTTGTATGCCTTGCGACTTACGGATATGCCTACCCTATTGCGCAAAAATGCATTTTCCAGAACGTTTATTGTCAAATACTTTCCGCTGAAATATTTTCCTTTTCTGTATACACGTAAAAACTCATAGTTCTTTTTCAGCGTTTCCATATTTAACCTTTCGTATAAATAAAGGCATGAGAAAGGAATCCTATGCAGATAATCTCTTTCTGCCCCCGGCTCTTCTGTTTTTAATAATCTTTCTTCCGGCAGCCGTCTTCATCCTTTGTCTGAATCCGTGGACTCTGTTTCTTTGTTTGGTCTTCGGCTGATATGTTCTTTTCATCAGTAACTCCTATATGTAAAAAATTTATCTCATTTTTTTGTACACTTTCATGCACAGCGTATTAGATTATATATATTTGAGATGTAAAATGTCAAGGTCTTTTAATTTCAGACCTTTGCATAATTATATTCCCTTTTATCTCTACTACATATAGTATACTCAGTGTAGCTAAAACACAATGACCGTTAAAAATCTCCGGACTTTAATGCAAAATATCCGACATGAAGATATTAAATTAAACAATATGCTAAGTGTTAGTTGTATATAACATTATTTCTTTGTAACTTTTTAAAAAAATTATATTAAAGAATTTTACTCTTTTACGCAAGAAATCAAAATGTCCGCAAACCCGAACCGATTTGCGGACAAATTATGGCGGAGAAGATGGGATTCGAACCCATGCTAGAGTTACCCCTACTAACGGTTTAGCAAACCGCCCCCTTGAGCCGACTTGGGTACTTCTCCGTGTGGCAGAGAGATAGGGATTCGAACCCTAGGTAGGGTTGCCCCTACGCCGGTTTTCAAGACCGGTGCCTTAAACCAACTCGACCATCTCTCCGTGTCTACTGTTCAAAGTACATACGCAAACGCGCCTAATGAATATACCAAAGTTAAATAAATGTGTCAATAGTTATGTATATGACAAATATTGTTAAATTACAGAACTTTCTTTTGCTTGTTTTATAGCCTCTTTTTCTTCTTCCATAAGAAGGACATCCGATACTCCGTTTGTTATCCTTCTTACATATAAGGAATTGCTGTCTATTAACGAGATATTGGTAAACACTATTCCGTTCTGTTTATCATCCATCAAAGCAAGTGAAAAACTGAGATTGCCTCCTGCATCATCGGAATATTTATATCTTACAAGGCCTACGTTTTTAAATGATATTGTTGTCAGTTTATTCAATTTTTCGCTCTGCATGTCCAAATATCTGATCATACGCTCATTTTCCTTAGTATTTTCATGTAATTTGTTCTACTGACGCAGTACATCTTCATATGTCTTTATATTATCTATAGAGATTTCCCGCTCTTGTTCCCGCTTTTTATTCTTTTTTTTCTTATTAACAAAAATCAGCACTGTAATTGATGACACAATCAGTGATATTCCTAAACTTATTGATGCGTATATTAGATATTCCATTACTTTGTTTCACGTGAAACATTATCTGCTTAATATGTCTATGATTCTGTTTAATCCTTCAAGCGAATAATATTCAATCGTTATTTTACCTTTCTTAATACTTCTGGTTATTGTTACCTTTGTTGCAAGTTTCTTCTGTAGTTTATTCTCAACTTTTGCAAATTCTTCATCGTTTTCTATTTGTTCTTTCTTTCCGGGAGTCCTTTTTGTCTTTTTTATGAGTTTTTCAAGGTCTCTTACACTTAATTCTTTGTTCACCGTTTCCTCGGCAAGATCCTCTCTTATGTCTTCATGGACAGACAACAACAGCCTTGCGTGACCTTCGGAAAGTTTTCCTCTTCTTATAAAACTGAGTATTTTTTCCTCTAAATTCAACAGTCTTAACTTGTTTGTGACGACCGGACGGCTTTTTCCCAGAGTTTTTGCTATTTCCTCCTGAGTTGCTCCGAATTCATCACATAATCTCTTATATGCTTCCGCTTCCTCAATCGGATTTAAATCTTTTCTTTGTATGTTTTCTATTAAAGTAATCTCTAAAACTTCTTTATCGGTAAATTCCTTTACAATTACCGGAACTGTTTTCAGCTTTTCCTGTTTAGCGGCCCGGAATCTTCTTTCTCCTGCCACTATTGTGTATGTATCATCTGTTTTCCTAACCAATATCGGTTGGATTATGCCTTTTTCGCGTACAGATTCCGCAAGTTCATCCATTTCCTCTTTCGAAAAGTCTCTACGAGGCTGCCGGGGGTCCCGCTGTATCTTATCAATATCCATTTCAATCAACTGATTCTCTTTGTTAATAACGGAAATATCGGTATAATCACCACCCAGCAGTGCACCTAATCCCTTTCCTAAACCGTATTTAGCCATTTTCCCCTCCGCATTGTATAACTTCTTCTGCTAAATCCAAATAACTCATAGCTCCTTTGGAGTCTTTATCGTATAGAATGATAGGTAGTCCGTGGCTCGGAGCTTCACTTAACCGCACATTTCTCGGTATTATTGTTCTATATACTCTGTCGGAAAAGTGCTGTCTTACGCTTTCTACTACCTGAAGTGAGATATTTGTTCTTGAATCAAACATAGTCATAACCACTCCTTCAACCTTTAAGGAGGGATTTAAATGCTTTTGTACCAAAGAAACCGTCTTCATCAACTGTTTCAAGCCCTCAAGCGCATAATATTCGCATTGTATAGGCACTAAAATGGTGTCTGCTGCAGTTAGTGAGTTTAATGTGAGCAGACCCAGAGATGGAGGACAGTCAATTATTATGTAATCATAATCATTTCTTATAGGTTTAATAGCATTTTTCAGTCTGTTTTCACGCATCATCAAACTTACAAGCTCTATTTCCGCCCCCGCTAACTGTATATTGGCGGGACAAAGGAATAAACTATCCAACATTGTAGGAAGAATCGTCTCTTTTATGTCTATATCATTAATTATAGCATCATAGACCGACTGCTTAACGGTCCATTTGTCTACTCCCAGACCGCTTGTTGCATTACCCTGCGGATCATTATCAATAAGAAGTGTCCTTTTTCCCATAAATGCAAGGCTTGCACTTAGGTTTATCGAAGTAGTTGTCTTGCCTACTCCGCCTTTTTGGTTGGCAACTGCTATTATTTTTCCCATATCGACCCCTTCATATGTTTCACGTGAAACATTATATATCTAATCTGTTCAGTTGTACATCTTTTGCGTGTCTTTCAATGAATTCTTTCCTGGGTTGTACATCATCCCCCATTAAATCGGACACCGCTATATCTGCCAGGAACGGATTATCCATCTTTATCTGTATAATTGTCCTGGTGGCAGGATTCATTGTTGTTTCCCACAACTGTGTAGAACTCATTTCTCCCAGTCCTTTATATCTCTGAAGGGTACAATCTTTACTGTCCCAGTCTCTTTCTCGTAATATTCTGTCCTTTTCCGCTTCATTATACGCATATATTGAATCTTTTCCCTTGGTTATTCTGTATAAAGGCGGTTGAGCCAGGTAAAGGTGTCCTTTTTCTATAAGTTCACGCATGTATCTGTATACAAAAGTAATCAGGAGCATTCCTATATGAGCTCCGTCAACATCCGCATCGGCCATTATTATAACTTTATGATATCTCAGTTTTTCAATATTAAAATCTTCGCCGATCCCCGTGCCTAATGCAGTTATTAAAGGAGAGAGCTTGTCGTTATTATATACTTTCTCTATTCTTGCTTTTTCCACATTAAGCATTTTTCCCCATAAAGGAAGTATTGCCTGATATTTTCTGTCTCGTCCCTGTTTAGCGCTTCCGCCGGCACTGTCTCCTTCCACTATGAATATTTCGCTCTTTGTAGGATCGGTTTCCGAACAGTCTGCCAGTTTCCCGGGAAGAGCATTTCCTTCCAGTGCAGTCTTTCTTCTTGCCAATTCGCGTGCTCCTCTTGCCGCTTCTCTGGCCTGGGATGCACGAATACATTTTTCAATAATTACCTTTCCTTCTTGCGGATTCTCTTCAAAATATGCTGCCAACTCCTCATTTACCGTTTGCTCGGTGGCGGTTCGCACATAACTGTTACCTAATTTTGATTTTGTCTGACCCTCAAACTGCGGATCGTGTAATTTTACCGATAATACTACGGTTAAGCCTTCTCTTACGTCCTCTCCGGTCAGGTTTTTATCCGATTCCTTAAGTGCTCCTATCTTTCTTGCGTAATCGTTTATTACTTTTGTCAGAGCTGATCGAAAACCTGTAACATGCATTCCGCCTTCGCTGGTCGCTATGTTGTTTGCATATGAATAAAGTGTCTCATTGTAGTCATCATTGTACTGCATCGCAATCTCCACAAGACAATTTTCCTTCTCCGCTTCAATATATATTGTATCTTTATGTATTCTTGTTTTGTTTGAATCCAGATATCTGACAAATGATACTATCCCGCCTTCATAACATAATTCGTTTGTTACTTCTTCCTCTCCTCTTTTATCTGTTAACACTATCATGACACCCTTGTTCAGAAATGCCATTTCTCTATACCTTGATAAGAGAGCATCATATTCATATTCAATAGTATCAAAAATCTGTTCATCGGCTTTAAATACGGTTTTTGTTCCGGTTTCGTTAGTATTTCCAATAATTTCCAGTTTTGAAACCGTTTTGCCTCTTTCGTATCTTTGTTTATATATTTTTCCGTCTCTCTTGACTTCCACCTCAAGAAATTCGCTTAGTGCGTTAACTACCGAAGCTCCTACTCCATGCAGTCCTCCGGATATACTGTATGCCGAAGAATCAAATTTTCCTCCTGCATGTAACACCGTATGCACAACTTCAACCGTGGGAATTCCCATTTTAGGATGTATGCCTACCGGGATTCCGCTGCCGTTGTCCGTAACCGTAACTATATTGCCTTTATCTATCGTTATTTCAATTCTGTCACATCTTCCGGCAAGTGCTTCATCAATACTGTTTGCCACTATTTCATAGACAAGGTGGTGTAATCCTCTCACGGATGTAGTTCCTATATACATACCGGGTCTTTTTCTGACCGCTTCAAGACCTTCCAGTACCTGTATCTGCGACTCGTCGTAATTGCAATCTCTTATATTATCCTGTCTTTTTTTATTATCCATATATTACTCCGTTATTTTATTGTTTTCAGCTCGTTTTCTTAGCGTTGCAGAAGATATCAGTGTGAGATATATCCGGAAATCGGACTCCTTATTTTTCTTAACAACAACAAAAGCCTTCGGAAGTTTGTCACTTACTGTTGTTATTGTTCCTTTTTTTTCTTTATCTCTGAGATAATTTTTTGTGTGCTTGGATAGTGTAGAAGTTTCAAAATCAAATATTCCTATTACCTCTTTTTCGCGCACAACCAAATTATCTCCTATGTGTAAAAACATGAAATCCTCTCTTCATTCTTCTGTTAATTATAGCATTTTTACGGTCTTTTTTCTATATACTTTTGACTGATCCCTTGCTTACATAGAAAAAACTTATTTTGTCATCCAGGGTCATATATCGTCTTTTTTCGGTGCAGGTAATAAAAGTCTGTTTTGTTTCTATTTTGTTCAACAATTTTCTTTTTCTTAATAAGTCCAGTTCACTTAATGCATCATCCAACAATAGCACCGGCTGTTTGTTTGTCTTATCTTTAATAATCTGCATTTCCGCAAATTTCAATGACAATATCGCAGACCGCTGCTGCCCCTGGGATCCGTAATCTCTTATATTTAATCCGTTTAATAATATATCAACATCATCTCTATGAGGCCCTAATATTGTACTTTGAATCTTTATTTCTTTATCTTTTATTTTATCCAATGCTTTATAAAAGTCGCTTTCTTCGCCTGAATAATCCGGAATATCACAAGCGTATCTTATATCCAGCTCTTCCGTGCCGTTTGCTATATCAAAATGATTCTGTCCCGCTTTTTCATTTATTTGTTCCGTAAAAGCTGCTCTTTCTTTTATAATTTTCGTTCCGGTTTTTGCCTGTTTTATATTATATACATCAATAAGATCGCTGTTCTTTCCTGTTTCAAACACTCTTTTAAGAAGTGCATTTTTTTGCTTTATTATCCTGTTATATTCCTGTAAAGAGTAAAAGTATGACGAATTAATCTGACTTATTAAAATATCCAGAAACCTTCTTCTTTCGCTCGGACCTTCCTTTATCACGGTAAGATCTTCCGGTGAAAACATAACACTATTCAATACTCCCATCAGCTGTCCTGTTTTTAAAAGAGTTATATCGTTCACTTTTATAACTCTTTTATTTTGTCTGGAGGATATTTTTGTACAATTTATATCTATAGAAAAAGGTTCTTCGTCTCTTTTTCCTTCAATTCTTACGGAATAGCCCTGCTGTAAATTTCTTATCAGGTCCGCATCTTTATTTGTTCTGTGTGATCTTGCTGTGGAGCATAAAAAAATCGACTCAAGGATATTGGTTTTTCCCTGAGCATTTCTTCCGTATATTATATTAATCCCTTTATTGGGGGATATTTCCTGATATTCGTAATTTCTGAAATCCTTCAGTACAATTCTTTCTATTAACATTAATACGCCGATATACGTACGGGAAGAATAAGATAAAGGAACTCGTCGCTATTCAGGGGAGTTATTATACACGCACTTGTTTCTCCCATAAAAGATATTCTTACCTTTTCTTCGTCTATTGATTTAATGGCATCCAGTAAATATCTGGCATTAAATCCTATCCTGATATCCTTTCCTTCCTTCTTTATATGACACTTTTCCGTTACATTACCTACTTCACCCTGCGTATTTGCCGTCAGCATATTTTCAACTATTTCCAGTATAAGGGGAGCTTTTCTTCCGTCATCCGATACAAGCATATTTCTTTCGATAATATTCCTAAATTCGTTTACATTTATCTCAATTTTTGTTGCAAAGTCTTTAGTGGGAATAATTGCCTTATAATTGAAATAATCCCCCTGTAAAAGTTTTGAAATAAATTTACAGTTACCGAATTCAAACAGTACCTGTGTTTTTTCATAATAAATTCTTATATCTTCATCATCATTTGTTATTAATTTAAGTAATTCATTTAATGTTTTTCCCGGTATTACAAAATTAAACTCTTCTTTATTACCTAATATATATTCTTTTCTTATACTCATTCTGAAACTGTCCAGCGTTACCATCTTAAAACTGTTTTCTTCACTTTCAAACAACGCTCCGGTTAAGATAAGTCTCTGTTCATTTGTACTGACGGAAAATAAAGTGTTTCTTATCATATTTTTTAAATATTCCGTCTTAATGGTAACTTTATTATCTTTTTCCACATATGGTAATTTAGGAAAGGCAGCAGGATCCAGCCATCTTATATTAAATACGGCATTTCCCGAAATAATAACCAATTTACTTTCTTCGGTGAATATTTCCACTTCCTCTTCTCCGAGACTTCTTACTATGTCGGAAAACAGTCTTGCATTAACCAGTATTTCACCTTCCTCTTTTATAAAAGCATCTTCAATATGTTCTATTCCTATTTCAAGATCATATCCTCTGAATATTATCTGAGAATCTTTGGCTTTTATATTTATATTTCCCAGTACAGGCATTATAGGATTAGATGAAATAGCTTTTGATACACTATTAACGGCATCTTGTAATTTTTTTCTTGCACACGTGAAATTCATTTGTTTACCTTCTTTCTTTTAATAACATATCTATAAGCAGTAGTAGTAGGTCTTGTGGATATTGTGTATAACGTATTTTATCCCTTATTTACCGTTCTTTTTACTGTGGATAATTTTTGTTAATAAAAACTGTAAACTACGCTTATATATGAATTATACAATATTCCACAGAAAGATATTAACATTTACACAGAAATTTGTTAATAATTCAGCTTTTCTATCAACTCATTAACTTCTTTTTCTACATTTTTATCCGTTTTTATTTTTTTCGCAATTTTGTCACAAGCATATAAAACGGTGGTATGATCTCTGTCCGCAAAATATTTACCTATTACCGGAAGAGAAAAAGGTGTTTTAATTCTACATATATACATGGCAATCTGTCTCGGAAAAGCAATAGCACTTTTCCTTGTCGGAGAAATTATATCTTTTGTTGTTATATTATAATATTTTGCAACGGTATCAATTATGCTCGGTATGGTTATATCATTTGCATTACTTTCGTCAATCATATCTTTTAAGGCCTTTTTGGCAAGATCGATGGTTATGTCTTCACCGAAAACGCGTGCATGGGCAACCGTTTTATTTAACGCTCCCTGAAGGTTCCTTATATTTGACGATATATTCTTTGCAATAAACTCTATTACTTCCTTGGAGATATTATATTCCGACTTTAAGGAATTCTGCTCCAGGATAGCTACTCTTGTCTCGTAGTCGGGTGTCTGCATATCTGCCATAAGTCCTTGCTGGAATCTCGTTTTCAGCCTCTCTTCCAGTCTTGTCATTTTATCCGGAGGAACGTCGGAAGTAATAACTATCTGTTTATTGGAATAATAAAGTTTTTCAAACGTATAGAAAAACTCTTCCTGCGTTCCTTCTTTTCCGGTAATAAACTGAATATCGTCAATAAGCAGAACGTCCAAATTTCTGTATTTTTCTCTGAATTCTTTACTTTTTGCTGATTTTATAGCAAAAATCATCTCATTTGTAAAGGTTTCACTTTGCACATATAAGATTTTTTTATCCGGATATTTTTGAGAAATTGCATTTCCTATAGCATGCATCAGATGCGTTTTTCCTATTCCGCTTTCTCCGTATAAAAATAAAGGATTATATGTGGTACCGGGATTGTCCACAACAGCTTCCGCAGCAGCTCTGGCAAATTGATTTGATGAACCTGTAACGAAATTGGAAAAAACATATTTATCCAGAAGCTGAGAATCTGCATAATTATTGGAACGGAAATCTTCATGTTTCCCGTTTTCGTCATATTCCCCGATTTCGTTCTTTAACTTAAAAAGAGGGCTGAGATCTTTAGCGGCCGCATCGGAAATGGCATTCTTTAAAAGAAGCTTGTAATTGGCAAGATAATTCTTTGAAAAGTCTGATTGAGCTATCAGTACAAAATTGTCCCCTTCTATAGTGTAAGGCTCTAATGGCAGAATCCATGTCTTAAAATTAAGTTCACCCATTACACTCTCAATATTCGTCAAAGCATCGTTCCATATTTCTTGTACGGCCATAAATGTTAGTTTCCCCTAATTATTAAAAAAAAGATAAAACTGCTTTCTGAAACTTTTCGCCCCAAGCAGATTTATCCTTCGTGACCTGTGGATAAAACAGTGTTATCAACAGGGAAGCATAGTATATCAGAGAAGTAAACATAGCACAAGAGGAAAAAAAAAGAAATTTTTAAAAAATTTAACAAAATTTTAAAGTTATCCACAGAAAAACACTTATCCACAGAAAATCTGTTGATAAGTGAAAATTTATTTATATTTCCGAACATAAAGAAGGTTGCACCTTGTCAGTACAACCTTCAGAAATTCTCTATAAACTTATGAGAGTTTTTTCTTAAGTTTAGTTAATTCGTTCCGGAGCTCTTTCGGAACGGTATTTCCAATCTTGTTATAGAAATCTTCTATTCTGACAGTATCCTCAAGCCAGAGTTCTTTATCAACAGAGAGAAGTTCTTTTAATGTTTCCTCGGTAACATCAATTCCTTCAAGGTTGATGTCCTCAGGTTTCGGAAGATAACCGATTGGAGTCTCTACAGCACCTACCTTATCTTCACAGCGATCCAGTATCCAAAGCAGAACACGTAAATTCTCTCCGAATCCCGGCCATAGAAAATGACCTTCATCATCCAGCCTGAACCAGTTTACATGGAATATTTTTGGAACCTTGTCTCCTACATCTTTTCCAATATTCAACCAGTGCTGAAAGTAATCACCCATGTTATATCCGCAGAAAGGAAGCATGGCCATAGGATCTCTTCTTACTACTCCGACAGCTCCGCTTGCAGCTGCCGTTGTTTCGGAAGCCATTATGGATCCTACAAACACTCCGTTTACCCAATCAAGAGATTGATATACCAAAGGTGCAGTCTTTGCTCTTCTTCCTCCGAATACCATAGCTGAGAGAGGAACACCGTTCGGAGAATCAAATTCCTTACTTATAGAGGGGCAATTTGTTGCGGGAGCGGTAAATCTGCTGTTGGGATGTGCTCCCTTCTCACCCGATTCGGCTGTCCAAGGCTCACCTTTCCAGTTGAGTGCTTTTGTCGGAGGATTTTTGTCCAATCCTTCCCACCAAACCGTATTGTTTTCAAGATTATGGACAACATTGGTGAAAATAGTGCCTTTTTCCGTTGCATGTAATGCATTGGGGTTGGATTTTATATTTGTTCCGGGAGCAACACCGAAGAAACCGTTCTCCGGATTAATGGCCCAAAGTCTTCCGTCGGGACCTTTTCTTATCCATGCGATATCATCTCCCACTGTCCATACTTTATATCCCTTCTTGGCAAAAATTTCCGGCGGAATAAGCATAGCGAGATTGGTCTTTCCGCATGCTGAAGGGAATGCCGCAGCTATGTACTTGGTGTCGCCGTCGGGATATTCAACGCCGAGTATAAGCATATGTTCCGCCATCCAGTTTTCATTTTTTCCCTGATATGAGGCTATTCTCAGGGCAAAGCATTTTTTACCTAAAAGAACATTTCCGCCATATCCGGAGTTAACCGACCATATTGTATTGTCTTCGGGGAAATGACAGATATATCTGTTTTCTTCATCTATATCCGCTTTACCGTGAAGTCCTCTTACGAAATCATTGGAATTTCCGAGAGCATCAAGTACATCATTGCCCACTCTTGTCATAATAACCATATTCATTACTACATATATCGAGTCGGTAAGCTCAATGCCTATTTTTGAAAATTTAGAACCTACAGGACCCATTGAATAGGGAATAACGTACATTGTTCTTCCCTTCATGCTCTTGTTGAAAATTTTGCCCAACTTTTCATAGGCTTCTTTGGGCGCCATCCAGTTATTTGTCGGCCCGGCATCTATCTCTCTCCTTGAACATATGAAAGTGCGATGTTCTACTCGTGCCACATCGTTTACGGCTGTGCGGTGTAAATAACAGTCGGGAAGTTTTTCTTCATTGAGCTTATAGAGCTCTCCGGTTGCTATTGCCTGTTGTCTTAATTGGTCAAGTTGTTCAGAATCTCCGGTAATCCAGACAATCTCATCAGGAGTAGTAAGAGCAGCCATCTCTTCTATCCATGAAAGTAACATTTTGTTTTTTGTCATTTTTATATCTCCTTCCTTTCGGAAAATAAATCGGTTTTCAAAAACTCCCTCCTTTAATAATAATTCACTTGCTTAAATAAGTAAAGAAAAAAAGGCGACACTGCGAGAAAAACACTGAAATAAGGAATGGTAAAGTTAAAATTATGTTAAAGACATGTTACATGACTAAACAGGTATAAACATGTTAGAATAAAGAGTATGATTAAGCAATTCTATCAGCCTGAATATATGCTTCGTAAGCACAAGAAATTAGGAGAACTGCCTTCGGCAAAAGAAGCATACGGCAGAATGTTAAAAATGGCTTTGCCGTCTACAATTGAAGCGCTCTTAGGCGGATTGACAAGTTTTGTGGATATGATAATGGTATCTTCCGTCGGCATAACGGCGGTTACGGCGGTAGGAATAACAACGCAGCCGAGAATGATAATTCTTATGCTTTTTTTGGCATTAAACACAGGTGTTACAGCATTGATAGCCAGAAGAAAAGGAGAGAATGATGCCAAAAGAGCTAATCGGGTACTGATGCAGGCCCTACTTATCTGTTTTATCCTTGCAATTATTATGACAGCGTTAGGAATAGTTACCGCAAGGCCTCTTTTACGATTTGCAGGAGCCGGAGAAGATTTTATTGACGATTCTATTGTGTACTACCGTATTATTACTGCCGGGACAGTATTCGGTGTTCTGACCATGACGATAAATGCGGCGCAAAGAGGTGCGGGAAACACCAAGATAGCTATGACCACAAGCCTTATATCCAATGTAGTCAATGTCTTTTTTAATTTCCTGCTGATAAAAGGAAGATTGGGATTTCCGGCTTTAGGAGTAAAAGGGGCTGCTATTGCAACTGTTATAGGAATGGTTGCCGCATTTTTGGCAGCATGTTATTCGCTAAGAAGAGCAACTTTTATTTATTTTGATATAAAAGGCCTTAAAAAGTTTGATTTAAGTATTGTAAAATCCATAGCGAACATATCGGGAAACGCGGCATTGGAAGAATTATGTTTTCGTTTCGGATTTTTTATGTATAACAAAATTGTTGCGGAACTGGGCACCATAGATTACGGAACACATCTTGTTTGTATGCAGATAATGAATCTTTCTACATATATAGGAGCCGGTCTCGGAACAGGAACAACAGCTTTAGTGGGGCAAACCTTAGGGGAGAAGCGAAGCGACCTCTCCATGCTTTACATTAAAATTGGGCGAAGGATGGCAATAATCATTTCCGTTGTTTTATCAGCCGTATTTATCTTCGGAGGAAAGATGCTTATGGGTCTGTTTACCGATGATTCGGTCATTATAGAAAACGGAAGATATGTTTTGTTGATTATGGCACTGTCTACCTTCTGTATAAATACACAGATTGTGCATTCGGGAAGTTTAAGAGGAGCAGGGGATGTAAAATTTGTGGCGACAATGGCGTTGATAAGTGTAGCGGTGATACGTCCGTTGTTCTCATATATAATGGTATACCCGTTGCAACTAGGTCTTATCGGAGCATGGCTCGGTCTTCTTGCCGATCAGTTTGTCAGGAGTTTTTCGGGAATGTTAAGAATAAAAAGCGGGAAGTGGGCAAAGATACATATTTGATATATAATTATCGCAGGGGGAATAATTTATGTTAGCAAAAATAATTCAACTTGTTTTATTTTTCGGAATACCTTATATACTGTATAAACTGGAAAATAAAGTAAAGCTTATAAAGACAGTAGGCCCGATTATTTTCTGCTATGCTATAGGAATAATATGGGCAAACAGCGGACTGCCTTTGGATGCCGGTTTGTCGGATATCGTTTCATCGGTACTTATACCTATAGCAATCACCCTTATTCTTTTTAACTCGGATTTTACGACATTAAGAAAAAATGCAAAGAAAGCCGGATTGTCTTTTCTAATCTTAAGTGTTTCCGTAATGGTTGTAGCCGCCGTTAGTGTTTTGGTTTTCCCCAATGTTTATGAAAAAGAAAAAATAGCCTCCATGCTGGTAGGGTGCTATACCGGAGGTACACCCAATCTTTTTGCGATAGGGTACGGAGTAAATGCCGATAAAAACACCATAATAGTTGCCAATCTTGCGGACCAGGTGCTGGGAGGGGTGTACTTTCTGTTTATATGTACTTTGGCTAAACCCTTATTGAATAAATTGAGCAGGCAGATATCCGTAGCAACGGAAAAGACCGAATATAAAAAAGAGGGCATTGTCGACAAGGTGGAAATACCTGTAAAAGAAAAGATAAAACAGGGAGTTATTGCCATCCTGTTGGGAATAGCAGCACTCGGCGTAAGCATAGGGATTTCTTATCTGCTGACAAAAGAAGCAACCAACGTAGCTATAATCATGCTCGGAGTATCGGTTATCGGAGTGGCATTATCCTTTGTAAAAGGGGTAAGGCAAAACAAAGTATCCTATTCCATAGGACAGTACTTCATATATGTGTTTTCATTGGCGGTCGGCTCTATGGCGGACCTGAAGCTTATACTCGGCCAGTCCGTGTATGTTTTAGGCATGGTAGCGTTTGTTCTTTTTGTAACAATGTTTTTACACTTTTTCATTGCGCTGCTCTTTAAGATTGATGCGGATACCATAATAATCACATCAATAGCAGGAATCTTCGGACCTGCGTTTATTATACCCACGGCCAAAGCCATAAAGAATGAGGGAGTTATACTTATAGGAATTGCGACAGGCTTGTTGGGTTATGCGATAGGAAACTTCATGGGTTTCGGACTATATGAAATTTTGAAGCTTATATATTAGAGGGAAAACATGAAACTCAAAGATTTGGAGATAAAAGAACTTATTAAAAACATATATCCATGTGAGTGCGGGTTGATTCATGATCCGAAAATGGAAAGGATAGAGATATCCGAGCACGGTACAGAAGAAGCAATCAGGTTTATTCTTAACAAGGCAAAAGGCAGAATAATGGTAATTTCCGATGAGATTACATTCAAAATTGCGGGAAAAAGGGTCTATGAAAGATTAAAGGAAGTAAACAAAGAGACATACAGTTATGTAATACCTCAGAAAAACAATATTCCCGTTATACCGAATGAAAGTACCATAGGAGAGACTTTGATAAGGATGCCTTTGGGAATAGATTTTTTTGTAGCAGTAGGAAGCGGAGTTGTTAATGATGTTGTAAGAAATATTTCTTATCATTTAGGAAAGGAATATGCGGTAATAGGAACCGCTCCTTCCATGGACGGATATGCTTCAATCACATCGTCGTTAATAATAAATAACGTAAAAGAAAGCTGTCCCGGACAGGTACCGAAAGGTATTTTTGCGGACATAGATATACTGCAAAATGCTCCATATACCATGCTTACTGCCGGATTCGGAGATGTATTGTCTAAATACAATGCGGTAAGAGAATGGAGATTTTCCAGAGACTTAAACAAGGAACATTACTGTGAAGAAATTGCGGAAATGGTTTGGAAGGCTGCGGACAAATGCGCCGACAGCGCCTCTCTCTTGAAGAATAGAGATAAAAAGGCGGTAACCGGTATAATGGAAGCACTAATTCTTTCCGGTATAGCAATGGGCATGTACAAAAATACAAGGCCGGGTTCGGGATGTGAACATCACATTGTGCATTATTGGGATATTGAGTTTATAAAAAGAGGATGGGTTCATCCTTTACACGGAAATGCCGTAGGTGTGGCATTATGTGTGATTTGCAGACTGTATGATTTAATTAAGGAAAAACTTCCCGTTGAAGTAACGGACTTGAATACTGAGAACATTGAGAATATTTTAAAGAGTGCCGGTTGTGAAACAAATCCGAAGACTTTAGGTATTCCAGAGGATATTTTCCATGACAGTATCTTATACGGATACAAAATGAGTTCTTCAAAGTACACCATTCTGACACACCTTAATAAATATGATAAAGCACTATTGGAAAAGTGCGCACAAATACTTACAAAGCAATATTACATTGACATCTTATGAGACGATGTATAAAATATGACTTGCGTTTGGAGAGATGGCTGAGCTGGTCGAAGGCGCACGACTGGAAATCGTGTTTACTAGGAATAGTAACCAGGGTTCGAATCCCTGTCTCTCCGCCATAAAGGACATCGTTTCACGACTGAAAGGTGTCTTTTTGATATATCGCTTCGGTTTTTCCTTTCTTTCGCTTAGAAAGACAGAGAGGAAAGGCGATGGTGAATATGGGAGAAAATATGGATTCTCGTAAATTTACAATGAAAGATGAGTCATTTGTTTGTGAAGCATGCGGAGTAAAAGTACATGCTCTCGGAGTTACTGCAAGAAATCATTGTCCCCGTTGTCTGTATTCCAAACATGTGGACAACAATCCCGGAGATCGCATGTGTGATTGTCATGGCTTAATGGAACCTATAGGCTTGGAGAAGTACAGGGATAGTTATAAAATAGTATTCAAGTGTCAAAGATGCGGAGCTGTTAAGAAGAATATTGTTGCAAAAGACGACAACATGGACAAAATAATCGAGTTATCTTCTAAGCCTGTTTAATTTAGTTAGTCTTGTATAACATGTTTTATTTTCCATAATTAATTTACAAATTCCCATATATTATGGTATATTATTATCCATTGATTGGAAAGGCATGTAATGAGCAGAGAAAACAGGGAATTTATAAAACACAACAGAACTATACTGCTTGAAAAATTGAAGGAATCACTTTCTTCGGTTTTACCGGTAACCATAGTTGTGTTTATACTTTGCTTTATCTTTTTCCCGGCCGATAGCGGAATAATGCTGACTTTTATTCTCGGTGCCGTAATGCTTATTCTCGGAATGGGGCTGTTTACGTTAGGTGCCGATATCGCCATGATGCCTATCGGAGAAAGTGTCGGTTCATCAATAACAAAGTCACGAAAACTATGGTTGATTATTATTGCAAGCCTTATTATCGGAACTGCGGTAACCGTATCGGAACCCAGTCTTACCGTATTGGCACAGCAGGTACCCGGAATACCGGATATGGTTTTGATATTGACGGTATCGCTCGGAGTGGGATTGTTTTTAACCTTCTCCATGTTAAGAGTTATATTCAGAATTAAATTGGCATATGTTCTGATGGGAGTGTATGCGGTAATATTTACATTATCGTTTTTTGCTCCTAAAGAATTCCTGTCGCTTGCTTTTGATTCGGGAGGAGCTTCCACCGGAGCCATGACCGTTCCGTTTCTTTTGGCTTTCGGTGCGGGAGCAGCTGCGGTAAGAAGCGATAAAGATGCACATAGCGACAGTTTCGGATTTGTAGGATTAAGTGCGGCCGGACCTATATTAGCCGTATTGTTGTTAGGTATTTTATATAAACCCGGCAACACGACATATGAAGCAACCGCTCCGGTTAATCCCGGCAAAACAACACAGATAACCCGCTTGTTCATAACGGAGATACCGGGAAAATTGGGTGAAGTAGCATTGGCAATATTGCCTATTGTAGTATGTTTTCTCATTTTCCAACTGGCGGTTTTAAAGCTCAAAAAAGGACAGGTTATCAGAATTGTAGTAGGTCTTATATACGCATATGTTGGGCTGGTTTTGTTTCTTACCGGAGCCAATGTAGGCTTTCTACAGATGGGAAGTTTTTTAGGAAAAGCGCTGGGGAGTCTGCCGTACAATTGGATTGTCATTCCCATCGGCATGGTAATAGGATACTTCCTGGTTATTTCCGAACCGGCGGTTCATGTGTTAAGCAAACAGGTTGTGGAGTTGTCATCGGGAGCAATACCCAAGAAAGCAATTGCCACCAGTCTTTCAGTCGGGGTAGCCACATCGATAGGTCTTTGCATGATTAAGATTTTAACAAGTGCGTCAATTTTATACTTTGTTATACCCGGATATGTTATTGGGTTGATATTGACATTTTTCGTACCGCCCGTCTTTACTTCAATAGCTATTGACTCGGGCGCTGTCTCATCCGGGCCTATGGCCTCAACTTTTCTGGTACCTTTTGCAATAGGTGTATGTCTCAGTGTAGGCGGTAATGTAATAGTGGATGCTTTCGGAATAATAGCATTGGTTACAATGACGCCGTTTATAACGATACAGGTTCTCGGACTGTTCTACCGGTTCAAGTTAAAGGCTGCGGAAAGAGAACAGGAGCAGCAACAGAAAATAAAGAAAAAGGAAAGCATCATCAATTTTTGATGGCAGGTGTGAAATGAGCAACATATTCTATATGATAATAATTACGAAAAGAGAGTTTGAAGAGGCATACCTTAATTTCTTCAGGGAAAACGATGTACACATGGTATTGTCCGATTTATGCAGAGGAACCGCACAAAAGAAAATGCTGGATTATCTCGGAATAGAAAAAACAGAGAAAATAATGTTTCATATCTTCGTAGATAATGATCGTAGAGAAATAATATTAAAAAATCTTGTAAACCAGATGGAAATTGAAGTCGCCGGTAACGGTATAGCACTTACAATACCTTTGGAAAGTATCGGAGGAGAATCTTGTTTAAAGTATCTGACTGAAGGACAGGAAATAGGCAAAAAAAAGGGAGAGAAGATGGAAAACTTAAAATACTCATTAATAATTGTAATAGCAGACAAAGGAGCATCGGAAACGGTAATGGAAGCTGCGCGTAGTGCAAATGCAAAAGGCGGTACCGTAGTATCGGCAAAAGAGACGGAAGTGAATGCAAATGAAAGATTTTTCGGTGTTTCCATAGCGGAAGAAAAGGAAATGATATATATCCTTGCAAAGAAGCAGGAAAAAGATGAAATCATGAGCGCCATCATGACAAAAGCAGGAATAGGCACCGATGCCAATGCAGCGGTATTTTCCGTTCCCGTAGACAGAATAGCGGGATTACGCAGCTTAATGACCGACTGAACAACAGATATTTTTATAAATTATTTCTTTTTCCGGTGTGTATACAATTTATATCACGGCGGTGTTGATATATAATATGTATCGGAGAGAGATTATTTATGTTTAATATATTAATAGTCGAAGACGATAAAAACTTAAGAAAACTTATAGGGACGGTTCTTAAACAGAACGGTTTTAATGTACTCTGCGCCAATGACGGAGAACAGGCTTTGGAGGTTCTTGACAGCACAAAAGCCGATCTTATCATATGTGACATAATGATGCCCAATATGGACGGATATGAGCTGACGGAAAGTTTAAGGTGGTCCAATTACAATATGCCCATTCTCATGATAACCGCCAAAGAAACACTGGAGGACAAGAGGAAAGGGTTTCTGTCCGGTGCGGACGACTATATGGTAAAACCCATTAACACCGATGAAATGCTGCTGAGGGTTAACGCTCTTTTAAGAAGGTCTAAAATAGCTACCGAACACAGAATAGAGGTTGGAGATGTGATCATTGATTATGACACGTTAAGCGTACAGAAAGATACCGAAAGGATAGTTCTTCCCAAAAAAGAGTTTCTACTGCTTTTTAAATTGATGAGTTACCCTAAAAAGATATTCACGCGTCAGCAATTGATGGATGATATATGGGGATTGGACAGTGAAACGGACGAAAGAACAGTAGATGTCCATATAAAAAGACTGAGAGAAAAACTTGTGAATATAGATGAATTTGAAATAGTCACCGTAAGGGGGCTGGGTTACAAAGCGGAAAAGAAAAATGCAACTGAAATCTAAATTATCCATATTCCTGCTCGTTATCATTGTAGTAGCTTCCGTGTTTGCATATATGGGAGCAATTCTGGTGTCCAACAAAAACTTTATAGAAACCATAAAGGAAAACCAAAGATATGTAGCTGAAACCATCCTGTCGGCAAATAAGGAGACCGACCTTCCTTTGGAAAGGATTATAGCCATAACTCATAATGCCCTTTATCCTGTTAAACTCACCAAAGGCATAGATGATCTTCGCTTAAGTGACACGGAAAAAGCGTTACTGGAAAACGGAATTATTGTCTTCATAAAACAAAGAGTAATACCGGTAGGAATATCCGTCGTGAAAACCGATGAATATTACTTAAGAGTGGGATATCAGCCGGAGAACAACCTGTTCAGAAACTATGCCATGTTGCTTGCTTATGCGTTTCTGTTTTCCATTGTTGTGTTCATGCTGATAATCATGGGATTAAGCAACAAAGCAATGAAACCTATAGTGCAACTTAATAATGCTACGCAGGAAGTGGCCAAGGGTAATTTTGATGTAGTTGTAGTAAATGATTCTCAGGACGAGATAGGACAGCTGACAGAAAGTTTCAACAAGATGGCAAAGGAGCTTAAAAGCATAGAGTATCTGAGAAAGGATTTTGTAAGCAACGTATCACATGAGTTCAAAACTCCCATATCATCAATACTGGGATTTGCAAAACTTCTGGAAAGCCCTAATCTCACAGATGAAGAAAAAAAGGAATATCTGGATATAATAGTCGAGGAATCCAAAAGGCTTTCCAATCTCTCCACCAATATATTGAATCTGTCCAAACTGGAGAGTCAGGAGATAGTATTCAACAAGTCCGAATACAGCCTTGATGAGCAGATTCGAAATGTTATATTACTCTTAGAACCTAAATGGTATGAAAAAAGTATCAGTTTTGACATTGAGATGGAACATATATCCTTTTATGCCAATGAAGATCTGATGCAACAGGTATGGATAAATCTTTTTAACAATGCCATTACTTACTCCCATCCCAAAGGAGTTGTTCATATAAAGATGTACAATGAAGAAGAAAAAGCCGTAATAGTAATACAGGATGAAGGTATAGGAATGGACGAATATACCAAAAACAGAATGTTTGAAAAATTCTTCAAAGGAGACACCGTACATTCAAAAGAAGGAACGGGATTGGGTTTAGCTCTTGTCAAAAGAATAATTGACCTTCATAACGGAGCCATTGAAGTGGAAAGCAAACCGGGAGAGGGAACAACTATAAAACTAATATTCCCAAACGAATTCAGAGGTTGGGAAGTTATATAAGGAAAGCTGTTAAAAGATAATACAAAAGAACCTGAGAAGTTTTATTGTTCGGGGTTCTCTTTATCTTTATACTTAAAAACAACATTCCGGTTGAGTAGAAAACCGGTAACGGTATAGAAAACCATCCCGATACCCACACCCAGCCATTCCTTAAGCGACAATACATCAATAAGAAGGTACTGTATAAGTTGAACAAGACCTAACAGGCAGGCACTTATTACAAAGAAGAGAATAATTTGTCGGGTGATATTTTCATTATCTTTTTTAAAAGTATATTTTCTGTTTAAAAAGAAACTTGTAAGTATGCCTACTATATATCCTATAACGGTGTAAACATAATATTTAAGCCCCAGATGACTGAGCAAAAAGAATATTCCCGTTGTTAAACCTGTATTTACAATACCCACAATACCGTATTTGAATAAAAGGAATAATTCTCTGAAAAGTCTGTTTTGCATCAGTTTGTCGAATAAGTTTTTCATACGGTCATTATACTATAAAAAACACGGATTATTCAGTAAAATGCGGAGCTATGCCAACAAAACCGAAACCGTATAAATGCGGATATATGTTAAATCCGTTAACAAACGGGTTAGGATATGATAAAATTAAAATGTTATTAAGGAGTAAATATGAAAGCGATTATCAAGGCAGCGGCAGGAATGGGAAATGTGGAACTTGCGAAGAGGCCGGTTCCCGAAATCAATGAAAACGAAGTGCTTATAAAAATTAAAAAAGCGGGAATCTGCGGGACGGATTTTCACATATATAAATGGGACAAGTGGTCTCAAAACAGGATTAAGCCTCCGCTTATAATCGGCCATGAGTTTGCCGGAGAGATAGTGGAGACAGGTAAATCGGTAAAAGGTTTATATATAGGACAAAGAGTGTCTGCTGAAGGACATATTACCTGTCAGAGATGCAAACTCTGCAGAACCGGAAGAGGCCATATATGCGAAGATGTAGATATAATCGGAGTGGATATAGACGGTTGTTTTGCGGAATATGTAAAAATGCCTGCAATAAATGTATGGCCCTTGGACGACGAGGTTGCCGACAAATACGGAGCTATAATGGATCCTCTGGGTAATGCCATGCATACGGTAATGGCACAACCCATATCGTCAAGGGATGTCTTAATAACCGGTGGCGGTTCCATAGGGTTGTTTGCAACGGCCATAGCAAGAAAATGCGGAGCGGCAAGACTGGTTGTCAGCGAACCTCAACCGTATAAAGCCGCACTTGCAAAAAAGGCGGGAGCCGATGTGGTTATTAATCCTTTATCCGATAATCCCGAGCAACAGGTAATAGAAGCTTTCCGCGGTAACCGACCGGAAGTTGTTCTGGAAATGAGCGGTTTTCCGTCGGCATTCCAGTTGGGACTGGAGGTAATAGAAAACGGCGGAGATATGGCCATATTGGGAATTCCGTCGGAAGAACTGAATATCAATATGGGCAAGTATGTTATTTTCAAGGGTATAACATTGAGAGGAATTAACGGAAGGAGAATGTTTGATACCTGGTACCAATGCCAGAATTTTCTTAAAGGAAACTCCTCGTTCATTGATCATGTTATAACCCATGAGCTTCCTATGGAAGACATTAATGAAGGATTCAGACTGATGTCTGAGAGCAAGGCGGTAAAAGTAGTACTGGATTTTTAGCGATGATTGTACAGAAGGCACATGCAAAAATTAATATAGGCATGGATATTAAAGGGTTGAGACAGGACAGATACCATGAAATTGATACCGTCATGCAGACGGTGGAATTGGGAGACCGGATAACTTTTGCCGAAAGAGAGAAAGGGATACAATTCTGGTGTGATGACAGTTCGATTAAGAACAATGAAAACACCGCCTTCATTGCCGCAAAACTTTTCATGAAAGAGATGGGTATAAAGCGCGGCATAAAAATTGATCTGTATAAGTCCATACCTCTGTTTTCCGGTCTGGGCGGAGGAAGTGCCGATGCCGCTGCGGTATTAAGAGGACTGAACTTCCTTTTCAATACAAATCTTCCATATGAGGATTTGGAAAAAATGGCTGCGATGATAGGTTCCGATGTGCCTTTTTGCATAAGAGGAGGAACACAGAGAGCAACCGGCAGAGGCGAGGTATTAAAACCTTTGAAAGATTTTTCCGATGTATGGTTCGTGATAATAAAACCCGAAGATTCCGTGGAGACGGCATGGGCATATAAAGAATATGACAAGGCAGGCAATCCCGTGAGACCGGATATGGACCTGATTGAGTCTTTGCTGGAAGAAAGAGATATTGAAGGACTAAAGGGTAATGTTGTAAACATTTTTGAAAAAGTTGTTATACCGCATAAGCCTTCCATTCAAAAAGTAATGGATGACCTTTCCGAAACAGATGCCGTTACGGTGTTTATGACCGGTTCAGGTTCCGCTGTAGCGGCAATGTACAGCGAAATGAGACTTGCAAGCGTGGCATATACGTCTTTGTCAAGAAAACATGATGACATATTCATAACCAAGACATCGGGAGGTCTTAAATGAGGATTGCATGCGGTGCGGATATAGTGGAGAATAAAAGAATATCCGATGCCGTAAGTCGTTCAGACAGGTTTTTGGAAAAGAACTTTACACCGGGAGAGATAAAATACTGCAGATCCAAAAAAACTTTGATGAATCAAAGCCTTGCTGCAAGATTTGCCGCAAAGGAAGCGGTGTCAAAAGCATTGGGGACGGGGTTTTGTGCTACGGTACAACCCATTCATATTGAAGTTATAAATGACGAGAAAGGGAAACCGCATATCCTGTTGAATGAGCAACTGAAAGCTCGTTTCCCCGATATTATGGACATAAGTGTAAGTCTCTCACATTGCAAGGAATATTCGGTTGCGTATGCGGTAATAACATTCAAAGAGGAGCAAGATGGTTCTCACATTCTTTCATATGGCTGACATACATCTTGACCAGCCGTTTTCATCCTTAGGATTGGTTGAAGGCTTCCCTGCAAAAAGAAGAGAAGAAATTTTCCATGAGTTTATGAGAGTGCTGGAAACGGCACGTGAAGAACAACCTGCTTTCCTATTTATTGCCGGAGATCTTTATGAACACGGATATACAAATATAAAAAGAATAAGTAAGATTAATGAAGCCTTTTCCAAACTTAAAGGAAACATTCTCCTTATATCCGGCAATCATGACCCCGAATCCAAGAACTCTTTTTACAGCCACTTCCCGTGGTCGGAAAATGTACATGTGCTCGGAAGAAACAAGCCGAATGTTATTTTTGAAAAAGAGAAAGTGTGTGTCTACGGAATAGGCTATGATACCGGAGGCGGTCAGGCAAAAATTTTGGAGACAATTCGTACCGACAGAAAGTATAAAAATGTGCTGCTTTTGCATGGCGATGTGGATTTGTCTCTTTCCACATACAATGCGGTCAGTTCGGATATGTTGAAAGATATAGGGTTTGATTATGTGGCATTGGGGCATAATCACAGAATGTATATAAAAGACAATATATTTAATCCGGGAAGCCTTTGTGCATTGTCTTTTAAAGAAGAAGGAGCCCACGGTTACTTCAAAGGAGATTTGTCTACGGGAGAGGTTGAGTTTGTAAATAGTAAATCCAGAAAATACATTGATTTAAAGATGGATTATGAAAAACTTGCAGACTTTGAAAGCATGTATCCCGACAAACGGAACATATACAGAATAAAGGTGACAGGGACAAAGAGCGACAATAAGCCGCTTGCAATACCCGAAGGATATGACTATGTACAACTGACAGATGCAAGGACTGCAAAGAAAGAAAAAAAAGCTCAAGAGATTACACGGGGAATAAAAGGCAGATTTACCGATATAATGACAAGCAAGATGGAAAATATTCCTTCGGAAGAGATAAAGATATATGAAGATGCTTTAAAGCTGGGATTGCAGGCTTTATCGGATGAGGATCTTGATTTGGAATGAGAATTATAGCGGCTCACATATACGGATACGGCAAACTGGCGGACAGGACATTCAATTTCAAAGAAGGTCTGAATTTAGTGTTGGGGAAAAACGAGTCCGGCAAAAGTACACTGATGTCGTTTATAAAAGCGATGCTTTACGGGCATAAGAAGAACGAAAGAGAAAAGGACGGATTTATTCCGGAAGTCAAAAAGTACAAACCGTGGAATTCAGACAAATATGGCGGATATCTTATACTGGAGACCGATGAAAAGAAAATATTAAGAGTAGAAAGAGACTTCAACGGAAAAACTCTGTCCGTATACAATGAATACGGTGAAGATATAACAAACGAATTTTCCTTCAGTAAAGAAAACGAGATGCTGGGACAGGATCTCTTAGGCATGGATTATGAGTGCTTTACAAATTCGTCATTTATATGTCAGGACAAAAGCCTTTTATACGCAGAAGATAAAGAACATATAGCACAGAAACTTATGAATATAAACGAATCGGGGGAAGAACAGATATCTGTCGGAAAAGCCGTAAAGAAACTTAAAGAAGGCATTACTTTATTAGGTAATGAAAGAACAAAAGGAAGAAAATATAACATATTGAGTGCACAGATAAGGGAAGAGGAAATTAAACTTACAAACATGCAAAATGAGAACAAAAAATGCATGGAGTATCTGGCCGAAGCGGAAGAGATAAAAAAAGAACTTGAAGAACTGGAGAAAGAGGAAAAACTCTGCAGGAAAAGTGAGACTTTTAAACGCGTCAATGAAAACATTGAGGAATATGAAGGATACAATAACGAAATAGAACCGCTGAAAAAGAAACTTTCCGATACAGATATTGATGCTTATGAAAAGAGAAGAAAGGAATTTGATACCGTTTCCGGGGAATATAAAGAGCCGGAAAAAGCATATGAAAAATTTGTGAAAGAGGAAAAGAGAAATAATACAAAAATTACCGCTTTTTCAATACTTGCAATTCTGATTATTATAACAGGCGCCGTGTTGGCAATAACAACGGACAAATTGTTACTGTTGTCCGCTTTAGCCGCAATACCGTTTATCGTACTGCTTCTCATTACTCGTAAAAAGAATAAGGAAACGGTTAATGAAAAGGAAAAGTTGGATGATATTATAAAAACAAAGAATGAGTTAGAGCAAATTGAAACAGTATTGGGAAATGACAAATCCTTTAATGACCTGATAAAAGGATATACGGGATTACAGGAAGATATTTTACGCAAAGAGGACGTATCGGACTATAATGCTCTATTGGAAAAAGCCGATATATACAACCCCGAAGGGAAAGAACCTTCTATGGATTATGAAGAGTGCCTTAATCGTATTCAGACTAAAAAGGTCAGGTTGGGAGTAGTCAAAGCTCAATTAGATGCATATATGAACTCCGACGAGCAGATAGCATCACAAAAAGAGCATATATTATTACTGGAAGAGCAAAAGAAAGCGGTTGGGGAAAAACAGAAGGCGCTTCAATGTGCAATAGACGGGATAGAGGAGGCGTCCAAGCAGATAAGAGAAGAAATAATTCCCGAAATGAATAAAAACATGAGTGAGTATCTTGAAAAGATAACGGCAGGAAAGCATGACAACTTATCAACCGGCAGCACAATGGACCTAAATACCGAACATAATAAAACAATACGCTCCGTATACAGTTTCTCCGACGGAACGTTAAGACAGATGTATCTGGCTTTCCGGCTGGCTGCTGCAAAGGTTTTTTCTTCCGAATGCGTAACCCCTGTTTTTATGGATGAGACACTTGTATATTATGATGAAGAAAGAAAGAAGAGTACTTTTGATTTCCTATACGAGCTAAGCAGACATAATCAGATACTGTTTTTCGCAACCGATATGGAAAATTTCCTTTTGGAAGGGAAAGATATAGCGGTTATTCAATTAAGCAAATAGAAAACTATTTCGTTCCGTAATTACGTAAAAAATCCGTTTTACAACTGCAGTCTTTGCCGTTATCAACACCCGTGTCTTTGCATATATCACAATCATATTTTCTTATAAGATAATCTTCCGGAATATTGTTGTGCTTGAACAGCAGCGACATTTCATAATTCTTATTCTTTATCTCTTCTGCAACGGCTTTCTTGTCCGGAGAAAAAGCCTGTTTGAAATGTAAATCGTTTATTTCATTGTACAGTTTTTCAATCTGAGGAGATTTTTTGAATACTTCCGCTTTACGGCTTTCAAAAAGCATGGAATTCTTCATATTTATGCCTTGGTAGTGTTCTTGAATAATCATACGCAGCTGGTCGGGAGAAAGGTCTCTGATGGATTTGTCCTTCTCAAGATCATCAAGATTCTTGAATTGGTTTTCATACCAAGTGGAAAGTATCTTGTCCACATATGCTATATTGGGATTGGATATTTTAACAGTCTTCTTCAACGCTTCTTCGACAATTTCAAAACTGTAGTGATACTCATTAAACCACTTGTTGATAAGGTCCGTTTCATATTGCGTGAACGGGGCCTTTCTGTTCAAAGCTTTTTGAATTCTTGTGTGCATATCTTTCATCTTGTCCCGTTCCTCAAATAATGCTTCCACATCAAAAACCGTTTTTACTCCGTTTTCAAACCAGTCTTTAGCAACCGCTTCAATGTAGTTACGGGTCAAAGCACCCTTTTCGTTGCTTACGGAAAAAAGCATAACCATGACAGGATCTTCAAATCTGTATTTTTTAAACCATTGCTCTATACATCCGTACATATATATAGGCATATTACCGTCAAAGAACTGGTCGTTAATGGCGGATATTACAGACGCTTTTTCTCCCAGATCATCAGGCTTTAAAGAAGTTCTTTCTTTGTAAAGACGGTCTATCTCTATTCCCTTAATGTCATTTACAAAAATGTCTTTGTCACTGACGGATAGAAGATGTTTCTTTGTAAGTTCTTCCAGAGCGGACGTAAGTGCCGTTTCTTCAACATCCAGACGTCTGGACAATTTAATAATATCGACGGTTCTTTCGGTTTTCTCCAAAAAACAGCAGTAAGTGTATACCTTCACTGCCTGCGGTGAAAGCAGCGGAAGATATTCAGATAAGAAAATGTCGGGAATTAATGTGTCGGAATACAATATGGATTTGCTGTCAAATTTGTCTTTCATGATTACGTCCTTCTTGCTGATAATTATATATAAAAAAGCTCGGCAAGTAAATTGAAAGCGGAGAACACCTTGAAAAAATGTATAAAAAGTATTAATATACATCTACATGCGCCTGTAGCTCAACTGGATAGAGCGTTTGACTACGGATCAAAAGGCTGGGGATTCGAATTCTCTCGGGCGCGCCAGACAGTAAGACATGCAACATTGTGTGTCTTTTTTCTTACAGAGATTAAGTCGGACCGAAATATATGAAAAGGCAATTTAAGAGAAAAGAGTTATAAAAGTCGCATAAAATGTCACATTTAAGCATTTTAAGAGATTAATGTGTAATTTATAATAGAATTGTCGGAAAAAACATATAACAATCATCAATACAGCACCATATTGTTCCCTTTCTTTTGAAGATTCCGACAGAAAGTCTATTATATTGCATATATTTTCAAGAATTTCTCGACATTTATTATAATTTTCCTATTAAATGTCACATTTACATTATTGTGCATTTATAAAAACCGATTTACAATCAAAGCATAAGAAGTAATGCGGGCGCCTGTTATTTCTCAAAAACAGCTAAGAAAGGAAAAGTGAATATGAAAAGAAAAACAGTTATGCTTATAGCAGTAATTCTTGCAATAGTATTTGTAACGGGGCTTGCGTCATGTACCCCGCATGAAATAAGGATTTCTCCTTCTATCAACACCGCAAATGCTCTGGAAGACAAGTATATAGTTGTGGAAGCGGAATATAATGTTGCTACTTATGGCGGAGAACCGATAATGAAGCCTACCGTTGCTCAGTTTAACAACATAAGCAGGCAGAAAACACTGAATGCAAGGCTGAATGCTTTCAATGAAATGGTCGGCAGAGATTCCGGACAAGACAGAAATGAACAACTATACCAGTCATATGAGATAAGACAAATTAACCGCTATCTCTTTTCCTGTGAATATTTCACCGGCTTTGAAACGACGGTTACGAACAAAGGTGTTAATATGCTTGTAGGTTCGGAAATCAACGGAACGCTTTTGATGAATTTCCCTGCACTTTTAGGAACAAAGCAGGAATCCGATTCGTGGACGGAATTCATGGTGCTGTTTGAAGAAGCGAGAAAAGCAGCGGGCGCAAAGGAAATAACGAAGGAATATATGGCTACCGACAATGTCAGTTACGTTTTTGACGGCGACGATCTTACCGATCTTACATTGCGTATCCTTTATAAAGCTCCCGATGATACAAAACAGCAGGAAGTTCCCATGAAGCTCAATGATATTAAAGGGTGCTTTTTGGAGAAAATACAGATATTTATGTCCTTTACGGAAGATCCCTTAATGGATTATGAAGAATACGCAAATACAATTCTGGAATACGTCTTACAACAAGAATAGTATTATTTCAATAATAGAAGGAAAGGACAGAAAATGTCCTTTTCCTGTCTGTGAAAAAGAATATAATCTTTATACAGTATTAGAAATAATTGAGTAAATTTTAACGGTTATTATAATTTTCCTATTAAATATCACATAAACAATATGATGCAATTGTGAAAACTGATTTACAATCAAAATCTTAAGTTGTATAATATAAGTACCAATTATTTCATAAAATAGTGCTGTTCAAAGGCATGGGAGGATTAAATGAGAAGAAAAACAGTTATAGTAATAGCAATAGTTCTTGCAATAGGATTTGTAGTGGGGCTTACCTCATGTACCCCGTATCATAAAAGACCCAGACCGTCTATCAATACCGCAAATGCTTTAGAAGACAAATATATCATTAAAGAGTTTCCTTATGATATTGCCACGTACGGCGGAGACCCTATCATGAAGCCTACCGTTTCACAGTTCAACAACATCAGCAGACAGAAGACACTGAATGCAAGGCTGAGTGCTTTTAATGAAATGATCGGAAGAGATCCCGTACAGGACAGAAATGAGCAACTGTACCAGACATACGAGATAAGACAAATGAACCACTATCTGTTTTCCTGTGAATACTTTACCGGTTTTGAAACGACGGTAACAAACAAAGGTGTAAATATGATTATCGGTTCGGAAATTGACGGAACACTGCTGATGAATTTCCCCGCACTTTTAGGAACCAACCAGGAAACCGATGCATGGGAGGAATTCATGATATTCTTCAATAATGCAAGAACTGCAGTAGGAGCAAAGGAAATAACAAAGGAATATATGGCCACGGACAATGTCAGTTTCGTTTTCGACGGCGATGATGTCACCAATCTTACATTACGCGTTCTTTACAAAGCTCCCGATGATACCGAACAGCAGGAAGTTCCTATGAGTCTTAATGAAATAAAAGGATGTCTTTCAGAGAGAATGCAGGTCTATATGTCATTCACGGAAGATGCGTCAATGACATATGAAGAGTATGCAAACACAATAGCGGAATATGTTTTGTTCCTGGCAACGGAATAAACGATATTATATCAGGATAAAAGAAAGGGCATACAATGTCCTTTTTTTTCTACCTGTAGCGGTGTATAATATCAATGATTATAATTTGAGAGGGAGTGGATGATAATAAAAATCAAAAACATAAAAGGAGTTACCTTACCTCACAGAAAAGGAACTTCGGAGATTCCTACGGAAACTCTTCCAATCCCGAAGCTTGTTGAAATCCCCATGCAACAGCATATAGGAGCACCCTGCAAAGTGCTTGTCGGTAAAGGAGATTATGTTTATGTGGGACAAGTTTTAGGAGATACGGAGAAGTTCGTATCGGCTCCGATACATTCAAGTATATCGGGTACTGTTGTGCAGATAAAGGATATGATTCTTCATAGCGGTGTAAAATGCGAAAGCATAGTTATTGAGCCGGACGGGAAGCAGGAAGTTTTACCGGGTATAACCCAACCGGATATTTCGACAAAGGAAAAATTTCTTAAAGCCGTTCGAAACAGCGGGCTGACCGGTCTCGGAGGAGCCGGATTTCCCGCTCATGTAAAACTGGACACAAAGGAAAGAATTCCGGAAGCTCTCATTGTAAATGCGGTGGAATGTGAACCGTACATAACCTGTGACTACAGAGCAATAATAGAAGAAGGCAATGAAATAGTAAACGGAGTTAAACTTATTTTAGATAAACTGTCCATTCCCAAAGCATATATTGCAGTGGAAGACAATAAACCTGCGGCATTTTCTCTGCTTAAGGAGCTTGCGAAAGACGATTGCAGAATAGAAACGGTTATGCTTAAGACAAAATATCCGCAAGGTGCGGAAAAAATGCTCATTTATGCCTTAACCGGAAAAGAAGTACCTATGAACGGTCTGCCCATAGACATAGGGACAGTGGTAATGAATGTAACCAGCGTGCTGGCATTATATAAGTACTGCAAGACCGGAATGCCTCTGGTTTCCAAAAGAATCACCGTCGAAGGCAACGGAGTTAAGAATAGAGGGAATTATCAGGTCGTCATAGGAACATACATAAAAGATATTTTTGAATATTGTAACGGTGATAAAGAAAAAACGGTCAAGGTGCTTTGCGGCGGCCCCATGATGGGGACAACGGCGGAGAGCTATGAGATGCCGGTTGTCAAGCAAAGTAACGCATTTCTGTTTATGACTCCGGAAGATCTGGATTTTATGGAAGAATCGGCATGTATAAGATGCGGTCGTTGCGTAGAGGCTTGTCCCATGGGTCTTATGCCCCTGACAATGAACAGATACGCCTTGGCTAAAATGACCGAGGAGTTGGAGAAATATAATATAATGAACTGCATTGAATGCGGATCCTGTTCATATGTCTGTCCGGCAAAGCGACATCTTGTACAGTCTTTCCGTGTCGGAAAAGATCTTGTGAGGAAAGCGAAGGTGAAAAATGGATAAATTAATAGTATCTTCTTCACCACATATAAAGGACAAAGCCACCACATCAAGGATAATGCTGGATGTGATAATTGCGTTAATGCCCACTGCCATATTATCGGTATATTACTTTTCCTATGTTTCCGCACTTATTATAGTTGCCTCGGTTTCATCATGCGTTCTGTTTGAGTATCTTTTCAATCTTATAACAAAAAAGAAACATTCCGAGACCGACCTTTCCTGTGTTGTTACCGGCCTGATTCTGGCAATGAATATGCCTCCTTTGAAGTCTTCAATTATTTTAAGCATTATAGGCGCATTTATCGCCATAGTGGTAATAAAAATGCTTTTCGGAGGAATAGGACAAAACATATTCAACCCGGCTGCTGCCGCAAGAATTTTCTTAACAACTGCCTTTTCCTCTTTAATGACGGTATATGTGGCACCTTTGACCGACGGAGTGACGGCGGCAACACCTTTGGCTATACCTAAAGGAGAGTTGTTGCCTTCCTATCTTGACCTTTTCCTGGGCAAGACTCCCGGAAGCTTGGGGGAGACCGCAGCGGTAACACTGATAGCGGGCGGCATATATCTTATGATAAGAAAAGTAATAACATGGGAAATTCCCGTGATATATATCGGAACGGTCGCTTTATTGAGTTTTGCTTTCGGACAGGATCCGCTTTACAGCATACTTGCGGGGGGAATGATGTTGGGTTCCATATATATGGCAACCGACTACACTACCAGTCCCGTGACACGTAAAGGAAAAATTGTTTATGCAGCCGGGTTAGGTTTAATGACCGCAAGTATAAGGAAGTTCGGTTCCAATACCGAAGGAGTTGCATTTTCGTTGCTTTTCATGAATGCGCTGGTTCCTTTGATAGATAAGTTCACGGTGAAGAAAACTTTCGGGAGGATTAAGAAAAAATGAAAAAGTATATAGCTCCTGTATTAAGTCTTTTCCTTATAACCCTCTGTGTCGTCGGACTGCTTGCGCTTACCAATCGTTTTACCAAAGGACCGATTGAAGCCAAAGAGAAAGAAGAAGCGGAAAAAGCAATGAACACGGTGCTTCCCGGCGGTGCGCCTTTTACGGACATTTCCGAAAAGGTGATGAACTTGAACATCAACACCAAAGCGAAATTAAAGGGAGTAAGTAAAAGCGATAAAGGATATGTTTTTACCATGGTTGCAAAAGGTTACGGAGGAGAAATGGTAGTATTTGTAGGAATAAATAACGAAGGAAAGGTTGAGAATATTGTGATAGGAGACAATGATGAAACCCCCAACATAGGCAAGAACGCGGAACTTCCCGAGTTCACTTCACAGTTTACCGGCCTTACAATGCAAGATAATATTCCTGATAAAATAGACTATATAACAAGGGCAACTGTTACCACCGATGCGGTTATTTCGGCGGTGGGAAGTGCCCTTGCCATACATGCAGAGGTGGTTAAATGAAAAACAGATCTTTACATGAACTTTCAAAAGGCATAATCAAAGAGAATCCCACATTCATATTGGTGCTCGGAATGTGCCCTACATTAGCCGTTTCTACTACTGCTAAGAACTCTTTTATGATGGGTATAGCAGCGACAGCGGTACTTGTTTTGTCCAATATAATTATATCGCTTCTGAGAAAGCTCATACCCGATACGGTCAGAATACCGGTATATATAACAGTAATAGCAGGCTTTGTAACAATAGTACAGCTGCTTATGAAAGCATTCCTGCCGGAACTGGACAAGGCATTGGGAATATACATTCCGCTTATAGTTGTAAACTGTATTATTTTGGCAAGAGCCGAGGCTTTTGCAGGCAAGAACAATGCCTGGTATTCATTTTTGGACGGTCTCGGAATGGGTCTGGGGTTTACCCTTGCACTGACGGTTATAGGTACAATAAGAGAGTTTTTGGGGAACGGCGCAATTTTCGGATTTAAGATTATAAAGAACATACCTATGCCTGCAATTTTTGTAACACCGGCAGGAGCATTCCTGGTGCTGGGTTCGCTTATGGCACTGGTAAGCGCTCTTACCCGTAAAAAAACCGAAATCAAGGACTGTGCGGATTGCCCCGTGCAATGCGAAACAAAAGATAAGAAAGGAGAAAGCCGATGAACACAGATACATTTAAAATGATTATATATATATCTTTCGGAGCTATCCTGATGAACAATTTTGTTCTCTCCAACTTTCTGG
>Ga0208940_1000291_pt1 | contig 66132 bp, 60 predicted proteins | sample AD_JPNNA6_MetaG_FD_184445 | JGI IMG/M metagenome (GOLD analysis project Ga0208940, IMG submission 184445) | Active sludge microbial communities of municipal wastewater-treating anaerobic digesters from Japan - AD_JPNNA6_MetaG (SPAdes) (version 2) | ecosystem: Engineered > Bioreactor > Anaerobic... | reverse complement strand
TTCGTAAGACCAATTGATGCTTGACTTGTCCTGTCATTTGATAATGCTTTCTCTATGTCCATGGGGACAATATCAAATTAATCGAAAAAATTAATAGCACTTTTTTAGTTATGCAACAAGTCTATTGATTTTTAAAATCCGCCATACTAGCGTGGCAACCGTGATTAAACATATAGAGACATACATAATCGGAGGCTTACCAATGAATACCATCAAAGCCCGACAGCACTAATCCCCGAACAGGTAACAGATCCCTATGTCGTGCCGGCCGGCAGGATGCTTTCGTCATGACCGACGGCATATGACTGCGCGTAATTTCATTACCGTCAAACAATGAAATTGCATTATGGAAACAGCTCTATTTCCGCCCCCGATGCCTGTTGTGCGGGAATACGATGCCTGATATATTTGTATCAACAATCAATTAGTGGAGGAAACAATGAAACCAGCCAGATTCTTTGCATCTCTTGTTTTTCTGTTCAGCTGTTCGGTCGCTTTTTCCGAATCGCCGGTGGAAATGGGAACCCGTTTGATGAAGATTAACAACGACCGCCCGGTCTTTGAAAAAGTCAAGGCCAAGGGAACCCTGACGATCTATGACAGCAGCGGCAAGGTCAAGTTCACGAAATCCCTCATCATGGGGACCTACACGACCGGCATGGGATCGCCGGAGACCTTTGCCGAGAAATACCTCGCCTACATGATGTCGCCTGCGGACGACCAGGGAAACTCCTATCTCATGTACCATTACAAGACCCGGGACGACGTGAAGTGGGTGTACCTGAAAGGCATCCGCAAGGCCAAAAAGGTCACCGGCGCGGACAAAAAGCTGAGCTTCTTCGGCAGCGACTTTACCAATGCCGAAGCGAGCAAACCGAACTTTCTCGAGTGGAACTACAAATATCTCGGCGATGAAAAAGTTGAATTCAAAGGCAAGGTCTTTGACTGCTACATGGTCGAATCGACCCCCAAAACAAAGGCCATCATGAGTGACCAGGGGTGCGGCCGGAGGGTCTCTTTCTTTGAAAAAAAATCGCACCTCACCCTGCGCCTCGATTTCTATGACGAAAACATGATCAAGGTCAAGGAACTCCGGCTCCTGTCCTTTACGACAAAAAACAACGTCCAGGGACAAAAAGTTAATTACGAAACCGGATTGGAGATGAAGAATGTCAAAACCGGTTCACGAAGCACCCTGATTTTCTCGGATCTGCAGACCGAGGGAGATTCAAATCTGCGGACGGACATTTTCACCGAGCAGTACCTGACGCAGAAATGGTGGTAGGATTGTCATGCGGCCTGCGCCGCGGACCGGCCCGAAGCATTATTAATTGGAGGATCAGATGAAAACATTACAAACGGCGTTGATCATCGCCCTGTTTTTCCTGTGCACCGGCGTATCCCACAGCCAGATCGAGGAGCTTTCAGACGGCAAGGAGAAACAGGCCGCCAAGAAGACAGAAAAGGCGGAAGGAGAAAGCGGCGGCGGCAAGGAAGTCACCTTCGCCCTGCACGGCTACGCCCAGGCCAATTTCGTCGTGTCAAGAAATGACATGGGAGTGGGGGGCAACCGGTGGATCAATTCCAAATATCAATTCCCCCGGGTGGGCGCGACCCTCCAGCTCGAACTGGAAGGCAACGCCTACGATGTTGCTCACTTTTTTTCAGCGGTTCAAATTGAATACAACGCGGCAGGGGAAAAGACCAATTTCCCGAAGTTCTATTACCCGAACACCATGCTGCAGTATGTCTACTACCAGTCCATAGCCGACTTTAAAAGGGACGAAATCAGCAAGGCGCCGACGATCAATATCAGGGAGACCTATGTCGACCTGTACGGGAAACACGTGACGTTCCGGGCGGGCCAGCAGATCATTTCCTGGGGGGAAATAGAGGGGATCGAAGCTCCCTCGGACGTGGTTATCCCGTGGGACTTCACCACCATGAGCAACTACTTTGAATATTCCCGCATCGGCGTGGTCGCGGCCAACCTCACCTTCCATTTCGCCAAGCAGCAGATCCAGTTCATCTGGATGCCGCTGTTCCAGCCCGCGAAGCTGCCGGAAGAATCCCTCTACAAGAGGGGCGTCACCAGCATCAAGCGGCCGGCCTTTGAAGCGCGCAACGGGGAATACGCGGCGCGGCTTTCAGGCCAGATCGGCGACCAGTTCCGCTACGGCCTCGGGTTCCTCTACGGCTTCGACGACATGCCCGACACCAGGGTGCGGATGCTGAAAAGCCCCGCCTCCATTCTCGGCTTCAACCTGTATCTGCCGAATGTCCTGTTTACCGACATGTACTATAACCGCGTCATGGTCCCCACCCTTGACCTGAATATCGGCATCGGCGAAGTGCTCTCCTGGAAGGTGTCGGCAAACGCCAATTTCACCAAGGACTTCTACGGCAAGAGGGACCTGATCAAGAACTCGACGGTCACCTATCTGACCGGTCCCGAATCGACGAACCTCTTCTGGAAGATCTATGTCGGGTTATACCTGGGCCAGCAATGGGTCATCAACTACACCAAACCGGGCACCATGCTGGACACGCTTGAGCTGGTCATGCTGCCGCAATCAAACAAGCTCCCCAACGAGCAGATCATCGAGGGTTACGGCCAGCAGTATCCGTACAAATGGATGCTCTCCAGCAACATACAGCGAAGCTTCGGTGAAAACGATGCCCTCGATTTCCAGATCCGTTTCGCCCTGTACACTGACCCGAAGTTAAAAAAATGGGATTATGTCATTTACCCCTACCTGATGTATAAATTCACCAATGGCGTCAGCACTTCTCTCGGTTTTGTCATCGCGAACCGGCTGGGAGACAGCAGGAACATGATCATTTCCGAGACCCGATACTCCTTCTGAAAACTCTTCAGTGAAGATTTAGCTGGAATGTCACTGATAAAGACAGCCCCCGGGGCTGTCTTTTTTTATTACATCAAAACAACATGGGGCAGAAAATTATTCTTGCTAAATTCAGGCATCGCTCAATGCCTGATATAGACGGCCGACATGGAACAGATTGTAAACGACATAATCACCTTTTTACTCCCCCAAAACGACCTGTTTGTTTATGTATTCCTGTTTATCAGCGCCATTATTGAAAACTTATTTCCGCCGATCCCCGGAGACACCATAACGATTTTCGGCGCCTTCCTGGTGGGCACCGGAAGGCTTTCGTATCTGCTGGTATACGCCGCCACCACGCTGGGCAGCGTGACCGGTTTCATGCTCCTGGTATCGGTGGGGCGCGTCCTCGAGCGGGAATTTTTCATGAATAGAAACTACCGTTTCTTTTCAGCGGAGAGCATCGTGGCCACGGAACGGTGGTTTGAACGATACGGCTATTTCGTGGTGCTGGCAAACCGGTTTCTTCCCGGCGTCAGGTCAGTCATATCCCTGGTGTCGGGGATCACGCGCTTAAACCTGCCGAAAGTGCTGCTGCTGGCCCTTGCAAGCGCTTCCCTATGGAACCTGATATGGATCCAGATCGGCTTTGTCCTCGGAAACAACTGGCAGGTGGTAAGGCAAAAAGCGGGAATCCTTATCGGAAGATACAATATCGTCATGGCCGTCATTATCGCCCTGGCCTTGGCTGGTTTTATCATATATAATCTGGCAAAAAAACGCGGAAATCAAAAAAAGAATAATGCGGGGTAGCCATTATGTGGATGATACCGGCACGTTCCGGCAGATGACCGCAGTGCCACAGAGAAATGTTTTTACCGTATTAATGGGCCATTAATAAAAAATCGGTTCAAAAAATACTTGTTTTTTTATTATACCCTTTGGTAATTGGTATTAAGTCGAACTTTGCATAGAGCATGGCCATGCCCGTGCTCAATTCTGTCAAGTTTGATCAATCCTTATGGCAAAAATCAAGAAGGCTCTTCTCAGCGTGTCCGATAAAACCGGAATTGTTGAATTTGCCAGGGAGTTAGAAACATATAATATCCAGTTTATTTCAACGGGAGGGACGGCCAGAATACTCCGGTCAAACGGGCTGGAAATAATGGATGTGGCCGATTACACCGGCTATCCCGAAATGATGGACGGCAGGGTCAAGACCCTGCACCCGAAAATTCATGGGGGGCTGCTGGGTATACGTTCCAATCCGGAACACCTCCATGACATGAATGAGTACAACATCGAGGGTATTGACATGATCGTGGTCAATGTCAAGCCGGTTGAAGAGGAGATGTTCAGCCGGGGCCTTGCCCTCGAGGACGCGATGAACAGGATAGATATCGGCGGCATCGCCCTTCTCTGGTCCGCCGCGAAGAATTTTAAAAGCGTCACGGCAGTCACGGACTCCGGAGATTACGACGCGGTGATCAGCGAGATGCGGAACAATAACGGGGCCGTGTCTCCTGAAATGAATTTGCAGCTCGCTATCAAGGTCTTTGAGACGACATCCAGATATGACCACCTGATATCTGATTACTTGAGGCAGAAGGCGTTAGTCGGCTTTTCAGAAAAAAAATATATTGAGATTCCCCGGTAATTATCAGTTCCGGCATTGCAGGAAAACCGGCGAAGACCAATAACAAATATAATAACAACAATTTAATCGGAGGTAGTACATGGCTGAAGTTACTCTTAAAGAGATTTATCCAGTGCCCGAAAGTTTCAAGAAAAAGGCATACATCAAAAGCCGCGCTGACTACGAAAAAATGTGGAAAGAGTCCCTTGCCGATTCAGACGCATTCTGGGCAAAGATTGCCGAGGAGTATGTGACCTGGTTCAAGAAATGGGACACGGTCAACACCAGCAACTATGCCAAGGACATGAAAGATTTTAAAATCGAGTGGTTCAAGGGCGGCAAGCTGAATGTGTCCTACAACTGCCTGGACAGGCACCTGGAGAAGAGAGGAAACCAGGTAGCGCTCATCTGGGAAGGAAACGATCCCAGCGAAGACAAAAAGTTCACCTACAAGCAGCTCCATGAGGAAGTCTGCAAGTTCGCCAATGTCCTCAAGAAAAACAACGTCAAGAAGGGCGATCGGGTTACCTTCTATCTGCCGATGATCCCCGAACTGGCAATAGGCATCCTTGCCTGTACCCGGATCGGCGCGATCCACTCCGTCGTATTCGGCGGCTTCTCCGCTGAAGCGCTCCGCGACCGCGTCAACGACTGCGACAGTCAGGTGCTCGTTTCCTGCGATGGTACCTTCCGCGGCGCCAAGGCCGTTCCCCAGAAAGACAACGCCGACAAGGCCCTCAAGGAGTGCCCGGGCGTACGCTGCCACATCGTGGTAAAACGGGTCGGCGACCAGATCAAGTGCACCTGGAACGACAAGACCGACAAGTGGTGGCATGAGGAAATGGCGAAAGTCGACGCCAAATGCGAACCGGAACACATGGACGCGACGGATCCCCTGTTCATCCTCTACACCTCCGGATCGACCGGAAAGCCGAAAGGCGCCATGCACGGCACCGGCGGCTACCTGACCTACGTGGCCTTCACCCACAAAATAATCTTCGACTACCATGATGGCGACATCTACTGGTGTACGGCCGACATCGGCTGGGTAACCGGACACTCCTACATCTGTTACGGTCCGCTCTGCAACGGCGCGACCACCGTCATGTTCGAAGGCGTTCCCAACTACCCGGATCCGGGCCGGTTCTGGCAAGTCGTCGAAAAGCACAAAGTCAATATTTTTTACACCGCTCCGACCGCCATCCGCGCGATCGCCAAAGAAGGCGACAGCTGGGTCGACAAGCACAACATCAAAACCATCCAGCTTCTCGGATCCGTGGGCGAGCCCCTGAACCCCGAAGCGTGGAACTGGTACTACATGAAGATAGGCCGCGGCGAGTGCCCGATCGTTGACACCTGGTGGCAAACCGAGACCGGCGGTATCCTCATAACCCCGCTCCCCGGCGCCATCGACATCAAACCCGCCATGGCGACGGTCCCCTTCTTCGGTGTTGAGCCTTGCATCGTTGACGATGAAGGCAAAGAACTCGACGGCGTATGCCAAGGCAACCTCTGCATCAAGCGGTCATGGCCCGGTCAGATGATGGGCGTGTACGGAGATCCCAAGCGGATGTTCGACACCTATTTCGCGCAGTTTCCGGGCAAATACTTCACCGGTGACGGCTGCAAGCGCGACAAGGACGGTTACTATCAGATCACCGGCCGCGTCGACGACGTCATCAATGTTTCCGGACACCGGATGGGCACCGCCGAGGTCGAATCGGCCCTCGTATCCAACAAGAACGTGGCCGAGTCCGCCGTTGTCGGCTATCCGCACCCGATCAAGGGGCAGTCGATCTACGCCTTCGTAACGCTGAAGTCCGGCGTGCAGAAGTCCGATGAACTCAAGAAAGAGCTCATCGCCACCGTCCGCAAGGAGATCGGCCCCATCGCGACACCGGAAATCATCCAGTGGGCGGACGTTCTTCCCAAGACCCGGTCAGGCAAGATCATGCGCCGGATCCTCAAGAAGATCGCCGCCAGCGACTTCGACAAGAGCGGCATGGGCGACACCTCGACCCTCGCCGACCCGTCTGTAGTTGACACGCTGATCGCGGGCGCAAAAGAAGTGCAGGGCAAGTAAGTCTATAGCAACTGAATCCCAAAAAAGCGGCGATGCGAATCGCCGCTTTTTTTTGCCTTTCCATGCCGGTAAAGACCCCGCTCCCGCCCTGGCCCGCGGCCCCGGGCAAAATTAAAAACTTGACAGAGCGCCACGATCAATCGTTATTTGCAACAACCATGTCTGGTGCGAGGTGTCGCAATGAAAAACGGAATGATCTCGATCCTGGTTTTGCTGTTATCATGCAGCACAGCGGCCGTCCATAAAGGGAATTCTGCCGCTCCCGATAGTTCATCATCGGCATCAAAGAGCGAGATACAGCAGGATACGAAGAGGTGCAGGGAATACGAGGTCCCGGAAGGGAGCGATTGCTACCTGAGCGGCATGAGGGAGATGCCCTGCGGCGATTGCGGTGCAAAGGAAAAGCTCTATGTCATAGGCTACAACGTGGGCAAAGCTTCCAACCCCTGGGGATTTGAACTCGGACGGATCAGGATTCCCGCCGCCAGGGCTGAGGAATTCGAAGCCCTGATATCACGGTATTCCACGGTAAAATGCTCCGGCATCATGGTATTGCCCCCCTGCGGCCCCGAAGCCAAGGAAATGGATGTTAAATTACCCTGGCCCGGATGGGCCAAGGTTCACCAGCAATAAGAACAGCTTACCCGAATAAAAAACAATAAAATCCTCCATCTGCTTGACTTTATCCCGTCAGGTACATATTTTATTTTCTATTATTGCGCCGAGATCCGGGCAGGGCCCCGGATGCGGGGGACCCGTTTTGTTGGGGCGTATTCCACGTTTCTGGATAGGGCACTTCCAAGCCCGAGCCCGTCAGCTAACCTCGTAGGCGATTGGGAGGCCCCGTGAAGCTGCCCTCATGTCAGTTTAAGCCTCCAGAGATATTCCCAGTACCGGAGGCCCCATGAATAACAATGAAAACAAAGAGCCGCTCTTTAAACGGCTGAAAGCGCTGCTGATCGGCAAGTCGCGCAGCGTCTCGGACCCGTCCATATTCCACAAGCTCTCCCTGATAGCATTTTTCGCCTGGGTCGGGCTGGGCGCAGACGGACTTTCATCATCCTGCTATGGCCCGGAGGAAGCCTTTCTGGCCCTGGGAAAACACCATTACCTGGGCGTTTTCGTCGCCCTCGGCACCGTGGTAACCATCTTTGTCATCAGCGCCAGCTATCATCAAATCATCAAGCTGTTCCCGGCCGGCGGCGGCGGCTACCTGGTGGCAAGCAAGCTCCTGTCGCCGTCCATAGGCATGGTGTCAGGGAGCGCCCTTCTCATTGACTATCTTCTGACCATCACGCTTTCAGTCGCCAGCGGCGCCGACGCCCTTTTCAGCTTCATGCCGGCGGAATGGATCCATTACAAGATGCCCGTGGCCGTACTCGGCGTCATGCTCCTGATCTGGCTCAACCTTCGCGGGGTCAAGGAATCGGTGATGCCCCTGGTCCCCATTTTCCTGGTTTTTCTGGTGACCCATGGCTTTGCCATCATTTACACCTTCGTGACCCACGCAGGGAGCATGCCGGGTGTGGTCAGCTCAACCATTGCCGATGTCCGGAGCACCAGCGCGGAAATGGGAACCATCGGTATGCTATTCCTCGTCCTCAGGGCATACAGCATGGGGGCCGGCACCTTCACCGGCATCGAGGCCGTATCCAACGGCATACCGATCCTGCGCGAGCCGAAGGTGAAGACCGCCACCCATACCATGAACTACATGGCGGCCTCCCTTGCCGTAACGGTTGCCGGCCTCATGATCGCGTACCTGCTCTTTCATGTCGAGCATGTACCGGGGAAAACACTCAACGCGATCCTCTTTGCCAATCTTTCCAGGGACTGGGCCCCCGGTCTCGCCCAGGCCTTCATCCTGATCACGCTGTTTTCCGAGGCGGTCCTTCTTTTTGTGGCCGCCCAGACCGGTTTCCTTGACGGTCCCCGGGTGCTTTCGAACATGGCCCTCGACCGGTGGGCGCCGACCCGGTTCGCCTCCCTGAACGACCGCCTGGTGACGCAGAACGGCATACTCATCATGGGCATCGCGTCAATCGCCCTCATGGTCTATTCGGGCGGTTCGGTTAAGCTCCTGGTCATCTTCTACAGCATCAACGTATTCATCACCTTCTCCCTCTCCCAGCTGGGCATGGTGCGGCACTGGTGGATCGCGAGAAAAACCGAGGACCACTGGAAGAAAAAGCTCTTCATCAACGGCGTCGGCCTCGTTCTGACGTCCTTCATCCTGGTCTCGGTGGCGATCCTCAAGTTCAATGAAGGAGGATGGCTTACTGTTTTCATCACCGGCTCCCTGGTGGCCGTATCCATCGTGATCAAGCGCCATTACAACCGCACCGGCAGGCTCCTCGGCAGGCTGAAAGGGCTGGTAGAAATAGCCGAGATGGATATGGGCCGGTATGAAGCCAAGCGGCGCCCGCGGAAAAGAAAACAGGAGGTCGATCCGAGGGCACGGACCGCGGTCCTTTTTGTGAACGGTTTCAGCGGCACGGGGCTGCACACCCTTTTCACCATATTACGCATCTTTCCCAGGATCTATAAGAACTTCATCTTCATTCAGATCGGGCTCATCGATTCAGGCCTCTTCAAGGGGGCCGAAGAGATATCCCTGCACAGGGCCCATATCGAGAAGGAGGCGAACCGGTACGTCAGTTACATGCGGGCCCACGGGTTCAACGCAGAATGCCGCACCGCGATCGGCGTGGACGTGGTCGACGAGTCGGTGCGCATCGCGACGGAACTCGTCAAGGCCTACCCCCGGTCCATATTCTTCGCCGGGCAGTTGGTGTTCCCGGAAGACACTTTTTTCACCCGGTGGCTCCACAACTACTCCGCCTTCGCGATACAGCGGCAGTTCTACACCCGGGGCATCCCCATCCTCATACTCCCGATACGGCTGTAAGGCCGCCGCCAGAAGAGTACCACCAATGTCCATTGAACAGCTCATCACTGTCTTTGAGGCCAAGCGCGACCCCTACATGGAATGGCACGACGGCCCGAGCCTCCCGGAGGTCGACGCTGCCATGGCGGACCTTGACCCGGAAGAACGCGCCGCGGCGTCCCGCATCGTGGCGGAGCGCATCAGGAAGGGCTATGATCCCTATCTCGGCAGGGCCGCGGAGTTACTCGGCACGGAGGAGTGCCGTAAAGCCCTGGACGAGGTGCTGGCAAAAAGGCCGGGGCCGTACGGCACCGGAACTATCGCCCGGAACATCCTGACCATGGGTAAAAGCGATGACGCCGTCGCCGCCCTGCGGGCCATCGTGGAGAACCGCTCACTCGGATGGGGGGAACGTATAGACGCCCTGGTGAACCTGAAGATCGCCATCGACGCCTCCGGCAGTGCGCGGCCGATCACGGATTTCATCACGCCCGAGTTCGAAACGGTCATTTTCGACGCCGTTACCGACAATGACTACCTGGTGCGCTACCACGCCGCTGAGGCCCTGCTGAAGGCGGCGGGCGACAGGACCGATCTGTCTGATCACCGGGATCTCTTCGGTTATATCTGCGGAAAACACGCGACTGACGGAACCCCTGACAGCGCCGACCGTGAAGGATTCCGCAGGGCTGTGGAGATTATACGGAGGATGATGAAGAAATAATGATGATAGTCTTCCAGGGCCCAGTCATAACGGATACCCACCAGCAGTACTGCGAATTGGCCCGCATTGAACTGGAATTTCATGGTGATGCCGTTCATGGCCGTTTTGCCGCCATTTTTTGCCTGTGGGGCGGGGTACCGTGCCTGACTGCGGACGGCTATCAGCCCTTTACGGGCCGGGTGATAGAGCGGCTTAAGGCCGACCTTTTCGTTGTGGAATTGTACGGGCATCTCCGGTGCCATCATTTCGATTGCACGACTTTGATCATAGAAGCACGGGGGAGAAGGGCCCGTATCTGCGGGAACACACATGACCATGCGGTGACTCTGTCCCGGGGACCTCACCGGTAAAACGCAATACGCTGAAAGAAATCGCGTTACGTCACGCCTACTTCTTCCTGGTGAAATATTCCTGGAAGAGCTCCCGGTTGATGTTCAGCAGGCGGTCCCGGATCTGGGTCATGTTTTCAAAATTATAGCTCTGGAGGCTATAGTAGTCAAGGAGCCAGAGGTATTTATTGATAAGGCGGGGCATGATGTTTGAGGCCTCCACCTGGCTCTTGTTCATCTTCTGGTAGGTCAGCTCCAGGTTGTAGATATCCTTCTGGATCCCTTCGACCTGGTGCGCGCTCAGGTTGCGCTTCACGTAAAAAATATCATGGATGTAACCGTAGATGGGGATCCACTCGGCAATGTCCTTGAAATCGGCCCGCTCCTTTTTCACGATCTCCACCAGTTCCTGGACCGGCTTCGCCTTCAGCAGACTCAGGTCGATCTCGGCCGGGTCGATGAAAAAGGCCTCGCGGAATGAAAGGAGGCTCTTCGACACGTCGCCGGAATGGAAGTAGGCCTCACCGAGGATCGCCATGAGTCGGGCGCTGCTCTTGTAGGAGCCCCGGGCGTACTCGAGGGTGTCGATCGCCAGCTTGTACTCCTCGAGCCGCAGAAAGCAGTCACCCAGGTTCAGGAGAAACTGGAAATTGTTCGACGTGTCCTGCTGCTCCCGGAAGGCGAACTTGTAGTTGTCCGCAGCCTTGATGAAGATATACCGCATCGCGTATTTGAATGCCGACGAGGAGACCATGTTCTTGCCCTCGGCGTACTCGTTGAAGACCTCCCACTGTTTCATGAGGTACTCGGCGGTGTCCTTGCCCTCGTCGAGGGTCTTCATTTCCTTCTCCCGGTTGTTCCAGAATTTAGCCACCCGGTACGATTCTATGAGGCCGGGATAGTCGGCATCGATGTCCATCAGCTCGTCTATCCGGGCGACCGCGGCCGCGAACTCGCCCTTCTCGATGAGCTGGTACACCTCGTTGATGCCGTTCAGGATCGGATCATCGGAAAATGTCAGTTGCCCGTTCTTGTCCATCGCCTTTTAAAGCTCTACGAAATTGCCCCAGTTCCGCTTGTCGCTCTGGTGCGTGAAGATTATCACCTGCCGCTTGTTGGAAACATACGACACCAGGTCCCGGAACCGGTTACAGCGTTCATCATCCATAAACTGGAACGGTTCGTCAATCAATAATGGGATCGTGGTACTCCCGTTGATGATGAAATCGGACAAAGTGAATTTAAGCGAGAGGAGCAGCGCGTGGAGGATGGGGGGCGTCATCTCATCGGACAGCCTGTTTTCCGTTATCATCTTCAGCAGCGCGGCGTCGTCGATCCTGGTGACGTACTGGTTCCCCGTGAGGTGGTTGAACTTCTCCAGGGTGCCGTCCAGGAGCTTCCGCAGCTGCTTTTCCTCGCTGCGCTCGACGGCGCGGGTCATCATGCGGGTGATGAAATCCATCGAATTCCGGTTGACCTTCCATTTTTTCAGTACCCGGTCAACGTTGTTCCTCTCCTCGATGAGGGCGTTCATGGCGCCGCTGTTGCCGGACGCCTGGAGAAACTCGTTGTCGATCTGCTGCAGGATGCGCTCCTTGGTCTCGATCTTCTCTTTTATGAGCCCCACTTCGGTGCCGATATTCCTGATCAGGTCCTCGATCTTGCTCGTTTCGTTTTCTATGTCGTCCACGATGTTTAGGGTGTCGATGCTGGTGTGGATTTCGTCTTTTATGATCTCCTCTTCCTTCTTCAATTCATCCAGCTTTTTCTGTATCCGCACCATGTATTCTTCTTCTTTCAGGGAGCTCTTGATCATGGCCAGGTCCTTCTTCCGCTCGGTGTAATTGACGTAGTCCTCGAAATACTGGAGGAGGAGCTCGTAGATCTCGGTCAGCTTGTAGTCTTCCAACACCACCTTGCTCTTTTCCATCAGGGCCATGATCCGCTCTTTGAACCGCTTCTTTTCCTCTTCCAGCTTCTGAAGGTCTTTTTCACGCCTGATCACCAGCATGCCGGCGCCGATGGCGGCATAGGCGATGCAGGCAAGGCCCAGTATGCCGATCAGCAGGTACAGGTCCTTGAACACGTTGAACCCGTTCCGAATCAGGACGGCCGCAAGCGCGGCAAGGGCACTGGCGGAAACCGCGATGGCCGCCCTTTTCAGCCTCCTGGCCTTCAGCTCCCTCCTGAAATAAAAATCGTCGATCCTTTCGTTGAGGTTCCTGATATCGTTGAAAACCTCCTGGAGGCGGTCAAGGTTGGTGCTGTCGGTGATGTCGAGCTCGCTGAACTGGGGAAACATGGTGTCCAGCTCGGTCTTCATGTCGGCCATTGACTTGATCTTCTGCTGCTCGTCCTGTATCTCGTCCTTGATTCCCTCGAACTCCTGTTTCAGCTCTTCCACCTTGTGCAGGTTCTCTATTATCTTGCTCAGGATCAGCTTCTGGCTGTTAAGCGAATTAAGGGAACTGTTTAATTCGTCAACTTCGCACTGGATCGTGTTTTTTTCCCTCCTGAGTTTGTCGTGCCGGGAATCCCTGATGTCCATTATCTGGATCTTCTTTTCAAGGTCCCGCTTCTTATCCTCGAACCGCAAGACTTCCGGGGGCAGACCGCCGTCATCCGCCATGCCCGTGTCGAAAACCTTCCGCATGATCAGGTACTGGTTATAAAAACCGGTGTTCTCATCGAGTATGATCCGCTTGAGCACCGGAAGGTCCATGAAAGATTCCCTGGCGATATCGGAGGACGCCGGAATGAAGGAAGAGTTGATGAAGGAAGCGCAATCGATCCGCCCCAGGAATTCCCGGAGCATCCTGCTTTCGAAATCGTTGTTAAAGTGGTCCTGGACCCTGCTGTCCTGCCCTTCCGACTTTGACTCGGAATAGATGATCTTCTCCGTGTTGTTCTGGATGTACTGTATACGGTAATTCTTATCACTGGTGTTGCAGATGCGGTAATAACCGCTGTCGGACAGGGAAAAGAAGAGGTCCAGATACAGGGAGTTCCACACGTCGTCGCCCAGGAGCTTCCGATCGGAGAATTTGCCCCACAGGACATCGACCATGCTCCGCGCCAGGAGGCTCTTGCCCGACCCGTTCTTGCCGTACACGATGGTGAGCCGGTCGCTGAAATCAATGACACGGTTGTCGAAGAGCCCGTGCCTGTACACCATGCACTTTATATACTGCACAGCCAGTCCTCCAGGTTCGTAAACCCCTCACGGGTGATTTTATTCAGGGACATCGCGAAATCGGCCTTGTCAACATCATGGGGCAGGCCTCCCTGTTCAATCTGTTCTTTTATGATCTTATAGAATTCCCCGCGCAGCGAATTCTCGTACTGGAATTCCTCTATGAGGGAACCGATCGTCGGCACGCTCCGGTCGACGAAGTCCAGCCTGAAGAACTCGTTCCTGTAATTCTGGATTTCATACTGGCGAAGGACAAAGTCACGCTCCCCCGTCAGGACGACCTGCTGGATGGCCTTCTTTGACCTGTTGTTCTCCAGCAGCTCCTTGATGGGGCCCATGGTCACCAGGCTGGAGCAATCCACCTGGTTCCGGCACAGCTTCATGGAATTGACGGTGAGCCGCTTGATCTGGTACAGCCTGTTCTCCTTGATGACAATGGAGATGATATAGCGGTCCCCCGTTTCATCAAAGGTCGTTGCCTCGGGGCTCCCGGGGCACACCCCGATGATGCGGTCCATGATTTTGAACATCTTGAAGCTGTGGCAATAGCCGAAGGCGTAAAAGTCCAACCCCAGGGTCTTGATGTCGTTCTTCTGGAGACGGTACACCAGGTAATCGTTTTTCTCGTTGTCAAAATCGAAATCAGCGTGAAACAGCCCGATGTGAAAGCCCTCTTCGGATATTTTTTTCACCTTCGACAGATCGTATCCCAGACTGCCCGACAGGCCGTAGACATAGACCTTCTGGCCGTTCTTCATGTACAGGTAAGGCGTCGCGGTCATGCTGCTCGAAAAAAGGCATGACGCGTTGAGGTCAAGAACCGCGGGGGCAATGACGTTCCTGCCGGTAAGCTCGCCTTTTCCCGGCGTATACGCGATTTCAGTGCCGGCGTTCCGTAGGGCGCGGAATTCCGTCTTGATTATATCGATGATGTCGCTGCCGACGGAAGCGTTGTCTATGAGGTCACCCCCGATGAGGAAAAGATCGTGTCCCCGGGCGATGGCGGCAATGCGCTTGAAGGTGTTGATCCTGGCGTAATCGGGGATATGGGTATCATTGGGCCTGATCCCCAGGTGAATATCCGACATGAATAAAATCTTGATTTCTCTATCCATACCAACATACCATCAAATGGTGGAAAAATAAGCATCAGACGTGCCATCTATATTGTCGTTTAAAACAATGCAATTCTAAAGTTTTTCTGTACCTTTAAAAATCCCCACGGATCAAGGTGAAAAGGCATTGTTGTCAAAACAGGATATTTTCAGATTATTTTTCGGTCCCTATAGACACCCTGGCGAGCAGGCGACAGGGATGTGGCCGATTCCGCCGAGTCAACAAAATGTCATACGCGGCGGACGAACAGGATGGCTATAGGAACCACAGATCATACGTGCTCTTCAATTTTCTTGAGGAAATTATTATTTCATTTTTTTAATTGACAAATACCCATTCAACGTCAAAAAGACTCAACGGTACGCCCGTCAGGTTCGAAGCCACCCGTGACCCTGATATGACATAACTCGTCATGCCCCGCCGCCGGCGGATGACGGCAAACTAGATTATGAGAGATACAACATGACCGACAAAGTCAAATCCGGTGAAGAGAAATTCAAGTATTTCGGCCATATCGGCCGGATAGCGGTTATTTTATTCCTGGGATTCTCCCTCTTTCTCGTCGTATCGACCATCATGCTGATCTTCCTGACCAAGCCCGAGCGCGAGGTCGTGGTTCCCGATGTGGAAGGGAAGCAATTCATGGAAGTCTACAACAGCCTGGTCCGCAAAGGGATCAAGCCCGAGATCAAGTTCAAGGACATCGCCGATATCGATGACGGCACCGTTCTTTCCCAGTACCCGAAAAAAGGAAAGGTCGTTCCCGAGAACAGCAGGATCAAGCTGGTGGTGAGCCGCTCCGAGTACTATATCGATGTCCCGAACCTCGTCGGCAAGGAGCTTCCCCTGGCGCTCAACAACCTGAGGAACATCCACCGCCATGACCGGACCCTTTCCCTCGGGACCGGCGTCATATCCTACATCCCGTCCGAGAAGGTCGCCGACAATACCGTCATTGACCAGAGCCCCCGCGCCGGCGAAAAGGTCAGGCCGGACCGCAAAATCAACCTCCTGGTTTCGACGGGCAAAAGCGCCCCTGACGCCGTCATGCCCGACGTGAGGGGCCAGTCCATAGAGCTCTGCTTTGACCTGCTCCGGGCAAAGGGACTCACGGTAAACGAGGAAATCGTTGCCACCGATGATCCCGCCAAGAGCGGCATCGTCGTGTCACAGACCCCCGCCAGGGGGGCCCTGGTGCAGAAGGGCGATACCTGCACCCTCCAGGTAAGCTATAATCGGCTTGACAAGCACCCCTACGCGGCATATGAAAAAATTGAGTTCCAGATACCGAATGATGCGCCTCAGGGGCTTTATGAAGCTTATATTGAAGACAGCCATTCAAAGAGGATCAGGTTCTCGAAAAAGGCGGGCCCCGGCCAGAAGATGGTGTTTGTCTTCAGGCGCGAGGGCAACGCGACGGTCACGTTCCGCCGCGACAAAAAACGGATAGATGACATGACTTTTAATGTCGACTAAAGAAAACAACATCCTGATTTCTCCCTCCATCATCGCGGCGGACCTGACGACGATCGGGGAGCAGGCGCGGACCTTCGACGCCGGCATCGTGAGCCTGCTCCACCTGGACGTCATGGACGGAAACTTCGTCCCCAACCTTACCTTCGGTCCCGGCTTCATCGGCTCTCTAAAAAAACACACCGCCATCCCCCTCGACGTGCACCTGATGATTGAAAAACCGGAGCGGTCAATCGGTGAGTACCTGGAAATCAAACCCTGGGTTGTCACCATACACTATGAAAGCACGCGCTTCCCCGCGAGGATACTCCAGCAGATCCGGAAAGCCGGCGTGGGAGCGGGAATTGCCATAAACCCGGCAACCCCGGTGGAATCCATCTTTGATCTTTTACCCTATGCGGACATGGCCCTGGTCATGTCAGTGGACCCGGGCTTTTACGGCCAGGCCTTCATGGAGCCGGCCATCGGCAGGATACGGAAACTCGCGGCCCACATCAGGTCGGTCCCCGGACTCAGCGTCAGGATCCAGGTTGACGGAGGCATCGGACCGGACAATATAGCCCGCGTCGTGGAAGCGGGCGCCGACATTATCGTCGCCGGCAACGCCGCCTTCAAGGGGGGCGATGTCAATAAGAACGTTCGGGAGCTCCGCGCCAGGGCCGGCGTGTGATGTAATTTCTCTTCACCGCTCTTTTTTTCTTATTCCCATAATGCGGATACTTCCCGATGACCATACCCGCCATACCCCGGCGGTGACGCCTATAACTCGACAAATCGTTTTCATTATCGCCATTCCCCGTTCGTTCCCATTGCACGTGTCTGCGAGGGAATATTAACATGCCGGTCCCTAACCTTTTGCCTGCCATGTTCGTCCCGGTGTGCGATATGGTAATTTCAGACAGGAGACATTGCTTCACCGGGACGGCGCCGGAGAGACGGCAGATTCCTGTATAACAAAAGGACAATCTCGGGCTCCTGCCTCTCCTGGAGGGAAGGAGCAATATCTGAACCCAGGTTTCAGAGTCGGATACAATAAATCAGGAGGGTTAATTCGTTCCGTTGGGCATGGCAGATGCCGTCAGCATCCTCGGAGCGAGGGACGGTTCGGTGAGTTGGATAGACTCTTCCGGCAACCTCTGACTTTTCGGGGTAAGAGGCTTCGATTCAAGCGCCAACATGAATTATCTCAACGATCTCCGGAGCTATCGGCAATAGGGTGCATATCGCACACGGGAAAATCCGGGATGGAGCCGTCCCCGGGCGCACACCCCCTCTCCCGGCGGGAGAGGGGGAATTCTACCGGGGCGTTACGGGTCGGAAAAGCCCTCACCCCCCGGACCATCCTTGTCTCGATACACTTCGCTATTCGATAAATGTGGTGATCTACTCTGGAAAATCCCACCTCCAAACTGACGGTCATCTAAGGCCGGATCAGGAGGATGTCGCATGCCTCGCTGATCTGATACCTTGACCGGACCCAACAGGTGAGTAAAACCATGGATAATAATAAATTATGTATATAAGCTTCACCTGTTTATTCCGTCCAGAAAAAATTGTATCTATAAATAAAGCAGTATGGTCCACTGTGTCCCCACCGAGGGGCAATTGGGTATAAAAAGGGGGGAATAAACTGATTAATTTGATCTTTTTGGCTATTTTCTATTGACAAAAAAATAGGGGTAAAAATAAATAAATTCCTAATCATTACAGGAGGACTGTTGTGGCTGTCAAGATACGCTTACAGAGAGTGGGGACGAAAAAGAAGCCATTTTACCGGATTATCGCCGTTGACGAAAGGGAAAAAAGGGACGGCAAGTTCATTGATCAGCTGGGACGCTACCAGCCGATAGTTGACGGCGAACAGCTGGTCGTTGACGAGACGAAGTTGTTCCACTGGCTCGGAAAAGGAGCGGTACCGACTCATACCATCATGCAACTATTAAAGAAAAAGGGGTTGTGGCAGAAATTTAAAACCGCCAAATAATTCCACAGGAGTCGGAAATGAACTATAAAGAACTCGTTGAGTACATGGTCAAATCCCTTGTTGACCATCCGGACCAGGTGGAAATACAAGAGGTTGAAGGAGAAAAATCGACAATCCTCGAGCTGCGGGTAACGAAAGAAGATATCGGAAAGGTTATCGGCAAACACGGCAGAATAGCCCGGGCGATACGGACCATCATAAACGCTTCCGCTACAAAATCTGGAAAACGGGTGGTGCTGGAAATACTCGATTAATGACAGATGACTATATCCGCATAGCTGTTGCCGCCGGGGCCCACGGCCTGACCGGCCGACTGAAGGTTCTGGTGATCTCTGATATCAGGGAACGATTCGACCAAGGTAAATCAGTTTTTATAAAGACCAAAACCGGCTTCCGCGAATTTACAATACTGAATTTCATCGAGCAGAAAGGGAGGAGCGGACTCCTGCAGCTCGAAGGCATAGGCGACCGGGATGCAGCCCTCTCATTGAAAGGCTCCGACATCTGCATTGAACGGGCGGAAGCTGAACGGACCAGGGGCGCCCTGGACGAGGGCAGTTACTATTACTTTGACGTTATCGGGTGCGCCGCCTACTGCGGGGACCGCCTGCTCGGCACCGTGACAGACATCCTTGAGGCGGGCTCCGGGGAGATACTGATCATATCGAACGATGAAAGGAGGCAGTTCATGGTTCCCTTCGTCGAATCGATGGTGGATACGAAGGACATACGGAACAGAAGACTGGACATCAATCCCGTTGAGGGCCTGTTTGAAGTTTAAGATCGTGACACTGTTCCCCGATTTTTTCTCCTCGCCCCTCCGCAGCGGCCTGCTCGGAAAGGCGGTGGAAAGGGGGATCATCGATGTCGCGATCGCCGATATCCGGAATTTTGCGACGGACCGGTACCGCAGCTGCGACGATTATCCCTACGGCGGCGGGTCCGGGATGGTTCTCATGGCGGGGCCCCTGGACGGGGCGATCGAAAGCGTGAAGGAACAGGGCACCAGGGTGGTGCTCACCTCGGCATCGGGCAAGCTCCTTAACCAGGACTTGGTCAAGGAGCTTGCGGCGCACGATGACCTCTGTATCGTGTGCGGGCATTACGAAGGCGTGGACCAGCGGGTGATCGACCGCCATGTCGATTACGAGATTTCCATCGGCGATTACGTGCTCTCCGGCGGAGAGTACGCCGCCCTGGCGATCATCGACGCGGTTTCCCGGTACGCGCCGGGGTTCATGTCGAACAGCGAGTCCCTGACCGAGGAGAGCTTTGAGCGGGACCTGCTGGAATATCCTCATTACACGCGTCCTGAGGATATATTCGGGATGAAGGTCCCCGGGGTGCTGCTGAGCGGCAACCATAAAATGATACAGGACTGGCGGCGCGGGGAAAGCCTGAACAAGACCAAACGGACCAGGCCCGATTTGTACAGAAAACATCTTATTAGAAAAATATCAGGAGAATGAGACATGGACATCATGAAGGAAATTGAAAAGAAAATAATGCCGGTCGACCGGAAGATAAATTTCGAAATCGGCGACACGGTCCGCGTGCACTACCGCATCGTCGAGGGAAACCGCGAGCGAATCCAGGTATATGAAGGGATCGTGATAGCCATAGACAACAAGGGCGTCAGCAAGACCTTTACCGTCCGGAAGCTCTCATTTGACGTCGGCGTCGAACGGATATTCCCCGTCTACTCGACGAGGATCGCGAAGATTGACGTCGTGCGGAAGGGCAAGGCCCGCCGCGCCAAGCTCTATTATCTCCGGGAACGGACCGGCAAGTCCGCCAAGCTGCGCGAGAAAACCGGGAAGGGCGGCAAAAAGCATTCAGCAGCCGCGGCCGACGTGCCGGGGACCCATGCTGCCGATGAAGCGGCCCCCGCCGAAGGAACGGCCCCGCGGGAATCCTGATAACCCGGTACCGGTCATTCCTTGGAACCAGCAGACACTACCGGCGGCATCACTGAAACACACAAGGCGGGCGATGAGTCCGCCTTTTTGCGTTATCCCACCTTTGCCATTGAACAGCAACTGCTGGAGGAAGGCGTTTCCCTCATCGCGGGCGTCGACGAGGTCGGCCGAGGCGCCCTGGCCGGTCCTCTCTGCGTCGGCCTCGTCATATACGAGGCGTCCCTGATCGCCTCCACCGCAGGTCCCATCCCCGGCATCAACGACTCGAAAAAGCTGACCCCCCGGAAGCGGAAATCAAGCCTCGACCTGATCCGGGCCGCCGCCCTCCACGCGTCATCCATCCTGGTGTCGCACCGCACCGTCGACCGCCTCAATATAAATGGCGCCACGGAATTTGCACTAAATCGTCTCATCGGAGGTATACCTCTTAAGCCGGATATAATCATCCTGGACGGGAATTTTTCTTTTCAATTGCCGGTTCCCGTTCGTTCAATATTGAAAGGGGACGCCAAATCGATTTCGATCGCATCGGCCTCAATCGTGGCGAAGGTGCACCGCGACGCGATCATGGAGCGGTTCGACGGGATATACCCCGGTTATCATTTCGCCAGCAACAAGGGCTACGGCACGGGGAACCACCTGGCTGCGCTCGCCGCCCGGGGGCTTTCACCGATACACCGGAGGAGCTACGAGCCGGCGCGGAGCATGATCACGACCGGCGGTGATCCGCAATGAGGATTGAACCGACAGGCATCATCAGGGTTTCGGGGAAAAGCGGCGTTTTCGACCAGCTCCGGGAGATACAGAAGGGAACGGAGCTTCCCGCGAAGATCGTCAGCCGAATCAGCGTCCGCGAAGCGGTCCTCGAGATAGGAGGCAAGCGGATCCATGCCGAGTTTCAGAAGGGGGTTCCGGCCGGCATGACGATAACCCTGAGGCTCGACGAGGTCAGGGACAACTCGCTTTTTTTTAAGCTGGTTGACCCGGGAGGGAGGGAGGCCTTTGCGCGTCGCCTGGCGGAGATGACCATCGCTGACCCGGGACGGATCCAGGCCAACATAGCCAGCGCCATGGCGAAACACCCGGCGGGAATATTTGAATTGAACGCCCTTCTTCTCGGCCTCCAGGCCAGGCACGACAGAAAGGAAGGGGGATTGACCGGGCTTCTGAGCCTCCTGGCGAAACTGGGAGTCGATAAAAACGTCGTCTCGGACCTGTCCCTCCTCCTCGCGGGAGCCCGCATTGACGCCCGGGCGCTCCAATCGCTCATGGTAATCATCGGATTCGACCGGGACAGGTTTAAACAATGGTCATCGGGAAAACCGGGAAGCATGGAAGCCGTTATCGATGCCATCATCAACGGGATCAACGGCATCAATGACCCCGCGACGAAGGAAACCGCGCTGCGGCAGCTCATCGCCCTGCTCCGGGATTCCGTGGAAACGCCGTCGGGATATGTTTCCGGGGAGCTGCCCTTCGCCGATGAAGACGAAACCCGTCCGGTCCATTATCTGGGAAAGGACGACGCCTGGGTTTTCAGGGTCGACTTCTCGGCAATCGGCCGCATCGAGGTTCTTGCGCGCAGGACGCGGGAAGGATATCTCCTCTCCCTGTTCTGCGGCAGGGACGAGACCCTTGATCTTCTCAGACAGAATGCGGAGGCGCTTGAGAACAATATGAAAAACATAGACCCCGATATACATATAAATTTCTCTAATACGGCAAAGGCCATAAATAAAATAGTTGAAATTTATTCATATTTTCCACTAAATAGTGTATTTGACATACGGGTTTAAAATGAAAGACGAGAGGACGGGGGTCGCCCTGGAATATTCCGGGGAGGTCCCGAAAATCCTGGCCGTCGCCAGGGGGATGTTATTTGAAAGGCTGATCCGGATCGCCAGGGAGCACAACATCACCATATATCAGGATTCGGATCTGGCCCAGGTGCTTGCGCAGCTGCCGGCGGGAAGCGAAATACCGGAGACCCTGTTCAGGGCCGTATCGGAGGTGCTTGCGTACTGCTACCGGATCAATTCAGACTTTAAAGCCAAACTGGACAGCATGGGAATTGTATAATGGCCAAGATGAGAAAGATTTCCGTCGAGGAGTTGAGGCCCGGGATGGTGTACGACAAGCCCATCTACGTAGACAGCAACAACATGCTCATCACCGCCAACTCACCCATCAAGGAATCGGACATCAAAAAACTGATGACCTGGGGTATCACCGAGGTCGAGACTTCCGGCATCCTGATCAAACGGATGGAGATGGGAGAAGAAAAACCCTCCGAAGCAGCTGAAACCGGCAGTTCCGCCGAAGCGGCTTCTCCCCCCAAAGAAATCGACATCGACAGCGAAAAGAAGATCGTCAATGATTACAACGAGCTGTTAAAAAAAAGGAAGGGCCTCATCGAGGTGCACAACCGCGCCAGGAACGCCGTTGATGCCGCCTATCGGGCGATACGCAATAACGCCCCCTTTGAGACCCGCGACCTCGAGGACGCGGTCCAGAGCATCGTGAAGCTCCTGAAAGACAACAGCAACATATTCCTATTTCTCTACGGGCTCGACGAAGGGAAGGACTACACCCTGACCCATTCGGTGAACGTGACCTTCTATTCCCTTATCATCGGCATCGCGCTGAAGTACAACCCGGTCAAGCTGAACGACCTCGGCCTGGGGACGCTCCTCATCGACGCGGGCATGATAAAGCTGCCGGTGTACATCATCCACAAGCAGTCGAACCTGACCGACCAGGAATTCAACCAGATCAAAACGCACCCTCTCCTCGGCTACAAGGCCCTGAAGGAACTGGGCAAGATAAAGGAAAGCTCCGCCATCATATCGCTCCAGCACCACGAGCAGTTTGACGGCAAGGGATATCCCCGGGGCCTCCGGGGCAACGACATCGACGAGTTCGCGCGCATCGCCGCCATCGCAGACAGCTACGAGGCGCAGATATCGAACCGGAGCTACCGCAAGAAGGTCTACTTCTACCACGCGATGCGCAACCTCCTGTCAAGCGGCGTGAACAAGTTCGACCCGGTCATCCTCCGCGTATTCCTGTCCCGCATGTCGGTCTATCCCATCGGCTCCATTGTCGAGCTGAACGACGGCGCCATCGGCATCATCATCGGGTCGGTCCCGGAAAAGCCCCTCCGTCCCATCATCAAGGTCATCTTCGACAAGGACCGCAAGCGCATCGAGAACACCACCATCATAAGCCTCCTCTCGGAATCGTCCCTCTATATCGTCAGGGCCCTCGACGAGGCGGAGGTGGGCATCAACATCTTTGACGTGCTGTAGGGCCCGGTGTCAGACGGCTGCCACAACCGGGACTTCGGCACCGACGGCGAAGACCGCGCCGCTGATTTTCTTGAGAAAAACCGGTTCAGCATCCTGGAGCGCAATTACCGCTTCGGCAGATACGGCGAGATCGACATCATCGCCCGGAGGGAGGACCTCGTCATCTTTGCCGAAGTGAAGAACCGCGGTACCGAACGCTACGGCGGCGCCCTCTATTCAATAAGCGCGCGGAAAAAGAAAAGCCTGAAAACAACGGCCCGGGCCTTTCTTGCCTCCAGCCCCGAGCATGACCGGCCCGGGACCACCTTCCGCTTCGATCTCATTTCAGTGCGGGATGATGCGATAGAATGGATTGAGGATATGTTCCGGTAACGCACCGGGGCATGCCGCGGTCACTTCCTGAGGGAACGGTACTCGCGCACCATCTTTCTGTTGATAAAGGTCATCACGGAGGGGGCGAACCTGCTGATCCACCAGAGCACCTTCGCGTGGAACGGAAATATTATCATCGTCTTTTCCCTGGCAACGCCGTCGAGGATGATCTCCGCGGCCCGGTCCGGCGTTATGAGCCGCCGGGGCATGAATTCCATGTAGGTCTCCCGGTCCGTTCCGACGATCTCTATGGCGTCGTAAAAGGAGGTCCTCACGATCCCGGGACACACCAGGGTCATGCGCACGCCCAGTCCTTCCATCTCATGGCGCAGGGCTTGAGAGAGCCCCACCACCCCGTACTTGGCCGCCGTATAGGGCGCGTTGATGGAAAAGGGCGCGAACCCGGCCATGGAGGCGACGTTGACGATGTGGCCGCTCCCCTGCCGGGCCATGACCGCGTAGGCGGCCATGGTGCCGTAGAGGACGCCGAAGAGGTTCACGTCGAAAATCTTGCGCCACTGTCCGATCGTCAGGTCCCGGGCGTCCGCCGAAATACCGATGCCCGCGTTATTAACGTAATAATCGAGGGAGCCTAATTCGGCGGCGGCCTCTTCCACGGCCCTGAACACGGCGCTTTCATCGCCCACATCGAGCGTTATGGCGCGCGCGCTGCAACCCATGGCATTGATCTCGTCGACCGCGCGCCGGGCCTCCTCACCGTTGATGTCCGCCACCACGACCCTGGCCCCCCGTGCCGCAAGGCCGCGGCAAAGGGACCGGCCCATGCCGGAGGCCCCTCCGGTCACGATGGCGGTTTTGCCTTTATATGGATTTTTCATGTTAATTCCAGCCCCCTCAATCCCCCGAAGGGTGACTTACATAATAATAGATCAATCCCCAATCATCGCATGCTTATTTCCGCCAGCCCCCCCTTAGGGGGGAGGTCGGGGGGCACAACAGTAAATAGAGAATGTTCAAATCAATGATAAAAAGTCAAGCTTTATGATCATAAGAAGTTGACACTGCTTTAAGGCCAACCCACTCTTACACAACGTATTACCTTAAAAAAAAGGAATGTAAAAATGGCAAAAGAAAAGCTCTTCACACCGGGGACCATCGGCCCCCTGAAAATCAGAAACAGGACCATACGGTCCGCCGGTTTCGAGGGGATGTGCCCCGGCGGCTTCCCCTCGGATTCACTCATCAACTATCACCGGTCCGTGGCCGCCGGCGGCATCGGGATGACCACCGTGGCCTATGTTTCGGTGACCAACGGCGGCCGCACCTTCAGCCACCAGGCATGGATGCGGCCCGAGGCCATACCCCATTTCAGAAAGCTCACCGATGCGGTGCACCGCGAGGGGGCCGCCGTTTCGGTGCAGCTCGGTCACGCCGGCAACATGGGGGACAGCAAGGTCTCCGGCCAGCGCGCCGTTTCGCCGTCAGGAAAATTCTGCCTGTTCGGCCTCACCCTTCCCCGGAAGATGTCGGAGCCGGATATCGAGGAGATGGCCCGGGCCCACGGCAGGGCCGTAGCTATGGCCCGGGAAGCGGGCTTTGACGCGGTGGAGATACACGCCGGCCACGGCTACCTTATCAGCCAGTTCCTGTCCCCCTTCACCAACCGGCGCACGGACCGCTTCGGCGGCTCCCTGGAGAACCGCGCCCGCTTTCTCAGGATGGTCATGGCGGAAGCAAAAAAGGCCGCGGGAAAGAAAACGGCTGTCCTGGTGAAAACGAACCTGGAGGACGGGTTCTCCGGCGGCATGGATAAAAACGAGGGGATCGAAGTAGCCAGAATCCTTGAAAATGAGGGCGCCGACGCCCTGGTCCTCTCCGGGGGCTTCACGAGCAAGACCCCCTTTTACATGTTGCGCGGCCTCACGCCGCACCGGGAGCTGATCAGCTACCAGAAGGACCCGCTGATCAAACTGGGAATGATGGGCTTTTCCCGCATCATGATCAGGGACTATCCCTACCGCGAGGCCTTTTTCCTTGAAGACGCTCTGAAAGTCCGCGAAGCGGTGAAACTCCCCCTGGTCTACGTGGGAGGACTCGTTTCCCGGAAAAAAATAGACGAGGTCCTCGGCAAAGGCTTCGACTTCGTGGCCATCGCGCGGGCCCTGGTGGCGGACGCCGGGTTCGTGAACAGGATCAGGGAAGATCCCGCCCATGTTTCAAAATGCCTCCGCTGCGGTCCCTGCAACAGCTGCGTGGCCACCATGTACATGGGCGAGATGCGCTGCACCTTCGAGAGTTGAGGCGCGAGAGAGCAAGATGGAACATCTAGTATGAGCGGCGTGCCTTTCGCTCACTCCGCCGCAAATAGAACATCCTGTCCTAGCGGCTCCGGCAGCCATCCTGGCTGCCTGTTCGCTGAAAGGCGGCACTGCTCTAACATCCCCGCAGGGCAGCAGGGCAGGGAAACTGCATCACTCTCCCGGCTCTTTCACGTAGAGCTGCCTGGCTATCCGGTGCATCGGCATCTTTCTCCTGAAAAGAAGAAAGTACGCTACAAGGGAAAAGACCGGTATGCCGATGAAGTAAGCAGCCAGGAGGCTCCCGGTCGCTTCCCTGATCCCCATGACCGTAAGAGCTGCAAGGATCGCAAGGCCGAGACACAGGACCCACTGGGTCGCGAAATACACGACAAGGATCCGCGGCACGCCGGGAACCCTGTCGGACGGGATTGTCCTGTCCATCTTTGCCCCTTCCCGGGTGAAATTGACAAAGCCGTAGATGAGCATGGGAGCGAAAAACAGGGCCATGACCACCAGCGTCCACCATACCCTGCTGGCGTAGAAGAAAGATATCCCCATCATTTTGCCCGGCTCCCACAGGGCGCCGTTGTTCACGCTCATGTCATAGAGGAAGCGCTGGTAGCCGGTGCAGTCCCACCCGCACACCAGGATGAACCAGAAAATGATCCATGCCACCATCCAGTTGGCGTGGGCCCCGTAATAGTTCTTCTTTTTTATCAGCCACCACGTGGTCCAGTAGCCCGCGATACCCTGGGTGATGTTGGTCACCGCGAAGATGGTCACCAGCCATGCCGGGATGTCGCTGAACGTGGTGGCCACCTGCATTGTTTCCCACTGCGTGTGCTCCCAGAGAAGATATAGCCCCGAGGGCGCGAAAAAAATCGAAAGAAACAGAAGGATGAATATATACCACTTGTTGTTAAACGGCTTTTCCTCCTTTTCAAGCTGCCGTGCCGCCGCGGCCGCAAAGGTCGCGCCGAAGGCGTACGACCAGACGATATCAACCTGTACCATGTAAGACCTCCATACTGTTATATCAGGAACCGGCATCTTCAGCGCCGGTATTCCTTTCATCATTTTAAAAACAGATGTGTTGTTTTCCGCACGTGTCATTACGAACCCCGCCTGCCGGGGTGAGGTGTAGGGGCACGGCATGCCGTGCCCCTACACCTCACTAACTAATCCCTGTATTTTGCAATGATGCTCTCCACCGACACATCCGAAGCGCCGCAGTCGGTCACGATCATATCGATTATTTCCCCTATCATCTTCCTGTTGCCCTTCAGCTTCCGGGCAGCCTCCTTGTCGGGAACAATCGAATCCAGGTATGCGAAATAAAACTGCATCGAGGCCTTTTCAACGCTGTCATAGGTGGCGCCTGACTGGACTATATTCTTTATTGAATTCCGGTCTTTCTGTATTATAGACTGCAGGGCCGCCCGGTCCCTGACGAACTTTGCCAGCCTGTTGTACAGGAGGTTCCGTATGTAGGCCTCGTTCTTCGTCCTGGTATCGATGGCCCGCTCCTCTTCCGAGCCCCGCGCCGCGTCACTGTATTTCCTGTTCGGCACCATGGTCCTGAGCTTTTTCAGCGTCTCGTAGGGATAACTCTTCATGACGGCATAGGCCACCCGTTTCGGGATGTCCCCCGCCGGATCCACCAGGAGCCTGTATATGAACTTGGTCCTGTTGCGCCCGAGGAATTCCATGTCGAAGACGCCGTTCATCATGGTGACCCGCACCCTGTTCTTTTCCAAAGGTATTTTGATCTCTTCTGTCGCCCCGAAGGAAATGGCCGCCCGGGCCTTGTCCCAGTCATACACGGTTTTATCCTTCAGCGCCACGTCCCGCTCCTGGATGATGGGCGGCTTCAGCACCAGGTAGATGGCCATGGTGTTCCGGTCATACTGCTTTTCCACCTGCGCTCCGTAGCAGTCGGCGATCCAGTTACGGTAGGCAGGGACGTCACGGAGCACTTCGCCGAGGACCTCCATCTTTTCATCAATGGCGGTGACCGCCATGTACTCCATCAGGTCCGTGCCCGGGACCGACCGCTCATAGACCTTTATCCCGCCGCTGTTCTTTACCAGTGACCATGATCCGTCGGCACCGGCATAGGCATCATAGATGATGGTTAAGGATACAATTGCCGTGAGAATAATTAATAGCCTCTTCATAATGATCAAACACCTCCATAGTATTATATTTTTCTTACAAACCGTCCAGCTAGTCTTTTATTAATGCATGAAGCGTGCCAATAAAAATCTACCTGCCTGTCCTCTCATATAAATTTGATATTTTGCATAATAAATGAATTTAATGACCCCCCTGCCCCCCGAGGGGACATGGATTAGTACATTAAAATAGTCATCAGGTCTTTTTCTGCACGCCCCTCCGGGGCCAACGCAATCGGTACATCCTGTACCTGCGTTGGCATCAACCTCATCCTGAGAACGCGGGTCGTGGGGGGATATATTACGTGGGGCTAATGCTGGCTATTGATTGAATGCATCCTATATTCAATGTTTTTGTCCCAGATCATAGCCGTCTGTCCCGTTTTTCGGACAGATAACACCTGATATGGTCAAAAGATACGGTGAGAGAAAATAATCAGTCGGTAATCCCGTACTTCTGCAGCTTGTTAAAGAGGGTCGACTTGGGCAGGCCGGTGATTTCAGCCGCTTTCCGTACATTGCCCTTTGACTGCCGGTACGCCTCGGCAAGAAATTCCCGTTCGATGCGCTCGATCTCAGCGGCGACATCGCAGCCGTTGCGGACCGCGTCCTCGATATAGGTCTTCATCGTGGCGTAAAAATCCATCATCCGCGCCGTGTCCGAGATCGCGCCGATCGCCTCCAGGTCCTTTTCGGAAATCTTGTTCTTGTCGGTCATCACGAGCATGCGGTGGACCAGGTTCTCCAGTTCCCTCACGTTGCCCCGCCATTCCCGGGACGTGAGAAAACGCATGGCCGATACGGTGAATTCGATGCTCCTGGCGCCGGTGTAATCATACTTCCGTATAAAATGATCGACCAGGAGGGGGATATCCTCCCGCCGTTCCCGGAGAGGCGGCAGGTAGACCGGAAGGCCGTTGATCCGGTAGAAGAGGTCTTCCCGGAAATCGCCCTTCCGTATCTTTTCTTCAAGGTTCTGGTTCGTGGCCGTGATGATCCGGACATCGACCCTGATGGTCGACTCGCCGCCGATGCGCTCGAACACGCCCTCCTGGAGCACGCGGAGGAGCTTGGTCTGGAGCTTCGGGCTCATGTCGCCGATCTCGTCAAGGAAGATGGTCCCGCCGCCCGCCAGTTCGAACTTCCCCTTCCGCTGGCGGTCAGCCCCGGTAAAGGCGCCCTTCTCGTGGCCGAAGAGCTCGCTTTCCAGGAGCTCCGAGGGAATGGCCGAACAGTTCAGCTTGATGAAGGGCTTGTCCCGCCGGGGCCCCAGTGCATAGAGGGCGTCGGCGACGAGCTCCTTGCCGGTGCCGCTTTCCCCCCTGATGATGACCGGGATGTTTGACTTCGCCGCCTTTTCAATCAGGCTGAAGATATCCTTCATCTTCCGGCTCTGGCCGATGATATTCTGGAAGCTGGAGGAATAGTCGAGCTCCTCGTGAAGGTACACGCTCTCGCTCTTCAACTGCTCCAGCAGCCTCGAGTTTTTTATTGAAATGGCCGCCTGCTCGGACAGGACCCCGAGAAGGGTGCGGTCATATTCCGAGAAGACCCTCCCGGTTCCGCAGGCAATGACCAGTGCCCCCGCGACGGCGCCGTCAACGGTTACCGGCAGCCCGTACAGGCTCCTGATGGAGGAGCCCTTCAGGGCCGCGGCGATGCCGGTATCACCGGCACCGCCTTTCGAAGGCACCGCAAGGGCCGCGGCCGTGTCCATGATCTTCCCGCCTATCATGCATTCCATGTCCCCGCCGGTAGTGCAGGAAAAACTTTTCGTTTCGGTGATGACCTCCATCGAACCGGTCCGTCCGTTCCTGATGACCATAAAGCAGCGGTCTGCCTGGAGGAGCTTGTTCGTCTCCTGTGCTATGTTGCCGAGCGTCTTTGCCAGCTCTTCAGGGGAGGATATCTTGCGCCCTATCTCCATCAGGGACGCGATTTCCTTCACGTGCTTCTCTCCCATCTGGTACCAGGCCATGATGTAGTCTCCCAGCATCCTGGAAAAGACAAGGCCCATGACCGAAATGAGGAGCAAAAACGCCAGGCGGTCAATCACCAGTATGTAATCCACGGGCACCTCGTGATAGGCGCGGTCGAACCATGAGAGCATGATGATGACCGGCACGCACAGGGCGACGCTGAAGACCGTGTAGCGGGTGCGGTACCTGATGCCGCCGCTGAAGCCGATCAGGTAATAGATGATGACGAGGGGGTCCTGCATGACGCCGGTGCGGTTCATCGTGTAAAAGGAAAGGGTGATGATGCTGGTCGTCACGAAGGCGGTATCGAGAAAAAGCGTCACGAAGCCGATCCAGGACCGGTAATGGCCCTTCTGCAAAAACAGGTATATGCCCGCGGCAATGGCGGACATGATGATCCATTTGCCGATGCTCAGGAGCCAGTAGGAGGGAAGGAGATACCCCAGGAGAAAACGGAGCGCGAAAATGAGGGGGATGAAGGCAAGGAGAATGACCAGCCTGAAACGGGCCACTAGGAGCTCGCCGCTCCTCTGTTTGTCTTCGAAAATTTCCTCGATCAAATTCAGGCGTTCCTTGGGTGCCATGACAATGAAGGTAGTATCCGTCGGTTTTTTTTCAAATGTTTTTTAGAATGTGATGAATTATATTTCCATGCTGCAATCAGGGTCACGTGGCCCCGCCTATTACAAACGCGCGGCCCCCTCTTCAATATAAATAAAAAATTTTTCTTGTATATAATCGGTCCGGTCTAATAATTATCCCATATGGCTCGAAACTAATAACCGGTTTTAGATATCCGTAGACTACACCAAACACCACTCAGAAGGAGTCGCATATGAACGTCAAAGAACTGTTTGATCTCAAGGGAAAGAAGGCGATCGTTACCGGGGGAGGCCGGGGCATCGGAAGCTTCATAGCCACCGGACTCGCAGAGGCAGGCGCGGACCTGATAATCGCGTCGCGTAAAATCCAGAACCTCGAAAAAGAGGCAAAAGAACTTCAGTCGCTCGGCGTGAAGGTCATCCCGGTCAAATGCGACATTGAATCCAAGGAAGACATCGATAACCTGGTAAAGACGGCGGTCCAGGAATTCGGAACGGTAGACATCCTGGTTAACAACGCCGGCATAACCTGGGGCGCGCCGACCCTTGACTTCCCCCTGGAGAAGTGGGACAAGGTCTTCAATATCAACGTCAGGGGACTGTGGATCCTCACCCAGCAGGTCGCCAAAATCATGAAAGAAAAAGGCGGGGGGAAGATCATAAACATCTCCTCCATATTCGGATCGCGCGGCTCCCTCGAAATAGCCCACCCTGCCGTGCCCTACAACTCTTCAAAAGCCGCGGTCGAGATACTCACCAAAAACCTGGCTGTCAAGCTGGCCCAGTACAAGATATACGTCAACGCCATCGCCCCGGGGTTCTTCCACACCGACATGATGGAATACATTTTCAAGCCGGAGATGAAGCCCATCCTTGACGCGATGGTCGGCCAGATCCCCCTCATGAAGGTCGGCGAAGAGAACGAGATAAAAGGCCTCGCTCTCTTCCTCGCTTCCAAGGCTTCGGATTACGTCACCGGCGCCGTAATTCCGGTCGACGGCGGACTCGGAGCGAAATAACGATTTTTCCGCAAGCGGAATAAACAGAAAAAACCCGGCGTCAGGCCGGGTTTTTTTATTTGCATGAATTATGACGCCGTCAGCCTTGCAGGACGCGGCGAAGGACGGCCGCGACATCTTCTATGCGGTACGGCTTCACCAGGACGTCGCAGAACCCGAAATCCGCGAACCGCGACATCACCGGGTCGGATGAGTACCCGCTGGACACAATGGCCCTGACATGGGGGTCAAAGCCGAGAAGGGCCTTTATGGTTTCCTCGCCGCCCATGCCGCCCACCACGGTCAGGTCAATGATGACGGCGTCAAAGGGCCTGCCCCGCGCCGCGGCGGCGCGGTACCGGTCCACCGCGGCGGTGCCGTCGCCGGCGCTTTCCGCCTCGTAGCCCAGGGCCCTGAGTATCGCGCATGCCGTCTCCCTGATCGACTGTTCGTCGTCCATTACGAGGACCTTCCCGACGCCCCGTCCCGGGGACCTCTCCACCTCTCGGTCAACGCCTGGCTCCCGGTCAGAAGCCGGCATGAGTATCTGGAAGGTCGTGCCCCTGCCCTGCTTTGAATCCACCGATATCGAGCCGCCATGGTGCTTTATGATTGAATAGGCGGTGGCGAGGCCGAGGCCGCTGCCGTTTTTTTTCGTTGTAAAGTAAGGGTCGAAGATCCGGTTCAGGTTTTCCGGGGGGATGCCGGTACCGGTGTCCGAAACGGTTATCTTGATGAACTTCCCCTGGCTGACCGATACATTGCGGGCTTTTATCGCGATCGTCCCGCCTTCCGGCATGGCCTGGATCGCGTTGATCGCGAGGTTCTGGATCACCTGGCTAAACTGTCCCTCGTCAGCCTCCACCGTCAGCAGGCCGTCAGGAAGCTCGAAGGAGCAATTGACCCTGGTGCCATGGCAGACGAATTCCGCCGAGTCCCTGATGACGCCCGGGAGGGTTATGGTCTTTTTCACCGGCGCGCCGCCCCTGGCGAAGGTGAGGAGCTGCTGCGTCAGGTCCTTCGCCCTCAGCGCGGCCTTTTCCGCCAGGCCCAGGTGTTCGATGATTTCCGGATCCTTCGGTCCCATCATTTTCGAGAGGGAAATGTTTCCCAGGATGGACGTGAGAATGTTGTTGAAGTCATGGGCGATGCCACCGGCAAGGACGCCTATCGACTCGAGCTTCTGCGACTTGGTCTGCTCTGATTCAAGCTTTTTCTGCTCGGTGATGTCTTCAACCACCCCGACATAGCCCAGGACGGCCCCCTCATCCGAGAGCACCGGCGTGCCCATCGCCCGGGCCCACACGTCTTCGCCGCTCTCCGAAAGCATGCGGTGCTCCTTCGACCAGCGGGCCCTTCCCCGCACCGCCTCCGACCACGTTTCCAGCACGGAGGCCAGGTCATCCTGGTGGACGATGCAGGCCCATCCGCTCCGGGCGACCTCGTCCAGGGAAACCCCCGTCAGCCTGAGGAGGTGCGGGTTGGCGTACACGATGCCGCCTGACGACCCGGTGAGGAAAATGCCGATCGGCGCCGTTTCCGTGAGCATGCGGAAGCGCTCCTCGCTTTCCCTGAGCTCGTCAGTCGTTTTTTTCAGCTCCGTGACGTCGTGGAACATCCCCAGCTGGTACTGTCTGCAGTTGATGGTCACGATCGACGCGTTGATGTCGGCGTAAAACACGCTCCCGTCTTTCCTTTTAACCGGCAGCTCCCGGGCGGTGTATCCGCCCACTGTCCCCTGTTTCTTAAAATGCTCGATGACGAGGGGAAGGCCCCAGTCGGGATGGATGTCCCTCACGCCCAGGGAGGGGATTTCATCAGGTTCGTAACCGAGCATGGAACAGATCGCCCGGTTCCCCGAGTAGAACTTCATGGTTTCGATATCCGCCAGGAGGATGCCGTCGAGGGAGTTGTCGAAGATGGCCCTGAACCGCTCCTCGGAATCCCTGATAGTCTTTTCCCCCTTTTTGCGCTCGCTGATGTCCCGTATTACCGTCTGGATATACAGCTCATCGTTCATATACAGCGGGATCGCGGCGACCTCCACGTCAAACTCGCGGCCGTCAGGCAAAACAAACCGTTCCACCACCCAGGGTGCCAGCGTCTCGCCGTCAATGATGGCCTTTATCCGGCCGGCCGCTTCGGCCCGGTAATCGGGATGGACGAACTGGATCACCGGCTTGCCGATCAGATCCTCCGCGCTGTTTGTCCCGATCAGGTCCGCGATGGCCCTGTTTGCGTACTGGATGATGCCGTTCTTGTGGAGCACGATACCCTCGGGGGAGAGCTCCACAAGACTGCGATAGCGCTCCTCGCTTTCAAGGAGCCTCTGGTCCATTTTTTTCCGTTCCGTCACATCTACTAGTATTCCCTGGATGCCGGTGGTCGTGCCGTTCTCGTGGATCGGGCTCCTGGATGCCCGCACCCACCGGAGCTCACCGTTTTTATGAAACACGCGGTAGTCGTCCTCTTCATAGGACGCCGGAACGCCCTTGTGGAACAGCTTATTCGCACGGCCAACATCGGGAGGATACAAGAAATCCGTGAAGGGCCTGTTCATCATTTCCCCCGGAGTATAGCCGAGGACCTTTTCAATGTTTGAAGTCAGGTATACGATCTTCCCGGCCATGTCCGTTTCGTATATGACCTCATTCATGTTTTCAACCAGGCGGCGGTACCGCATTTCGCCCATGCCGTCATCTTCACCGGAATGGAGGGAACCGCTCTTTTTCAAATCCTCACTCTTTCTTGCGGGCATACCTGTTCCTTCATTGATTTGTTTACAGAAGATGGGGGGATGATAAATAAGTCACTACATCAGGCGAAACCATCTGTCAATAATAATAAAAAAAATCACCGCCCAGCAGGCATTGTCCGCATTGACCGGGCCATTTTATCCCCGCTCACCGAACTTTCTTCTTGACCGCGTAAAAAAAGCGGATTATTGTGCCCTATCATCGAACTGATCAAGGGGGGACACAATGAACATAAAGCGTTTTATCATCGCCAGCATTGCTGTTTTTATCATGATAGAGGCGATAGACTGGCTCGTCCATGGCCTGCTCCTGGCAAAATGGTACCAGGACATCAAGGGTCTGTGGCGGACGGAGATGATGGACCTGATGTGGGTCATGGTGCTGGGATCGCTTTTCTTTTCCTTCATGTTCGTCTTTATTTTCACCAAGGGGTACGAGGCGCGCGGCGTGGTGGAGGGCGCGCGGTACGGCCTTTTCATCGGGCTCCTGATTAATGTATCCGGCGTCCTCGGCCAGTACGCGATGTACCCGATCCCCTTCGGACTGGCCGCCATATGGCTCGCCTACGGCATGATCGAGATGGTCATCGCCGGCATGATCACCGCCGCGATCTATCGCACATGACATAATCCTGGCAGGGGCACGGGACATAAATTCTTGACAAAAACCCCTTCCTGTTAGAGAAGGTCAACTGAATGACCGGCGTTTTCAGATGGAATTGACCATCAGGGAATTCTCGCAGTATCAACATGTCGCGCGCCTGGGCATGTTTTACTCTGCTGCAGGAGTGCACCATGGAACAATCAATTATCGCATCGTACCTTGAGCAAAACGGCACAAGCAACATCAGCAGCGCCTTTCTCGCATTTGTTTCCAGCCTCGAAACCATAGCCCGGGTCGCCCCCGAAGTCTCTCGGAGCATCGTGCAGGAGCTGGCCGACCAGCGGTCCAACCTGAAGCTGATCGCGAGCGAAAACTATTCATCGCTGGCATCCCAGCTGGCCATGGGCAACCTCCTGACCGACAAGTACGCCGAAGGGTACGCCTATCACCGGTTCTACGCCGGCTGCGACAACGTCGACGCCGTCGAGGACGTGGCCGTCGAAGAGGCGAAGAAGCTCTTCGGCTGCGACCACGCCTATGTGCAGCCGCACAGCGGCGCCGACGCCAACCTGGTCGCCTACTGGGCGATACTCTCGACCCGCATCGAGACGCCCCGCCTGAACTCACTGCGGGCGAAAAACCCCAATGAACTGAGCGACGCCGACTGGGCCTCGCTCCGCCGCGACATGGGGAACCAGAGGCTCCTCGGCCTTGACTATTATTCCGGCGGCCACCTGACCCACGGCTACCGCATGAACGTCTCTTCCCGCATGTTCGACGCCCATTCCTACACGGTAAGCCGCGAGACCGGCCTCATCGACTACGACATGATAGAATCGAAGGCCCGGGATCTGAAGCCCCTCATCCTCCTGGCCGGATACAGCGCCTATCCCCGCGCCATAAACTTCAAGAAAATGCGCGGGATAGCCGATCGCGTCGGCGCCGTCCTCATGGTCGACATGGCGCACTTCGCAGGACTCGTTGCCGGCGGCGTCTTTACCGGCGAGATGAACCCCGTCGCCTATGCCGACGTGGTGACCACCACGACGCACAAGACCCTGCGCGGCCCCCGGGGCGGCATGATCCTCTGCACCAACGAGTTCGCCGACGCCGTAAACAAGGGATGCCCTCTGGTGATCGGCGGCCCCCTTCCCCATGTCATGGCCTCCAAGGCGGTCGCCTTCCGGGAAGCCAACAGGCCCGAATTCAAGGCCTACGCGGCGGACATCGTGAAGAACTCCCAGGCCCTTGCCCGCTTCTGCATGGAAGCCGGCATGGACGTTGCCACGGGCGGCACCGACAACCACCTCCTCCTGGTGGACGTCAGGAACTTCGGCCTCACGGGCCGCCAGGCGGAAAGCGCCCTCCGCGATTGCGGAATCACCCTGAACAGGAACTCGCTCCCCTTCGACGTGAACGGGCCCTGGTACACCAGCGGCATCCGCGTCGGCACCCCGGCGGTGACGACCCTCGGCATGGGCATTCCTGAAATGAAGGAAATCGCGCAGATCATGCACGGCGTCCTCGCCGGCACGAAGGCGCAGACCGACCAGAAGACCGGCACGAAGAGCCTGGCAAAATACGATATCGCGAGCAGGGCGAAAGAAGAGGCCCTGGCGAGGGTAAAAAACCTCCTGACCCGCTATCCCGTGTATCCCGAGATCGACCTTGATTTTCTGCTGGGTTCCTTTGTCAACAACGGCAAGACGGCGGCGGTGTAAACGGACCGCCGGGGCATCTAATAATTATCCCTGATAAGCCTGATCATATCGGTCTTGAGTTTCTTCAGCCGGTCTGACAGGCTTATTTTGTATATATGCGGATTCAGGAGCCTCCGGTAGGTCTTGTCAAGGGTATCGACCTCCTGCCGGCGATACTCCTGTATTTCCTTCAACGAAGGGCCTGCGCCTATGGCCCTGCCTTCCTCCATGACCGGCACCAGGAGCTTTTTCACCGAAGCGTAATCGGACAGGGTGAAATGCGAGTAGTCGGTCGCCGGATGGTTGAACCGCACCGGCGCCCTGCGCGCTATCAGGGCTTCCAGGTCCCCCTCCTCCTCTTCAAGATAGATCAGGTCCGCCAGCGCCTGGCCCCTGTCATTGTAGAAACGCATGATGTTCTTCACGCCCGGGTTGGTTATTTTTTCCGCCTGGTTCGATATCTTGATGCGCGGATCGAAGGTCTCCCCCCGGTTCGTTGCCACGATCTTGTACACGCCGGTCAGGGCCGGGTCGTTCCACCCGGTCACCAGGCGGGTCCCCACGCCCCAGCCCCCGATGGGGGCGCCGCTGTCGATGAGCTGCCGCATGATCCATTCGTCGAGGTCGCTGGAAACGAAGATCTTCACCTCCGGGAGCCCGCCGTCGTCCAGCATCGCCCGGGCCTTCTTGCTCAGGTATTCCAGGTCTCCGCTGTCGATGCGCACCGCCATGAGGGAGGGCCTTTTCTCCCGGAGTTCCCTGAATACCGCAATCGCGTTGGGTATGCCCGATTTCAGGGTGTCGAAGGTGTCCACCAGGAGCACGCACCGGTCCGGGTACATGGCGGCGTATTTACGGAAGGCCTCGAGCTCCGAGTCGAACTTCATCACCCAGCTGTGGGCCATGGTGCCGCTCACCGGGATGCCGTACTCTTTCCCGGCCAGGGTATTTGACGTGGACGACGCGCCGCCGATGAAAGCGGCCCGTGCCGCCGACAGGGCGCCGTCGGTCCCCTGGGCCCGGCGGAGGCCGAATTCCATGACCGGCCCGTTCCCGGCAATGGAGACGATGCGGGCCGTCTTGGTGGCTATGAGGGACTGAAAGTTGATGAAGTTGAGGAGCATGCTCTCGACCATCTGGGCCTCCATGAGGTTCCCCCTGACGCGGACAAGGGGCTCATTGGGGTACACCGCGGTCCCTTCCGGGACGCTGAACACGTCCCCCCTGAACCTGAAGCCCACCAGGTAATCGAGAAACTCTTTCTTGAAGATGCCGCGGGAGTCAAGGTAGGCGATCTCCTCGCCGGTGAAGCGCAGACCCTCGAGGGCCTCAAGGAGCGGCCCCAGGCCGGCAAAGACCGTGTATCCGCCCTGGAAGGGCTGCCTGCGGAAAAACATTTCGAACACGCCCCGGTCCTGGGGACAGTTGAAGAAATATCCCTGCATCATGGTGAGCTCGTAGAAATCTGTCAGGAGGGATAGGTTCATGGGCGCCGCTACAGGTCCTTTGATTCGATGATCCGGACCCCCTTCCGTTTCATGTCCCTGATCGACCGTTCGATGGATCCGCCGGGCACGTCGATCCCGCGGCAGGCGTCGATAATGACCAGCGCCGTGAACCCGAAGGAGACGGCATCCATGACGCTGTAAAAGACGCAGTAATCCGTGGCCAGGCCGCAGAAGAAGACCCGCTCCGCCCCGATCGACGCGAGGTACCCGTCAAGGCCGGTCTTCGTCTTCTTATCGTTCTCCCGGAAAGCCGAGTATGAATCCACGGCGGGATTGGTCCCCTTTCTCACAATGATGTCAAAGCGGTCGTGGTGCAGACCGGGATGAAAACCGGCGCCGCCGGTGCCGGCCACGCAGTGGTCCGGCCATAGCGTCTGGTCGATGCCGCCCAGATTCATCTGCTCGAAGGGTCTTTTGCCGGGATGGTTTGACGCGAAGGACGCGTGGTGCTTCGGGTGCCAGTCCTGGGTGGCCGCGACGCGGTGGAAGCGGTCCATGATGCCGTTAATGACGGGGACAATCAGGTCGCCCTCGCGTACCGCGAGGGCGCCCCCGGGGCAGAAGTCATTCTGCACGTCTGTGACAATCAGGATATCACGGGTTGACATCCGTCCCTCCCTGCGGAAACCTGACGATCGCCGGTTTTACTTCTTCATTTTTGCCAGCTCCATGGCCCGCAGTTCCTTCCTTAAAATCTTCCCCACTCCGCTCTTCGGCAGCGAATCGATGAACTCGACCATGGTGGGCACCTTATACTTCGCGAGCTTTTCCTTGCAGTACTCAATGACCTCTTCGGCGGTCATGGTCTCGCCCGGCTTCAGCACCACGAAGGCCTTCACGGTCTCCCCGCGGTAGGAGTCGGGGACCCCGATGGCGCAGGCCTCGAGAATCTTCGGGTGTTCGAAGAGAACCTCGTCGATGTCGCGCGGATAGATATTGTAGCCCCCGGCGATGATCATGTCCTTCTTGCGGTCGACGATGTAGAAGTATCCCTCTTCGTCCATGGTGCCTATGTCCCCGGTGAAGAGCCACCCGTCCTTCACGGTCTTGGCGGTCTCCTCGGGCATCTTGTAATAGCCGCTCGTCACCTGCGGCCCGCGGATAATGACTTCCCCCGGCTGTCCCTGGGGCATGTCCTTCGTACCCTCTTCCAGGTCGACGATGCGGATCTCCGTGTCGGCGATCGGCAGGCCGATGGAGCCGACCTTGGTCTTGCCCCCCCATGGGTTGATCGTCACCACCGGGCTCGTTTCGGAGAGGCCGTATCCCTCGCAGATCTGGGACCCGGTCTTCGCCTCGAATTCCTTTATGACCTCCACGGGGAGCGGGGCCGCGCCGGAGAAGCACCCTTTGATGGACGAGATGTCGTACTTGGCAAGGTCGGGATGGTTGAGGAGCCCCACGTATATGGTCGGCACCGCCGGGTAGAAGTTGACCTTGTGCTTATGTACCGCCTCGAGAATCACCTTCGGTTCGGGCCGCGGTATCAGCACGTCGGTGCCGGCCTTCCAGATAGTAAAATTCATTACGGCGGTCAGGCCGAAAGAATGGAAGAAGGGAAGCACGCCGAGCATGATCTGCTCGCCTTCTTCAAAACCGGGGAACCAGGCGCTGATCTGCTGAACGTTAGAGGAGAGATTTTTGTGAGAAAGCATGACTCCCTTGCTCACGCCGGTGGTGCCGCCGGTGTACTGCAGGCTTGCAAGGCTCTCGAAATCGACCGAAATCTTAGGATCCGTGGCGGGGTATTTCTTTATTACGTCCATCCATTCAAACACGTCCGGTGTGGCAGGGATGTCCCGGTGCTTGTCCTTGGCCACGATGGGAAGGAGCTGCTTTTTCGGGAATTTCAGGTGGTCCCGAATATGGGCGATAACGATCTTCTTCACCGGGGTTTTCGGCTTCAGCGCTATCATCCGCGGTCCGAGGAGGTCAAGGGTCACCAGGACCGTTGATTCGGAGTTGCTGAGCTGGTGTTCAAGCTCGGTGTCCGTGTAGAGGGGATTGTTCATGACCACGACCGCGCCGGCCCGCCACGCGCCGTAGCTCGCGATCACGATCTGCGGCATATTGGGCATCAGCATGGCCACCTTGTCGCCCGGCTTCACGCCCATGTCGATAAGGGCGTTGGCGAAACTGTTCACCATGTCATTCAGCTGCCGGTAGGTTATTTTAGCATCAAGAAAAATGAGCGCTGTCTTGTCCGGATACTTGGCGGAAGTTCTCGCGAGAACTTCCGATAAGGTGATGGGTTCATACTGCAGACTGGAACTTACCCCTGGAGCATATGATTTCAGCCATGGTTTATCCATACACGAAACCTCCTGCAATGGTTTTTAAGGGCACGCATACGGTAAGAATTGTAATGATCAATGATTATGGCCCACCGCCGGACAATTGTCAATCAATATTATTGTCATACAATAATGATTCCGGGTACAATTATGGCGTGAATATAGGGATGTTATCTGATTGAATATATGAAGGTTTCCCGGGCTGACTGGTTCCCGGCACGGTCGGCAATGGTCGCGGCGATTTCATGCTTTCCCTTTGACCAGACAGGGTTGTGGCGGAGGATTTCGATGCAGTGCCGGTCCGGGTCATAGTCCCAGACCACAGCGCGGCCGTCGACCTTCACCTGCGCCGTATCCAGATCGATTCCGGCTCCGGCATCGCCGACATAGAGACGGAGTTTTTCCCCGGCATTCACCTTCATCCCGTTCCTGAACCGTATCCGGGGCGGAGCATCGTCCCTGGCGAGAAAATATTTTCCCATCCTCATGACCGGTATCCGGAAGGCCTTCTTCGCCGCGTCATAGGAGGCGCCGACGCAGGAGAAGTACCTGCCGTTTCGGGAAAAACGGTACACGGCGACCTTCCGGAAATCGCCGCCGTCATAGGCAATCGACAGTTCAGCGGCCCTGTCAATGCAGAGGTTCGTCGGTGAAAACGAATAGACCGCACTCAGGGAGGTTATTCCCGGCATGCGCACCCGGGGCTGTCCCTCAACTTCAAGCTTCAGCGTCTCATCGTAGAGGGCCGATCCCCGGGGAAACGTTATGGAACATTTTTTATCCTCGCTCGCCATTTCAAGGGAAGTCCCCCTGGAGAGGTTCGCCGCCGGGAGAGGGGAATCTTCCGGTTGCCGGTCAGCCCTCACCTGAAAGGCGAGGGTCGTAGAGTTATTCGCGGCGTCAAAGCAGACGATTGTGATGTCGATGATCTTGCCTTCCTTTCCCGGTTTCACCGTCCCGTTGCCGCTGATCCGGTCAAAGAGGAACATGGTGTAACTGCTCAGGTCGGACGTGTCGGAATCATAGTAAAGGCCTATTCGGTGACTCAGGCTCCTCTGGATGCGCCGATACCGGATCTGGTACAGGAGCCGGCCGTCGGCATAGCAGTCGAACCCGTAGGGGGCAACGCCGTTTTTTGTGCCGATCCGGTCATAGGCATTGACGGTGAGGCCTATGGTACCCGACACCAGGGGAATTGATTGTGCCTTTATCGTGCAGCTGTTTTTACCGTTGGCTATGACCGGGAACCTGGTTGCACGGGACGAGCCGTCAACACGGGAATGACCGTTCAGGGGCACGAGGGACACGGCCGTGATCACCGGCGGGTTTGTATCGTCAACGATGATCCCGCTCGTGAGGGGGTTCACCGGCTCGCCGTCCTCCCTCCGCACCTCGAAATGAAAATGCTCCAGGCCGATGCCGCTTTCTCCCGAATAGCCGATGACGGCACCCTTTTTCACCGGGATGACGGACCTGCCCAGGTCCACCCTGAAATCCTTCCTGTTTTCAATCCGGGAAGCATAGCCCTTGATTTTTTGATTATTCAGGATGGCATCGTCAAACCGCTCCATGTGGCCGTACAGGGTGCTCCAGCCGTTGCCATGGGTGATTATCACGGCGTAGCCGATGCCCCACTGCTGATACATGACGCTGCTCACGTAGCCGTCATCGGCCGCGAACACCGCGTACCCGGTCTTGCCGCCGGTGCTGACATCAATGCCGTGATGGAAGTGGGGGCCCCGGTATTCGCCGAAGGTGCCGGTTATCATCGCCGGCCTGTCTATGGGCCAGAGAAACGCGGGATCGGCCGCCGTGCCGGCCGCGGCGCCGATCATGACGACAATTACTATGGATATGGTGCGTATCAGGTTCATAATCACCCATGGGAGCTGAAACGCCGCTATTCGATCAAGAATAATTTCTCATTGACAGGATAAAACGGAAGGTTAGATTTCAAATCTCTCCGGGGTGCCGGAACATCAAGAACAAGGAGGCTGTCATGAAAAAAACACTGGTGCTTATCCTTACCTTCTTTTTAACCGCCGCCCTTGCCGGGTGCGGGAAAAAAGTGCCCCTCCCCGATGACCAGAAGGCCTTCGCGGGAAAATGGGTCGCCGATGACGGAACCTTCGTCACCATTTACCTTGACGGCGGCGGAGACCTGAAGGGCTCCAACACGAGCATCACCGGCGGGAACACGACCATAACCGCTGACTCCCTGACCATCGGCATGGGTCCCATCAAGAAGACCATGAAGATTACCGAAAAGCCGAAAGAGGTTGGAGGAAAGAAGGTCCTGGTCCTCGACGGCATCACGTACACAAAGCAGCAATAGCGCCGGGGGGCGAGCTCCGGCGTGCCCCTTTCCATATATCCTATTAATCCAGTTCAGAGGTTTTTTATCAGATGATCCGCTATCGAATCGCCAGACTGATGATCCGCCGCTACAGCCGGCGTTGTGACTGCACAAAATACCGGGGAATGAGAAAATGGGAGGAAGGGGCCGCGGCAAAGTATATCAGGCTGCCGGAAAAATGCCTGATTACCCCGGTCGCCATCGGCAGCCTTCCGGCCGAGTGGGTTGCATGGAGGGGTGCGGACGCCGGCAGGGTCATTCTCTACCTTCACGGCGGCGGATATGTCCTCTGCTCGCCGCGGACGCACCGTGATCTCATCTGCCGCATTGCCCGCGCCAGCGGGGCCCGGGCCCTTTCCATCGAATACCGCCGGGGTCCCGAGCACCCCCACCCGGCAGCGGTGGAGGACGCCGTCGCCGCTTACCGGTGGCTGTTGAAGGGCGGCACCGATCCGAAGCGGATCGCCGTCATGGGAGATTCCGCCGGCGGCGGCCTGGCCCTGGTGCTGCTCCAGGCCCTGCGCAGGCGGAAGATCCCCCTTCCCGCCTGCGCCGTGTGCATGTCGCCCTGGGCTGACCTGACCTGCTCCGGCGAAACGCACCGGACGAACATAGGGATAGATCCCGTCCTGCCGGCGTCGGCCCTGCCGGGCTTCGCGCGTCTCTACGCGCCCCAGGGGGACCTGTCGGATCCCGCGGTGTCCCCCCTCTTCGGCGACTTCGCGAAACTGCCGCCGATCCTGATCCATGTCGGCACCGACGAGATACTGCTGGACGATTCCCGGCGCGTTGCCGAAAAGGCGCGGCAGGCCGGCACCGAAGCGGAGCTGAAAATCTGGCCCCGGATGATCCACGTGTTCCATGCCATGGCCTTTCTGCTGCCCCAGGCACGCCAGGCCATTCGGGAAATCGGGGACTTCGTGGAGCGGCGCATTCCCTGAAGGCCGCTGTGGGCGAACGTATCCGCTTCTCCGGGGCAACGGGAATTCCGAGACCGGCGGTTCCAACCCTGCAATAGTGTTGACATACCACGGCACCGTGGAGTTAAGGTTATCAACCGCTAAGATTTCTAGGAGCTGGGGACGTGGGGAGTAACCTGAATAAATCGATAAGCGTCGGCATCAAGGGCGATGTGGTGCTGATAGTTGCGGTGGGGGAAATGCGGGCGCCGGACTGCTTTGCCATGAATGAATACCTCCTTCCGTACCTGGACCATGTCGGCGAGCCGAAGAAAATATACATTGATCTCAGCCGCTGCGATTATATGGATTCCACCTTCATCGGCGTCATTGTCGCCCTTACCAAACGGTGCAGGACAAGGGCGTGCGACAGCATCAGGATCGTGAACCCCTCTGACAAGGCCACGCTGTCCATGCGGAAGCTTGTCGGCATCGATGAAATTGTCGTTGTCGAGAATCCCGATCTGGGCGACATACCGGTGTTCAGGCTGGTCAACGATCCCACCACCTACGATTCCCGGAAAAACATCGAACTTATGTTCGAGGCCCACCAGGCCCTGAGCCGGCTCAGCGAGCGGAACAGAAAGGAGTTCAAGGACCTGCTGGAGGAGCTGAGAAGGGTTCTGAAATCAAAATTGAGATGAGGGGCCCCCGTTCCCAGCATCACGGCTTCTGACTGACAGTTGAAACGATACCATTGTATGTATAATGCTTTTCATCCCGCACGGAGACATTGTTTATGCCCATGAAAAAAACCAATGGCTCGGTTCCCCGCCTGCCGGCCCCCTGGACGCTCCGCGGCCATGCCTTCGCCTTTCTGGTAAAAATGCCGGAGGACGTTCTGGACAGCAGGTGTTTTGTCGCTCCTGAATTAGCCGGGAGAAGGGCCGGGCGCTTCAGCATTTTCATGTACGTGAATTACAGCAGTTCCAATGCGGGGGCCTATCACGAGCTCCTGTTCCTTCCCGCGCGGCACGAATTCAGCGGAAGCAAACGATGGACGATCAGCAAGATTTACGTGTCCGGCATGGAAACCCTTGTCAACGGCCGGGAGAACTGGGGCATCCCGAAGGAAATGGCCGACTTTGACTCCTTTGTCGACAGCAGCGGCATTGAACGGGTTCGGGCAAGCTCGGGGAACAGCGTGTTTGCAAACATGGAGTTCGCTCCGTACGGGCCGTCCTTCCCCGTGACCAGTTCCCTTCTGCCTTCCTTCATACGGACCCTGGCTCATTACCGGGAAGGGAAACTCTATACGGTGACGCCGCGATTGCGCTGCGTATCACGGCTTGCGCGGGTCCGCGCCATGGCATTCAATGACAAATTTTTCCCTGACGTTTCCCGGGGAACAATCATGATGGGCGGGTACCTGGGAAATTTTACCGCTGTTTTTCCGGAGGCAAAGATTACATTACCGGCTGATTAAACGCCGCCGGGTGAACAACACACGACCGATCCGGCACTGCAGAAATAAATTACTGCATGGTTTGACCGTATATCATTTAATCTTCACGAATTCTGCGAACAACAGACTTCGGTTGCAAAGCCCGTGTTGACCAAGGACCAGTTGATCCCTTCAGACCCGAACTCACAGATATAGCTCCCGTCAGGTGAAAAGTTCAGTTCACTGCTGGGAATAAGGGCGCCGAATGTAAATGGAATTTTTTTCTGACTGACATGATTTTTAATTTTTCAACAAGGGGCGAAGACGTAAAAATGTCTTGATTTTACCTGACTGGCTGCGGAAGGATTCTCCCTATCAATGAGCGAGGTATGCACATGGATATTCAAGGGGCTGTGATTCTCATCACCGGGGCTTCAAGCGGCATCGGCAGGACCGCGGCCCTGGCCTTTGACCGGGTCGGAGCGAAGGTTGCCATGGCGGCGCGGCGCAAAGAAAACCTGGCGGAAAACGCCGCGCGCATGAAGAGCGCCCTGGTACTTCCCACCGACATGTCGGATGAACGGCAGGCCGTGGCCATGGTGGAAAAAACGGTGAAGCATTTCGGGAGAATAGACGTCCTCATCAACAACGCCGCCGCCATCATCGTTTCCCGGGCGGACGAGGTTAGATCCGAGGACCTCCTCCGCTCCTTCAGGACGAATGTCGTCGGCCCCGTGGCGGCCACAAACTGCGCCGTCGGTCACATGCGCCGACAGGGGTACGGCCACATCATCAATGTCGGGTCCCCGGGCTTCATGATCGGCGTCCCCCTGTACACGCCCTATGTCTGCTCGAAGGCCGCCATGTGCGGATGGACCCGCACTATTCAGGCCGAGTGGGCCGATACGGAAATACGGGTGAGCGAGTACTTTCCCGGCTACATCAAGACCGACTCGCCGGCGGAATCGGGCTACGGCCCGGTGGAGCAGGACACCATCATCGATCCCGACCAGAACTTCATCACGAAATTCTTCACCAGGCCCAAAACGCCCGACGACGTGGCCCGGCAGCTTATCAACCTGGTGCGGAAGCCGAAGCCCCTGGTCTATTCAAGCGCACTCACCGGCCTCGGCTCCTGGGTGGCCAACATCCCGGGGAAGCGTCTTTCCATTGCGCGCAGCATGGCCATCGCGGCGCGGAAGCGCCTCGGCCTGGAAACCTTCGGGAAACAGCCCCCGGTCAGTAGGTGAGCACGTTAATGCCGGTAAGGGCTTCCTCGTTGACCCGCGCCGCACCGACGATGATGGCGCCGTTTACGAAATCCTTTTCCGAGAGCTTCCGTTTTTCAACGCAGGGCGAACAGAGGAGGAGCTGGTTTCCGCCGTCAACATAATTCTCTATCAGCTGTTTCAGCGAAATCCCTTCCTTGAAGTGGACCTTGTCCGCGTATCCCTTCACGCCGAGCATGACGCCGTTGCTTTGCAGTATAATCACCGGCGTTACGTCCATGGCCATGGCGCTATTGGCCAGTATAAAGGGGATGGTCGCAATTTCCGGGTCTTCTTCGCCATGGGTCACGATGTAGACGATTTTTCTTTCATCACTCATTGTAAATCCTTCCTTTCATTAATTTGCGATAGCTTATGTAGAATAATCCTGCAAAAATAATGCGTCAAGCATTGTCACGATTCGTCAATGATAGACCTTATTATCTCATCCAGCCGGGACAGGCCACCGGCAGCGGTAACCCTGTTATAGATAGTGACAATTGTATCTTTATTCAAACCGAGCTGCGATGACAGCAGAGCCGCATCATTCCCGTCGAGTTCTTGTATGCCGCCACCATCCAAACCCGCTGCGACATAGAGCAGCTTGCAAACCGCCATTAGCATATCTTCCCTTTTCTTCGTGATGGATTCCGCGTCAGCCATGCTTTTCAGCATGGTCTGCTCCGACGCGTGGAGCCTGTTGGCGAAAATCTTGATGAGGCGCTGGGCAAACACCGGGTTGTTCTCGATAAGGACATCCAGGTTGTCCGCCTCGGCAACGGCCAGGAGGCATTCGGTCCGGCACACTGCCGTCGCCAGCCGGGGCTGGTTGCCCACGATGGCCATCTCGCCGAAAATGTCCCCTTCCGACAGGGTGACCATGCGCACCTTCTCCCCGGTTTCGAGGGTCTTGACAATGTCCACTTTCCCCTTCCTGATGAGGTAAAAGACCTTCCCCTCCTCGCCCTGCTCGAAGAGAACATGGCCCTCGCCGAAGCGCCACTCCTTCTGCATCACAGACACGGGCCTGACAAAGAGCTGCCGGACGCTTTTAAACCCGGGCAGTCGCAGGTTGAAAAAGAGCCCCCGCGTCACCCGGTACAGGTAGTACTTCATTAAAAACGCGCGGTAGCCCCACGGCCGTTCCGTGAGACGCACCAGGGTGCCGGAAAGCTGCTTCCGGTCGTCGCGGCTGTCCCATATAACCTCGCACGGGACCTGCGGCGACGAAAAGTTCGAGCAGGTGAAAACCAGCAGGCACCGCGTGCCGACACTGATCGGGTCCACGGTCTTGAGGTAGCAGTTCCCGGCCGTGACATGATAGGTTATGGTCTTGATGACTGAATCGTCTTTCGCCATATCGACATCGATGATGATTGGGATCCGTATCATGCTGTTTTGAAAATACTTCGGGTTCACCACGCCCACGATGAAAAGGTTGAGGCAATACAGGGCGGGGAGCAGGGTGAAGAGCGTGACGGTCTCTTCGGCCGCCAGCCGGTAGCGCATCAGTTCCATGAGCGCCTCCCTGTTGACGAAGCAGGCTGCGGCAGCGGCGATCATGGCGACGATGACGGCCCCCCTCATCTTCCCGATGCTCAACCTGAAGAAGGGCACATATTCGCGGTTCTTCGACCCCATGGAGCGGAGGATCCACCGGGCGTGCTGCGGTTCTCGCTGGATGGTCCGCCACTCCTCGATGGACATGCGGTGTTTCCTCAGGCCGTCCAGAAGGGGAAGCGTCTGCGACCGGGCGATGATGTATTCCATCCCCATGATGAGCATGACCAGGAGCGGCGCGATCCAGTAGGTCCCGTCGCCGCCTCTCATGAGCATCGTGTCATACAGGCCGTGAAACAGGAGCGGCACGGCGAACGCCCCCAGGGCATAGCGGAGCCGGTTGCCGGGGGACCCGCTGAAGCGCATGAGGGCAAGGCAGTATCCCATGAGGCCGCAGGTGAGGACATGGAGCGGCACCGAGCTGAAGAGCCGCACCACGATCACCGGTTCCCGTACCGCCAGGGCATAGACAATGTTTTCCACCGTTGCAAAGCCGAGGCCCAGGAGCATGGCGGAAATCGTCATGTTCAGGACCATGAGCATCGGCGGCGTACGATAGGTCAGGGCCAGGATGAAGAGAAAGGCCCCGGCCTTCTCGACCAGGGCGGCGCTCAGGAATCCCCGGGCTATGGCGCTCTGAAACACGAGATGGTTCACGGAAAAAGAACCAGCCAGCAGCAGCAGGAGCGCGAGGATGGAGCCGTACAGAAAATTTTCCAGGTGATAGAGTGAGCTGGGCTTGACCAGGAAATACCGGTAATAAAAGAAATATATGACCGGGATCGGAAGGATGGCCAGAAAGAGAAGTAAGAGTGTCATCGATGGCACTGTATCACCGCTTGTATCATGGCATTGCCACGGTTAAGATCCATGGTTGTCTCGTATAACAAAGCCGCCCGGCTGCATACTCGATTTGCTTCATTGATAAAACCTCTTTAATAAAATTTTATCAAGCATTTTTTATATATTGTCAAGAAGCGGCACCCATGCCTGCATCATATTCAGGCGTATCGCATCCCGGTTGTTATCTCCGATCCCGTTTATTGCGATACTGCTCCATAAAAACTGACACCCTGCATGATTCACGCCGTCCTGATACATAGCGCATTCCATCATTGACCCTGCGACCATCAAGAAATTGAACGCGACCCAGTTATTTGGATAACTGACCGGAAATTAATTGACCGGCTATAATTAATTTCCTTTACAAATATCAGCGCGCTGAAAAAATCAGAATACGCGTATCAGCGGGGCATGCGGGAAGATATGAAAGGCCCTCATCCCTCACCGATAGGCACCCAGATTAATAATTTTTGGAGGATAGGTTCATGGAAGATGTGGTAATCGTCAGCGGTTCACGGACTGCGATCGCGAAATTCGGCGGGGCCCTCAAGTCTGTCCCCGTGGTGGATCTCGGCGCACTGGTAATAAAAGAAGTATTGAAAAAAGCGGGGCTCCGTCCCGTGGTCAGCGACGCAATGAAGGAATTCACCCCTGACAAGCATAAGAATGTTGGTCTGATAGATCTTGAGAAGAAGTCCTACACCTGGGACAGCTCCCTTGCCCCGATTACCGTGGACGAGGTCATCATGGGCAACGTCCTTCAGGCTGCCCAGGGCCAGAACACGGGCCGCCAGGCCATGATCAAGGCCGGCATACCCAAGGAGACCCCCGGCTTCACCATCAACAAGATCTGCGGATCCGGCCTCAAGGCGATCGCCGAAGGCGCCCAGGCCATCATGTCAGGCCAGGCTGACGTTATCATCGCCGGCGGACAGGAAAACATGACCCTGGCCCCCATGGCGCTGAAAGACGCCCGCTGGGGATACCGAATGGCCATCTCCGGCGTCGGGGAGGTCCACGACCTGATGGTCTTCGACGGCCTGTACGAAATATTCTACGGCTACCACATGGGCCTCACCGCGGAAAACATCGCCAAGCTGTACGGCATAACCCGGAAGGAGCAGGACGAGCTTGGACTCCTCTCCCACACCCGCGCCCGCAAGGCCATCACGGAGGGCCTCTTCAAAGAGGAGATCGTGCCGGTGGTCCAGAAGGGACGCAAGGGCGACGACATCTTCTCCGAGGACGAGCGTCCCATGGACACCACCTATGAAAAAATGGCCGAGATGAAACCTGCCTTCGTGAAGGACGGCACCGTTACCGCCGGCAACGCATCGGGCATCAACGACGCGGCGGCCGCGGTCCTCATGATGAGCGCGGACAAGGCCAAGGAGCTGGGCCTGAAGCCCATGGTAAAGATCAAGGCCTTCGCGGGCGGCGGCGTTGACCCGGCGTACATGGGCCTCGGCCCGGTACCTGCCGTCAGGAAGATCCTGAAGCAGACCAAGATGTCCATCAAGGACATTGAAATGATAGAGCTGAACGAAGCCTTCGCGGCCCAGGCCATCGGCTGCTTCCGCGAGCTCGGACTGGACAACGATAAGCCGAACCAGCTGGGCAGCGGCATTTCCCTGGGCCACCCGATAGGCTGCACCGGCGCCCGGATGATGGTCACCGCCATGCATCATATGAAACGCAACAATATCGCCAACTGCCTCCTCACCATGTGCATCGGCGGCGGCATGGGATTTGCCATGATAGTTGAAAAAGTGTAGCAGGGAAATTCACTTACGCAAAGGGCCATCTTCTATGGATGGCCCTTTTTATTTGTTGACAACAAAATATTTTTTATGCAAAGTGAGCCATGACTCATCCAGGAGATTTCTATGAAAAAAACGATGGTCACATTATTCATGGTTTCATTTTGTTTCATGCTGACGGTCACCCTGCTGGCCGCGGTTACTGCTGATTCGGTTATTGGAACGTGGCTGGTGCCCAAGGGAGACGCCAAGGTTGCCATTTACAAGTGCGGAGAAAAATTCTGCGGCAAGGTATCATGGCTCAAGACACCGGAGGATCTCGACACCAAGAACCCTGACCCGGCCAAGCGGAAAAACAAGATCCTTGGCATGGACATGCTCTGGGGATTTCATTTTGAAAAAGGCGAATGGGTCGGCGGCCAGATCTACGATCCTGATTCAGGGGACACCTACAAATGCAAAATGTACCTCAAGAGCGACGACAAGCTGAATGTCAGGGGCTACGTCGGCGTGCCCCTCTTTGGAAGATCGGAAATTTGGACCAGGGTCAAATAAACTTGACATTCTGTCAGTTTTTGCTAGCGTATCGTCCAAGATAGTTACACGACCTGGTGAGCAATGTCCTCTTTCCGTGCCGCAGGTGACGGGAATTATGGAACAATAGCACTGCAATTCAGGTCTAATCAGAAAAAATCAAACGGGAGGATTATCTATGAAAAAAGTTCTTGCTCTGCTCATGGTTTTACTGGTCACCGTGGTAGTTTCCGGCGTCAAGGTAGCGGCCGCTGAAAATCTCACGGGGATATGGAAAACCGTGGCTGATGAAGGTCCTGACAAGGGAAAGGCCAAATCCCATCTGCAGATCTACGAAGCTAACGGCGTATACAACGCAAAAGTCGTCAAGCTGCTGCTCAAGCCCCAGGACACCCTCTGCGACAAGTGCAAGGGCGCGCTCTACAACAAGCCGGTGGTCGGCATGAATATCTTCTCAAACATGAAAAAAACCGGGAAAGTCGACTCGGATTTCGGCGAAGAGTATGCCGGCGGCCAGATCATGGACCCGGACAATGGAAAATTCTATACCTGTAAGATCTGGATCAAGGGCGACACTCTCGTTGTCCGTGGATACCTGGGGCCCTTCTATAGAACGCAGAGATGGTACCGGGTAAAATAGCGCAACAGAATCAAAATGCAATAAAAAAGAGCATCCTCCGGGATGCTCTTTTTGTTTTACCGCTTCCGGGCAATCTATGGCGTCAAAATTTCATGCCTATGCCGACCCCGCCGGGGACGAGGGTAAAAAATATCTCGTTGTCATACCCGTCGCCGTGGCCGGTCTTGTCGCCGCCTTTATATTTCGCCTCATAGTTTTTCAGGGCCTTGAGATTCTTCCGGGGCTGCGTGAAGATATTGAGCAGCGATACCGCCTCGCTCTCGCCGAAGGTTATCAGACCGTCGGTCCAGGGACGGTTGAAGGCGAGGACGGTCGTGAGGCCCGCGCCGATATTAACGACGAGGTTCAGGACATGGGGCATCCATCCCCATCCGTCCGCTTCCACTTCGGCGCACTGGCGTAAAATATCCTCAGCCTGCAGTAGTTTGGCCTGGCGCTCGGCCGCCGTATTCGCCGGCATGGACCGGAGCCTGTCAGGCAGATAGGCCGATTTGAAGGGCGTTATCAGGAGGCCGCCGACTCCGAGGGCCGTCGTGCACCCCCCGATCAGCATGTCCTCGGCAAAGGCCCGGTTCCTGATTTTCCTGGTATAGAGCGGGTGGTGGTCATGGCGCCAGTCGTTCCAGTGGTATCCCGCCAGGGTCCCCTGGACGATTGTTGCGGAGGCGTAGACCGCCATCCAGCTGTACCACCATCCCTGGGCATGGGGCTGGGCGCTGTACAGGGCGTTCTCGATATAGCTGAGCCGTTCCGTTACCTGCGCGTCCGAAAGGCCCGTCGGCCCCGGCTGGGGTTTCTTCTGGGCAAAGGCCTGATTGGCCGAGGCGGCCAGGAGCATCAGGGCTGCGATGAGGCATATGACACGGTTGTTTCTCATACCTTCCTCCATCGGAATAGAATAGTGGTATTACTTCATAGGCGACAGCGCGCCGCGTATAAATCTCATGACGCCCTTGACGATCCGTTCGTCATTGTCAAGGGCATCGTGACCCGCGAAAATCTTCATCCGTTCTATAAAATATCTCGATGTGTACGAGTACTGCAGGACCAGGAGGAGGTTATCGAGACAGAAGGACGCGATCCACTCATTGACATCGTCTCCCACGAGGCCTTCTTTTTTGGCATCGGCAATAATGTGCCGGTAGTATCGGGCCGTGATTTCCTCCATTTTTTTCGACAGCCGCGCCGACATATGGGAGAGGCTCTGGGACGTGAGGTCATGGTATATCTGGGTCAGTTCAGGATATTTCCTCGAATACTCCTGGGTCGCCCGGACCAGTTTTTCAATCTTGTCGAACACGGTTCCGGATGAAAGGTCTATTGAGGAAATGAGCTTCTCCAGGATACGGAACCCCTCGTCGGCAATGGCCATATACAGGTCGTCCTTGGACGCGAAGTAATTGTAGAGCGACCCAATGCTTATGCCCGCTTTTTTTGCTATATCATTGATGTTGGCCGCCACGAAGCCTTTGCCGGCAAATTCGTTTATGGCAACATTGAGAATCCTCTGACGCTTATCCTCGGAGATTTTTTCAAATGATTCTTTATGGAATTTTGTCATGTTCTGTGCACCTCTGGCACCGATTAAAACCAGCATAATGAGTGAATATTCAATCAGTGAAAAAGTCAACTCATAATTGAAATGTAAACCCCGCATATGAATATTTTTTGGAATTGAATATTTTATGGTGGAATAGGAATCAAACCCTGATAACGTTCATCGGCTGTAACAATAACATGCACCATGGGCCTTATTACTTGGATTGATAATCCCCTCTGCTACAAGCAGGGGATACTACCTGTTACTATCGGGGTGCCAGATGAAACCGGGGAAAATGGTATTTGCACTGCCTGCTTTTATGCTGGGAATTGCGATCATACTGGGATGCAGCAACACGTTTACAGGAAAGATCGCCGTCAAAGGCAATGAACCCTTCACCTATCTGGTCCTGGTGACTGATAGCGGCGACATGAAGATAACCGGGCCTCTTGCGAATAAACTCAGGGAACATTTTCAGGGCAGGCGCGTCACGGTAAAAGGATCCATCGTGAAAGAGGGAAAAGGCTTCATGTTATTGCCGGAACTTGAAGTGACCGAGATAGTACATGACGGGGAGTGAATCCCGCCTGATCACGTATTCAGGTCATAGAGTATCTTGATCCCTTTCATGGGGAGGAGAAGATCGACGATATTGGCATGATCCAGGTGTTCCGCCACTTTCCCGGCAAACCCGCCGGTCAGGATGACTGAAAATCCCCGCCCGTATTCCTTCTCTATTTTTGCGATGATGCCTTCGGCAAGGGAAACCCATCCGTGAAAAAAGCCTGACTTGAGGGCGTCAACCGTGTTCTTCGCCACCACGCGTCCTGGCTTCTCAAAGGGCACCTCCGGGAGCCGCGAAGCGCGCAATGACAGGGACGTAATGGCCGTGTCAATTCCCGGCGCGATGATGCCGCCGTCAAATATGTCTTCCTCCAGGAGCACGCAGAAGGTAACGGCCGTACCGATGTCCACGACGATGGCCCCGCCCCCGTATTCACTGAACACGGCGGCTGCGTTCACGATGCGGTCCACGCCGAGCTGACGCGGATCGTCGTACCGTATGGTGAAATTCAGCCGGCTTGCGCAGGATATTTCGTGGGCGGACAGGGCGAGGTTTTTCTCCGCCATGGCATGATAGGCATGGTTTATCTCCGGCACCACGCTCGAAAAGGCAAGGCCCTTGATAAAGTAGGTGTCCGTGCCCATGCCGCAGCGGAACATCCCGTCCTGCACCTGCCGGTACAGCTCAGCCGGACCCGTATCCTTCACCGTGGGGAAGCGAAAGGTGTATTCCGGAAGTGTCCGCTCCTCAGGATACAGGGCTGCGGTTGTGCTGGTGTTTCCTATGTCAAAACCGAGTATCACCCTCGTCCTCTACCATCATGATGTGCGATATGACGCAACGACAGCCCCGGCATCATCTCAACCGCTCCAGGGCGCCCTGCCGCTTGACGGCCCGGGGGAGGTATATCAGCCCGACCCTGTTTTTCGGATCGATGAGGAGGAGGCGGTTCATGACGTTGATGCAGCCCCGATAATCTCCTTTTTCATACAGTTCGATGCCCTGCTTTTCAAGAAGGGCGGTGTCCGCCGAAAGACGCTTCCGTATTTTTTCCTGCTCCTCCCGCGCGGCCGGCAGGTACTTGCCGGCGCTGTCCAGGACCGGCAGGGCCTCATAATAGCGCTTATCCCGTGCCAGTTTCATCCCCGTTTCATAGTCCCCCTCGGCCTTCCTGATGCCCGCAAGCTGGTCCCTCGCGTCCCTGTTCGTGCCGTCCAGGGCGAGCACTTTCCCGTAGTTTTCCTTTGCTTCATCGGTTTTGCCCTTCCGCAGGGCATTGCCGGCAAGGGTCAGGTACCAGTCAATCCGGGCGGCGGTATCACCGGCCGGCACGACGCCGGATTCCGCCTCCTCGGCATTGAAGTTATAGGAAACTCCGCCTATAACATTGATGCCGTGAAGGGGCTTTCCCGAAAGATACTGCAGGGAATACTCGGCGCCGGCCCGTATCCTGAAACCGGACTTGATCGGGAAAAAGAACCCCGCCTTGGCCAGGAGCCCCGGCTTCAGGGACTTCACATTTTGCCGGGACCTGCTCGCGAAAAGGTGCACGTAGGAGCCCATGGCCGATGCCCCGAGGTACGCCTGGAAGTGCGTCACTATCGGGTAGTAGAACAGGGGTCCCCCGGCCAGCGAGACCGTCTCAAGATAGGACCTGCCGCTCTCCCTCATGGGATAGCGGGAATAAAAAAGGTCCAGCTCGCCCGTCAGATACGGCACGATGCCCCGGTTGCCGAACGACAGGGTGCCGCCCACTGTATACGAGCCCTTGAACCGGCTCTTATAATGACCCTCGATCATTGAATAGCCGGCCTTCGCGCCGATGATGATGTCGCCCAGGGGGGATTGTTTGTCTTCACCGTGGACGGATTCCGCGGAAAAAACAGCGATGGCCATAAGCGCGCAGGACAGGATGATATGTATTCGTATAGTGCTCATGATCTTCATATAGAGCCATGTTTACTGGTCATGATTTATTTCCCGCGCCAGCACCTGTTCAAGGAGCCTTGCGTCAGGCACTCCTTCCAGACGCCTGCCATTAATAAAAATCGTCGGAACCGCCCGGACCTTCATGGCGCCCCCCAGCTCGACAGCATCAAGGACCGACGAACGCGCGTTCTCCGACATGGTTTCTTTTACAAAATTCGTGAACTCATTAAGGTCCGCGCGCTCTTGGAAATATTCCCTGAAACCGGCCATGACATCGCCGGATTTTATCCGGGAAATATTTGCCCGGTAGCGCCCGTAATGATGGGCAACGAGCTCTCTGAATATTCCCCGGCCGGCCGCGGCGCTGAAGGCCCGGGCCGCCACGCATGAATTGGAATATACCGTTTTCGGTATATGGCTGTTGCACACCGTGTCAAGGGGAAAACTGTAATAATCGATACGTACCTTCCCGGGGAAGCGCGACATGAGGTAGTGCCCGGTTTCGTAAAATTTCATGCAGGCGGAACAGAGAAAATCCGTAAACGCGATGATCCTGATCCGGGCCGACGCAGGGCCCAGGGACATGGCGCTGTCAGGGAGTGATATATCCTCCTGCCTGAGGGAATAGAAGTTTTCTTCAAATTTTCTCAGTTCCGCCGCGGAAGGTTCCAACGCCGACCCCCTGGCTTCCATGAATGCTGAAAGGAAAAAAACGGAGAGGACCATGAAGAGCACCGCAAAGGAAAAGGCCGCTTCAACAGGGCGGTTATGCGGGTCCCGGACCAGCGCAATAAAATCATGATATATGGATAGCAGGCCGGCGCCGTCTTCATTGACATATACATACCAGAGAAACAGGGTTATGCATATCAGGATATTGATGACATAGGTTGCGATGCAGAGCCGGCATGAAAGCTTTAGGTATATGAGGATTGAACCGAGGGCGACATCGATAATGACAAAGGCGATCGCCACCGGCAGCTGAAAGGCAAAGCAGGGGACATGCCATGAATCACCGGCTGTCATGGCCAGCGTCGCGGTAATGATGAGAAGCAGGTACCCGATCAGTCCGTAACCCGCCACCGGCAGGCCTAACAGGACCGAATACCCGGACCTGCTCAGCTCTGCGCAGGGATTATCAACCCCGCTTCCGCACGCCGCCAGGGCAAAATCAGAATGGGGGAAGAAGTGCTGGAAGAGAAGTAGTGACGCGACAACCCCGCCGATGACAGATAACAGCAGTATGGACAGAATGTATCTCTTCATGAGCTTTGCATGCTATCACGGTGAACCAAAGCGTCAATACAATTTTATCACTCTGCCGGGCGCGGCAGGACCAGAAGGGGAATTCCTTGTATGATCACCAGCAGACGCACAGGACGGCACGGCTGGCATCGCAGTTCGGGGTATTGCCCTCAATCCAGTTCGAATCTGTTTTATTGATCAGACCGGACTGGCCCTTTTCGCTCACCGATGTCCAGCCGCCGCAATTATTATCGGCGTCGAAGGTTCCGTCTGAAAGCGAACCGGACCACCAGTGGTCAGTTGACACTCCGGCGTCAGCAAGGCTGACATCAATGGTGCCGTCAAGAAGGCTTGCCCATGACTCAACTATCTGGATGCCGCCGGGACCAATGACCCTTCTGCCGGACGGTACGCTAAAATTAGCCGGCATACCGGCTATATCGTCTGAATCGGAGATGCTTATGAAGGCCCTCACGTTGAGGCAGGGTAAAGCAGGATAGGAACTAGACTTAACGGATGCGCACAATCCGTCAACAATATCCCGCACGGATACGACTGCTGCGGCGCTTGCTATCTTGCTGGTTGTCGTGGCTGCGCTTAAATTCCCGGCGTACGATCCGGCAGAAAACATATACAGCGCATCGTTCAGGGTGGTGACGGAAACGGTTATATAGGCGGCGCTGTTGCCGTCGCTGTCGCGCACAACGACGTTAAAGTAGTACCCCGTGCCGGGGGACAGGCTGTCAGACACGACGGTCACGACGTCCTGCGTCCAATCAAGAACCACGGTGCCATTGGCCTCCGCAAGGGCGGGCGTTGATATGTTGTTGCTGGTGGAACGGTATACGCGGTATTGCAGCTCGGCCTGGGGCGTCTGGGCGTCTTCAGCCCTGGTCCAGACAAGCTGAATTTCCGTTGTTGACCTCGCCCCGGTGGTTATGATGCCGCTGTTGCCCGGAACCGGGCTGCCGTCTTCCGGAATGGCCGGGATGATCGGCAGCGTTTCAATCTTCATGGTCTTATCAAAATCATCGCTGAAGCACGATTGCATCACGGCACTCGTGCCGATGACCATGATGGCGCCCATTGCAAGGCGCAATGATGATGTTATCACTTTACTATTCATACATAATGCCCTTCATCATGAAGGGGGAATATTTGTCGGATATCGGGTAACGTAACAGGAAACGTGCGGATAAATGCTAACCAAGGGATATCCATACAAACATATAAAAATCAATGGTTGGATTCAAATTAATTATTTGAAAACAAAAAAAAATTCTATCTGGGCGGGTTTTTGTAGGTAAACTCCCTGATTTTTATATAAGTAAATTCACTTATTTATTGAACAAAATATTGAATATATATAATTTTTTGGCAGGATTATTGAATTAAGATTTAATACGAAAATCGCCAAGCCGTTTGATAAGGCCGTCCCGCTCAATCCTGTTCAAGAGGGGTAGAATATACTTTCTTGAAAGACCCACCGCTTCCTTTGCTTCCGGTACGGTCAGTTTATTCTTTGTATCAAATTGGGCCATGATGATATTTTTCATTTTTTCATACACATCGCGATGGTAAAGGATATTTCCGTCCAGGCTCACCAGCGAACCCAGCTTGATGAGCTCCCGGGCGTCCCTTTTCATTGATTCATCGTTCAGCCGGTCAAGCTCCAGGCCTTCGCCTGATTTTTCAAGGGCCGATTCCAGCATCTTCATCTTACCCTTTGAAAGAACAACGCCGGTCCCGGGAAAAAAGCGCCCTTCTTTCTCGACCACCTGGCCCCCGGAGACCAGGGCCGCCGCGATAAGCCTGCAGATCTCCTGGTCAGTGGAGGCGGTGTCGGAGACTTCCTTCAGGTTGAGACCCACATGCCTGTTCACGGTATCGAGGATCCTCTTACGGGCAGTGTCCAGGACAACGGCGTTTACGATAAAATCACCCAGCTTTTTCATAACGCCCCGCTCAAGGAGACCCCCGCAGGCGCCGTTGATGCTCTCCACGCTTTCCGGAAAGAGGGCATGCAGCTCTTCCTGCTTCATCCAGCCGCGGACCGTAACAATGAAAAGGATATATTCATCGAGGGTATACGACCCGAGGAGGCCCAGGCTTTCCCGCACCCGGTCCCGGTGCTGACGGGGCCTGTATCCGGGAAAGAGCACCCTGCCGCCGCCGATGATGCGGAATCCTCCCGGGCTGGTAAGGATGAGGGGCTGGCCCGGATAGGAAAACCATGGCTCGTCAAACTTGATCCGCGCCGGGAACTGCGTCGAGGTCGTCGTTTCCCCCTCAAGCAGTATTATCTTTGCCCTGACCGCCGCCGTGCCGATGAGGACCTCTATGCCGGTGTTGTTCTTCAATTCGCGCTTCCTGCCCAGGAGCTGCACCCGGGCTATAATCTCATCAGACTCTGTAAAGAATCCGCTGCGGAACAGTATCTGGCCGCGCTTCAACGACTCGACCGGGACCCCGGTCAGATTCAGCGCCGTGCGCTGGGACGGGCTTCCCTCGGCAAGGTTGCTGTGGTGGCTCTCGATGCGCTTGACGCGGGCCTCCATGGCGCCGGGCTGGATATGGACCACGTCGTCGACATGGAGCATCCCGTTCCTCAGGGTGCCGGTAACGACCGTCCCGTGCCCTTTTGAGGCAAAGACCCGGTCCACGTACATGAAGGGCTTGTCGGCGTTTCGGGTGCGGGAAAGCTTTTTCAGGTTTTCAGCGATGATCTTTTTCAGATCGCCGATCCCGGCGCCGTTTTTAGAGGATACCCTGGCTATGTCCGCGTCCCGGTATGGCGTGTCGGCGATCCTGGTCCGCACATCCTCCTCGACCAGGTCCGCCATGCCGCTTTCAGCAAGGTCGATCTTGTTCAGCACCACGATGATCCGCTCGATGCCGAGGAGCTGGATCACGCGGAAGTGGTCTTCGGTCTGGGGCATCCAGCCGTCATCAACGGCCACAACGAGGAGGCCCAGGTCTATGCCCCAGGCGCCGGCCACCATGTTGCGGATGAAACGCTCGTGGCCGGGCACGTCGATGAAGCTCACGGTCCCGAAACCGGGGAGCTCGGTCGCGGCAAAGCCTATGTCGATGGTCATCTCCCGCGCCTTTTCCTCGGGGAGCCGATCGCAGTCCTCCCCGGTCAGGGCGAGTATGAGGGAGGTCTTTCCGTGGTCTATATGTCCGGAGGTGCCGACAACGAACATTACCGGCCCCCTCTATGAACCGCAATGAGGCCGTTGACAGCGGTCGCGGCAGCGGCCACATCGTCGTCCAGGATGGCACTGAAATCGATGGTAAAACGACCGTCTGCGATGACGCCGATGAGGGGCACCTCCGCGCCGGCAAGGGCTTCATAAATGGCATCGGCGCCCATGCCCGGGATATCGACCTGCAGTCCCAGGCTCTCCATCCTGAAGCCGGGCATGGCGCCGCCGCCGATGGTGCCCACCGTCGCGGTCTTCTTCAGCATCTTTCTCCCTTCGGGATCCTCAATAAGCCTGAGGAACCGGTTGATCCTGGCGCCGATAGACTTCGTATCCTGGCGCATAATGCGCCTGAGCGCAATTGCGTCATCCTCCCCGTTGACGTGGCGTACCAGCGTCTCCTGGAGGATGTAGTAGGTAATCTTGTCAACGCGGAGCATCCGCATGAGGGGATTCTTCCTGAGCCGGCCCACGAGGTCTTTATCGCCGACTATGATCCCGGCCTGGCAACCGCCCAGGAGCTTGTCGCCGCTGAAGCATACCAGGTCCGGCCCCTGCTCGATCTCCGACCGCACCGTTGGCTCAAAGTTCGGGGCATACCGCCTGTCAGGGGTGAGGTTGCCGCTCCCCAGGTCGCGCACAAAGATGATTCCCTCTCCTTTGAGAGAGGCGAGGTCCCTGAGGGAAGGGCTTTCAGTGAATCCCTCCATGGTGAAATTGGAGCGATGGCAGGAGAATATCATGGAGGTGTTGACGGAAATGGCCCTGCGGTAATCATCAACGGTGGTGATATTCGTTGTCCCCGTTTCCACCAAGAAGGCGCCGCTCTCGCGCATGATATCGGGCAGCCTGAAGCCCCCGCCGATCTGCACAAGCTCTCCCCGCGACACGATTACCTCCCTGCCGCGGGCAAATTCATTTAAAATGAGGAACACGCTGGACGCGTTGTTGTTGACAATAAGGGCGTCATCGGCCCCGGCAAGGCCGCGGAGGAGCTCCTCGGCAAAGCCTCCGCGACGGCCCCGCTTCAGTTCCGCCAGGTCATACTCCAGGTTGCAGTAGCCGGAACAGTCAGACGCCAGTTTTTTCAGGATATCGGCGCCGATGGGCGATCTCCCCAGGTTGGTATGGATAATGACACCGGTGCCGTTAATAACGCGCTGGAGCTTATCCCGCCGTTTCATCCTGCACCGTGCCACGACCGCCGGGATGATTGCATCAAGGTCAACGGGCTCTCCTTTTTCAGCCCTGCTCCTCGTTTCAGCGAGAACGTCCCGGACGGCACCGGCAACGGCCGAGCGCCCGATTTCACCGAAGAACCGGCTTATCTCCTCGGCCTGAAGGAGCTTCTCCACCTGCGGTATGTTCCTGAGTATCTGGTTCCTGTCTTCCATTTCGTTCTTGCTGACCCCCCCCATCATCATAGAAAGGGACTTTTTTCTAGTACGGCTTTATGGCTGATCTGATAATGCGGAAGGGGCAGGAATCGAACCTGCCGCCGTGATAAATCACAGCCTACGGTTTTGAAGACCGCGGGGACCACCGGATCCCATCCTCTTCCATGGTTATATGCAACATATTCCCTCCCTCTCCCTGGAGGGGTGCAGAAGGCGGGGGAAAATAAAATATACTCATAGATTGTTATTTCTCACAAAAAAACATGTCAATAAATTAATTTGGCGGGGATATTTTTGCAACCCTGACGGCATCCGGCCTGTCTTTACTTTTTGAATGGCGCAAAAAATTAGCGCAAGTGGACATAATACAGGGAGAAAATCATGCTGGAATCATTACTGGGGATACTTGTTGTACTGAGTGCGCTCTATGGAATGAAGATTCTTCGGTCACTCTGATCCTCGAACAATAACCCCGACTGCGTGCCTGTCACGTTCAACCACACACAAAAACAGAGAGTAAAATACCTTTATTTTACAGGAGATGGATATGGGAAGAAAGATACTATTGGTCTACCCGGAGATACCTGCGACCTACTGGAGTTTTAAGTACGCTTTGCCGTTCATAAAGTACAAAACATTGATGCCCCCGCTGGGCCTGATAACCATTGCCGCGCTCCTCCCCCGGGACTACGATGTCAGACTCATAGATCTGAACTTTCAGAAGCTGACCGGCGAAGACGTGGCATCGGCAGACATGGTTTTCTTATCAGCCATGATAGTGCAGAAAGAGTCCTTTCACCAGGTGGTAACCCTGTGCAATCAACATGGCACCCCGGTGGCGGCCGGCGGCCCTTACCCGACCTCCAGCTACCGGCAAATCAAGGGCGTGAGCCATTTCATCCTGAACGAGGGGGAAGTGACCCTTCCGCGCTTCATTGAGGACCTTGAGAAGGGAGAGGCGAAGCACCTGTACCAGGATGACGCAAAACCCGATATCACCATGACGCCTCCGCCCCGCTTTGACCTGCTGGAACTGGGGGCCTATGAATCAATGGCGCTCCAGTCATCGCGCGGGTGCCCGTTCAACTGCGAATTCTGCGACATCATTGAAATGTTCGGCCGGGCCCCCCGGTATAAAACACCGGCGCAGTTTATCAATGAGATGAACATCCTCTATGAAACAGGGTACCGCGGCTCTCTCTTCATCGTTGACGACAACTTTATCGGCAACAAGTCCAAGGCACGGGAACTGCTGGAGCATGTCGCGGCCTGGCAGAAGGAACGGAATTATCCTTACAGCCTCTTCACCGAAGCCAGCATAAACCTGGCCCAGGACGAGGCCCTCATCGACCTGATGGTCGAAGCGGGCCTTGATACGGTATTCATCGGCATCGAAACGCCGATAACGGAGACCCTGTCCCTCACGCAGAAGCAGCAGAACACCAGGGCGGACATCCTCGAAAGCGTGAGGACGATCCAGAGCAAGGGAATAGAAGTAATGGGCGGATTCATCGTCGGCTTTGACAGCGACCCCGAGAACATCTTCGACCTGCAGATCGATTTCATCCAGAAGGCGGGTATCCCCCTGGCCATGATCGGCACCATGGTTGCGCTCCCCAACACTCAACTCCACCGCCGCCTGGAACGGGAGGGACGCATCCTGGGGGAGACCGACGGCAACAACACCCACTCCATGGAACTGAATTTCGTTCCCCGCATGCCGCGGGAGAAACTAATGGAGGGATACAAGCGCGTCATTTCCACCATCTATGAACCGCGTAATTACTTCGAACGTTGCAAAACACTGTTGAAAATAATACCGGGAAATGCCAACTCGCACGGATCGATCAGCACCAGGCATATCAAGGCCCTGTTTCTATCGCTGATCAGGCAGACCGTTTCATCCTATGGCCTTGATTACCTGCGCTTCCTGGCGTGGACGCTCGCGCATAATCCCCGGCAGTTCCCACTGGCCGTGAACCTGGCCGTCAAGGGGTACCATTTTTTCAAGATGACCGGAGATATCCTCACCGCAGAGCAGATTTCAGCATACATGAAAACGTCCCTCGAACGGCTTGAAGAGGAATATGAGAACAGGTACTCTGACCCGGAAAAGATACGGCCAGTCGCCGTCAGGCTACACGCCAGAAGGCTAATGAGAAGCATGAGGAGGGTATATCGTAGACTCAATCCGGAGCTTAAGGCATATCTGAAGGACGCGTATTACGAATTCAGGCTCAAATGTGAAACCATAGCCTGCTACTGGTCACAGAAGGCGGCAATTGACGATGAATCAATGATGGAGACAAGCTGATCATGGCCAGCCCGTGACCCCCCGGGGGGCAAAAAATGATTTACATTTTATTCAGTATAGGAAGATAACTACAGTACTAGGAATTAAAGGAGTAATCTATGCCGTCAGCCGCAGCGCAAGTATTGGTTACCGTTATCCCCATCGTGGGTATTGTCATGGGAGCAGTGGTCCTTTTCTTCTTCCTGTTATGGAACCACAAGCAGAAAGTGCTTCTTATTGAAAAGGGCCTATACAGTAAAATAGAATTCGATTTAACGACATTCAGCCTATTTTCAGGGCTGGTGTTAACGAGTATCGGCGCCTGCCTGGTGATCTTTTTTGTTATCCTCGAGGGTTTTGCCTACCCGGTGCTGAGCGGCCTGATCCCGTTCTCCCTCGGCGTAAGCCTGCTTGTATTTTATACGGTGCGCGTTACAACCGGCAAGAAAAAAAATGGACAATGAGTTCAAGACCGATGAGCAGATCGTTAGACAGGTACTCCAGGGCGGCATTGAAAGCTTCAAAACAATCGTGGAGCGGTACCAGAAGAAGATCTACAGTATCGGGATGCGTTTTTTTAAAAACAGGGACGATTCGCATGACTTTACGCAGGAGGTCTTCATCCGGGCCTTCGAGAGCCTGAAGACCTTTGCCGGGAGGGCGCCGTTTCCATTTTGGCTGACGAAGATAGCCTATAACCACGGCATCAACCGCGTCACCTCGAAGAAAACGGAACCCGAGGTTTCCGATGAACTGCCGGCTGCGGACATCACCCCCGAGAAGGGACACCTGCGCAAGGAAATACGCGATGTTCTGCAGAAGGCAGTCAGCGGCCTTCCGGAACGGTATCGCCTCTGCGTTGACCTGTATTTTTTCATGGGCCTCACCTACGGTGAAATAAGCGAAATCACCGGGTACCCCGTGAACACGATAAAATCAAACGTTCTTCGGGCAAAAAACATGCTGCGCGACGAACTGAAAGGAACCATAGCGGAGGACTATCATGAACTGTGAAAAAATTCAGCAGAAATTTCTCGAAATGGACAACCGTTCCCGCGTTCCCCTGCCAGTCCAGTTTCATACGCTTTATTGCTCGAAATGCCGTCATGACATAGCCGTGCTCACCGAGCAGTTTGAAGCGCTTCGCTCTGACACCGCATTCGATCTTGACCGCGACCGGTGCGAGCAAATCATGCGCGAAGTCTTCTTTTCGAAGACCCAGTACGAACACCATGTTTCTGGTCTTCAGTGGGGTGTTGTGGGCTCCATACTACTCGTAAGCCTTATCGCAATTCCCTTCAGCCACTCCTTCGGCTGGCTCAGGGGCCGCTTCGGATCAGGCCTTGAAATTCCTATAAGCATAGTCCTCGGGCTTTCTTTTTCCATCTATGCCCTGGCAGGCATCTTCTCCAATATGGACAGTTTAAAGAAATTCGTTGAAAATTTGCCCAAAAGAATGCATTGATTGAAGATATGGTGTCAGAGTAAATTTACTTTTTAACATAGGACGGATGACAGAATCATTAATAAGGAATTTTCCGAATTAGAATTAACAAATATATTACTAAAACAATATTGTGGAAAGATATTTATAAGAGCGCCTGAATTATTATTAGAAGCATATCCCTGTGGATGTTTACCAAGAAATAAGATTTTCCTGTGAAATTCCTTAATTTTTATTTCTTGTATTATTAAATTGCATCCCTAATTTTTTCCTTAAGAATCAACAGTTCTCAGTTAAAAATTTCACATCAAGTAGTTATATGAATAATTCTGCCGGAAATATTCTCTTCCGATACAATTCTTCATATTCAAGCAACTTGGCGACCCGCTCTTCATAGGTATTTCCCAGTTTCAGGAAATACTCGGACAGGGTGACCGGCACTGGCGGGACATAGTCCCTGT
>Ga0208940_1000275_pt1 | contig 68136 bp, 47 predicted proteins | sample AD_JPNNA6_MetaG_FD_184445 | JGI IMG/M metagenome (GOLD analysis project Ga0208940, IMG submission 184445) | Active sludge microbial communities of municipal wastewater-treating anaerobic digesters from Japan - AD_JPNNA6_MetaG (SPAdes) (version 2) | ecosystem: Engineered > Bioreactor > Anaerobic... | reverse complement strand
AGCGTCACCAAGAGTAATAGTTACAGGATTTCCTGACTCGGATTCTACTACTGCTGGCACTGGTTGTGCCACTGGCTGTACTAATGCTTGTGCTTCAGGCTCTGGTTCTGGTGCTGCTTCTGGTTCTGGTGCTGTTGCTGGTGCTGGTGCTGGTTCTTGTTGTGATGCTTGTCCTGGTTTCAGTGCTTCTTCATCTACAACAGCTGAAGTGGTTTCTGCGTCTACCTCTGATCCGGGTGTTTCATTCTTTTTAGCTCTTATTCTAGCAATTTCGTCATTTATTTCAGTCACTTCATCTTGATTTAAACCAAGTAAGATCTGCAGAGTTGCTAATTCATTGATTAGTGAATACAAAGAGTTGGTTTGGTCTTCTTGATTATTCTGTGCATTAGGTTTCGCATCAGTTAAAGAATCTATTTTTGCTCGGATTTTGTCTTGTTGTATTTTTATTTCAGTTTCCAGAGAAAAAGTCTCAGACTCAGGAAAATCTATACAAAACACTTCTGCAAAGCCTTCCGTTCCATTTTTACTAAATGCGGAGTATAACGTTTCTTCATTGTTTACATTCCTATCGAGTGATCCATCTTGTTCGATTAATTTATCAATTTGATCTATTATCGAATTTCTAGCATCAGTAACACCTACCACCTGAAGTAATTGATCAATTTCATAAATTGCGTTTTCGGGAAGATTATTAAAGACAGATAAAGCGTCACCAAGAGTAATAGTTACAGGATTTCCTGACTCGGATTCTACTACTGCTGGCACTGGTTGTGCCACTGGCTGTACTAATGCTTGTGCTTCAGGCTCTGGTTCTGGTGCTGCTTCTGGTTCTTGTGCTTCAGTCTTTAGTTCTCCTGTTACAGCTGCTTCTTGTTTTGGCATTTCGCTTTTTGCGTCTTTTTCTTCTGCTTTTTTCTGTTCTAACGAAATATAATATGCAAGTACTTTTCTTTCTGCTAATCCAGCTATTATCTTCATAATTGCAGAATCCGAATCACCACTTGCTGAATCTAATTTAATTGCTTCTTCAACTAACTGACGAATTGTCTCGTCAATTTGTGAAATTCTTTTTCTTGCTCTTCCGATTGGATCAATTCCGTCTTCAAATGAGCTATCTTCTTCAAGAGCTTGAGTTAATGCTTCATGACCATTTGCTTCAGCATCAAGCATTGGTGTTTCTGCTCCATTAACTATTGAAGGATAACTTATGTTTGAAACTAGGAAGTTATTTATTAGTCTAGCTAATATTTCTCTTCTTATCGTATTATCTACTGAATTTTTATCTTCACCTTTTATAGTTGCAAAGTCGAACAGAAGAGCATTAATCATGGTTATTGCCTCTTTTATTTCATTATCAGATTTAAGTTCAAATATTTTGTTGAGAATCGCAAAAAGAGGTTCATTTTGTTTCAACTGATCCAAGGTCAGAACACCGGGCCCAGACTCTGCTGTTGTTTGAGAGGTTACTTCAGCTTGTTCGGGTACGTCTACTGCTTCTGGTACTACATCAACTCTAGCATTAGCTTTATCTTCCGATTGCTCGGCTGTGATATCTGTAGGTTCTTCACTTTCTTGATCATCTATTCTCTGTTCTACTTCTCCAGTTCTAGCATCTTCATCTTCCTTTTGCTGATTTCTCTGCTCATTATAATATTCTACTCCATTTATTCGTGCTGCTGACACCGAATCCAGTTTTTCTTCTGGAGGAGTAATAAGTTTCTTCCCTTTTTCAATAAGATTCTTAATTGAAGTTGTAGCTTTTACCCTAATTGTCGCTAATTGTCCCCGTACAGCATCTAGAATGCTTTTTTTATTACTATCATCATTTGATGCCGTTGATTCACTATTTTTTCTCAATTTACCCGATTTTGCTGCCCAGGCAATAGCTGTAGCAATCGTAGCACCCACTGCTATTCCGAGTACTTTTAATGTTGTTTCGAGTATCTTTCTACTTCTTTCAACATCATCTGCTATCTCGGCAGGTGTTGGTGTTGAAATAGGTGTTTCTGTAATTGTAGGAAAATCTGGAATAACTCCATTTGGAGCAGGATAACTTGTAGCTTCAGGTTGCTCTGTAAGTGCAGGATATCCAAAATCCGTTGGTGCAGGTGTCGCTGTTGAAGTAGGTATCTGGTCAGTTGGTTCAAGTGTTGTTGTTGCAACAGGAGTTGCTGTATCTGGTACGTTGGTTGGAATATTTGTAGGTTGAGTTGTTGCAGTAGGCAGAGTTCCAACAGCCTCATCCGTTGCTACAGGAGTTGGTGATATAGGAGTAGATGTTAACACCACCGGCGTATTTGTAGCTATATTTGTAGGTTGAGCTGTTGGCGATGCTACTGTAGGTGTTTCGGTAGGTATTGATGGTCTAATCTCTGGTCCAGGAGTCGGAGTAGTTGCTGTATCCGTAGGTCTGGTTATTGGCTCAGGAGTTAGAGTTGGTTGTATAGGAGTTAGAGTTGGTTGTATAGGAGTTAGAGTTGGTTGTACAGGAGTTAGAGTTGGTTGTATAGGAGTTAGAGTTGGTTGTACAGGAGTTAGAGTTGGTTGTACAGGAGTTAGAGTTGGTTGTACAGGAATCGGAGGTTCTGGTGTACCAGGTAGAGGAATTCCAACGGGGGGAATTACCTCCACAGGAGGATTATCATCAATTGGAATTTCCTCCGCAGGGGGATTAAGATCTATTACTTCTGCCTTATCTACCAAACCTGCGTGGTCGAGAGCATCTTTTATTACTTGATCATCAAGAATTCTACCATTTGACCAGAATCCTACTGATGATGGATTCTTAGCTTTTGTGTCTAAAACATAACCTACAGCATCAATGAAACTATCGATTTTTCCAGAGAGATCACTCAGGTTATATCCTCTTGCTCTTAGTTCATTTATAATATTTAGATTGATATTGCCATGTTCTCCACCGGTTGGTCCAAGTATTAAATACTGATTGCCAATAAAACCATGTTCAAGTGCATCTGGCCAGATATCTCCGATATAAATTGATCTTCCTTCGGGTATATCTGAAGTTGGAACCATTCTTAGTACGAAACCATTGTCAATTGTAAAACTTGTTCCATCAGACAGCTCCCCAGCTAATCCACCCTTTTGATCAATGTTGTGTAAATTACTTACTTGAATATTATTCTCTCCTTGCTCAGTAAGCATTTCATTTATTTGAGCAATTAATTCGTCTCCGGTGCATATTTCTGTTAGGTCCCCGTCGTTATCACGGAAGAAAACATGAGACACTTGAGATCCATTTTCGTTTCTTTCTGCAATAACAATATTTGATGTTAATGATTTGTCACTCTCAAGTGCGCTTAATAATTCTTCTACAGGTGTCCCGACTAGGCCATCTCCATCTATATCAATTTTTCCTGATTCTGGTCCAGTGAATTCGCCACTTAGATTGTCAGGAGTACCAGTATCTCCAGTTTCTCCAACGCCTCCAGTATCCCCAGCACCTCCGTCAATTACAGTAGTAGTCGCGGTTGCAATTGGAGTAGCAGTTGCAGTAGCTACTATATTTGTTGCTTGAGTTGCAGTATCATCAGGAGTCACAACCTGTGAGGGAGTTGTAGCTTGTGATGCCGGAGTTTGTGTCGCTGCGGCTGTGATATCGGGAGAATCTGGAGTGTGTGAGGCATCTTGAGTGTGTGTAGGAGTTATTGTGCTTGGTGCTACTCGAGTTGGAGTAATTACTGGTGTAGCAGTATTTGATCCTGTAGAAGTTTGGGTATTTGTATTAATTGGCACTGGAGTATTTGTTGGTGTGTGTAATGCAGCTGTTAATGTGGGTATACTCGGAGCGATTGTAGGTGTCGGTTGTGTTGGAGTTGCGCCAACTGTAGCAGTTGGGAATATTGTTTGAAGCTGTTGAGTTGCAGTATGAGTTGGAGTATTCTGTTGAACGGTTGGTGTGTGACTTGAGAAAGCAGTAGCGGTGTTTGTTGGAACAACACCCTCTCCACTTATTCCACTATCCAAAGTTGAGGTTGGAGAAGCAGTGGCAGCTCCTCCACTATCAAGAATTGAAGCTTGTGTTTCAGTTGCTGTCGGAGAAGAGTCTCCATTGACTAATGGAGGAGATTGTAACGTTTGAGTAGTATCAGGTGTATTTGCATTATTGGTAACAGGTTGAATATCTGCCTGATCTGTATTTATGTTTCCAGAGATTCTGTTGATGATATTTGTTGCATTTATTCCTAACGTAGCAACAGAGCTTATTGCGGATACAATTGCTGACATTGTCATGAACAGCATTCTTTGTGCTTGTATTTTCCTTATTTCTTCGAGCTTCTGTTTAACTTGATGATTTAAATCTTCATCAGCTTTGATCGCATCTAAAATATCAATATTCTCTTGTTGTGCAAAAATTCGTCCGACCCTACTTAACACATCGTGACTAATATTTATTGTTTCCGAATATTTAGTTAATTCATCTAGTGGAACAATGGAATCATCACTAATTGATGAAAAATCTGCGCTAGGATTAATCTGATATTCTTGAGAAGAGTCTGTCGAAATCTTTGAATCATCACTTTCTGTTGCTGCTGTAGAACTGATTAATCCCATCTTCTCTAGTTTCTCACGCATTTCGGCTGATTGTTCACTATTTTCAGCTGCAATTAGAGCAACGAGGAACTTTCGAGAGTTTATAACTAGAGCTCTGGATACCTTAATGCCATCTTCTGTATAAAATGTATCCTTGTTTGTATCTGAAATATCTGTTCTTGCGACTTTGATACTGTATGGCATTGATAATTGTACCTCTACAGCAGTATTCTCATCCAAGGAAGGTAATGGAGACATAACTGTAAATATCGTTTGATTATCAGGATGTTCGGTATCAAGACCTAATCTTTTGAGTCCAGCTTGTTGATAAAGTTCAAGAAGCTCTCTCTCTTTGTTTCGTAGGGTGACTGACTCTTTTCCATCTATAACCTTTTTTATCATGGCCGAGATTACTGGTGCAAATATACCTATACCTATTGAAGTTAAAGGACCTCCTGGTATTGCCGATGCGATAGCTATATTAAACGCAGGAAATGCAAGTGCAGATAAAATCGCTTTGACTTTATCTTTTGCGGGTAAACCTTTCATTGTTTCCCATAAATTATTCTTTTGAATTGCTTTAATTACCTTAACAACTGAAAGTACCGAAATTGCCCCTATTGCTACTCCAGGTAGAGCAGCTAATATCGGTAGCCCCATAGTTGATGCAGCAAGTTTGATTGCAATTATTGGTGCAGTTGTTGCAAGGGATGCAAGACCAGCAGCAAGATATGGTTGCAATGCTTTCCCTAATCCTCCCAATCTCCTAAAAACAGAGGAAACCTGGTAACTTACTACTTTCTCATGATTGGGATCCGTCTCTGACCTTGCTGATGACCAAACTCCCTCCATCTCAAGCTCTTGTTGTGTCTGAGGTGTAGTTTGTTGACTTGTATTTGAAGCGGCGGGAGTTTTACTTCTCTGAGAGACTACTTTTACTGCACTAGTCACCATTTTTGCTGTTCTCGAAGAAAGATTTTTGAATACTGTGCCAACTGATGCAATCGTTGGTGATGCCTTAATAGCTTCGAATATACTAGGGGGGTTAACATTAGTTATTTCAAATGATTCACCAGGTGACAATGAAATTTGAACATTTCCCTGATTTTTCTTGGTCGTTCTTAATCTAGTTGCCGAAATAGTTTGTTGACCAGGCGAGATGGGCAATTTATAATCAGATCTAAATATATACGCACCCCTCACTCCAACCTCATTAACTTTCTTTAATAATATTAAGGGTATATCATTTTGATCTGCAATTGCGTCAGCATATCCAACATATCTTGCAAATACCTGACTGTTTTTTGAACAATAAAGATTGTCAACTCGGCTAATAAAGCTATAAGATCTATCATTCAAGTCGGCTTCATGTGCTACGATAATAGCAGTTCTCGAGTTTCCATACTGATAAATTCTAATGGAACTGCTTCCAAATGATATTAACGTAGAGCCATTTCTTACATATAAACCTTTTTCATTATATATCAGATTATTATCTCTACCATATGCGGATATATTTGCGGCTATAGTATCTTTATCTAAAGTAGGTAAAACAAAAATATTTAATTCTGCTAATCTACTTTTAAGTCCTGGGTGATCAAATACTTTAGCTAAAGTACTTTTGTATAGTTCTATTAGTTTGTTTATTTGTGGATTTGTAGAATCTTCTATGTTGAGAAAATCATCCTTTTCAAAATCTACTTCTCCTTCTACTTTTTCTAATTCTTTAGCAAGTACCTGTGTTAGTTGTTGTAGCTGTGCCGACAGTTCAAGTAATTCGTCAGATTTTACTTCTTGACCTCTGTCTATGGCGTTTCGCAAATCTGATATTCTATTAGATACTCTTTCTGCTAGCTGCTCATATGTCATTTCTGGTTCAGTCTCTTCCTGTTTTATTGCTTCAGCTATAGGTTTACTGCCTTCATCTCTCGCATTGACTTGTTCATCTTGTCTATCTTCCTGAGTGCTAGTTACATGTGTTTCAGTGCTCATCCTACCTTCAATATCATTTTCACCACCTTCTTTAAGTTCTGCATCTTCTGGTTCTCGTTTTTGAGCGAAAAATTTTAATAGTCTCTTAAAAATCTGTTTTAAAGCACTTGGCGTTCGGGGCTGTTCCATATCTTCACCTTCATCGGATTTCCCTTCTTTTGTCCTTGTAAATGCTCGTGCAATTTTTTTAAATACATTTGTTATAAGAGCTAGCATTGCTCTTGATTTAGTATCTTGTGGTAGTATTTCAGATGGTGCTGCATCTTTATCTGTATCTCCTTCGCTTCGTGGCTGAAGTTTAGCTAATAATTTTCTCCACAGTTCTTCGAGAGGAGATCGGTAAGGTAGTGTTTCAATGTAGAAGAATTTTTCTTGAGAAGAACTTCCCTCGTCTTCATTTGTATTTGCATTACCTTCTATTACTTCATTATCTTTGGAACCTACGTCAGATATAAAAAGTAATCGTATAACTGCTCTCCTAGATTTTTGATCGTTAGGTATGTATTCAAATGCCACTCTTTTACCATCTTGGATAACATAATAGTACCTGCCAGAATCGCTTCGTGATACACCTGATATTGAACTAATACTTTTATCGGCTTGGGATAACTGTTCGATTTTTTCTGCAATGGTTTGAATTGTTGAATCCCCATCAGCTAAATATAAAACTGTAATGGGACCTGCTGTTCTATTTACTACTTTTTCTCTTTCATCATTTTTTGCTGAATTAACCAAGAGTGCTATACGGGGAGCTCCATGGACATTGTTAGGAAAACGACTGTTAATTATTATCTCCCTACCTTGTACTTCTTGTTGGTAAATATGCTGTGTAACTGTAACATAGATCCCAGGAAATTGATACTTATTATCTATTAAAATTTTTGTTTGTTTTTCATCTGCAAAAATAATATCATCTTCTACTATGTTCTGACCAATAATAAATTCGCCTGGATGGTCTTTAGCGAGAAGTTCTCTGTCTTGTTGTCGCGGATTTGGTTCTTGTTTTGGATTGTATCCTTCTAAGTAACTCATCACAATAAAAGTTTATAAATTATCCAATCCTGAAGTATCGCCGTTAGCGACTTGTTTAATCAATTCGTCTATCTGTTCGTCCGTCAAGTTTTTCTCCGAAATTTTCTTAATCAATGCTGGTTCATCAACAACAAATTTAATAGAAGATTTTATCATTGCAATAGTTATACGATTATGAATCTCTTCAATATGCTCTCCCGTTTTTCCGAAGATAATCTTGTCAAGCATGTCCATCATTTCTAACTCGGATACGTTTTTTGATTCTGCATCCCATTTGTTAAATTCATCTTCGGTAAGTCTTGTCATCAAGTACGCCATCATACGATTTGATGATATTTCTACTATTTGTTGACCGAGATCAAGCAAGTCTTCATCGGACATCCCTGCACTTTTAAGAGTCATAAAAAGTTTGTCAAGTAGATCCTGTACTTCTTTGTCGTTAGATACTGGGTTTTTTGTAATATCTTGGGGAGTGTTATTTTGCATTTTTTTGCTTTTAAAATTTTATTTTTTCTATTCTATTATTATATCATAAAATAGTCAATATTCCTATCGTATTAATATTCCCCACTCTTATGCCTAACCCTTATCTTATGGGATAGCAAATGCAAATTGATAAAACTTCATAAATAAGTTAGAAAGTAAAAATTTAATTAATTAATAGTATGATCATTTTATTAATCGAGTATTTTACCGAATTACAAAATCGGAAAGATTAGTAAAAATCTGTAAGATAGAATATAGTAGTATTTATAGTATCGGTTTAGAGAACAAATTTTATTCTAATCTTGAATGCTCCACCTCTGAAAGCGCTATTCGATCTCTTTTGAAATAATATAACAAAGCTTGGAAGACTTTTAATAATTCGATTATCCCAGTGTTATAACCTTCATATACGTATAATCCTAATTCTTCTGCCAATGGCGAAATCAAAAATTTTTTTACTCGATTTATATCTATTGTACCTACGCATTGCTCAAGCATGGCTTTCATCTTGCCAAGCATAGTAATTCTTGTTAAGCGAATAGGATTAGCATCAGATGATGAAGTATTCATATTAAAATTATCTTGGGATTGAAGGCTATATGTTGCTAATCCTGGATTTAAACAATTGAAAATAAATAAAAATTGTGCCTCCATATTAGTAGCTATGGAGGCGAGCAATAAATTTATCAACTCAATATTAATATTTCTTGGTCGGCCAGTTTCGTCAGAAAAAAGATCGATTATCTTTGTCATCCTGCTCATGTAATCTCTAACTTCGGCTGTATTGTCTTGATTATTGTTGTTTTCATCTGAATTTGAAAGTAAAAAACCTTTAATATCTGTATTTATACAGGTTGCAGCAAACAGCAAGAGTATCTCCAGTGGTATGTATTTAATTAATTCGATTTTTTGATCTAACAATCCTCGGATTTTCTCTGCATCTTGTTCTACAAATACTGCACTGATTATCTCCCGAAGTTGAGATACGAAAGACTCGATTTCATTATTTCCAACTCCTTTTGAAGATAGAATTCTTCTTACTTGAGCTAAATATTGTTCTTGCTGAGAGGCTGCCTGCTCATCAGTATCATTGATAATCACTACTTCAAGAATTTGTCTATGACTTTCTCTTGATGATAATATGTTAGAAATTTTTCTTTTTGTCCCCTCCTCGATCGGCTCTGTTGGTATGGGTAAAGCATTTTGTTGCTGTTGAGAATCTATTAAATTGTACATATTTATGTTTGGTATCAATTATATACTCTGATGTTTTCTATAAATAATTATATCATCTTAATTCACCCCTCTTAACCAGACTTCAAACAAAAGACCAGAAGCGTACCAATTAGCAGCGTTATCGACACCAATAAATCTGAAATGCCAGCCCTCATATGCAAAACCAGTAGTAGATTCAGCGCCGTATGGGAAAGACAGAGCGAAACCATATTTCCATGCGTTTTGAGCTAGCCAATTAGCAGCTCTAGAGTCATTAAAATCTTGCCACATCTGCAAGTATCCATCTTCATAAACACCAAAATCAATCGCAGTCCCAAGTTGATGCTGACTGTGACCAGGGCGAGCTGAAATAGTATCAGTATAATCAATATCTCGCCATTGTAGCTGACCCAATAATTGTAAGTCACAACCTGTGTATCATAAGATCTGAAGCCTGAAAGTATTGAAAGATTTATCCCGGCAGCTTGAGCATCGTTATACATCTGAGTAAGTTGAGTGATCATAATTGCCCTACCCTGTTTGCCTCCGCTATCAGGTATACCAGTTTGTCCCAGATCTACTAGATCGCTTGGATAATATCCTGAATCTAACCTATATTGCTTATTAACTAATACCAGTAGATCATCGCCATTTCGAGTTGTCTGATAAATATTGGCTGGATAACTCCACCAATTTGATGTCGGCTGGTATTGAGCCGCCTTTTCTTGCGCTACTGGATCAGAAGGAAGACTGCTAATCGTTTTAGTGAATGGATCTGAAGTTGCTTTCTCTTCGTCAATGATGTCAGTACTATCACTATCAGGATTAATATCTTCGATTGGTTCATCATTTGACTCTTTTACATCCTCCTTGTTTGACAAGGATTTCTGCTCTTCTAGTTCAACATATTTATCATACGCAAAAATATATGTCGCGTTACTTTTAAAGCTATCTACGGAATAACTAAGTTTGTCCTCACCCTCTACAGAATCAGGAATTGTATTGTTAATAATTATCGTTATACATGCCAAAATAGCAGAAATAAGTATCATTGATACGATGATGTTACGAATTAATCCGGCAGAATGTCTTGAAGTACTGTTGTCCATAACCTATTTTACAATAAATTCATCTATGTACCTATATATGTACCAATTTTTATGTAACCATGCCGTCACTGTGGCATTATCTTGTACCATTGCAATAAAATCGCTTTACATAGCACCAATATTCTGCACATTTTTTAATAGCCTGGACTTCTCCTATCTTTCGAAATACCTTTGCTAGTTTACCATTACCATTTTATGCAATTTATCCTTCACTGATAGGTGATTCATCTTCCTGAGTTGGAGGTAATATTGCAATTGCAGCAACGGTGTCACCTTCATGCATATTCATAATACGTACACCAGAAGTTTGTCGATTTACATAGTCAGGTATTGCTTTTAACTCTGCTCTGATAACTTGTCCTCGAGTTGACATAACGACTATTTCTGGGTCACTAGGATCGATTACGCGTGTGACTACTAGATTTCCTGTCTTTGGCGTCACTCTAAATGTAAATAATCCTGTACCACCTCTTCGTTGCTTTTCATAATTACTTAATGAAGTTGTTTTACCGAAAGCATTTTCAGATATTGTCAAAACTTTGCGATCTTCTACTTCTTTTGCCTCGATTTTGCTCATAGAAATCACGCAATCATCTGAAGATTTGAATTTGATACCTGTAACGCCTCGAGTATTTCTGCCCATTGGTCTTACATCTGCTTCACTAAATCTTATGCATTTTCCTTTTTTGGTTATCAAGATAATATCGTCTTCTCCACTTGTTGTTGCAACCCATTTTGACTCATCACCTGGATCAAGTTTTATTGCAATAAGGCCGCTAGCTCTGATGTTTCCAAACTCAGTAAGCTCTGTTTTCTTGACAACACCTTTTTCCGTAGCCATAAATAGATATTTCGGCTTCTTTGAGTCTTTATCTAGGCTCTTGCTATCTTTATTAAGTACTCCAGTTACTATCTCACCCTGCTCTATCTGGACAAGATTGACTATCGGGATACCTTTTGCAGTACGACTAGATTCTGGTATCTGGTAAGCCTTGATGTTAAAGACCTTACCTTTGTTTGTAAACAAGAATAGTTCATCATGAGTATTGCATGAAAGAGCATGTTGGATGTAATCGTCTTCTTTTGTAGTAGCTCCAATAACCCCCTTGCCACCTCTTTTTTGTACTCGATAGGTGTCTGGTGATAATCGTTTGATGTATCCTGATCGACTGATGTTGATAAATGTTTCTTCAGAAGCTACAGTATCCTCTTCAGAAATATCATCAACTTTGCCAGCTACAACTTTTGTCCTTCTCGGATCGCCATGTTTCTCTTTGAGCAATGCCAATTCTTGATCAACTACCTTTAATATTTCTGCCTGGTCGCTTAATATTTTATTATGACTTTCAATTGCTGCTAAAATTTCTTTGTTACGATCTTCAAGTTTCTGTCGTTCTAGTGCAGCAAGTTTACGCAACTGCATTTCTAAAATTGCTTGGGCTTGTACTTCAGTAAATTCAAATTTCGAGATAAGGTTTGTTTTTGCATCTTCTTGCGTTTTCGAAGCTCTTATCATAGCAATAATCTCGTCAAGTAGATCAAGTGCTTTAAGTAGTCCTGCCAAAATATGCCCTTCATAGCGATTTTGTGCCAATTCAAACTCATATCTTCTTATCACTACAGCTAATCTGTGGCCTAAGAATAATTCAAGCATCCTTGTCATGCTCAATAATTCTGGCTCTCCGTCAACGAGAGAAATCATGTTTGCATTAAATGCATTTTGCAAAGCAGAATACTTGTACAACTTGTTCAAAATTACTTTCGGTTGTACATCCTTTTTGAGGATAATAACTATACGCATGCCTTCTCGGTTTGATTCATCTCTGATATCTGCGATACCCTCTATGCGTTTATCTTTTACAAGATCTGCAATGTTTGTGATAAGCACAGATTTATTTACCTGGTAAGGAATTTCTGTAACAATAATATGGAATCTTCCGCCCTTTCCTTCTTCTATCGAAGCTCGAGCTCGAGTAAGTATCCTGCCTCGTCCTGTTGTGTAAGCATTTAATATCTCAGCCTTATCGTAAATAATACCGCCTGTTGGAAAATCTGGCCCTGGAATATATTTCATAATATCTTGGTTTGTAAGGTCTGTCTCAAATTCAGGGTATAGTTTTACAGCCTCTTCGCCATTCTCATCATGTAACTGTGATTTGATTTGTTCAACTTTTGCTTCTCTGTCCAATTCATTTTCTGGGACATAATTTTCATAGAAATCAGCGGGTGTAGAGTTTAAAACCTTTGGTATTATTTCATTTCCTTCTCGTGCTAATCTCAATGAATTGTAGATAGCTTTACCCTTCCATTTGTTTCCTTGCTCGATCATTGCGCGAAGTGCGTCTACAACTTCACCAAGGTTATGAGCAGGTATTTTTGTTGCCATACCTACAGCGATACCATCGCTTCCATTACAAATCAGATTTGGAAAGAGAGTTGGCAAATAATTTGGTTCAACTCGAGTTGCATCATAGTTTGGAGAGAAAGTTACTGTACCTTTATCAAGATCTCGAAGCATTTCGAGGGTTATCTTCGTCATTTTAGCTTCAGTGTAACGCATTGCTGCTGGCATATCTCCATCGATCGAACCAAAGTTTCCTTGTCCATTAACCAATGTGTATCGTACAGAGAAATCTTGAGCCAATTTAACCATAGTTGGATATATAACTTGGTCACCATGTGGGTGGTAGTTACCTGTTGTATCTCCAGCGATTTTTGCTGATTTCCTGAAGTGGGCGCTTGGAGTAAGATTAAGATCGTTCATGGCAACTAAAATCCTACGCTGAGATGGTTTGAGACCATCTTTTACATCTGGTAAAGCTCTAGAAACTATAACGGACATAGAATAGTCGAGATAATTTTTGCGCATTTCCTCCGCTATTGAACGATTTATAATCTCACCTGGTGTGAATGAAAGCTGTACTAGGTCGTCTGTCAAATCTTCATTGGTTACATCACCTTTTTCTACAGGATCAATCTGAGTTTCTATGTTGGCACTGTTTATTGTGCCATTGTCATCTCCATCGTCATTATTTATGCTTCCGTCTTTTATATTTCCGTCATCTCCATTGCTGTTATCGTCGCTAACACTATCAGCTTTTTCCTCTGAGTCTGTACTATCCATTGCACGATTGAGAATCTCTTTTCTTAGTCCAGTTTCTGCATCGTTGGCAGTTTGGTTTTTTTCAATATCCTCTGTGTTTTCAATATCTAATGTATTGTTTACAATCTGGTCATCTTTTTGGGCCGAGATTCTTATTGTTTTGTGATTTATTTCCATATTGTTTAGTATATCAAGAAAATTAGATAAAATAAATATTGTTACATTAAGGATTGAGTAACTTGCCAGACATCTAACATATCACTTTCGCTTAATATCAAAATAACATAATTATTCCCGGCATTGAGAGATTGCTTTATCATATCAGGATAATATCTGTTATCCCAATTAGCAGTACTTGCTTGTACAAAACCATCTGATTTCGTTATACCTTGCATTTTTATATCATCAGTAATTATCCAACCTTTGTAATCTAAATCTTTCCTTAGGATCTCTTTTATCCATTTTGCTGAAACGGAAGCACTATTGTTATCTATCTCTGGGTATATCAGATGTCCTGTCATTATATATTCACTACCCTTCTCTATCCCTTTGTTAAAAGGTTTAGCGTCGGTTTCAAGCCAAGTTATATAATCAAGATGTATTGGTGCTATTTGGAAATGGGTGTCATAGTTAGTCCTCCCATGTCCCGGAAAATGTTTTAATGTTGTCATAATACTTGCACTTCTCTCGGCTGAAACATATTGTCCTACATTGACACTACTTTGTGTAACATCGTATCCTAAAGCTCTACTGATCATTATTGAATCTTGATCATATGCTATGTCAGCCACAGGAGCGAAGTTTATATCTATACCTAATTCACGCATAAACTCTGCATGGGCAAGCTCTTCTTGATATACCCCTGTAGGTATATAAGTTGTCAATATCTTGTGATTATACGGATTGATTGTTTCAACTTTAGTCATTTCATATTGACAGTCAGGCATTATCTCGTTGGCAATTTGATCAGCACATACGGGGTAATATGATTGTGCATATATACCCGGGGAGGTATATGTAGGATATTCTGGTAGACTTTTTAATCTTGCCACTAAACTCCCTTCTTCATCAGTTGCGATTTTGATATCTATGCCTAAGTTTTTTCCATAATCTTTAATAGATTTTATGAGTGATTTAGTTTGCGCAAAGTCACTTATATTGCTCGATACTAAAATTACTCCTGCAGGTCTTACCTCATTGAGTAAATTTTGTGTTTGCTCTGTAAGATATGTGCCATCAATCCCGATATACATCGGAGATTGTATATCTTGGTAATATTTGTTTACCGCCTCTTGCGGGTATTGGCAAAGCATTTAGACATCAAGATCAGCCATCTTAGCGTAACTCATTATAAACCTTCTACGAGGTGGTACTTCATCACCCATGAGCATTTCAAAAACTTTATCAGCTTCCTGTGCATCTTCTATAGCTACTCGTTTAAGAGCTCTAGTTGCTGGGTTCATTGTTGTATCCCAAAGTTGCTCAGGCATCATCTCACCTAAACCTTTAAATCTACTAACAATGCCTGTCTTATTTTTCTCTTTCAACTTAGCGATAAATTTGTCTTTATCTTCATCGCTTAGGAAATAATATTTTTCCTTGCCTACTTCTACTTTGAATAATGGTGGTTGAGCTACATATACATAACCATCTGTAATCAATTTGCGGAAATACCTGTAAAGTAAAGTCAAAATAAGTGTAATAATGTGTAATCCATCAACATCAGCATCACACATCAAAATTAATTTGTGGTATCTGAGGTTTTCAGTATTTAATGTGTCTCCTACTCCAACTCCTAAAGCACTAATCAGGTCTTTTAATTCTGGGTTCGCCAAGACTCTATCGATACGATATTTCTGACTATTCATAGGCTTACCTTTTAAGGGTAAAACAGCTTGAAACTTCCTATCACGTCCTTGTTTTGCAGAACCACCTGCAGAATCTCCCTCTACTAGATATAGCTCGCATTCTGATGCTTCTTTACTTTGACAGTCAGACAATTTGCCTGGGAGACCACCGCTTTCCAGTACACCTTTACGGATAACTGCGTCTCTAGCGGCTTTTGCTGCAGCTCTTGCTTTACAAGCTAAGATAGTTTTACCAATAATTAGTTTCGCATCAGCTGGATGCTCACTAAAAAATGTATCGAGTCCTTCTTTTACTACTTTCTGAACGGCACTTTTTACTTCAGGATTATTTAATTTTATTTTCGTTTGACCTTCGAATTGCGGATCAGCAACTTTAACTGAGATAACTGCAGTCAATCCTTCACGGACATCCTCACCTTCTAGTGCAACCTTGAGCCCTTTGAGAAGTTCGTTTTTCTCTGCGTAATTATTAATTGCTTTAGTCAAAGCTCCTCGAAATCCTGCAAGGTGAGTACCACCCTCTGGATTTAAAATGTTATTTGTATAACATTTAACTAATTCATTGAGAGAATCATTGTATTGTAAGGCAACTTCAACTACTACTCCTTCATCTTCTTGACTTACATAGAAAACATCTCCGAGTATTTTATCGTCAATATTTAAATACCTTACAAAGGATTTAACTCCATCTTCAAAATATAATTCATATATTTTTGTGCCATGAGCGAACTGTTGAGTCTTATTTTTACTATCATCAGACTTGATATCTTCACTTTTTGCTGTTGTAACAGTGTTAGAAGAATCATTTTCTGCTTCATCTGTCTGTTCTTCAAGTTGCGTATTCTCAATGTTTATTGCTTTTTGATCATCATCAATTTGAGCTTCAGATTTTTGAATACTTTGTTCTGCTTGTTGCTCAGTACGATTATCTATTATGGTAAATCTTAGTCCTGCTGTAAGATATGCATGCTCACGGCATTTCTTGATTATAGTGTCTAGATTAAATCTTATTGTGTCGAATATCTCACTGTCAGGCTTGAATGTATGTTTTGTACCCTTCTTTGTTGTAGGACCTATCTTTTTAACCTCTGATTTTACTTCACCTCTTGCATATCTCTGGACATATTCATATCCATCTTTATATACAGTTGTTTCCATCCATTCTGAGAGTGCATTGGTACATTTAATACCGACACCATGTAAACCTCCCGAAGTCTTATATGCGCCTTTTTCGAATTTACCACCTGCATGTAAGTTTGTCATAATGATCTCAAGTGCAGATTTACCACTTTGCTCATGTTTATCGACTGGGATACCTCGCCCATTATCCTCGACAGATATTGAAAGGTCCTCGTTGAGAGTAATTATCACGTGATCACAATATTTAGCAATTGCTTCATCGACTGCGTTATCTATTACTTCATACAAAATGTGATGTAATCCGTTAATATCGGTTGAACCAATATACATCGCTGGCCTTTTGCGGACAGCCTCTAAACCTTGTAATACTCTAATTGATGATGCATCATACTTCTGGTCTGACATTTTAATAAATATTTATCTTATATATTTTTATTTGTAATAATTGTTACGAGTGCTTGATACTACGTCCAATTAAATATTAATATGCTTGCGAAACCTGATGTGAAACTTTAGAGAAATTAGCTATTATACAGTGTTTCTCTGGTATCATATTTCTAGCAAGTGATATTGTACTTTGTTTTTAAGATTTATTCAAATCAAATCAATGTTTACAAAGTCTTATTACGCTTTTTGTTAGAAAATTATATCTAATTGTATGTAACCAAGTAATAGAAACTTTAGGTAATTGTTATGTGATCAATTTCACAAATAGACCTAAAGAAATTTCTTTATTCGCTCAAGAGGAAATCCAAGAAAGAAAATTTCCGATTTCGGTGTCAGGTTATATTTCTCTTTTGCCTTGTCGTAAATCAAATCAAAAAGATAAAGAACATCTTCTGCTTTTGCTGAGCCTAAGTTTTCAACAAATGCAGCGTGTTTTGTTGAGATTTGAGCTCCATTATATTTAAATCCTTTAAGATCGAGTTCTTTTTCAATGATGTATCCCCATCCATTACTTAAGAAATTGTTTTTTAATGCCTCTTCTTTGGTAATATTTTTAAAACTACTTCCGGCAGAATTATATGGTTGTACTCTTACTTTTGATTGTGCCCATTTTATTGCCGTATCTTTTGCTTTCTCCTTATCACCCTTATAGAGTTTGAGTTTTGCACTCAAAATGAAACTCTTACTTTCTTGAAGTTTTGAATAATCATAATCTAAGTCTAAATCATTGACTTTCAATACTTTAATATCTCCATTATTGTCAATAATCTCTATTTCTGCGAGATACTGACTTAAATAATAAGTACCGCCATGGATATTATTAAATACTGCTCCACCAATAGTACCGGGGATCCCTGCAAACCACTGTAGACCCGTAATTCCATTTTTTATAAGTTGATCGATTGTATATGATAATAGTGTCCCACTATAGACTTTCACATAGATATGCTCTTTGTCGGATTCATCATAGTTGAGCGCATCAAATGATAAATACTTATCCGTCTCAACTTGCATTAGTCTTGCTTCAAGCTTTTTTTGTTCCTCTTTTTCTTGTTGCTCTACATTATCAACTTTTAAATCGTTAGAATTTCCACTATCATTTAAAATCGAAATACCTTCAATTTTATTTTTAATTACGATACCGTCAAAACCTTCATCAGCGATTAATAGATTACTTCCACCGCCCAAAAAGAAGACCGGAAGACCACTTTCACTTACAAGTTTTATGGTTTTTTGAGCAGAAGGTATGTCGTTTAATTCAATATATAATCTAGCGGGCCCACCTATTTTTAATGTTGTCATGGGTGCAAGTTCGTAGTTCTCCGCATACTTTATATTTTCTAAATTGAGTTTCTCTTTTAGCTCTTGATAATTCATAGTAAATTGTATTAATTTAGCTAATAATATTTTACTTTGTTTTATTGATTATTTCAAATCTGAGTCGGCTAAACGGCGCAATTTTAAGATCATATTTTCAAGTACCAATTTCTTGTTTGTACTCGCCTCAATTTGGTTACGAGCAAACTCAATTGCTTCAATGCTTGCTCGTATTCTGTTCATAATAGCACTATTTTGTGTAGAGATTTTTTGTTTAGTAACTTCATTGCATAGTAAATGTAAAATTGTTTTCTCTTCTTCTGGCTTGCCTTGAAATGGTTTTGCCAAACTGCCTTGTTCATCTTGCGTGTCTGCTGGAAAAACAAGTCGAGCGATTTTTTTATCAATGTTTTCAATTATCACGTTTATTTCGTCAGAGTTGTCGATACTTTCATAAATCGCTTTATAATTGGACATCAAATTGTATAGTATTGCGTTTATGAATAATTTCTCCTTTTCTTCTTTTTCAATATCTATTATTTGAATAATACTTTGAAAACTTTTAAGTAGATTCTGCGAAAGAAGTGCAAAGCTAAGTGCTTTTATTTGTGCTCTCTGCTCTGTTTCCTCTTCATCCTCGACGAACTCTGAGCTATTGTACTGGTTATTGATACTTTTAATCTCGTCGTTTCTAATTGATTTTGAAGGCTCTTCTTGACTACTTATATTCTCTAAATCTTTGGGCAAACGTGTATTATCCCTATTACCTTTTTTTCTTCTGTTAGCATAATACTTTTTGCATCTCGATACGATTGTCTCCAGCAGATTAAATTCATTATTGACTAGTAAGATATATATTGTTTTGTCGCTATGATCTTCGAGTGATTTTAATAAAGCATTCTGAGCTTCAATCGTAAGGAGTTGACTATCTATAATAACTCCAACTTGTACTGCTAATTCGAAAGGCTTATATATCATCTCACTGTTAAGTTTATTGACTTGTTCAATGCTTATTGAGTTGCCATTTGCGCTGCTTAGTATGTGTATGTCGGGACAAATCATAGCTTCCTGGAGCGAGGTAAATTTTCTTTGTGTATATCTCTTAAGCAATTTAAAAAGATATCGCTCTCGGTTTTCTTTAACTGAATCGATTATTAGTATTGTCATATTAAGGAATCATATTTATATTTTATACTTGATTGCTAAAAGATTTTTTTGTGTCAGGAATCATTGTATCATCATTTTTCGAATTTTTCTCACAATGTACTTAAGCTGGATTGTTAAGTGATTCTTCAATTCTATTATGAAAAGAATTAGGTTTTAAGGCAGAAATGCGTCGCTCAAAACCCCTTTTTAGATTGTCATAATAGGATATACTACACATATATTAAATTCAGAAATAAAATCATGAAAAAAGTGCCCTAAATTCGGTAATAATTCCATTAAAGAATTCGGTAAAAACAGAAATGGTAGTCAAAGAATCATCTTCTTCTTACTAAACAATATATTATCACGAAAATTACACTATAAGTCGGGGAAAGTGTTTCCTTTTGAATAAAGTTTGTGATAATATCTTAAAAGAACTGTAGTAGTTTTCATTTTACATCCACTGCCCATGGGAAACACAAAAATAATAGATTTTCTTGAAAAACAAGGCAAAATTGATAAAATCACCGCGGATAAACTTCGCGTAGATCTTATTAAGTCAAGTCAAGGCGAAGAACAACTCTTGTTGTCACAGGGTATTGTTGATGACATCGTACTTGCTCAGGTAAAATCAGAGCTATTTAATATCCCTTATGCTGATTTATTAAATATTAATATTCCAGATACAGTATTCGGCTTAATTAAAGTCGATAGTTTGAAGACCTACAATGCTGTACCTTTTTCACAGGAAGGTAATGAAATTAAAATTGCGATGGTAGATCCATTTGATATCCAGGCTATTCAGGCAATCGAGCATATGTTGCCTCTTGGTTCGCGCCTGGTGGTTCATATTTCAACTCAAAAAGCAGTAAATGCAATTTTGGAGAGGAAATCTGGTGAAGTAATTTCTACAGAGGTTAGCGAAGCTCTTGAGGATATTGAAGGGCCAGTAACGGAATTAGATAGTACAAGTGCAAGCTCACTTGATGATGTATCGTTGCAGAATGCTCCTATTGCGAGGATTGTAAATTCGATTTTTCAATTTGCAATCAAATCAAATGCTTCAGATATTCATATCGAACCGATGGAGGGTAAATTGCGAGTACGACTTAGGATACATGGTATTCTGACGGAGAAATTGGCATTACCAAAACATTTAACAAGCTCGGTTATATCTAGAATCAAAATCATGGCTGATCTTAAAATTGATGAAAAGCGAATACCTCAAGATGGTAGGATTACTTTAAAATCCGGAGATCGAAAGGTTGATATTCGTGTTTCCACTCTACCGACCGTGTATGGAGAAAAAATAGTTATGCGTATACTCGAATCTGGAAATGAAGTTCCAGCTCTTGAAACATCTGGTTTACGAGGTAATGGTTATAAAATATATATGGATTCGATAAGAGCTACAAATGGCATCATATTAATTACGGGCCCTACTGGTAGTGGTAAGACTCGTACTTTAGCAGGTACTTTGGGAAAATTAAATGATCCAAAGGTAAATATTATTACCCTTGAAAATCCTGTTGAAATACGGGTTCCAGGTGTGAATCAGGTTCAGATAAATCCAGATGTCGGTCTGACTTTTGCTACCGGACTTCGTTCAATATTGAGGCAAGATCCAAATATCGTTATGGTTGGTGAGATTCGAGATCGTGAGACGGCTCAACTTGCAGTAGAAGCTTCTTTGACTGGACACCTAGTTTTATCAACTCTTCACACAAATAGTGCGGCGACGGCAGTACCGAGACTTATAGATATGGGTATTGAACCGTATCTATTGGCTTCGACATTGCGTCTTGTTGTTGCACAAAGATTGCCCAGACGTATTTGTCCATACTGTCGTGAAGCTATACCTGCAACTGAGGCGGAGATAATGGATATAAAGAAGGTGCTTTCTAATCTGCAGAATTTTGATATTTATAAATACGCTACGGATTTCTGTAAGGCCGAAAAATCGAAAATTGGAAACACTGTAGGTAGTGCTGTTATGGCAGGAGCTCCAGTAAATACTGATGGTCCAAGTGGTTCTACAGATGTTAAATGCCCAGAAGTAACTCCAGACGGTAAACAAATATTGTATCTCTATAAGGGTAAGGGCTGTGATAGATGTAATGGAACTGGATATTCCGGTCGTATTGGTATTTTTGAAGTCATGTCGATAACGGAATCAATGGGTAGGATGATGATGGATAATAGTACGGCTTCGGATATTGAAAATGAAGGTGTAAAAAATGGCATGATACTAATGAAACAAGATGGGTACTTGAAAGCTCTCGAGGGAGTAACTACTATAGAAGAGGTTATGAGAGTATCGAAAGATTAATTTAATTTATTGCTGCCTAAATGGGAAATAGTTTAGATTTTACATATCCTAGTGCAACTCCTGCAGGTACTAATCCTGTATCTACTGACTCATCTTCAACTGCAACTCAAGTAAATTCAACTGTACCGCCAGTAACGAATAACCAGTCAGTTCCAATTGCACAAACGCCTTCTGTAGCTCAAGTATCTACGACAACTCCTTCATCCTCTCAATCTCCTGTTGTGGATCAATCTATGCAAGCATCTCCTGTTTCGAATACGCAAACAAGTATAAATCCTACCATTGGAATCACACCGACTCAGCCTATTTCACCAACAATACAGTCTGATTTGTCAGATGAAAATAAGCCGATAACTCAAAAAAATGCTGTTAATAATGATAAGACAATATCTGAAATAATGGACTTAGCAAGTAAAAAGATCGAGCAAACGAAATTAAACGCTAGTATGCCGACAATGTCTGAATCTGGTGAAAACGAAATTGAGTCGCCTTCTCAAACTCCAGATTTTACAACGGCGATCTCTGATAACGTACAAAAGGACATTAAGAAAGAAAACGTTGGTTTGGTAGGACAAGATAATATTGTTTCACAGACTAGTGTAATCTCGACAGAGAATCTACCAGATGTTTCACGGTCCGTACAGCAGGTATCGACAGGTGAGAGCAATGTTTCACAGCCCTCACAGCCAGTATCGACGAGCGAGAGTAATGTTTCACAGACCGTTTCCCCCTCCCTTTCACGCAATATCGGTATTGCACAGGATACCCAAACAGGTATTCAAGATAAAACAGATATCTCAGCTCAATCGCAATTATCTGATCCTGCATCCAGTACGGTTACAGTAAATGCTTCTACTCAATCGAGCAATGTAATAAACGCGGATAGTGTTAGTATTGGGAATAGTAATATAAGTTCGCAAGTTAGTCAAAACATTACTGTTTCTGATGATGGAAATAGCACTCAATTAAGTGATGATAACGATAAGAAAGAGAAGAAAAAGAAGCAGTCGAAATTCGCACAGAGACTTGCAAAACTTAGAGATCAATTCTTTACAGTTGAAGGTACAGCTGACGAAGAGAAGGCGGAAGAATTACCCCAAAGCGATGATAAAAATAATGCTGATAAGGCTGAAGTTGCAGAAAAGAAGAATGATACAAAAATACAATTACCTGAATTAGATATTGTTGAAGAGGATAATACTTCTGATGGTAAGATAGATATTAATACACAGGCCGAAAAGGAAGATCACTCAGATACTAAAACAAGCATTGAAGAACAATCAGATAATGCGACAACATCAGATTTGCCCTTGTCCTCAATCCCAGGTATGCCAGTGATTGAAAAAAAAGAAACGATTGCTTCAACAGAGAGTCAGCAGCCTGTTACAAAACCTGTTGAAGAATATAATGAATTTGCACAAAGCATTCAAAATAATAAATTAGATAAATTAGGAGAAAAAATTATGGATAATAATATGAGTACTTCACTAACGAGCACTGGAGCGGTTAGTACACCTGTTATCGCTCCAACTGTGACTCCAGTTGCAGATTTTGTTGATCCGACGAAAGTAGTAAGTGCTACCAGTCAGGATAATGCAGTCCAAGGAGCAAGTGCTGTTAGTCAATCGGATCCAGTAAATACTGTTACAGCTAGTGTCTCAGGGGATACTGCTGTGGCACCACCTTCAATAAGTCCGACGGTGGAAGCGAGTCCAACTGTAGATCCAAATGTTCAAGTAACTAATTTGCCATTTGAAAATCTGACTGCTGGTACTCCTGTGGAAAATACGAATACAGTCGTGGCAAGTGACATTAATAGTGTTGGTGATGTATCAGCAAATAAAGTAGATAGTACTGTAGCTGAAATTAATAATCAGGCAGTTAGTGCTCAAGCGGATAGCACTAATCAACCGATTCAATCTACTCAGGTTGTTGAGAATTCATCGCCTGTACAGCAAAATACGGATAATGGCTTAGGAGCTGGTTCAAACGGAATGGTTAATACAAATATTACTCAAGAAAATAAGCCAATTAAATCTAGTAAACATTATATATATAGTATAGAACAGTTGCTTGCGATGGTTATCGAGAGAAATGCCTCAGATCTCCACGTAAATGTTGGTTATCCTGCAATGATAAGGCTTGATGGCTCATTGGTACCTGTATCAGATGAAATCATTACTGAGGAAAACATTGCTGAGTTAGTTTTGCCTGTATTGAGCGAAGATAAACGAGACAGACTCGAGGTTAATCGAGAAATTGATCTTGCATATGCATACAAAGATATGGGGAGATTTAGGATCAACGCATATTTTCAGCAACAGACAATGGCGGCAGCATTCAGATTGATACCTTCGAAGATTCGTACGATAGACGAATTAGGCTTACCTCCAATATTCCATCAATTAACAAAATTATCTCAGGGATTAGTTTTAGTAACTGGACCTACTGGACATGGTAAAAGTACTACACTTGCTTCAATAATCCAAGAAGTAAATCTAACTAGACAATGTCACATCCTTACAATTGAAGATCCAATAGAATATGTTTTCCCTCCTTCTAAAGCTTTGATATCTCAGAGAGAAGTGCAAGATGACACTCACTCTTGGCAGATAGCTCTAAAGAGTGCTTTGCGTGAAGATCCTAATGTTATACTTGTCGGAGAAATGCGTGATTATGAGACAATTTCTTCAGCGATAACTTTGGCAGAAACAGGCCATTTGGTATTTGCAACATTGCATACTAATAGTGCTTCTCAAACGGTTGATAGGATTATCGATGTATTCCCAGAAAATCAACAATCGCAAATTCGAGCTCAGCTTGCAAATGTGGTAGAAGCAATAATAGGTCAGAGATTGATTCCATTGGACAAGGGTGGTCGTAAAGCCGTCTGTGAAATTATGATTGCAAATCCAGCTGTACGAAACCTGATTCGTGAAGGTAAAACCCATCAGTTGGACAATGTGATAGGTACAAGCTCAGATATTGGCATGATTTCGTTAGAATCAGCTTTAGTATCACTGGTTAGAGAAAATCTTATTACTATGGAAAAAGCTATGGCTTATGCAGTCCATCCTGAAGAGATTTCTAGATTACTTAAGGGGTAGATATGTGTTAGTATTAATGGTGTAATAGTAGAAATCGAGAATTGATAACAAAAAGTAAGTTGTCGCATATTAAATTTGTTATCGCGTGTTGAATTTGTAAAGAATTTTATGCGTGAAAAAATAGCAAGAAATTTTAGTGAAAAAATAAAATAATAAAAAAATGAAAAATGGCAAGAAAATTTAAATATTCTGCACGAACAAAGGAAGGTGCTATCGTAAAAGGAAGTATGGAGGCAAAAGATAGCAATCAAGTTGTTGACACTTTACAAAAGAAGGATCTGACTATAGTCGAAGTTGCAGAAGATATTGGTTTTAATCTGGATAAACTAAAGGAAATAAATATCGGTGGAGTTCCGATGAAGGATAAAGTTGTTTTTATGCGACAGCTTTCAACAATGATATCAGCAGGTTTGGCATTGCCACGAGCTTTACAGATCTTGCGTGAGCAAGCGCAAAATCCTAGGTTTAAAAAGGTACTCGGTTTAGTATTATCTGATGTCGAGGGAGGTCTGAGTTTATCTGCGTCATTAGCAAAATATCCTGATGTCTTTGATACAATTACGATAAACCTAATTGATGCTGGAGAGCAAAGTGGTAATCTTGATACGATACTTGAAAGATTAGCTATAGAACTTGAGAAAAACAGTAAAGTACAACAAAGGATTAAGTCTGCTACCACATATCCAATTATTATCTTGGTAGTTGTTATTACAGTTGTTGTGTTGTTGATGGTTGTCTTAGTCCCTTCAATAAAACAGATGTTCGATGATGCAGGTGCAGAACTTCCATGGGTTACAAAAGCAGTTATTGCTATGAGTAATACTTTTGTCACTTATTGGTGGGTATTTCTTATCTTTGCCGCTGTGATAGGTATTGTTATTAAGGTTTATACTGATACTCCAGCTGGGAAATTGATGTTTAGCAAAATTGCTTTAAAGATTCCTGTCTTTGGTAAGCTTATTTCAAATATTCAAATAGCGCAATTCTCGAGAATACTATCTTTATTGATGAAAAGTGGATTACCAATATTGTCTGCTCTTGAATTAACTTCTTATTCTCTAACAAATCTCGTTTTTAGGTTTGGCGTACAAGATGCTAAAAAAGATATCGAAAAAGGTATTCCGCTTGCTCTCCCACTCTCTCGTGTTACGGCATTTCCTTTGATTGTGAGTCAGATGGTAGCAGTTGGTGAAGAGACTGGTAAACTTGATGAGGTTTTGGGCAAATTATCAGAATATTATGAAGAAGAGGTTGATGTTATGTCTGATACCCTCTCTACCCTACTTGAACCTGTAATGCTTATAATAATGGGTGTTATTGTAGGATTTATTGCACTTGCTGTTTACATGCCGATGTTTAGTCTCTCGAGCGCTTTTGGTGGATAATTAGTGGATAATTAATTGCAGCAAAATTGGATATATACTTCGAGTAAAAAATATTAATCAATTTGACTTATAACTTGTCAAGTGATATTCTGGAATGAGTAATATGATGAGTGTTCGTTTCTCTCAAATATTGCCCTAAATAATTTGTTATTATTTAATATGAGAAAAACATATAAAGGTTTTACTCTCGTCGAGATGCTTGTCGTCATGGCGATAATCGTACTACTTAGTGCAGTAGGTTTTTTTGGTGGTAGAGCTATCATCCAGAATGCTGCAGATACAGCACATAAAAAGGGTGCAAGTACAATTTCTACAGCTTTAACAGCTTATTATAATCAGACACTATCTTATCCTGAAGCAACAGGTAGTTTTGAAACTCTAGTTGAGACTACATTAGTTGACTACTTAGGTGGTTTTGATGGTGGTAATGATGCAATATATTATTATATGGTTTCCGAAGATAGAAACTCTTTCCTAGCTTGTGTTTATCTTGGTGGGTCAGATAAAAGTTCAAAAGAGGATTTATATTGTGAAGGAAATGGATTTAATTCATTGCCAACTGGCACTCCTGCAACTGATAGATTAATAAAATATGATGCAAATCTTACATCAGCATATGGTAAAATTCTTGGCTGTCTACCAGCAGATAGGTGTATTCCTGGAACATGGTCAGGTGAAGATAAGGCTTGGCAATAATTGATGATATGAATAATACGATTCTTGCAATATTCTTAGGCCTAATTGGTATGTGTATTGCAAGTTTCCTCCATACATTGGTTTTTAGGATTGAGAAGGGTTCTGAATTAAGAGCCCTTCTTTTTGAATCCTCCAACTGCGATAGATGTAAAAAGAATATTCCGTGGTATGCACTTATACCTTTCTTTGGCTATTTATTCATTGGTGGAAAATGTATTCATTGTAAAGCAAAAATCCCATTCATCTACCCTATCTCTGAATTATTTCTGGGTGCAAGTTTTGGAGCATTCGCATATTGTGATGTACAAGCGGAATTTTATGTTATTCTTGCATTTTTGTTTTTCATGTCCTTCTTTGATATTAATAGCCGGTCGATACCAAGAAAAGTTGTTCACTTATTTTTAATATTATCGCTCCTTGTAACCATAGAGATATTTGTCGCAAATCAATTCTATTATGGCACGGATTTTTTTACTGCAAAGTTCTTTTCGCTTTCGGCAACTATGATTGTAGTTGTGATAATGATGTTATTAAATATCTTCAAGAAATCGTTTGGATTTGGTGATGTACTTATATTATTAGGTTTGGGAATTTTCTTGAACAAATTTATGATATTACTTGTCTTGTTTGTAACTCTACTAGTTAGTTTAATATACATAATTATTATGTTGCTTTTCAAAAAAATCACTTTGAAAAGTTATATTCCACTGATTCCCTTTATTTCAATAGGTTATGTTATCTCATTGATATTAACTAATTGTGGATATGATTATTGGGACATCGGATTTTTGTTTATGTAGCATATCTCAGGTTTATCTTCCTTTCACATATTAATTCAACTATTTAGACAGCTTATTATGCTTTTTGAAATAGATCCTATTTGAGAAGAGAACAATCTTATGCTAATATCTATAAGTAGCGTTCGCGGATAATTATTAATGGGTTAGAGAAAATGCTTCAATTGCCCCACAATCTAAAAAAAAATAAAACAAGAATCGAAAGAGAATATTTTCAAGGATTTTCCATGGTTGAAATGTTGGTTGTAATAGCAATCACTATTATCCTATTTGCAGTGACTGGTTCGGCATTTACAGGTATTCGAAATTCTATTGCTCTAAATGAAGATGTCAGATTATTGGCTCAGGATATCTCTTGGGCACAGCGATCTTCCATGACTTTACGAAGGGAAGCTGGAGAATATTGGATGTATGGTATCGGTGTTGATCTTTCTCAAATCGAAAATGGGAATTATACGATTTTCAAGTGGTGTTCTGAGTATCCTGATTATGATCCTTCTCAAGCTAAATTGCGCGGAGAACTTCCATATTTCGACGAAAAGAAACCAATATTAATAGGAAATGGTAATTTACCAATTGATATGTCAGGTAGTACTATAACTAAAACAAGTTGTAATGCGCTAACTGCAAACACTTTAGTCCCAGTTTCAGGAAGAGGAGTGACTTCGTTAAATAGTATTGTAAAGTCAAAAACCGAGGCTACCTCTTCAAAAAATCCAAAATATATTCTATTCGAATCGGTTACAGGTAGAGCTTTTATGTATGATGCCTCAGGAAATTTGCTGAACTATGCTTATATCTCAGGCGCTGTACAGATTGATGATAAACAAGTTCCTGCAGTAATCAGTTTGTCAGCAGGAAATTTTACAAAAGATATTGTGGTGAATCGTGTATCTGGGCAAGTATCAGTTGTTGATAATTATCCAGGTGATGCAGATGTAGCAAAACCAATCGATGATGGAAATATTGTTCCTCCTGTCAATGAAGAGATTCCCAAGGACGATTCAGGCACTACAGACCCAATAAAATCTGATCCAATTATTCTTGATCCTGTTAAAAGTTTAGAGTAAAAATATTTTATTTCGCTTAGGATATTACTTAAATATCAGTACTAAAAAGTATAAAATGAATAAAAGTAATACAAAAAGAATAAAAAATGATAATAATGAACTCACTAGCTATAAAGCTCAAGGTCTCGTTGAAGCACTTTTAGCTCTTTTTCTTGCATCCGTTGCTGGAGTTGTTTTTCTGTCTCTAGCTCAAGATACTTATATGAATATGGATCGTATTGAAGTAACTGAGAGGCTTGTGAGGGAAATGGAAGGCGTATCAGCAAAAGTAACAAGGCTTGCTGATTTAGAAAACTCAAAAGAACTTGATGAGCCATCGTACTTTCCATTTAATGAGGGGGATGATTGGAAAATGTGTTATCGAATTCAGGGAGATATTTCGAGCCCTTCATTTAGCTCTCCGATTTGTGATTATGCTTCGTTGAAAAATCGAGATAATAAGTGTCGTACGAAAGCAATTGTAGATGATTTAGAAGAAGGTGATTTTGCAAGTTTTTGTATCAATTCATATGATGGGGATTCTGGTATTGTAACAGGTGTAATATATTCTGGGAGGATTGATTGTCGCAAAGTAGCTTTTACAAAATCATGTTTAATTTCCGATCAGGAGAAAAATGTTGTTTTAAAACTTAATTAAGTGTGTTTGATTAAAATAAATCGATAATGAGAAAATTACGAAATTCAAATAAAGTACAACTAATTGGCAGGAATTCAGAATATGAAGCATATTCTCTTGTCGAGATGATTATTTCTGTGGCAGTTGTCTCTGTTGTAATGTTAATAATTGGCCTCAGTCTTAATTCGTTACTTCAGGTCTCTTTTGTATCAAGTGCACGCATGGAATCTTTGAATCAAACCGATTTTACGATGGAGCTGATAAAGCGAACAATTAAGCAGAGTAATCCAAGTAGTGTTTTCTTGTTTAACTCCAGAGAATATTACTACTATGATTCTACTAATGATGTTATTACAAGGAATCCATCATCTTCTGGTGAGTTCTCTGCTCCTCTGGATGAAGGTGAAAGCAATATTGGAAATGAAATTCACCTATTACCATTTAATTCTGATAGATGGATATGTATAGGCTATTTTGTCGATTCTGAGGGTAAAGGATATTTGTTTAAAACATCTTACAAAAATCTGAGCAATCATGCTAGCTGCTTTGATTCTACAACTTCAGAATATAAAAAGAATATAATGAAGTTGAACACATCGCAGGTAAACTTTACACAATTTGACGCTACGTACTTTTCCGGAGGCTCTCAAAATGTCTTTTATCGGATTAAACTTTCTGGTCAACCCACCAAGAAATATGGAAATTCTGAGTTACCAAGAGCGATTAACCAAGACCTGTATATTACTACAAATAAGATGAGTAGTAACTAAAAGTTTTCTAGGAAAATTGATATAAAAAACTGAATTCTATAAATACCATAAGCTATTGTAGAAAAAGTACAGAACTTAGGAACAAGAGAAATATATTGTTTGTGGCATTTCTAGAATATAAACTTTTGTGTCAATTTGTCGAAATAAAATAATATATATGTTATATTAAAATATGATTAAAGACATTCTTTATACACTAAAAGGTAATTCTTGTGCCAGAAAGCTTCCAGGAAAATCAATAAATGATACTAGGTATGAATCTCAAGCACTAGCTCTTGTACTAATTATTGTACTTATTTGTGCACTTATTGCTTTGGCACTAGTATCGAGGACTTTGAAACAAAATGCTCGAGTTGCTGAGGAAACCCTTTCTTCTGGTGCAATTGAAGTATCGGATTCTTTAGTAGAGATCTCAAAGTCAATAGAAATTGACGATATTGTTGATAAATGTCCCGAATTCGGTTCAGGTAAAGAATGTTGTTTTGCAGGTGGCAATCTAACTCAGTTTGATGGTATTGATCCTGTTATCGTAAAAGAATCTTTAAATTGTCCCGGCGAAACAAATACCACTGCTGAACTTTGTTTTAAACAGACTTCTGATCAGGATGGATTTAATATTTCGAAAGATGAGACTCTCAATTTAAATGTGAAGAGTACAGTAAGTACGCCTGGATGTACAGCTAATATTAAATTGACCCCTACTCTACAAACATCTTCTGGGGCAATAATTTCAAGGTTTGAAGGTGGTAGAGATGTAAATGGGGAGGTTATTTCTGTCGTTGAGAATGGACCAGATAATATTGTTGGCCTAAAAATTAATGGAGATACAAACTGGAGCGGATCCTGGATTTCGTACAATCAAAGCACTGGATATAATCTGCCAGTTGTTACAAACAGTTTGGGTACAGGAAACACCATCTCTGTTCGGATAAAAGCTCTGGGGAGTGATATGAATGTTAAGATAGAGTCTACTTGTATTTTCTTCGATCCTAAAGTTATCGTTGTTGCTTCAACGAATTGTGGTGGTACTTATAGAGCCAATTATTATTACAAAGATCTGGTGCCTTCTGCTCCATCACTTTTTGATTTTGTACTTTATAATGGATATGGAGATTTGACTTATACTGAATAGACCCGTGTTGATACATGTTTTATTTAATGTCTTGCTAGGATTTTTGAGTTTAATGTTTTTGGAAAGAGTATTGACTTGTAAGATAATTATATTTACTATGTAGAAAAGGATAAATTAAATATTGTAATATATGGATCCAAATAAAGTTGTGATTATTATTGAAGATGAGAAAGATTTGCTTGACTCTTATACTGAAGTTATTGAGTCAACTGGAGCAACGGTATATGGTGCTACGGATGGATATAAAGGTTTAAAGCTTATCGAAGAGAATAAATCCTCAGTCGCAGTAGTATTGCTAGATCTTATGATGCCAGGTATTGATGGTATTGAAGTATTGAGACAAATCAAATCTCATCCGGATCAATATGATGGTGTACCTGTAGTGATTTTAACCAATATGGTAAGTGATAAAGTTGTTAAAGAATGCTTGACTTTAGGTGCTTCAGAGTATTTTGTCAAAACAGAAATCTCTTCCGAGGAATTGATTAGTAATATTGAGAAATATCTAGGAAGCAAGTAAATCTGATAACAAGATTTTTAAGATAGTAATTTGTTTTGTCCAGTAATACTGTTTTTTATATTTGAATACTGCTCTTATGTCTCTGAACGATAACACGAATAAATCTCAAAGTAATTGGAAGAATTCTTGGCTATTTTTTTTACTTATACCCTTTCTATTGATTGCGATTTTTCTTATTATTTCTTTTACTAGCTATAAAAATTGGAACTATTGTGATAAAGCTACTTTGATAAACACTTCTTTTTCACACGATGAATTCAGGCTACCTTTGTTGACTGCCATTTATGATGGTTCAGAAAAAGAGCTATGTAGACTTACTTATGGGAAGAATATTTATGTTAAATCAGCTACATATTCTGGAGAAAATATTAAAGTTGAATACTATTCAAAATCATTAGAAAAGTTGGATTCAGAAGTTATTGTTCAAGATGTAGTCCTATTACCAATCGAGAAAATAAATATTTCTCTTGATAATACAGATTCTATTGTGTATGGACCTCGGTTGTTACAATCTGAAAACACTTTAAATAAACCGAAATTTATTGATTACATAAAAAAAGTGTTTTTTAACAAGGATTATTTCCTTGAAGCAGAAAACTACCAAATTAGTTTAAATAATATCGATAAAACTAAAGAATCTGAGATTGCTAAAGGGGAAATGCCAGCTGATCGATATGTCGGATTTCTTCATTCTTTGTATCAAATCGATAAAAATATTTTGAAATATGATAGCCTGACTTTGACTCTCCCAAAGAACGATTTATTCTTATTAAATGGTGAAAACAATAATATTGTTTTGAAAGATTATGCCGAGTCAGAAGATCCGTATACTATCTTTCTAAACTCATTATTTCTAATTAAATATGTTAATACAAATTCAGAATTAGAAGAAAAAAGTGATTATGTCAGCAAAGCATTGGAAATATTGGAAGGTCTCCCATCAGTTTTTAGCGCCGAGAATTATACTGTTAACAAAAGTAATGATCGAAGATATGAATGTACTTTATTAGATTTGAGCTTGTCCGAATCAGAGAAGTGTGGCGAGAAATGCAGTACTCTTACAAACTATTTTACCTCAATGTCTTCAATCTGTAAGCAAAAAAGTAATCCTACGTGTGATAATCAGGATCTATTAAATGATCCGATGGATACGGTAAATAACTTGGGTAATGTGTGGTCAGATGGAGAATCTTATTGGGGACGAAAAGCCTCAGAAGATTTATTTATCAAGCTCCTCGAGTACTCTGACTCAAAAAATATTTCTCAAGATGACCAGCAAGAAGCTGAGAGCTTCACGAAACAAGATAACAATTTGTGCAGAGCCTTATCAGTGATGAATAAATTTGGTTTTCCTTTGGGTTTGAATCAATGCATATTTAATGCAGTAGTTGACTTGTCCGATAGAGAAATCAATGCAAGTAGTCCGCAAGAAGTTAATGTAAAAGAAGAATCAGTAAAGAATTGCAATATTCTTTTTGAAGAAAATGAAATCTCGGAAATATTATGGTATGCTTTTACTACAGAATTAAACCGAAATAACAATTCTTATGCAGATGATGGAAGTATCGAATCAAACACTTTATGGCTTATTGAACCAGATGAGTATTTGTACTACGAAAAGGATGAGTCACAATATCTAATAAAACTTACTCAAAGTTCATTATTTTATATTATTGATTGATTGTGTAGAAGTCTTAGTTTTATAAAGATCTATAGAGTATTATGAATAAACGAAAATTAAAAATTACAATTGGAAATAAACTGTTTTTTACCCTTTTTACTGCAATTGTTGTACTACTGTCAGTCTTCTATTCCTTATTTCTAAATAGCTATTTTAATAAACCCGCAAATTCTATTGATTTTACTTCTTCGGATATAAAGTTCTTATCTACTGATATAGCTAGCAATTCTTCTAGAAATATCATATCTGATTTGTTTGTTATGGATGTTAATGCAGGGTGTGAAGATGGTAATTGTTGGTATAGGTCAGAAGATATTAATATTTTTGGTCCAAAGTGTAAAAATTTTACAAATAAGAATGATTGTGAAAATTATGAAGCTTGTAAATGGAATGTAATTGAAAAAGGTTATTGTGGCGATTCATGTATTGGAGCAACAACGGAACCAGAATGTAAAAAAACAGATGGCTGTACTTGGAAAGCTCCATTTTGTAAAGCAGGAACAGTTTGTAAAAACATTAAAGAAAAGGATCAATGTCAAAGAGCTTCTAACAAAGGATGTAGTTGGGTAAAGACACGTACAGAATATAGCTGTGCCTGTGTCGGTGATTGTGGTGAAAGTAATTATTGTCTTCTTGGAAGAAATGAGGGAACAGGAGGTTGTGAGAAATTAGATTGTACTCTTTCATCTCCTGTTCCAAATAGATGTGGCACGAGTAAGGATAATGGAAGTGACTACTGTTGGGCTCCAGGTGACAAAGTAGATGTATTATGTCCTCCATGTGACAATACAACACCATGTTGTTCTGGAACATATTCTAATGGGTGTGAAGCATGTACTCCAACATGTAGTGCGGGATATAGCTTCACTCAACCCTTGGGATATCAGAGTGGTTGGGCAGGATGCAGCCCAGTTTCGTCATCTTGCAGTGGACAGAACGATTGTGGTCCCTGTACAACATCAGGAGCTGCTTGTTATGTAAATCCTACAGTCACAAAAGCGCCAACACCAGAATATGTTTCGATATGTAGTCCAAATCAAGAAGCTTGTATAAAATTGTCGACCGATCCCTCAAAACCGACACTAATAAATGCAGAAGAATTAGCAACTAATCTATATTTCATGGTTGATGTCGCAAATAGCTCTCAATTTCCTACAAACTCTCGTGGTTTATTAGCTTCTTATGCCGTCACAGGAGTAGGCACAAGTTTAACTGCTGTTGCGGGTTTGGATAGTGAAGCATCTGAGGGGACTCGGTTAAGGTATTATTCTCCAAACTGGTCAAGTATAAATAAAACTGAAGGACGATCATATACAGTGACTACACAGTATGCCCCACTACGCCAATGTACTGATTCGTTTATCTGTACAGATGGCATGTGCTCAAATCAGTTGATTGGATATTTTAAAATCAACAGTAAGCCAACTGTTACAGTCTCACCTAATAGTGGTCTTTCTGGCTCGTTACCCAATTATGATAATGGAACAGATTGCGGTGCAAGTAATGATAATAATCCGAGAGATTTTACTGTTACAGTTACGGATAATGATGGGCCTAGTGATATTTTGTGGGCAGGGCTGTGGATCGATGACACTACATCCTTGGGGAGTGATCTTAAAACATCGGTACATGCTCTAGCTCACAAGGGAACGGAAATCAAAATTTATGCAGCAACCCTTAATTCGGGTACTGCTTCTCAGCTTGCTAATATGGAGATACTGATAGATGGTAACCTCGTGAAAACTATAAAATCTGTTAATACTGGGGCTGCTAATTCTACTGGTATCACTTCTGGTGGAGGTGTATATCAATATACTCATAATACAGCTTTACGGCCCAATCAAATAACTATACGTTTTCCTAATGATTATTATGTATCTACAGTGCCTTCTGGGGATCGAAATCTTTATATAGATTCAATAAAAGTTAATGGGCAAATGTTTACAATAAATCGTAACCTTACTGCAACGGGTTCAACTACGACAGCTCTTCCTTCAGCTAATGCTGTCGGAAATAATAGTATGGCTTTATATGGGTTAACATATCTTAACGATTTTAGTAATGATACGTGGAATTATGACTGGGAGTTACCTTCTAATACTGGTATGAGTGCAGGAAGTACCGGTATGATCATGTCAGCACTCTCGTCAGCATCTTCAAATAATGATCAATATAATAGCTCAGAAATATGGAATCCGAGTGAAAGCCAAGATAGCTCGCAAAACCGCTGGAAATTAGCTAGTACAGATTGTTCAGGTAACACATGTACTTATGTTTTTACTGTTGGTTTTGGCGCAAATATGCCGGAGGGTGTAACAAATTTACTTGGTTTTGCAAGGGATACTGCATCAGGTCCTGGACAAACAACATGGAACGATAAGGGTGATTATCGAATTGATTTTACTGCTCCAACATCGACTATAACAGGCCCAACGATTGTAGATAAAAATACTGTATCGTACCAGTGGAGCCTAACTGATACAAATTCTGGAGTTAAGTCATCTATTGGTTTGGTAGGTTTGTTTGGAAGCTCATATGAACCAAATGAGCATACTGTTACCGAAGTTTCAGCTGAACCTCATGTTTCAGTGACTGTTCCGTATATTAATGCTTCGACTGGAAGTGAAGATTTTAACCCTGTTCCAATATGGGCAAAGGGAGCTGTTAATTCTGGTACTCAGCAGTTAAACATAGGAGTTATTAACGAAGGAAATCTTGGAGTCAAAATCAAAGCTACTGACAATGCCTGTAACATGGGTTCTTTTACTGATAATAGTAATAATCTTGCAATTGGAGAAAGTTGGTTCGCTACAAAAGGTGGGTTACTCTACTCTGCTGGAGATGTTGAAAGCCCTATTAAAGTACCAGATCCTGCTATAACTTATTTTGCTGATCCATATGGTTCAAACAGTTCAAATACACAAATAACTACTGAATTAGGCTTAATAAACGGCTCAACTATTGTTCAAAATGTTGTTCGAGGTAATAAATATGATCCGTATACACTTGTATCGTATTCGAATACGTCTATTAATTATCAACAACTACTCTCTCAAGTAAATAAAGAAATCGCAAGTGGGACTATTGACTCATATAACTTAAGTGTGGGATCGATTAGTGGGGATGTCTCAAATATCTGTTTAAGCGAATCGAATGCATGTGTAATAAACGCGAGTGGAAATTTAGATGTGAATGCAATAAATTGTAATCGTCAAGCGCTGATCAAAACAAATGGTAATATCACAATTAACCCTGACATTACCAAAACAGATACCCCAAAGATCAATGGTTGCATATTCTTAGCTGGAGGAAATATTTCTATCGAAGAAGGAACATATAAAAGTTCAGGTGGTGTACCTAGTTTTGACAGTTTAAACGGAGTCTTTATTGCTGGAGGACATATAATCTTCCCACGTACAGATATTGGTCAGGTAACTGTAGACGGAATAAAAATCCAAGGTGCGGTTTATTCTTTGGGCGGAGATTCTAATGGCTTGTTGTGGCAAAGATCCTTACAGCTGCTTGATAATAATAGCTATCCATCATTTGTTGTTATTTATGATCCAAGATATCTTTATATTTCTAGTAAATTCTTTGGTGTTGATTCTGATGCATATGTAAAAGAACTTGGGTATAAACCTTATTAATCATGTATTGAAACGTAGCCAAACTATTTTCATTCTTTTGTCTTCTATCAATAATTCAAAATCCAGAATTATTGACGCCGTTATTATTAATAATTTAACCTTTGAGTAAAAAAAATGAAAAATACTCTAGGTTCTTTATTAAGTTTGTTAAATGGATTATACTAAGCAAAGGGAAATAGTTTGTTCTTTTATATAGATTCACTAATGATAGACGCGACCTTATCAGTAAAGGGTTTCTGTCATAGTAGACTATTTTAATTTTTTATTACTGTCCAAAAATGTCACAATTGCCCGATCATGTAGGCTTAGATTTCGGAAGTCATTCTGTAAAAGCAGTTCAGCTAGAGGATATTTCTTCAAATAAGCCAACTTTAGTAAATTTTGGTAGCCAAGTTACTCCTCAGGGAGTCATCAATAGTGAAGATGCGTCACATCAACAAAAACTTACAGATTCTCTTAAGGCGCTTTTTGATTCCGCAAAAATCAAAGAGAAACGTGTAGTTATGGCATTACCTGAATTTAGTGTATTTACACGATTTACGGAATATAGTGGAATCAAAGAAGATGAGATTAAAAATGCTGTGTTTTATGAGGCAAAAAGGCTCATTCCTTTACCGATTGAAGAGGTTCAGATGAGTTATCTACCAATTGGGTATGATGATAAACGATCTGTATATAAAGTTTTAATAGTCGCAGCACCACGAAAAATAATCGATATTTATACAAGTGTTGTTGATAAGGCTGGTCTTGAACCTGTAGCTATTGAAACCGAATCTATTGCAATGGGTCGAGCCATGTATCGTTCGACTGGTATAAAAGAAATACTTATGCTTGATTTTGGAGCTCAGAGTACAGATATGAGCATTATGAATAACGGATTTCTTGTTTTTGCTCAGAGTATTTCTATCGGTTCAGACGCATTAACTCAAGCGATAGTTAATAAGTTTGGCTTTGAATATAATCAAGCTGAAGAGTATAAGAGAAATTATGGTCTTGCTGAAGATGTTTTGGAAGGTAAAGTTGCTCAAGCGCTAAAACCTGTTATGGATTCGATTTTAGTTGAGATCCAAAGAGGTATGGAATTCTACAAATCTCGTACTCTCCTACCCGTCCCACAGGAATGTCTGCTTAACGGTGATGGTGCAATGTTGCCAGGACTCGAAAAATACATGACAGATCAATTAAATATTAATTCTAAAGTAGGAGATCCTTGGACAAATATCAAAGTGGATGCCAAATATGAAAGTGCTCTAGCTAAGAGTAAACCTTCGTTCTCGGTAGCTGTCGGTTTGGCTCTGAAAACTGAATAAAATGATAAGATAAAAACTATTTTAATGGGAATCCTAAGTATTTTTAGTAAAAAAAAGATAGATGATAAAGATAAGGCTAAGCTTGATCAGGCGCTAAAAACGGTGCTAAATGATGGCCAAACGGAGACTCCAATAAGTCCGGATACTTCGAAAGCTGATGAAAAAGCACCAGTGAATATTTCGGAAGGCTCTCAATCCGTTTCAGTGGGTAATGTGAGCTCTCCTAGTACCCCAAATACAGACGATACTGGCAGTGAGGCAACTTTACCCGTTGCAGATGTACCTCAATCGGAGATGGGTATAGAGGACACTAGTGATAAAGAACAAAAAAAGGGATTAGGTGGAGAAACTTTTGACGAAGTTGCTGATGATACTACAGATAAAAGCCAGACAGAAACAAATACTGAGGTCACCCAGATTGCTTCTGACTTAGAAAAAAATGATACTCAAGAAAGCAGTAACATTGAAGCTACTCCCGAAGCAAACACAAAAATGAAGGAAGTGAAACCAAAACGACAATCAATATTTAGTAAGCTTTTTAAAAAGAAAGAAACAAAATCAGATGTTGTCGTGGATAACCCAGAAATCAAAGTGACTGATGACCAAAAACTTGCAATAGAAAATAATGAAAATCCTGTCAAAACTGAGGAGAAATCAGAAATTGCGTTAACAGATAATACTGAAACGATAGGTGTTGTAGCCGATGAAGTTATGAATGTCATACCTGAGAAAATTCCAGAAACCGAAGCCCCAGTACAAAATGTTGAGCTAACCGAGAAAAAAGATAGTATTGATATCAAGCCTGAGATTGAGGCAATTGTTAAAGATCCTGTTGTCGTAAGTGCTTTAACTGAAGAGTCAGAAATCTCGAATTCAAATACAGAAAACAGTGTTAACATTGCAGATCAACCTGAAGACGAAGTAAATCTAGAATTAAAGAAAGACGAAGTTCAAGATGAAATAAAAGTCGATGAGACAAAAGTAAACGAGAATAATAAGAATAAATCTTTAAAAAAGAAAAATGGGCTTGGTTTATTTTCTAAGAAGAAAAGCCAAGTATCGGTTGACAAAAAAGATAATCCATTAATATTAAACATTAATGAAGGAATAAATCTTTTGCCACCTGCTACATCGGATGAAATTGCACGAAATGAACGAAAAGCCAGTTTTAACATTGCAGGCGCAGTATTTATTTTGGTTTTGGTATTACTCTCGATTGGGATCATCGGATCAAATTTTATAGCAAAGTTAGAAAACCAAGGTCAGAAAAAAATATTAACAAGGATTGAAAAAGAAGTATTACAAGATCAGGATACACTTACAAAGAACTCTTACATACTACGACGAATAAAACTTTTTGACTCTATCCAGCAAAATACTGTTTCTTATCGTGAAGTATTTGAGTATTGGGATCAGGTAAGCTCAAAATTGGGTAAGATTAGTAATATTGAGTTGGACCCTGATTTGCATTTTATTGTTCGCGGTGAGGCAAGTTCACTAACGGATGTTGCAAAATTGTGGCATCTGCTCAGTATGGATTCGCGTGTTAATATTGTAAATCTTAATTCGGTTGGATCATATGCTAATAAAACTACTTTCGAGTTTGAAGGTCAACTTAATTATGATTATTTTAAAAATAAAACAAGCGGAGAAACGTCTAATTAAGATTAATATTGGTATTGAAAGAGTTAAGATTGACTATTTTTTTGTAAATGATATGTTGAAAATCTGTTTATGCAAATGATCGAACAGATAAATGAGTAGTAAATATTATTTAGTATAATAGAACAATGCAAAAGCAAAGGGAAATAATAAAAAGTGGTGAGAAAGTGCAGAAGAAATTAATTTTCTCTGATTTTGTAATACCATTTCTTGCTTTTATCATATTTATTGTATTAACGATTTTTGTATATATTCCTATGATTACGGAAACAGTCGAACTCAATGATGATACCAAAAATGTCATAAGTAAGCAGGAACAAATGAAAACTTTACAAGTAAAAATTGATGAATTGGATGGTACCCAGCTTTATGAAGACTATCAGATAATCGATCAAGTTATCCCTACCCGACTTGAAGTTGCTGATTTTGTATATTTTGTTGACGAACTTGCAAAAGATAAAGGGCTTAAGCTTAATGAAATTCGGGCTTCAAACTCTGATATAACTTCTGAAGATAGCTCGTTAGATATGTCAACAGTCAGTGGTCCTTTAAGCTATGAGGGTAATTATACGGATGTTTTATCTTTCCTTGAGGATCTACAGAAATCTTCCCCATACATTGTCTCTGTAAATTCAATTGATCTTTCAAATATATCGGGTAAGAGGTGGTCTTTTGATATTACAATCAACGGTTATTATTTAAGTGAGAGTGTCTCAAATGTCGACCCTTATCAAACATTTGTCCCGTACACCAATTTTAATAATCTTGTAGAAATGCTTAGAAATAGAAGTAAACTGCTAGATTAACGATCTGCTATTATCCATTTTTTTCAATCCAACCTTTCAGTAATTGTCAGTAGTTTCAGGCGTAAAAATTCAATAACTATTAACTATATTTTCAAAAATTTTCATAAACATGGATTTCGTGTAAATAACCTGAAAATGAATACAGTAAAAAAAGGGACCCTTGCGGATCCCTTAATAATCAAATAGTAAAAGAGATTACAAATCTAATGTCTCCTCAACACTCTCATCTGACATAACTTCAGTTGTTTGTGGCTGAGTATTTTCATTATGCTCTTGATGATTGTGATTATGACCACCCTCATCATCTGTACGACCCTCTTCATGTACAACTACTCTAACTCGCTTATTTGCTCTGATAGCTGCAATTGTTACAATATCTCTAATTGAGTGAATTGTTCTACCTTTTTTACCAATTAAAGCTCCAAGATCTTTATCAGAAACCTTGATTGTTACAATATGTAAACCTGGAAAATCAACACTCTCTCTCTGAGAAACTTCAACTTCATCAGGATTATTGACTATTGACTTGACTATATATTCAACTAGTTCTTTCATATGTAGAAATAAATAAATTATTTAGGCTCCTCTGATGTTTGGTCAGTAGGTTGAGTATTTGCTTGATCCTCTGTCTGCTCTTCAGCCTTTGGAGTTTCAGCAGCTGCTTCTGTAGCTTCAGCTTCAGTATTTGTTGATTCATTTGATTTATCAACTTGATCTGGTGCTTCTGTTTCAGTTGCTTTTTCTGCAGGTTTTTCGGTAGCTGGAGCTTCTTTAACAGGAGCTTTAGCTAATCTAGAACCACGATGTAATTTATCGATCAAACCAAGTTTTACGAAAAACTGTGCTATTGTTTCTGTCGGTTGTGCACCGTTTTTGATCCACTCTCTTGCCTTTTCGATATCAATATTAAATGACTTACCGGCCTCAAGATGCGGATTGTACCAGCCAAGATCTTCTATGTAATTACTTGATCTTTTTTTAGTAGATTCGATGACAACCACTCGATAAAATGCTTGCCCTTTTTTACCTACTCTTTTTAATTTGAACTTTATCATAGCTTACTGATTTTATCAGAACAATTTAATTAATTCAAGAGGTAATCACACTTTTATCTTCTCTAAGCATCTTTAGAGAGTTCAAAGCGGCTTCTTCCTCTGCTTTCTGTTTACTTGGACCTTTCCCAATACCATATTGTTTTTCGCCAAGAAATACTGCCATAGTAAAGATTTTCTCATGATCAGGTCCTTCTTCTTTAAGAAGTTTGTATTCCGGAGTTAACTTAAAAAGGCTTTGTGCCATTTCTTGAAATTTGGATTTTTGATCAACATCAAGACGGTTGGCAATAATATTCTCTAGTTCGGGAACTAAGTGCTTGTAAATGAATTTTTGGCACTCTTTATAGCCTAAATCGATGTATAACGCTCCTAAAAATGATTCAAAGGTATTTGCTAAAAGGTAGTCTTTTGTTCTTCCACCAGTGATTTCTTCTCCCTTTGACATTCGTAGATACTCGCCGAAACCAAAGTCTTTAGCAAATTTTGCTAATGATGGTGCTTTTACAATCGCTGATCTGAAACTTGTGAGATCTCCTTCTGGATGGTCAGGATGTTTGGTATATAAATATTCTGAGATTATTAGCTCAAGAACAGCATCCCCTAAAAACTCTAAGCGTTCATTGTGGGCACGTATTTCTTTTTTTGCTTCATTTAAATAGGATCTATGAGTAAATGCAATTTCGTAAAGCTCAATTTTTTTTATTTTTATACCAAGTTTTGTAGTTATTTCCTTTACATCTGGATTTGTTTTCATGATTTTTGGTAAGATTTATTTTATTCGTATATTTATGATAATCGTATTTTCTTGTAAGTATTTTTTCCAACAAAGCTTATTGCTAATACTATAGTAATAAAGATTTCTTAACAGTTGATTTAATTTTTTTATTTACTGCAGGACTCTTATCAGTTTTAACTACTTTATTTTTGCTAGAATCATTCTGATTATTGGTTTCAAAAAGTGATCCAAGAACTCCATTAACAAATTTACTGCTTGTTTCACCTCCAAATTTCTTTGCAAGTTCTATTGCTTCATCTATAGCAACTTTTGGTGGAGTTATTTGAGAAATAAAACCTTCATATATTGCTATTCGCATTATTTCGAGATCGATCTTCTTAATTTGATCGATTGGCCACTGTGGAGCACGTTTTGTAATAAAACTATCAATACTTTCTAAATTTTCTTTTACACCATCGACTATTTGAGTGTATAGAGTGTCCTGAAAATCATTAATTAGATCAAGTTTTGCGAGTTCGTCGACTTCATAATCGATTTTAGCTTCAGCACTCTTAATATGAAAATGATAGGAATATAACTGCTGTAAAGCCAATATTCTTGAATGATGTCTCGGATCGCGGTTTGTTTTCATTTGAGTAAATTTTTACTTTTTTTCTACAGCTTTAGCTTTTTTTGTAGCTTGAGCGGTACTTACTTTCTTCTCACTAGTATTTGCTTTTGTATCAGTTGATTCTCTTTTGAAACTGCCGTAATGTCCACAGTATTCACATTTAAAATGTGGTCGCTTTGGTTTGCCACACTTTGGACAAACTGACATTGCTGGTGAAGTTAGAGCATTGTGAGATCTTCTTCTGCCTTTTCTAGCTTTAGAAATTTTTCTTTTTGGTAGTGCACCCATTTCTTTACGTATTCAAATTAGTAGATTCTCGTTATTATAATTAATTTTACGAAATATATCAACTGCTATTTTAAATTATTTATTTCTACAATTCCTGATGGCAATAATCGAACTAAACCAAAACCTAATTTCATTTACTATTCAGTCAAAATTATTTATTTCGAGCTACTTAAATATAACGATACTACTAATTTCTGTAATTTTTTTATTGTTTGAATTGTGACAATGATCGCCTTCTGAAAGCGATTTTATAGCGATGGGCAGAGATGTGTTTGCGGGTAGCGCTCGGATACAAAAAACAGGATACTCACTTGTTTAAATCGATAATGATTATTCTTTGGTAAAATGCTGAAATATCTAGTTTAACCAGCTCTCACGTATGTCAACTGTATCGCCGTTTTTGATGCTGCCGGATATAATTTCCGTTGCAAGCTTTCCTTCAATTTTCTCCTGAATAAATCTTTTTAAAGGTCTTGCACCAAGTCCCGGTTCCTGTGCTTTATCAGCAATAATCATAGGAATGGTATTATCCCACTTAAGTGTGATAGATTTCTCGAGCATTCTTTTGGCCATTTCGTTTAATAGGATTTCAGTAATCTTAATAAGATTTTGTATTGTATGTGGAGCGAATACAATTACTCCATCAAATCTATTTAGCAATTCAGGACGAATGGCTTGGCGGAGTTCAATTATTGCCCTACCCTTTGCTTCTTCCCACAATGAACGATCTTTTTGTAGAGCTTCAAGTAATAATCTGCTTCCGATATTACTTGTTGATATGATAATTGTGTTTGTAAAATTAACTGTTTCACCAGAATTGCTTGTTAATCTACCTTCATCAAATAGTTGTAAGAAAAGATCTAATATTTGAGGATGCGCCTTTTCTATTTCGTCAAATAATACTACAGTGTATGGATTTGATTTTACTCTATCTAATAGAGAAATAGCTTGTTGAGATAATGTATCCGTTGATCCGGAAACTCCGAGTAATTTGTCGATACTCTTGATGTCCTGGTATTCTGACATATCAATCCTGATAATATCGCTTTTAGATCCAAAATATTCTTCCGAAATAACTTTAGCCAAATGTGTCTTACCAGTACCTGTGGGCCCGAGAAATAAAAATACACCGATTGGCTTGTTTGGATCTCTTACATCGGTTCTTGAGCGCTTTAGAGACTCTACGATAGCATGTACGGCCTCGTCTTGACCGATTACTCTTGATTTAATATTTTGTTCAAGATTCATAAGGCGAGTAGCTTCTTCGGCTGTAATGCTTTCGACGGGGATATTGGTTTGTATAGAAATATATTTTGAAACATGCTCATTGGTCAAAACTTTAATATTTTGAGATTGAGCCCAAGAACATGAAGCTTCTATAACTCTGACTGCACTATCAGGTAATTTACGACTAGAAATATATCTTTGAGCTAATTCAATAGATGCTGTAATAGCAGGGAAAGTAATGTAAAGTTTATAGTTCTCTTCCAGTTGATCTATCTGGCTTTCAATAATATACATAGTGTCTCTCGGAGAAAGTTCTGCTACTTCAACATTTTCAAAACCTTGTCGTAAAGATTCATTTGAATAAAAATATTTTTTATAGTCAGAATAGTTTATCGTGCCAATTACAGGAAATTTTCCTTCCAGAATATATGGTAATACTATAGAAGCTATGCTTTGACCAGTTGACTCTGATTTTGCTGGTATTATCTCCTGTATCTCATCAATATATAGAATTGTGTTTCCAGCTTTGGCAAGTTCATCGAGTGCTCTTTTAAGTTGGTCTCCCATACTACTTCCGCCGTTATTTTCATTACTTGAGAGAGCAAGCAATTGAGTAAGATCAAGTTGGATAATCCTCTTGTTTTGAAGTTGAGGAGGTACATTCCCGAGGTTAATCCTCTGTGCCAGTCCCTTGATCAGGCTTGATTTACCTGTACCGGCCTCACCGATTAATAATATATTTTTTTTTGATAATCTTCCAATAATTGATACTATTGCCTCGACCTCTTTTTCATGACCAATACCAAATACTTTATCTACCCCAATTATTTCTTGAGTCAAATCTGTACTAAATTTACCGAGGTAATAAGTCCAACCATATATCCAATCTCGCCCTATTCCGCCTGTACGATAATATTTTGTTTTAGGATTAAAAAAACTTACGCTTTGATTATGACTTTTCTCCTCTTGATAATACCTTTCGACTTCACGCATGATCTCTATAGACGAATTCTTTGATTGTAAATATTTTTTGAGGATTGGAAAAACTTTGAAGTATGCAAGGAAAATGTGAGCAGGCTGGATAGATGGTGATTTAGTCAAAATTGCTTCTTGGAGCGCATAAGTAAGCAAACATCTTACAGCTGTCAGAGGATAATCAGGTATTGTAGCTTTGCTAATATCGTATTTTTCATACTGAGATTGATTTAGATCAAGGTTAGATCGTTTGATTATTCGCTCAATCTCTTCAATTTTAAGTAGTTCATTAAAAAGTCTTAGCGAATTGAGATTATCTTCATGTGTATTTGCAGCGAGAAATTGCTGGAGTTCTTCTGAGACAAAACCACAAGTGCCAAGTTCTACATATCTTGTGAATTTAAATCCGTACGTTTTTATCTGGTCAATTTCTTTTTCAGGTATTAAGGGCGATTGTGGTAATTGTATCGGGTGTATCTCGTTTCGATAAGTATCGTGCCATAAAACTAGGATTCCAAGTACAGCTATCCAGAATGACATATTCAGTAATTTATTTGAAAATATATTGTTTATTAATGAAATATCGTCAAAGAATCCAAACAGTTTTAAGATATAACCTATTGAAATAATAAGACCAGGGATTAATAATATCGATGCAATATTATTTTTAACCTTCCTAAAATTTTTAGTGATAGCAAAATTCTGAATCATTGATTTGATTTCAGGTGTTGCAATTACAAAATTATGATCTCTTGTTGTCAGAAACGGTGCATAATTTTCATCTATCAGCATTGGAAGTTGATCCTGATCCATCAGTCCAACTTTGTTGGTGCTTTTATCATGATATCCAAGAAGGTTGGTTTTACTATTTGTTCTTAATGTTCCCATATAAATCTGTAATTATCCAAAACGCTTAATAATTTAACAAAGTGTATCATGTATTAAATTGGTAGAAACGGTGTAGCGATAAGTAAAATAAAAGTAATAATTGGTAGTGTAACCCAGAAAATAATAAATGCGATATACAATATGACTGCAAATACAATTGCAAAAAAAGCTATTGGAAGATAGATTAATCTAATTGTAATCCCGACAAAATATCCAGTTGCCCTCCTATCTCGTTTCCAAGGAGTAAAGAAAGTCCTCAATAAAAGTGAAAATGAGAGTTGATCATTTAATACAATTACTATTCGCCTGAGTGTAAGAAGGTGAAAAACGGGCATCTTTAAATACCACCAGTAAAAAAAATCTTTAACCCAAAGTAGTGCTACTTTTGGTAAAGAACTTTGATTGTGTATTGTAATACTTTGATATGCTGGACTGAGTGGTTCCTTTATGGCAGTATCTGTAGAATTCATAAAAGTATTATACAATATTTTTAAAACGGTTTCAATCTCTTTGTTGTAGGTTAATTATCGCAGGTAACTTTGAGTAGATTTACTCCAGGGGCCGTATACGCTTACACTAAACTTGTCATTGAGGTATTTCTAGGACTCTACCTTTCAATGGGCATATATTATTATTGTAAATTATCGAGATTGCTTCATCTGCTCAATCGTAGGATTGACAGAGGAAAAGCCCAAAAATACCTAATGAATCTGAACTGGAATTTCCACAAGTATAGAAGTTGATCCATCTTGCATGCTTACATCATAGAATACCCATTTTGCTTCATCTCCAGCTGCCAAAGGTATTTGTCCCATGTCAAATGTGTATGAGAAATCTGCAAACTGATTATAATTTTCGGATAACGATGTAAATGAACCTTCCCACAATGTCCCACCATTACTGTTTAGCAATTTTACATATCCTGTACCTTCAAAGAAATCTTGCATCTGTCCCCATATTGTCGTTTCGCCACCTTGATAATACATCTCTTTGATAGGTGAATACACAATTAATCTTTCTGCACTTAATCCAGCTTCAAATGCTATCGGTACTTCTACCCGATCCTGACTATCTGAACTTTCGCTTGTTGGATAAGCAACTATTTTACCCGTCTTTGTCATAGGTGATTTGTTTAATTGTATCTGTTGATATATTCCGTGCATAGGATTGGGATCTCCGCTAGCAAGTCCTGCTATTACTTGTCCAAGTATTGTCCCCTCATCATCTTGGACATGTATTGTCACTTCTTGCAAGGTTGCTAATGCTTCTCCTGTTACTAAAAATTTTCCATCGATATTAGTTTGTGCTTCTGGACTTGTAATTATTATTTTAGGAGTTGTACTGTTTTCATTGTTTTGTTTATTGTTTTCACTATTGGTGTTTGTGTCTGATTTTTTGTTAGTGTCCGATTTTGTACTATCTTTTTGTTCTTCTTCTTGAGTTGTTTTATTGTCTTCTTTTTTATCTTGTGAGTAATTGGGTAATATTAAATATTTGAAAAGCAATATTCCTCCTATTACTCCTGTTATTAATACTCCTGATATGATTGCTATAAATATTCCCTTTTTCATCTTTTCGTAATAATAAAGTTAATCTATTTTATTATACGCTTTTTAAAATTTTTGCAAAATGTTGAAAAAGTATTGGATTTGTATTCGGATTTGTCTGAAAATTAAGATTAGGTTTGAAAATTATACTTTGTAGTGTTTTAAATATAATTTCACGGAATATTCAATTTCATAATCTCCTGCTGCTTCAACAAAACCTGATGTATCAAATTCGACCTCCAAATGTCCGAGAGACTCCTTCATACTTTGGTGGGAATCTTGTTATAATAGTATATATCAAACGGTCAAGTGCTTTCTGGTTTACGGATGTAATTGATTGCCTATCTGGAGTTTTTCTTGTTTCAGATGGCGATTCACCGGCTGAATCATCTGTAGTATCGGAAGTGTTATTGTTATGAGGTTTAGCCTTTTCTGCCATTTTAATATTGTAACAAAACAATAGCCAATCAAGAGCAAACGGGCTTATGAAGATTTGTTCATAGGAATCAGGTCCATGAAAATATCCTACCTCTTGATTCATAGGTGATATTTTTGAAAAAATTTCTATCATATACACATCTAATATTTTTATTACTGGATACAGATCGTTGAAAGTATCCGAATAGTGGGAATAATCAAAGTTTGAAAGATTCTGTAAAAGTGTATCTCGATGTGTCTGTGAGTATCTATCCTCTGTATTCAATGCGCATCCAAGTATTGATCGTGTAATTTTAGTTATATGCACAAGGTCTAATCCTTGTCCATCGGTTTGAAAATAATAATTGTAATAAAAGGCTTTTGCAATAATTTCTGCAATTAATTGATTGATTATAAAGACATTTGGGTACGCAGATTCATCTCTGAACTGTGCAGCAATACTATATATCATACAGATATCTTTACGAGATAGAAGTCGTTTATCTTCTGATGGCTCCTCAGAAATGAAACGTGATAATCCATCTCGTTTTAAGAAAGTCAAGAGTCTATTAATATGTACAATTTCCTCTTCGAAGTATCTTTCGTATAATTGTTTTAATAGCTTCTGATCTTGAAGATCCACTGCGCTATAAAAACCAGTATTATCTACATATAAGTGCTGCATAATTCTTCTATATAGTTGAGGGAAAATATCCTGCATATGCTCTAACATTGCAATGGAAGCTCTGAAATCTCCGTGGGTAATAAATTCAACCTCCAAAAGAATTGCTCTAAGTGCTGTACTGTCTAAAGGACGCATGTCGTTTATGATCCTTTCATGCCAATTAGTTATATGTGTTGGGTAAAAAGTAATTGAAGATGGTTTGTAAACTTTTCCGAAGGTTGTAGAATAATATTGTTGTAATTCTGAAGGATTAATGCCTGGAGTAGCTGTCATATCATCCTTAATGCTGATTCGTATTATACTGTCATCGGCTAAGGCTCTATTATTTCCTTCGTCATTAGGATTATGTTGAAAACAAACAGGATAAATCTGACTATCCTTCCTTCCGTCATCTTGAGTGATTATTATTACCTTCGAACTGTTTCCATGTAGGAAATTATTGTCTGAAAAGGATAGTAAATCAATTGCAGTTTTAAGAAGTTGTTCAATTCTTGCAGAATAATCTTCATTATTTGAAATGTCATCTTTGTTTGGATCAGCAAGTAGTTCATCGCAACCTTCTATACCATAATATTTAAATATCGCTCTTAATTGCTCTAAAATATATAATTGAGTTGAAGCAAAATAATCTGATCCATTTCTTTTATCGAATTTCGGTACTACTATTGGAATAAACATCTTTCCTGCTGTAAGCAATCTTCTCTGTATGGCCATTTCAAGTTGTGTAATAGGTATTTTTGATGACAGTTCGATTAGAATATCTTGTTGATTCGCTACGAATTCTTGAATTATGGAAATCAACTGATTGGGCCTTTCATTTTCTTTATCTTCATCTTGGGACATCATGTCAACTGCTGATGATTTTGCAGTTCTCACTAATCTTTCCAAACTCAAATTCAAAAAATCATCAGATTCTTTTACGAGGATTTCTTTTCCTGAAGATGTATTTTCTTTTGAATTGTTCTGTAAATCTAGATATGATATTTCTGGTTTATTTGTTGTACTCATACACTAGGACTGACAACTTATAGCATTATTATACCACCCTAGATTTGTTTGTGCAATATCGCATGAGAAATCATAATATCAATAATAAATCAGATCGTTTTAATTGTAATAGTCATAATGATTCTCAATAATTATGTGTCACGAAATGTTCATAAATAAAACATCTACCACAAACAGTTATCAGTACATCTCTCCAATGTGGTATATAGCTAATTACTATCAGTAACGATTATGAGAAAATGGTGGACGACACTTTCAACCGTAAAATAAAAACAAAGAATAACTCTCGCTTGATACTATTGATTAATTTGAATATGATCTTCTTTGGTCCAACCCGGTTCTGAAAATATTTCAACCCAACATTCTTTATCACTTTTTGCCCAATGAACTGTGCCAGCCTCCACTTTGTATTTATTTCCCTCTTTAAGAATAATTACATCATTATCAACATGTAACTCTAAAATCCCTTTTAGAATGGTATAATTTTGTACCATTATATTATGCTTATGAGGTTTGCTTGATATTATTACTTCTACAGCTCTGTCATATTCGGGATGTTCGTCTACGGGCTCTACCTCACATACAAAATGTAAGCCCCTTCCGTCAAGGTCATAAGCAGATTTATTGGGATATTTTGTTAATAGCTCTTTTAAGATTCTTTTTGATCTCTCTTCTATGCTTTCATTATTTTGCATAATGTAAAAAGATAAACTTAACGACTAATTATTACAGGAAAAATGGTGGACGACACAGGACTTGAACCTGTAACCTCTTCAATGTCAATGAAGTGCTCTAACCAGTTGAGCTAGCCGTCCAAAACACAATTATCTGCTATGATAATCTAAAGAGGACATAGCTAATATTTAATGAGCAGTACAGTATATCAAATCAACTTAATTTTTTCAATCCTGTTTTGCAGAAAGAGAAATATATAGTAATACTTGAGAAACAAAATTATACTCTGTTTGAGCTTTCCTAAAAAAAAAGCAAGCCAAATATTTACTACTTAACAATCTGAAAGAAACGATCAATAACCAGAATATCTGAGCTGCTTTAAAAATACAGTTACTTATTAAGTATCTTGTCAATTAACCCATATTTCTTTGCTTCTTCTGCGGTGAAATATCGATCTCGATCAGCATCTTTTTCTATTTCTGCGACAGTGCGCCCTGTGTAGCTTGAAAGCTTTTTGTACAGATCGGCTTTAATTCTTAAAATCTCTCGTGCGGTAATTTCTATATCACTAGCCTGCCCCTCTGCCCCACCTAAAGGTTGATGCAGATGGATTATACTGTTTGGTAAGGCAAATCTTTTACCTTTTGTGCCTGCTGCTAAAAGTATAGTACCAAAGGACATGGACATACCTACGGAAATTGTTGATACATCGGGTTTTATATATTGCATAGTATCAAGTATTGCCATACCTGCATAAACAACACCGCCTGGCGAATTAATAAACATCTGAATATCGGCTTTTGGATCCTCTTTCTCAAGGAAAAGTAATTGAGCAACAACTGTATTTGACATCTCAGTATCAATTGCTCCAGATACAAAAACAATTCGATCTTTAAGTAAGCGTGAATAAATATCATAAGCGTAATCACCCTCACGATTTTTTTCGATAACTGTTGGAATCAACATAACCTTCCTTCTATAATATTATTTATTGGCAAGCTTTTGTGCAAACGAAATCATCCGCATAAATCTCACTCTTTGCAAATACTAATACATTATAATTCATAGTATGCCACCAAGCAACTTGCATAAGATTATCCGTCACCATGACTACCCACGCTTTTTGCCATAAATGATCTTGTGTACGTTACTACTTCAATAATCGAAGCTATTTCTATGATAGAACTTATACAGTTGGTTAGCTAATTAATTCTATTTTTTTCTTTGGTGTGCTGTCAGCGACACCTAAATTAGTTTTAACTTCAGAGAGAAGTTTCTCGAAAGCTTTATTTTTGAAATAAACGCTTTGCATACTTTGAAGCCAATTGTAATTCTGCATATATTCTTTTGGAGCTCCAGAATTTTGAATAAATTGTACAAATTCATTCTCGTCAAACTTTATCTCGGCATTTTTTGCATATTCGGTAAGTAGCACATGCTCTTCAATAGCTTGTTTAGAATCAACCTTCCACGCTTCTTTCAGTTTTTCTTCGGTAATATTGTATGCTTGGAGATATTGATCCATACTGATTTTCATATCTTCAAGTTGGTGCATAAATGAATGCTCTCGCTCAGCCAGTTCATATTCTACTGCCTCATCAGGAATCTGAATTTTTGAAAGTTTTACTGCTTCGGAAAGAATATCTCTTTCAAATTCTCTTTCAATCAATTCAACCTTCTTTGCTTCAAGAAGTTTTTTAATCTCTTCCTTCAGTTTTGCAAGTGAAGTCACACCTTTTATTTGATATTTACCAGCAATTGTTGTTGCCCATTTATCATCTATTTCTCTCTTCGTTGTGTCTTTCTTTTTTGAGTCAACAGAATTATTTTCTGAAGCTTTCTCATCTGCTTTTATCTGATTATCATACATAGCGTTTACAGTTTCCTCTAATTCTTTATCTGTTACTTTTGAATCCTTCTTTGCAACTTTGACCTTCTTTAGGTCGCATATTGTGAATTTAGGAACACTAATAATTTCGACTTCAAAATGTAAATCTTCGTTGCCATCAAAGCTTGGAATACCAAGGTATTTTACAGGTACAAGAGGAGAGATTTTTGCATCTTGTAATGCGTACATAACAAGGTTAGGTGCTAATTTTTCAAAAGTATCTTTGAGGATTGCATCTTTCATTGTTTCTTCGATAACTGATGTGGGAACCATTCCTTTTCTAAATCCTTTAATCTCAACTGTCTTTGCTTGCTTTTCAAGATTAGCTTTATATGATTTATTAAATGCTTCACGCTCAATATTAATTGAAATCTGATATTTACCGTTTTTTAGGTCCTTGAGTGAGTATATCTTCGCCTCAGTGTTGTTTTTGTTATCCATGTTTATATTATTGAAATTTATTTAACAGCCCTTATTTTAAATGTTTCTATAAATTTTGTCCAGCTTTGCAATTACCACGAGTCTTTGATCATCTGTCCAAAGCGGATGGCATGTTACGATAGTGATACGGTAGTCATCTGTCTGGGTTAAAATCTCTCTGTTAGTTTTTTCGACGATTTTTGTTTCAGTAACAGTAAAAGAAAGTTTTTCATCATTCTGTGTAATATACACTTTATCGCCTATCTTCACTTTGTCGAGATTAAAGAAAGTATCTGTTGCTGGAGGCATTTTATCATATCTATGACCTATTATTACTGTATTCCCTGCGATACCCGGCATGCTTGAAAGTGGAAAATGCCAAAAACCTTTTACCATCGTCCATGAGCTTTCACCGTCAAACACCTTTCCGGCAATATCTGCACTCGGAATTTCTAAAAAAGTATTATATTTCTCAAGCTCATATATTGTATTTCCGCCGTTTTGATAAAGTGCCAGTGTTGATGGAGTTATTTCTTCAATAGAATTTGTATTACTTGCTTTGAAGTAATCTTCTTTATTCTGCTGCCTCGACACATCAATCAAAAAAGCAAGGGAAGTATTATGAGAGATATTGTAAGGATCAATCTCATTAAAGAAAATATTGATTTTATCCCTGTTAGGATAATATATGATGTATCCTACTCCGCATAATATCACAATAAGTAATACTATTGAAAAAAGTTTTTTAATAAAAGTCAGCATAGATTGCAATTAGAACTTATTATTACAAAGGAAAGATTAATTATTATCATTTTATCATATCTATTAATACTGTTGCAAAGATTGGCCTTTTGTAATACACTACAGGTAGTAAGGCACAATTATTTATCAAGTATTTTATACATATGAAAAACCTATGTATAAAGAGTAAATTGATTATATTTATGTGTATAATAAATTATTATTTCAAAAATAATGGCTCGTAGAGGAAGAAAGAAGATTGTTAAAACAGAACAGTACACAAGTCCTGTCATTAACGATGTAAAAAATGAATCAGTTGAGATAAAGGAAACAATGCTCGAAAAAACCGAAGCAAGGCTTGAAAATGATAATAATTCCGGTGAATCTTTTATTAAGGTTCTTGGTTTAGGTATTTTAATCTTCGGTATCATCGTCCTTCTTGGTATCTTAATAATTGCAATAGTTACTAGGTTCGCTCCAAGACTCGACAAAAATATGCCAATACCTATTGTAAGTGAAATTCCTACTACAACTAACTCAAAAGATATTGCAATCAAGGGATATGTTGATGGTGCAAACGAAGTTATTGTATATGTAAATGATAAATTGCAAAGAAAGCCTATTAAGGTAAGTGAAGATGGTACGTATGAATACAATTATGAGATGAAAAATGAAGGAGATCATAAGTTTCAGGTCGCAACTATTCGAGGATTTGTAATTAGATCACGAAGTGAGAAATCTCCAGAATTGATTTCCAAGTATGATACAACTCCTCCTTCAAAGATTGTTGAATTTGAATATGATAATGAATCAAACAGTAGTGAGTATTCATTAAAAGGTAAAGCGGAGCCTAACTCTTTAGTGGTTTTGAAATCTGGTGATCAGACCTTTACTGGTAGAGCAGATAGTGATGGAAATTTTGAGATCAAGGATATTGTACTTCAAAAGGGTGATAATGAATTTGTTGTAGAAATCTGGGATCAATCAGGTAATTTTGTTACAGCTGACAAAAAGATTATGGTTAAATATGAATCTGGCGATTTAAATGGCGATGGTGCTTCGACAATTGCAAGTAATGGAAATGGTAGTACAGAATTACCTTCATCAGCAGGTGTATTAGAAGATGCTTTAAACGCTCTTGGCCTTAATAATGCAATAATGTATTTCGGAATATTTTGCTTGGCACTTTTAGGTGTAAATATGTCAATAGTTGCACTTAAACTAAAAAGACAGAAACAGAGCAACTAGAATATTTAACTTTGAAATCTTATTACTTATTCTTTGAGAAAGAGCATTGAATGATATAAGTATTAATTCTCCCCTAGTGTAACCTTTAGGTTATCGGGGGAGTTTTTTTTGAAATATACGCAAGAAGATTGCTAATGGAAAAACTCATTTCAAATCTTGAAAATAATAAAACGTGATTGACTTGCTTTATTCGTTCTCTTCATCAAGCATACTGCCACGTCGACGGTGTAGGGACTCCCAAAAGTATCCTTCATATACTGCAAAATGTAGCTTATCAACAAGGAATTCTACATTCATATCTTTATCCTCAATATAATCTACATAATTTGGTGTCTCTGAACTTCTAATTAGAATCCACAATCTATCTGTTACTAGACCTGATATTGCACTTCCAGTTTTAACTTGGGACTTAATATCTGTTGCGGAAAAAAACGAATATGCACTTGGATCTGCACCAGCAAGTTTTTCGGTTTGGACTTCTGTATACCATCTCGTTCCTTGTTCTCGAGGGGGATGCGTGTGAAGGTTAAACAGATATTTAAGATCTGTTTTCTTCGGTATATTCTCATAATATAGTCGCTCATGAGAATACTCCTTATCATCAACATAAATTCGTTTAATAAAGTATTTTGGATTACTATCTCTGTCATATTTGACGCTTACTACCCCTTTTGAAGTTACTTTACTCTCCGTACCAGTAACAATAGAAGTTACTACTAGTTCGCCATCAACCCAAAATATTGAAATAGAACGCTCTAATCCATCTGATTGAGTTTTCTTGTATATTTGCACAATATGGTCCCAGAAATCTTTGTTAAAACTTATCGATTTTGGTAGATTTGAAAGATAAGGGAAAATACGATTTTCTTTCCATACGGCTAGTTTGCGATTTAAATCACCGTAAGTCCATGAAGTACTCTTAGAACCTCCAAAAAGTAATTTGCCTATACCCTTTAATAAATCATTAAAATTTGCCATAATACTTTATTGTAATTGATATCTATTTTTTTGCAAATAGTTTAAATTTTTATATGTGAAGAATTAGATTTTTTTCTCAATATCGAATGTATAGGTTGAAAAACAGCTAAATCTTTGAAGGACAGGATATCTCGCACTGTTGAAAACTGTTTGTAATGGAATAGAATTGAATTATTTGCAATATACTTTGTTTAAATATATTAGCCTGATGAAAAGTATAAAAGAAATGATCGCGAAAGGTGATCGCCCATATCTGATTGTAATAAAGGTAGTTATTATAGTCTTATTTGTTTACTCTACCCTTCCGATTATTGCCCCAATTAGTTTCAAATTAGGTGCACCAAAAATAGGTGTTGCAATTCACAAAATATATCATGTGCTTTGTCATCAGCGAGTTGAAAGATCAATTTACTTGTTTGGCGAAGAAAGCCTTGTGCAATTTTACACTGTAGATGAGCTCAAAGAGATGCATCAGATACCGAAGGTAAATCCAGATCCACCGTATGATGGTGCAGAGGAATTTTATTTTGGATATCCATATTGGGGAAACGAACAGATCGGATATAAAGTTGCTTATTGTATTAGGGATACTGCTTTATATTCAACTACAGCATTTACTGCACTTATGATGTATTCACTTTATGCATTTGGGATACTTAAGAAAAAAATACCAGTATTAATTTATGTTGCCTTAATGATACCTATGGCTTTTGATGGTGTGTTTCAAACAATGCTTGAGTATGGTATTTTTACATTTATTAGGGAACCTCTATACTCACTCTATGTTGATAATATAGCGAAAAGGATTCTTACTGGTGCACTTTTTGGTGCAGGATTTGGTATCTTTACTATCCAGAATATGTTTGATGCCATAAGCTGGTTTGATATTATCAAAAATAAGAATAATACTGTGGATGAAGATGATTAGCGCCTGATTGTTGATAATTTGGTCTGCCGCCAGAAAAATGGTATAATATAAATATGGCAAAAGAAATGCAAATAAAAATGAATAAAAATAAAGTAAGTGTGAAAGAGAGCGATAATACGGATGTCGTTTCAAAAAAAGAAGATGCAAAAATAGTAGTACATGATCGAGACAACAAGAAAGAAGATAAAGTTGTTCGTATCGAGTTATCTACCAAATTTATTCTTATGTTGATAATTGCTGTTGTAGTATTCTTCCTCTGGGATAAGCTGTTAGGTGTGGCAGTTGTACTTTTCTTTGCTTTTATTATATCTTCAGCCTTTCTTCCTATTGTAAGATTTTTGACTTCTCACAAATGGCCTAAATGGTTGGCAATTTTGGTTGTTTATCTTTTGGCAATTATACTTTTCTCGGCTTCTATTGGAGTAATATTCGTACCTTTGATCAATCAGTTAATCAATTTAGTAAATAATGCCCCTGAGATATTAAAGCAAATAGTTGATGCTGTAGAAAATATCAACCTGCCTTTTGTAAATATCGATAGAGAAAGCATCATGAACGCAATCAATGAATATGTAAGTAATCTTACGAGTAATATAATACCTACTCTCGCTCAGGGACTTGATGGGATATTATCTACTCTTGGAAAAGTAAGCGAATTCTTTGGTGGTCTGTTATCTATCGTTGCAACACTTTTCTTATCGATTTACATTATCTCAGATCATGATACGATGCTCAACTATTTTGTTATGAGATTTATAAAGGACGATCAAAGAAAGTTAATAAAAGCATTAGTTGATAACGTTGAGGAAAAACTCGGAAAATGGCTTCTTGGTCAGATAACGTTGAGTTTTGTAATAGGATTTCTAGTATGGTTGCTATTAACAATTCTTAATGTGCCATTTGCATTACCACTTGCGGTATTGGCAGGTTTACTAGAATCAGTCCCAAATCTTGGACCAATAATCGCATCTGTCCCAGCAATATTATTTGCTCTAATAGGGAATGGTCCTATTAATGCGGTGTTGGTCGTAGCAGGTTATGTTGTGATCCAACAATTTGAGAATAATCTTATCGTTCCAAGAGTGATGAGTGGAGCTGTTGGTATCAAACCGATTGCTGTTTTAATAGGGATTATGCTTGGATACTCAATTGCTGGAGTACTCGGAGCATTATTGACAGTTCCTGTACTTGTACTTGGAGATTTATTTATAGGATTTTATCTAGACTTGCAAAAGCTCAAAGCTAAAGGTATAGTATAGTTACAGGGATTTACTAGATAAATGATAAATTCTAATTGCTGTTTTCCAGTACTTTGGAGTGTATTCATTTAAAGTAAACTCAGTTTTACAAAATTGTGATATGTAATTTTGTTTTTAGCTGCCAAGATGAATCTGCCTTTTTTCAAAAAACGTGTAAAGAAAATTGAAGAAAATCCTATCAATACAATAGTGAATGATATTTATTTTTATGAAGATTTTACTCTGAGTGAAGTTAATGAATCATATGTCGGTCGAAAAGGACTTAGTCTATTTGAACTTTATGATATAGATATCCCTATTCCGCCATTTTTTTCTATTTCACCAGAAGTTTACACTTCCCTACTTTTTAAAGCGTTCAATAAGAAAATATCGCAAATATTGGATGGATCAATGTCAATCGATGCAAAGCAATATTCTCAGATGATTTCAAAAGCACGATTTGAAAATTATATTCAGGAGCAGTTACTAAAAGCTTACTCGAGATTATCCGGGTTTTCTGATGCTTGGGTCTCAGTAAGAAGTTCAGTTGTATTCCCAAGTCGGCCAGATGTATCTTTTTCTGGAGTGTTCGGTACAGAATTAAATGTTAAAGGATTTGATAATCTTCTCGAGGCTATCAAACTTATCTATCAATCAGTCTTTACCGATAAGGTTATTGCATATGCAAAGGCACATTCATTACCATTATCTGAGCTCAAGATGTCTGTAGTGGTACAGAAAATGATTCAGTCGGAAGTATCTGGTGTCGCATACACTCGTGATCCGATTACCAACCTTAAAGATCGGGTTACTGTTGAGGCTGTATTTGGTTTAGGCGATGTTATCTCGAACGGAGAGCTTACTCCAGATCAATATATTTTAAATAAAAAAGACCTTGCAATAATTGAGAAGCATATTGCTCCTCAAGATTGGATGAAAATTAGACGAGTTAGCCCGAAGCGTGAAAATGGTCATTTCGGTACGGAAGAGAAAATACAGATCTCAAAATCATGGAATCATCAGCAGAAGTTAGAAGATCGATTTATTGAGGATATAGCGAAAGTTGCAATGATTATCGAAGATAGATTGAAATCCCCTCATCTTGTTGAATGGGTTTGGGAAAGTGGAAATGTATGGGTTTTACAAACCAAACCTCTTGAGATGATAGATAAAAACTTATTGGAAAAAGAAGAAGTAAAAACTGAAGGCTTCAATTCGCTTGCTGCAGAAATAATTAAACAAGAGCATGAAAAAAATATTATTGCAGGTGCGCAGTCTCAAATCGCTCAACTTAATAGCGTAAAAGAAGAGGTTTCTAAAGATAATTTAGTATCTTCAACTGAGATAACAGATCAAACCCGAGGTGTCGACACAATTATGACGGGTTCTGATGAATCGAGTATCGATATGCCTACTTCAGTAAAAGATATAATGGCCCTTACCGATAGTCAAAGTGATGCTGAGGTAGCAAAAATTGTTAATCAACAAGCTATGACTGATTCTTTCGGTGCTGACACAGCTAATGAACAGTCAAATTCTGGGAAGGATTTAGAAAAATCTTCTTCAGGTAAAGGCCTGGCTGGAATATTTTCTCCTCGCAGCAAGAATACTAATGCAATAAAAGGTAGTATGGCTAAAAAACTTGATTCCAATGTTGATTATTTTGCCCAATTGGAAAAAATGATTAATGAGATAAAGGACAAAGAGAGTGCTTCTTTGCAGGGTATCTCTCCTGTTGAAGCTAAATCAGACTTGGCCGGTGATACTAATATTTTCGCTGAAAATCAGCGAAGTGCCGAAGACATTAAAAGTGAAATGTCGACACAAAATGTTTCTGATAAAGATTATGTTGAAACTACAAATACAGACTTAAAACAGAGTTCTGATGAGCAAAATATTGCATCTCTTGATTCAGATTCAGCTATTTCAAATGAAGTAGCTGATGCTCAAGATATTATTAGTAAGGCTTCTGAACGAATTAGCAAATCCTTTTCAAATGTTGGTACTTTGATTGGATCGGCTGTAGGTGCAAGTTATGGTGTTGTATCGGGTCAAGTTAAAGTTGCAACATCTTCTCCAAATGATATCGGGCAAGTTAATCGAAGCATGATTTTAGTTATCCCAATTTATTCTGTTGGATACCAACCAGTTATTTTGAGTAGTGGCGGAGTAATTGTAGGAGATGGCGGTATGGCAAGTGATGTTGCTATAATTTGTCGTGAGCAAGGTATTCCTTGTGTTGTTGGCGCAAACAAATTTATACATCAACTTGAGAACGGTGACGAGATAAGGATTGATGGATCTCTTGGCGGAGTATATCTATTATCAAAGTATTCTGAGCAAGCATTATATCAATCTGAAGCTCCTCTATCAGAGGAATTAAACGAGAAACATTTAGATGAAGCATCTGAAAAACCCGATACTGTTTCTAAAAGTCAGATTTTTAATGTCAATCATATGAATCAAGATTCTAAGCAAGAAGATAATACAATAACAAGTAATATTCATACAGCGACAAGAATATATAAATCAGGTGTAAATTATATTGATGTGGATAAGCTATTCATCGAGTATGGGGTGCATCCTGCAAGCATGGATGCTGAATCAGCAAAGATATTTACGCAAAACATCTGTCAAACGATCGATAAGATTGCGGACTCTGTCGGTGGAGAAACAGTTTTTGCCACATTTGGTTTGCACAGTTATAACAAATTTAAAGCGCTTAAGGGTGGCAAGGATATTGCTGGTGAGGGACAAGGTCTCAAGCATTATTTGAGCTCACCACAACTTACTAAACGGGCACTCTCAATTATCCGTAAGGTTAGGAATGTGTATAAAGATCGTAATGTTGTTCTTTCGATAGCTAACCCTGTTAATCCAAAATTTGTCGAATTATTTAAGCAAGAGGTTTTATCAGCTGGCTTACGACGAAGTGGTTCGTTTGAAATACATGCCGTATTACGAAGATCCTCAGAAATTATATTATCCCAGAGCATATTTGAAGCTGGCATAGATGGTATCATAATTGATATGTCTGCTTTGGATAAGGAAGTCATGGATGACGAATCAGTATTAAATCTTTTCGATAATATAATTAAACAGTTGAAAGGAAGCCGAGCAAAAATTGTAGCTATAGTCGGAGATAATGAAAAGTATTTACGATATGCTGTATCAAAGGGTGTTTATGGTGTTGTAGTAAAAAATACTAATGAACAAACTATTAAAATCGTTGCTGATGAAGAAGCAAAACTCATCCTAAATATCCATTAATGATAGATCTGTTTGATTCCTATTATTGATATGCTAAAAACTGTGCTGATCTCTATTTGCTCACTTTAACATTTGCTATACTTCTGAATTTCACCAAGTTAAAGAATCCTTAAGAGTTGCGGGTGATCTTTGAAACTTTCTTGCCTACTCTTACAATCTTAGCTTCATTTCCTAATGAAACTAAAAAGTTGGGATCATCGATTGGTTGATCATCTATCCTTACAGCTTTTTGTTCGATTAATCTTCTTGCTTCAGATTTACTTTTTGCGAATTGAAGCTTTTCTGTCAATAGCTCGATGATATTTATACTTTCCGTTTCTAGATTAACAATGCTTAAGTCTTCATTGTCGGATCGTTTTTGAAAAACATCTTCAAAGTATTTTTTTGCATTATCTGCACTTTCTTGATCAATCATGATTTTGGTGATTTCGTATGCTAATCGCTTTTTAATTTCCATTGGATTGACGCCATCTGCCAATTGCTTTTCGATTGCAGCTACTTCATCCATTTCGATGTCTGTGAGTAATTCAAAGGCTCTGACTAAATTCTGATCTGGATAAGCCATTACCTTACCAAATATGTCAGTAGGCTTATCAGTAAATGAAATTGCACCGCCGACAGATTTGCCCATTTTCTGGCCATCTGCGGTAGTGAGTAATTTACATGTGATGATAAACTTTTCTTTACCTTTGAGTTTCAAAGTTAATTCTCGTCCGGCCAACATATTAAATAATTGGTCGTTACCACCTCCTTCAATGTCAACATCGAGCATTACACTGTCATATGCTTGCATTGTCGGGTATATAAATTCGCTTAGGAAGATTGGCTTTTCTGCGTCTAATCTTCTCTGGAACATATCTCTTTTTAGTAGCTCTTGCACAGTAAAATTTGATGCTAATTCAATGTAATCTGCAAAATTCATTTTACTAAACCATTCGCCATTATATCGTACACTTACGGGATTCTCTTTATTGTCTATGTCGATAATCTTTGATGCCTGTTTCGTATATTGTTTTACATTCTCGAGTACTTCTTCATGAGATAATTTGTGTCTTACAGCAAGTTTATCTGGATCGCCTATCATAGCAGTATAATCGCCTATTAGAAAAATCACTTCGTGTCCAAGTTTTCTAAAATCTTCTAATTTACGCATCATGACAGTGTGCCCAATGTGTAAAGATGGAGCTGAAGGATCAAAGCCTTGATATATTCTTAGCCTTTGTCCAGACATGAGTTTCTCACGTAATTGCTCTTTTGATGGCAATATCTGTTCTGTTGCCTTTTCTAAAATACGGTTAATAATTTTTTCATCTTTTAATATTTTTGTCATAATGTAATTTTATCATAACTTAGTTCAATTTTCATCTTCTTTTAATGGAATTTGTAATTTTTATATGAGTTTTTATATGAGTTAGGTTGTTAATATTTGTTAATAATAATTGATTTGTAGTTTTCAGTTTTTTCTGCATATCAATCAATATTGCTCATTGTGATGGAATTAAAAATAGTTGCGGTTTTTTAATTCATCTGGCATACATTGTTGACCCGACTTCTTATCTTCTGTGTCGTGATCATAAATGTAACCTTTACCATACCCAAATTCCTGCATCATTTTTGTTACTCCATTGCGAATATGCATGGGGACTTGTAAGTTCCCGAACTTCTTTACGTCCTCTCGCGTTTGTTGAACTACTTTGTATGCTGAATTATCTTTCGGGCAGGAAGCTAGATAGATCGCAGTCTGAATAAGGATCACATCACATTCTGGGTAACCCATATTTTTGCACGCATTGTAACAAGCATTTACAAGTACTAGTGCTTGAGGGTCTGCATTTCCAATATCTTCGCTAGCAAAACGCATCATCCTTCTCGCAATGTAAAGTGGATCTTCACCTGCTTCTATCATACGCATTGTCCAATATGCTGAAGCATTTTTATCAGAAGACCTCATGGATTTGTGTAGAGCTGAAATGATATTGTAATGCTCTTCTCCATTTTTATCGTAATAAAGTTGTTTTTGAACAATTTGTAAGATTATTTCTTTTGTTACTTTTTTGTTTTTATCTGCTAAAGTAATTGCGATTTCTAAAATATTTATTGCGGATCTAAAATCACCATTAGCAAGTTGTGATATCGCCTTAATTACATCAGAATCAATTTTATATTCAGAGCAATATTTTTTTACTATTCTTTCTAAGCCTTGAGCAATCTCTTCGTCGCTTAATTGCTCAAATTTGATAACCTTTGTACGTGATAACAATGCAGAATTAATACTAAATGATGGGTTTTCTGTTGTTGCCCCAATTAATGTAATTACTCCTTTTTCTACAAATGGAAGTAATGCGTCTTGTTGAGCTTTATTCCATCGATGTATCTCATCAAGAAATAAGATACTTTTTTTGCCCTCTTTTTGATCTGCAATGGCTTTACGTAAAATATTTTTTAGATTTGCTTTTCCACTTGATACAGCCTGAAGCTTGTAGAAATTGTAATCCAATTGCTTTGAGATAATGTATGCCAAAGTAGTTTTGCCAGTTCCTGGAGGACCCCAGAAAATCATAGAAGGTAAAATTCCTTTGTTTATTAGAATCAACAAAGTTCCTTTCTCTCCGATCAAATGTTTCTGCCCAATAAAATCATCAAATGTCTCTGGGCGAGCTACTGATGCCAAAGGTTCCATTTTACTGTTATCCATTTTCAATAAATAATAAACTTAATTTGTAAATTTCGAATTTGCTTATCAAACTTCAATAATAATTGATTCAAGTCGGAGATCTAGCTTGGAAAAACGCTTCTGATTAATACTCATAAAGAGTTGTACCTGATGGAAGCTTATACTCCGCTCGTGCAGGGATTCTGTTAAAATGTGCTTTGTAAAGATAAATACGTGTGCCTTCTTTGAGCGCTTGATTTGCTTTCCGCTCAAAAGCATCTACGATAGTTTGAGGTAAGTACCCGTAAAGTATATCGTATGATTGTAAATCTTGACTAAGAAAGTCAGCGACTTCGATTGTAAAATGATATTTTCCTTTTGTGAATATTTTAAAAAGTAATCGATAGAAATTTGATAAAAATGCAAGAATTGGAGAAAATTCAAAACCTACTCCTCTAATGTCGTTTGCTTTTGTCACTGCAAGTAGAAATTTGCCTGTTCCCGATCCGAGATCAGCTATACTTTCACCTGCTTGAGCCTTAATACGCTTAACTATCTCGTCAATATCTTCTTTGGGAGTGCTTTCTGTTGAAGATACAAATAATTCTATAATGTATGTTACAAACATTGATAGAAAAATAAGTAACAATATGACTGTTGGTGCAATAAAAAATCTCGGATTCATATTTTATTATAACTCAATAATTTATTTTATACCAGAATCAGTATGAATAGTGTAATTGAAAGATTTATCATTATTTCTTAAAGGCTAAAGTTTAAAAATATTTATATACCAATAATATCTCGTTTGGTGTGATATAATTAATTGTGGTACAGAATAACAATTACGGAAAATCATTTTCTATCTCTATCGATTCTAATACAGATGATAAATATATCGCAGAGCAAATCCAGAAATTTAATGATTCAAGAAATCAGGTTCGTAAACAAATCAGTGAGTTGGATTTAAATGGAATACTGTTAATCGATAAACCTGCAGGGATTACAACATATGATATTATCCGAGAAATTAAACATAAATATTACAATTCAATAAAAGAAGGTCGATTTAGTAATGATAGTAAGAAACTAAAAATTGGGCATGGTGGCACGCTAGATCCATTTGCGTCAGGTCTAGTAATTATACTTATTGGAAAAGCCACAAAACTTTTTGAGCAAACTTTAAAACATAGTAAAACATATCGAGTCGAAATGGTGCTTGGCTTACAGACAGATACTCTAGATATTGATGGTAAGGTAACTGATTATGATGCCGATTTACAGTCTGAGAGGATAATCGAAATATTAAATAGTAAAAGCGGAGTTTATGTTTGTCCACCAATTAATTCGCAAGACCCAATACTTGCAAAAGAGATATTATGTAGCAAAGATCTAAGTAGACTTGAAAATGATAAATGCGTCAATAACAAAGAAATACAGGAAGAAATTAATTCAATTTTGAAAGATTACATAGAAAAGAAGATCCCAGATATTGATACAAGAATCATAGATGTATCAAGAAAATATGTCGGCGAAATAATGCAAACTCCTCCTCAATATTCAGCAAAGAAGGTAAATGGAGTTCGAGCGTATGATCTTGCTAGAAAGAATATTCAAGTAGATCTGAAGCCTTCAAAAGTGCAAATACATAGTATTGACAAGGTCGCGCGTAACGGTGCTTATATAAGTCTGGAAGTTACTTGTGGTAGTGGTACTTATATTCGATCTCTGGTCAGGGACATCGGCAACGATTTAGGATGTTATGCAACATGTACTGCTTTGCGTCGGGTACGGATATGGCAATTTGAAATCCGCAATGCACTAAAATATGATAAAATTGATATTGATAATATACTTGATTATTTGATTTCTGTTCAGTCGTATTCACAAGCATAAGTGAAATCGAGATAGGAAATTTTATGAATATTATCTATTTTCGAAAAAGCTACAATTGCTTTTTAAATAAATTGATTGATTAGTTGCAAAATGCCATTATTTATTGTACCGACACCTATAGGGAATATGAGTGATATTACATTTAGAGCTGTCGAGACTCTTAAAAATTCTCATTTTATCCTTGCTGAAGATACTCGCCATAGCGCTCAATTATTAAAGAAATATGATATTAAGGCTCAAATGATTTCCTATCGAGATCAAATACACGAAACACTTATAGATAAAGTACTTGAGAAAATGAAAATGAGCCTTAATTTATCACTTATTAGCGATGCAGGAACCCCTACTCTTTCGGATCCTGGCTATAAATTAGTAAGAGATGTTATCAAAGCGGGATATAAAGTGATTCCGTTGCCAGGAGCTTTTGCAGGTAGCACGGCACTTTGTGCAAGTGGTTTACCTACAGACAGGTTCGTTTTTCTGGGCTTTCCTCCGAAAAATGAGAAATCAAGAGAAGATCTATTAACACAATATGTGAATGATACTGGATCAATAATTTTCTATGAATCTCCCTTAAGAGTTGTATCACTTCTGAAATCATGTCAGAAAGCTTATGGGGATAGGTATGCGTCTATTTCTAATGATTTAACAAAAATGTATGAATATATCAAAACAGACAGGCTTTCAAAATTAATTGATACATTGGAAAAAGAGTCTGAGCTGCGTGGAGAATTTGTTGTTATAATAGCAAAAGCAGACTTTAGTATTTAATATAATAAATGATAGATAATTTATCATCGATAGCTAAGTTATTTGGTTTAAAACAAATGGCAGGGAAGAAATCTAAAAGTAGTAAGAATACTATTAAGAAAACAGAAAGTTTCAGAGAGATTACTTGGACAAAAGATGTCTCTTTGGTTACAAATAAGATAGTTATGTCAGAAATGCTCAAACTCTTTGGTATAACCGGACTTGTAATGGCCTTACTGATGACTCTAACTTTTGTTGGTACGGATGAAATCGAGGCTATACCACCAATGATGTTAATGACAACACTTATAGTTGGAGGACTTTACATTGTTTCTTTAATTGTGATGGTACTTTTTTACGGAAATAAAATGCCGATGCGATTTACACTAGATAATAATGGAGTCATGATGGAGGTTACAAGTTCAAAAGCAAAATTTGGGAATCGTTCATTGGTAGCTCTTGGGTTAATTTCAGGTAAGATAGGTGCTGTTGGTACAGGTTTGACATCTATCTCTCAGGAGAAACAATATGTTAATTTTTCAGATATTGATCAAGTAATATTTGATAAAAACTCAAGGGTAATTTCACTTTATAATTCATGGAGACGAGTTGGCATACTTTTTTGCAATCAAGATAATTATGATGCTGTAAAAAATAGTATGCATGATATTTTTAATGGAATACTAGAAAAGGATAATGATGGGAATTTGATGCGAAATATTTCAAATAATGTTAATAAAAAAGATGAAAATGGTGATTTGAGTAAAATTGAAACTAATAATGGCATTCTTCTAAAGAATAGACGGAATAAACGGATTTGGGATTACATTTTTGATACAGCGTTGATAGTGATTGCTACTATACCAATGTTTATGATCGAATATCCTGAGCAGATTGATCTATTCATAATAATATTATTGTTATGCTTTGCTGTTGCAACAGTGTGGTTAATTCCGCTACTTGGTTGGGTTGTATTATTTTTTAGCGTTATTGCAATCATATCTGTGATAGGGCAATTATTCCAAATAATACCGAGTTTCTTTGTACCGAGTGAGACTTATGTAGCATTTGAGCTGTA
>Ga0208940_1000264_pt1 | contig 69786 bp, 53 predicted proteins | sample AD_JPNNA6_MetaG_FD_184445 | JGI IMG/M metagenome (GOLD analysis project Ga0208940, IMG submission 184445) | Active sludge microbial communities of municipal wastewater-treating anaerobic digesters from Japan - AD_JPNNA6_MetaG (SPAdes) (version 2) | ecosystem: Engineered > Bioreactor > Anaerobic... | reverse complement strand
GTCAGTTGGGGACCCCGGCCTGCCCGCCCCAACGCCGAGGAAATTCACCGGGACGGCGCAAAGGGACGACTTTGCCCCCGCGACCACGCTGCAAGGTGATCATCAAGGGTAAAAAAGCCGCCCCAACTGTCTGATTCAGGCTCGATTGTTCACTTGTAAAGGTTCTGCTTCAACTCGACGTCAGTCAAGTCAAGTTTACGTTGTCAAAAGTCCAATCAGAAAAGGAGCGGATTATGTCAGCAGAGAAGGAAACCGTCGCAGAAACCCAAAACACTGCCGCCCAGGAGACGGCAGAATCGCCTACGGCGCAGGCCGAAGCGCTGAACAAGCAAGCGCGCGAGCATCTGGCAGCCAACGAAAGGGAAGCGGCGCTCGATGCTTACCGGCAAGTCCACGCGTTGATGGAAGCAGCCGGTAATACCGCCGGCCAGGCCGAAGCCCTGAACAATATCGCCAGCATCTACCTGACGCGGAAAGAGTGGACGCAGGCACTGGAGACGCTGGAACCGGCGCAGCAGATGCTCCAGGAGGCCGGCGACCAGGAAGCGGAAGCAACCACGCTCAACAACATCGCGTCGGCCTACGATGGGCTAGGAAATTGGGCCAAAGCCGCCGAAATTTACGGAGCCGCGCTTGCCATCCGCGAAGCGCAGAACGATGAGGAGGGTCAGGCCAAAACGTTGCGCAATCTGGCGATCCTCTACGCCCAGCACGGCAACAGCGTCAGAGCCAAATCCTATCTGAACAAGGCGCTGCTGCTCGCCAGGAAAGCCCATTCCCGCGAGTTGGTCGGCATCATCCGGGCAACGATCTCGCAACTGCCCAAGTTCAGACGCTAAATCACGTTCACAGGAGAGGGTGTGAAGCTCGGGACCAAAATCCTGCTTGAATCCGGCCGGGAACGGCTTCCAGTGAGATCGGCTTTATGACAAATATCCGGCATTTGTTTGACAAGTATCACAGAGTTATTATAATTTTCCCATAGCGCGCTTGTTAATGGTACATCCAAACCCACTTCGGAAGTTGCTTTTTTACGGAAGGAGGAAATGGCCCGAAGGGATGCTGTCAAGTCTGCAAGGCGCTGGATGGTTCCATTCAAACGTTTTACCGTCAAGAAGGAGGAGAATTATGAAACGCCGATCGTTATTTTACGTTGTAATGTCCCTCTTAACCCTGGTAAGTTTGAGCCTGTCGGCCTGTGGCGGCACAGCGGCGCCGACAGAGGCGCCCGCCGTCCAACCCACCGAGACCACCGCGCCCAAAGCGGCTTTTGAGCCAATGTCGATTTCCGTGCCCGATTGTAGCTACGGCGGCAAGATGAAGGAGATCGCCGCCGTGGATGAACTAACGGTCAGGTTCAGCCTGTGCAAGCCCGATCCGGCCTTTATGGCGAAAGTCGCCTTCATCCCCTTCAACATTCAGCCGCGGGAATGGATTGAGCAAAACGGCGGCGCCGGCGAACTGCTTTCCAAACCTATCGGCACCGGGCCGTACAAGCTGGAAAGCTGGAATCGTGGCGACAGCATCGTCTTCAAGCGCAACGAGAATTACTGGGGGGAGAAAGCCAAAGTCGAAACGCTGGTGTTCCGGTGGGCCACCGAAGGGGCGGCGCGCCTGTTGGAATTGCAGTCCGGCACGGTGGACTATATCACCAACGTCAGCCCTGATGATTACGCCAAGGTCGAAAGCGATCCTAACCTGCAACTCTTGTACAAACACGCTCCCAATATCTTCTACCTGGCGATGACCAACACGTTCGAACCCTTCAACAATGTCAAGGTCCGCCAGGCGATAGCCATGGGCATCGACCGCCAGCGCATCGTGGACAACTTCTACGCCGAAGGTTCCGAAGTCGCCTCGCACTTCACGCCGTGCAGTATCCCCAACGGCTGCACCGGCGATCCCTGGTACGAGTTCGACGCCGCCAAGGCCAAGGCCCTGCTGGCCGAAGCCGGCTTCCCCAACGGATTCAAGACCACCATTTACTACCGCGATGTGTTCCGTGACTATCTCCCCGAACCGTCCCTGGTCGCCGTGGAGATCCAGACCCAACTCAAGGAGAACCTGGGCATCGAGGCGGAAGTCGTGGTGATGGAATCCGGTGAGTTCATCGATGAGCAAAGTGCTGGCCGGCTAAACGGCTTGTATCTGCTGGGCTGGGGCGCGGACTATCCGCACGTCACCAACTTCCTGGATTTCCACTTCAGCAAGGACAACCCGCAGTTCGGCGATCCGCATCCGGCCATCTACGAAACGCTGCAAAAAGCCTCGCAGATTGTCGATCCGGCGGAGGCCGAAGCACTTTATATTGAAGCCAATAACGCCATTCGTGAACTCGTTCCGATGGTGCCGATTGCTCACGGTGCATCGGCCAACGCTGCATTGAAGACAGTAACCAATGTTAACGTCCCGCCGTTCCGCTCACCCGAATTTGCGGTGATGGACTCCGGCAAAGATACGATTGTCTTCATGCAAAACGCCGAGCCGATCAGCCTCTACTGCGCCGATGAAAGCGACGGCGAGTCAATGGCCGCTTGCGAGCAGGTCCTCGAGCCATTGTTCAGCTATGCGAACGACTCCGGCGAGATCAAGCCGGCCCTGGCGACCTCCTGTGAGCCGAATGCCGATTTGACGGAGTGGGTGTGCAAACTCCGCCCGGGGGTGAAATTCCACGACGGTTCGGATTTGGATGCCAACGATGTGGTCGCCTCGTGGTCCGCGGGCATCAATGCTGCCGATCCCAACCACAAAGGCAACACCGGCGCGTGGGAATACTATAGCTACTTGTGGGATGGGTTGATGAACGCGAGCCAGTAGGCTACGTTTCCCCCTCAAGCCAAAGTCCCCCTTCCCTGGAGAAGGGGGGATAGGCGCATAGAAAATATCTCGTCACCCCAGAGCGCTTTGTATACTAAAATCCGCACACAAGCTGGTATAGGGACTAAATGACTTCGCCAGGTTGACTGGCCTGGATAGTGACAAACGTGAAACGTGAGGTTGCTCACGTTTCACGTTTTATGCCTTATATGAAAGTTCATATTCGATAGGTTGTCGTGATGTTTCATTATATCGTCCGTAGACTTTTATTGTCCATCCCGGTCTTATTCGGCATTCTCGTGGTGACGTTTGTACTGGCGCGGTTGATTCCGGGCGATCCGTGCAAAGCGATGTTGGGCGAAAAAGCGACGGCAGAGGTGTGCGCCCGTTTCACCCACGAACATGGCCTGGACAAACCGATTTCCGTCCAACTCGGCATCTATATGCGGGACGTGCTCAAAGGCGATTTCGGCAACTCGATCCGCTACAGCCGCCCGGTCAGCACCATCCTCATCGAGCGGCTGCCGATGACGATTGAATTAGGTTTCATTGCGATTGTCCTGGCGACGTTGATCGGTATACCGCTGGGGATTATTTCCGCCGTGTACAGCAACTCCTTTGTCGATGTGATCACTATGGTCATCGCTAACATCGGCGTATCGATGCCCGTCTACTGGCTGGGACTCATGTTGGCCTACGTGTTTGCTCTCGTGCTCAAAGGTACCCCCCTGTGGCTGCCGCCATCGGGACGTCTCACTGCCGGTATGACGGCCATTCCTTTTTACGAAGTTTACCACCTCACGCTCCAACCCGAATCAGCGCGCTATCACTTCTACGAATTCATCTCCAACATGTATATTGTGAATTCCATCATCACGTTTGACTGGCACGTCCTGGGGGATGTCATCAAACATTTGCTCCTCCCCGCGGTGGCGCTCAGCACTATTCCCATGTCCATTATCGCGCGGATGACCCGCTCGAGTATGCTCGAGGTTTTGGAGCTGGACTACATCCGCACAGCGCGCGCCAAAGGGTTGCCCAAACCGAGAGTGGTGCTCAAACACGCCTTCCGCAATGCCCTCCTGCCCATTTGCACCGTCATCGGTCTGGAACTGGGGACGATCTTCGCCGGTGCGGTGCTCACCGAAACGATCTTCGGCCTGGCCGGTGTGGGGCGGATGCTGTTTGAGGCCATTACCGCGCGCGATTATCCCATTGTCCAGGCTTTTACGCTGGTCATCGCCATCGGCTACGTGGGCATGAATCTGCTGGTGGATATTTCTTACGTGTTCATCGATCCACGGATCAAACTCGACTGACGAGGCGAATGATTAATGTCAACCACACTCGAAGAGCCCCCCCCCTAAAAAGCCACCCCAAGAATATACGCCGGCAGAAGCGGAAGCTCTGAACAGCAGCTTCCAAGACTATCGGGCGAACAGTCTGTGGCGGCTGATGCTGCGCCGTATTTTCAGACAGCGGTCCGCGATTATCGGCATGGTGATCCTGGGTATGCTCATTTTCATCGCTATTTTTGCCCCTGTACTCGCGCCCTATGACCCCGAGAAGGTCTTGATCGGCGTTGAGAACATCGAGAAGCGCGCCGCACCGTGCATTCACCTGCTCGGCTGCCCTGCCGACCAGCCGCAGCATTGGATGGGCATCGACGGCAATGTACGGGACCAATTTAGCCGGGTGCTTTACGGCACGCGCGTCTCGCTCTTCATCGGATTTACCACCATCGGTTTTGCGATTGTCGTGGGGACCGTTCTGGGCGCGATTTGCGGCTACGCCGGCGGCTGGATCGACAATGTGGTAATGCGCTTCATGGATGTCTTGATGGCCTTTCCCTCCCTGCTGCTGGCTATTGCGATTGTCAACGTGTTAGGGCGCGGGCTGCAAAATTCCCTGTTAGCCATCGCCATCGTCAACATTCCGGTCTATGCGCGCGTGGTGCGCGCCAGCGTTCTCTCCCTCAAAGAGCAGACTTTCGTGGAAGCCTCGCGTGCGCTGGGCGCCAGCCCCGCGCGGATTCTATTCGTGCGCATATTGCCCAATGCCCTCTCCCCCCTCATCGTTCAGGGCACCCTCGGCATTGCCGGCGCGATCCTCGAGGCCGCCTCGCTTTCCTTCCTGGGTTTGGGGGCGCAACCCCCCACTCCGGAATGGGGCTCCATGCTCGGTTCAGAACGCAATCAGGTTTTCACTGCGCCGCACCTGGTTTTCTATCCCGGTTTGGCAATTATGCTGACCGTACTGGCCTTCAATTTGCTAGGGGATGGACTGCGCGACGCGCTGGACCCTCACCTGAGCCTCAGCAAGCCGGAACGGGTGCTGTAAGTATCCGCAACCGGGCAAGGGCGGCTGGAGAGTGACGGGCGATCCATCGCGGCGTCAGGCACGAAAAAACGGGGCCGTTCCAGGCCCCGTTTTTCTTTCCGCGCGGAATTCTATTTCCAATCCACTTGCTGGAATTCGCCGTTCACAACCTGATAAATCCAAATCTGCGGATCGGTCAGGTCGCCGTTGGCTTTATAACGCAGACTGTTGAGCAAGGTGGACACGGCCTCGCCACGCAGGGCGTCGGCGATTTGAGCCGCGCCGAACCCATTGGCCTTGCGCACACCTTCGGCCAACACCTGCATCGCCACATAACCGTTGACCGAGTACGTGTCCGGGTTGCGATATTCGACGACCTGGTAGGCCTCAAACCACTTCGCGTCGGCGACGTAACGCGGGCTGGGCGCGAAGGCGCTCACGTACATCCCTTCGGCGGTCCCGTCCGAGTCGTCGATGGTGGCCGCCAGGAAGACGCCATCACTGCCTAACAGCGGCGCCGTGACCCCGGCCTTGACCAGTTCATAGCGCAAAAACGGCGCTTCGATTTCGTAACCGGCGTAGAAGATGGCGTCGGGATTGGCCGCCTGAATCTGCGCGACTTCGGCGGCATACTGTCTCTGGCCTTCTTCCACCTCAATCCTGGCGCTGGCTTGCGCACCGCGAGCCTCCAACTCCTTGATCAAGGAGGCGGCCAGTCCTTTCCCGTATTCGGTATTGTTGAAAACTACGGCGATCCGCGTCGCTTTGAGGTATTCTGTCAGAAAACGCGCATCCACGGCGGCCTGCACATCATCGCTGGCGTTGACGCGGAAGAAATTCGTGTACCCTTTCTGACTCAGGCTCTGCTCCGAAGCCGTCGGGGTGATGACGATCAGCGGCAGGTCCTTGTACAGCTCCATCGCCGCCAGCGTCTGCCCGCTGTTCAAATGCCCGATGACGGCAATGACCCGTTCACCTTTGTCGAGCGCGGCCTGAATTTGGGCGACCTGCGAGACGGCGACATCGTTGTCCGATTCATCATCCAGAGGACGAACCACCACACGGTAGCCCAACAACCCGCCGCTGCGGTTGATCTCCTCCGCCGCCAGACGGACGCCGCCCAAAACAGTTTGTCCCCCGTTGGCCTGGAAGCCACTGAGCGGCACGGCCACGTAGACTATCACGTCCCCTTTCGTCGGTTGCCGGGAGCCTCCCCCGCATCCCGCCAGAACCAAAACAACGAGCAGTACGAGCATGAAACGTTTCATCATAGCTGTGGAATCTCCTCCCGAATGACTTTCAGCATCCAGTTCCCTGGTAGTCGTAGACCTCGTTGATGCTGCTGACCAGGTCGTTAAGCCGCGCGATCTGATCCTGAATATCCTGGCGTAGACGGTCTGAACGCCCGCTTTCAATATCTTGCGCGCTGATCAATTGCACCTGGCTGTATATCGTTGCCAGCGCCGTGTTGCTCTGCTCCAGTTGCAGTTCGGCCTGTTCCATACGGCTGTGCAACGCGCTCAAAGATTCCCACTGTTTGTGCTTGCTCTCGATGACCGCATCCAACTGCTTTTTCACTTCCGGCTTGGTCTCAAGGTTACGCCGCGCCGTCAGCGCCTCTAATTCCTTGGGAACGGCCATGCGTTCCTGCGCCAGGAGTGAATCGTGACGATAAGCATCCAGGCGCAAGGCGAGTTGATAGACGTGACCGACCCATTCGGCAATTTGCCCGGCGGTGTCGTGCAGGCGATCCCGCAACACGCCGGCGCGTTGCTTGCGGATATATGCTTCGATGCGACGCTGATACTCCAGACTGGTTTCAACTTCCTGGCGCAGTTGGGGATCCAGCACCTTGCGCGGATCAAAACGTTCCTGGAATGTATCAAGCTGCACTTTCGTGGTGGTCTCAACGTCGGTGAGGCTGGAAATGACTATCGCCAGCACGGCCAGCCCCCCCAACGCCGGCCAGCCCCACAGCGGCCACCACCCAAAAGGTTGGGGCATGAAGAACGTCAGTAACAACACCACGCCGATGATGACCGCATTTTCCCAACGGAAAAAAGCGTACTGGACAACGGCGCGTCGCGCTTTCTTTTCAACGCTAGAGCGAGTGTCGGACATAAGCAATCCCATGGCTAAGGACGAATAGCAAATGGCAAAACGTAAAGGGACATTCATGAGCCTGCATTGGTGCTTTTCAATTTGCCATTTGCAATTTTAAATTTAGAAATACGTCGAGATGATCTTGTACAGTTCTTCGATGTCCGTTTCTTGCGCGCGGCGGAATTGCCCGCCGCCGACCTCGGCCATCGAACGCAACAATTTCTCGTCGGCGTCGCCGCCAAAGGCAATCGTGAAGATCACCACCGACGTTCCGTGCTCCTGCCGGAGGCGCTGTTGCAGTTCCGCGAACGAGTGGCGGCTATTGTTCTCCTGCCCGTCGGTCATCACGACGATGGCGTTGATGGCCTCCGGGTTGCCGCGCAACGTCAGTTCGGTGTACGCTTCCCACACCCCGTCAATGAGGGCGGTGTTGCCTGTGGCCCGCAGTTGATCGATGGCGCGGTTCAAATCCGCACGCCCGGCGTCGTCTAGCGGCTGGAGCGAGCGCAGCGTGTTGACCTCACTGGCAAAGGCGATCAGGCCCACCTGATCGCGGTCCCCTCGTATCTGCTCTACGAAAGAGCGCAACGCCACGCGCGTCAGGTCGATCTTGTCGCTTTCCTCCATACTGCCGCTAGTATCGACGACCAGGTAAACGTTGGTGGGACGCTTGGTGTACCACCAGACATTCTGTACGACTTCCACCACACTCGCGGCAGGGATTTGCAGGGTGGTCTGCGGCTGGCGCCAATCGGCGGCCGTGCTGCCGGCGAAGGGACTGCCAGCCTCATCCAGCCGAATATCCAGGTTGGCCGGCCGATACCCCGCCGCCAAAAGTTGGCGTTGCACGTCCGGCGAGGTGAGGAACGTCACAAATGTCTGATACGTGCGGCGTTGGTTGGCGGTGAGCGGCGTCTCATCGGACGCGCCCAACTCTAACAGCGCGAGAGGATGGTCGGCCCAGAGCGTCCCTTCTGCCGGATACAGAGCGACGAGGCGTTCGCCGGACTGCGTTTGGTTCCACGCGATGACGACCTGCTCCTGGGCAACGAAAGCGTCGAGGAAGTTGCGCCCTTCCGCTGCCAGCCGCTGTACGATCACATCCTCGCCCTCGCCGTAGAAGCGCACCGTCCCTTCCACGGCGCGGACATAATCTAGCGTGGTTTGGGCGGTGGCCGCTTCGGGGGTCAGGCCACGGGTCAGACCGGCGCCGGCGTAGAATTCGGCCAGCGTCGCCAACAAGCCACTGGCATGTCCGGTACTCGGATGGTTCCACTTGAACGTTGTATCGGTGGTGGCCTTCTGCTGGATGTCCCTCCAACCGACGACGCGGTCGGGCCACCCCAGTTCACGCGCCACACTTTCCCACGCAGCGATGACGACGGGGCTGGTGGCGTAGCGCACGGGGTCGCCGAATCGCCGGTTGCCGATGGGGATAAGGCTGGTTTCTTCATCTGAGCTATGCGCGGCCACCCAACGGCGATCCAACTGATTCAACCACAAACTGCTATCCGGCGCAAGCGCCTGAAAGGGCGGGTTCGCCAGACTTTGCTCGACCATTTTCTCCGGCACAACAGTCAGCGTGTGCACCGACATCAATGAGCCGTCGGGGGTTTTGTAGGCGTTGGCGTTAAACTGTTCGGCCAGTTGGGTGAGCGTCGACGCCATTCCAGGGGAAACCGCCACGATCAGTTCTGCCGTGGTGGCGTTCTGTCCCGTGGGAGTGCCGTTGCCTTCCGTCTCAAAGAGAGTGCTCCAGGCAGACTTCCCGGCCCACGCAGCCACGATCGCGCACGCGCATACAACGATGATCCCCACAACACCAATTATCAAACTTTTTCGTTGTTTGGTGCTCAATTCGTTGCTCATCGGGTAGCCGCCTTAATTCGCCACATTCAATTCGAACCAGCGTAGCAGGGCCAAGAGCACCTCACGGTCGGGATTGCGCATGGCATCACTGCGCGGGACGACCATTTCTACACCCCGGTCCTTCCATTTCACAAAGAGGCTCTCCGGCGTGGCATCCAGGGAGACGTTGGGATTGGTCGGGCGCAGGCCATAGGCCAGGGCCGCTTTCTGCTGCTCCTCGCCCAGCAAGAAGCGTTGGAAGGCCAACGCCGCGTTTTTCTCCAGCGCGCTGGTTTCCGGCCCCACCCAAATCGTGTAAGGAAACTCGAACCAGGTCACGTAGCGGGGGTAATAAATCTTGAGTGGATCATCCCAGCGGGTGAGGATACCCTGCATGTTCTGCAACAGGTCGCTTTCGAGAAGCTGCCCGCCGTCGCCGACGCTATAGCCGAAGAGCGCAAAGTCTTCAGCAGTATAGGCGCTGGCACTGCTGAAGTCGGTGACGGAACCCATCAATTCCTTGAGCCACGTCTGGAACTGCGGTTCGGTGAGATCCGCCACGCTGATGTCGGTGCGCCCGTAATACTCACCGGCAGCAGCGACCATCGCCGCCAGACCACCGGCGTTCTTGTTAGGATTGGGCACTACCAGTTTGAAGAAGCCCCACGCGGGATCGCCTCCCAGTTCCGGCCATCCCCCCTTCGCCACCGCCGCATCGTGGATGGCGTTCCAGGTGATGTCGCCAAACCGGCTGGTCAACACGTTGGCCCGGCTCTCGTAGATGCCCCAGGTGAAGAGGCTGATGGCAATCGGCCGCGCGCGGTATTCGCCGTCGGTCAGGAAAACGTCGCGCCCCAGCCGCTCTTTGTACGAGGCATTCGCCAGTTCGACGAGATAGCGGCTATCAGGAATCCAGACGGTCGGGAAGCTTGCCAGGGCCGCTTTCTCGGCCGCGGTCAAATTGGCCACATCGGCATCGGCGCCCAACGCGCCAAAATCGTTGCGGTCCCAACGCCCCAGGGCGGTCAACCCGTCCATGGGGATGATTTCCACCTGGATGGGGACGCCGTCCAACGTAGGCTGGGTAGCGTTGTAGGTCTCCGCCGCACTGCGCACCCAGGGTTCAACCGGCAAGGCGGTCAGCACCCGCACCGTAATAGTTTCCGGCTGTTCCAGGACAAGCTCCGTATCGGGTGTATTCCCATCGTTGCCACTGCGCTGTACCACGATCGCCACGCCGATAATCAAGGCCACGACGACCAAAATTCCCACAAAAATCCAACGCGTGCGTTTCATGCCGTTTTTTATGCCTCCCCCATTCTCGACGAACTAAACGGAATGTGATCAAGATGGAGACGCATTCCGTTCTCCTTCGTCCTTGATCGGTTGACAGGCAAAGGGGTCAGGTTAGCCTAACCCCTTCACCGTGAGAATGTTTCCCTACTCACTCAAGCCGAGTTTTTTACGCCGGTCGGCAAGCTGCGTGTTGATGGTTTTGCGATCCAGAACGTCGTCGACCTGTTCGTCGAGGTTGGTGGTGCGTATTTCGACGGCAGTGGAGGCTTTGTCCAACCGCGCATAGACGCTCTCCGCGAGCCGGCTGATGTCAGAATCTCCCGATCCCATCAAGTCATCCAGCCCCTTCATGGCCTTGAGGGAGATTTCTTTGCTCTTCGCCAGTTCGAGCAGAGCCTGAAGTTCTTCGCGCTGCTGCTTCATCGTCGCCAGACGCGCTTCCAGTTTGACCTTGGCGTCGAGTAACTTCTGGTACTCCCCTTCCTGGCGCGTGGCTTGCTCGCGGAAAGTTTCGATCAGCCGCTGGGTACTGTTGAGCTTGTTCTGAACGCCCACCGCGGCCGTCTCGTTGCCTTCCATCAGGAACGCATCAATCGCGCGGTCCAACTCGCCGGCTTTCTGCTCATAGTCGGCGAGCTTGCGCTGAAGCGACTTCACCTCACCGCCGATGGTCGCCGCGGCGTCCTCCAAATCTTCCAGGCTGTCCTCAATCTGCCGGATGTATTGGTCGATTACAGCGACGCTGTTGCTTTTGAGCGCTTTATCGACGAGGGAATGCAAATTCGCCGAAATCAAAGTTGATACTTTTTCCAAAAGAGTTGCCATTTTATTTACCTCCTTAAGTTATTTCATCATATCATAGTTTCATAGTTTAGTCTACAGTCGAACCCGTCCTTTGTCAAAGCTGTTTTTCCCCCTTTCGTGATGGTGAGAGTCCATGATTTTTTAGACTTGGCGTGTCAATCTGGGGCTAATTTTTGATTTCAACCCCGCGAAATCCTGAAGAACCAACTTATAATACGTCAGGATCAAGTTTCCGGTTGCGCCGGGGGCGCTCACGGCGACGGTCCATGCTTGCTATCTTGGGGGTTATGAGTATAATGGCGTCTGTATGATGCCATCCTAGCTCAATCGGCAGAGCAGACGCTTCGTAAGCGCCCGGTTTTGGGTTCAACTCCCAAGGATGGCTTCTCCGGCCCCGGAGTCAGCGGGGCTTTTTTGTAGCTCAATGGTGAAGGGATCCATGCAGGCGCAGCGACTACTCGATAAAGTGTGGCAATGGCTAGGTGAGGATAAAAGGTTGAGCGAAGCCGTAGCCGCCTTGTGGATTGTCCAACTCCTGATCGTGTTTCTGCCCCAGGCGCCGGTATCCAGCCTTGCCAGTCCCGGCTATTCGCGTTGGCTCGCCGAACAGCGTTCCGTCCTCAAAGACTGGACGGCCCCCCTCTCAACCCTGGGCTTGCTCACCCTACGGACCTCCATCTGGATGCGCGGTCTGCTCATCTTGCTGGTATGGATCATCGTCACACGGGCAGCCGATGCGGTTGAGCGGTGGCGCGGCTTATCGCGTTCTCGTCGCCGACTGCAGGTGTTATCATGGGTGGGCGGTATGTTGATTGTGGCCGGCTGGGGCGCACAAACGCTGTGGGGATGGAAACAGTCAGACGTCATGGTGTGGCCGGAGGAATCCATTGTCATAGCGGATGCCGGCTTGACGCTGCCACCCCCGCATGGCGCTATGACATTGTTGACGGAACATTATGGACTATACTTAGTCCCCAAAGGGAACAGCGTGGGGCTGGTCGTGCGGGCGGTCAATGAACAAGGAGAGGTCTTGCTCCTGTCTCCTTCGGCGCGCGCTGACCCGCAGGAGCAACTGCGCCTCGTGTTGACCGACGAAATGCCAGAAGCCTATTTTGCGCTGCCCCAGATCGGGTTCGTTTTCCGCCTGAGCCGGCCACGCCAAAATGATGCGCCGCTTCAGGTTCAAGTTTACCACAGCGCCGATGGGGAGTTGCTCGTGGAGACGGCGTTACAGGGAGATGGCACGCTCTTTGCCGACACCGTGCGTGTGCAATTCAACCGCTATGCCCTGAAGCAATATGAAGCCGTTTACAACCCCGGCGCGCTCTTGGAAGGGCTGGGGATGTTGGCGTTGAGTAGCGCCGTTCTGGGCACCTATCTCTTCTGCCGCCAGGCGCCCCCGCCAGCGGGGAAGAAGGGGGCAGGGGGGATGGGCTTATAGAAACACGAATATCTCGTCATCCCCAAGCAGCGGATATACCGAAGTCCACGCTAAATCCGGTATAGAGAATAAGTTGTTTTGCCAAGCTGACTAGCTTGAATAAATACAAGGATTTATGTTTTTCTCTGTGAACTCTGGGTGCTCTGGGGCCATTTTCAGAGGAAGGAGATTGTTATGCGTTCAATTATCATCGGCGTAGCAGGCGGAACAGGCTCCGGCAAAACGACAGTGGCAAATCGCATTCTGGAACAAGTCGGGGCCGAACATATCACCTACATTCCCCACGACGCCTATTACAAAGACTTGCGGCATCTGACGTTCGCAGAGCGCAGCAGAACCAACTTCGATCATCCCGACGCATTGGAAACCCGCCTGATGATTGAGCATCTCAAAATGCTACGCGACGGTCAGGCGGTAGAAATTCCCGTCTACGACTTCACGCAGCATGTCCGAGCCGATGAGACGATCCATGTCGAGCCATCTCCCATCATTATGGTAGAAGGCATCCTGATCTTTGCCGAGCCGGCCTTGCGCTCCCTGTTCGACGTCAAGCTGTTCATCGATACCGACGCGGACATCCGACTCATTCGACGTTTGCAACGCGACATGCAAGAGCGCGGGCGGACCTTCGAGTCGGTGATTACGCAGTATATGACCACAGTACGCCCGATGCACCTGGAGTTCGTCGAGCCGAGCAAGCGCTATGCCGACGTCATCATCCCCGAAGGCGGCTTCAACGAAGTAGCTATCGAGATGGTGGCAGCGCGGATACGGGGATTGCTAGGGGAACACACGTCATGAAAAACATTCTCTTAGCAGCAGACTAAAAAATCTGCTCCATCGGCTCAATCTGCCGCCAGCAACAGCAAAGGAATTTCACATCAACTGGTGTTCATCAGCGGTGGAATGAAAACTTTCCACCACGAAGGACACGCAGGACATGAAGAAGGTGTATTTTTCTCTGTGAACTCTGGGTGCTCTGGGGCTATTTTCAAGGGAGGACACAGCCATATGCATGATGAGGTGAGGATTCATCCCACGGCGGACGTTTCGGACAAGGCGCAGATCGGTCCCGGTACAAGTATCTGGCATCATTGTCAGGTGCGCGAAGGTGCCCAGATCGGCCAAAACTGCATCCTCGGCAAGGGGGTCTACGTGGATTTTGGTGTGCGGATTGGCAACAACGTCAAAGTGCAGAACTACGTTTCGATCTATCACGGCGTCGAGATTGAAGATGGGGTCTTCGTCGGCCCGCACGTGTGCTTCACCAATGACAATCTGCCGCGCGCGGTGAACCCCGACGGTTCGTTAAAGACTGCCGCTGAGTGGGTTCCAGGGCGGATTGTAATCAAACGTGGGGCAGCGCTGGGCGCGAATGCCACCCTCTTGCCCAAGGTTGTCGTGGGCGAATGGGCGATGGTGGGGGCGGGCGCCGTCGTCACAAAAGACGTCCCGGCCCACGGCCTGGTCGTCGGCAACCCGGCGCGGTTAATCGGCTTTGTGTGCGCCTGCGGCGCGCGTTTGTCGCCGGGCGAAATGCACAATGACGTTATGCTAGCACACTGTCCACACTGCGGTCAAACCGTCGCTATCTCTAGCGCCACATGGAGGGAAGTGCCATGATTCCTATAGCTAAACCCCTCATCGGGGATGAAGAGAAACAGGCCGTACTGGAGGTTTTGGATTCGGGCATGTTAGCCCAAGGGCCACGAGTCAAGGCTTTTGAGGAAGCCTTCGCGGCGATGTGCGGCGTCTCGTATGCGATTGCGACCAGCAGCGGAACGACGGCCCTCCATGGAGCCCTCCTGGCCCATGGCATCGGCCCCGGCGACGAGGTTATCACCTCGCCCTTCACGTTTATCGCCTCGTCCAACAGCATCCTGTTCACTGGAGCCAGGCCGGTGTTCGTAGACATCGAGCCGGCAACGTTCAACCTGGACCCGGCACAGATTGAGGCCGCCATCACGCCGCGCACGAAGGCGATTTTGCCGGTGCATTTGTTCGGGCTGATGGCGGATATGGAGGCCATCCAGGCGCTCGTCGATAAGTATGGCTTGATTGTTATCGAGGATGCCTGCCAATCTCACGGGGCGTCTCTGCACGGCAAGCGCGCCGGAGCATGGGGGACGGGCACGTTCTCGCTGTACCCCACCAAGAACATCACCTCGGCGGAAGGGGGGATGATCACCACAAACGATGCCCGTATTGCCGAGAACTGTCAGGTCATCCGCCAACACGGCATGAGACGACGCTATTATCACGATGAACTGGGCTTTAATTTCCGCATGACCGATGTTCACGCGGCCATTGGTCTGGTGCAGCTCCACAAACTGGAGCAGTTCAACGCGGTGCGCATCGCCAACGCGCGCTATTTGAGCGCCCACTTACGCGGCGTCACCGTTCCCGTGGTGCCGGAGGGGTATACCCACGTGTTCCACCAGTATACCATCCGCGTTCCTGGCGGACGCCGTGATGCGCTGCTGGAACACCTGCAAGCCAACGGGATCGGCGTTGGCGTTTACTATCCGGTGGCGATTCACCAGCAGACTTATTACACGCAGCAGTTGGGCTACAATCAGCATTTGCCGGAGGCCGAGCGGGCCACGGCGGAAGTGCTCTCGTTGCCGGTTCACCCGGCACTTACCCAGGCCGACTTGGAGACCATCGTGGCGGTGGTCAACGGCTTTATGGAGCCAGCATGAGCGCCCATCTCAAAGCCGCCGTCATCGGTGTGGGGGCGATGGGACGCAACCACGTGCGCGTTTACACGGAGCTTCCCCAAACCCGATTGGTCGGCGTCGCCGACGTGAACCTGGATATGGGGCAGCAGGTCGCCGCTAAATATGGTGTCCCAGCGTACACCGATTATCGAGCCTTGCTGGAGCGCGAAAGGCCCGATGTGGTCACCGTCGCCGTCCCCACACGTGACCATCGGGCGGTGGCGGAAGCGGTCATGGCAGCCGGCGTGGACGTCCTGATCGAAAAACCCATTGCGGCGACGGTGGAAGAAGCTCAAGCGCTGGTTGAGTGTGCGCAGACCTTGGGCCGACGTTTGATGGTCGGACATATCGTGCGCTTCAGTCCAGCCATTCGGGCCTTGAAAGAGCATTTGAGCGCCGGTGAGCCGGGCAAAATCTTCCAAATGGTCTGCCGGCGCGTGGGACCGTTTCCGCCCCGGGTGCGGGATGTAGGGGTGGTCGTTGATTTAGCGCCCCACGACCTGGATGTGATGCGTTTTATCAGCGAAGCTGAACCGGTGCGTGTCTTTGCCGAGACGGAACAGCGTATCCACACGGAGCACGAGGATTTAATGACGGCGCTGCTGCGCTTCGACAACCAAAGCATCGGCGTGCTGGACATCAACTGGTTGACGCCCCAAAAAGTGCGCGAAGTGCTGGTGCTGGGTGAGCAAGGAATGTTTCGGGCTGACGATCTCACGCAAGACCTTTTCTTCTACGAGAATGCCGAAGCCAACAGCTTGACCTGGAACCATCTCAGCATTCTCAAAGGGGTGAGTGAAGGGCGGATGGTCCGCTATCCGATCCAACGCTACGAGCCGTTGCGGGCAGAACTGGAGGCATTTGTCACGGCGGTCTTGAACGATACGCCGCTGCCGGTGAGCGGTGCGGACGGGCTGGCCGCCTTGCGTCTGGCATTAGCCATAGTGGAGTCCGGCAGAACACATCAGGTGCTTGAGGTAGGGAGATGAGTGGGTCAACGCTCCAGCAGAAGATCGCCGCAAAAACTGCCCGGATGGGTGTGATTGGGTTAGGCTACGTGGGTTTGCCCGTAGCGTGTCTGTTTGCCGAGGCCGGCTTCACCGTGGTGGGGGTGGACGTCAAAGCCGAGCGGGTGCAGATCATCAATGCCGGGATTTCGCCCATCGAGGGACGCGAGCCGGGGCTGGCGGAACTGCTGGCAACGGTCGTAGCCACGGGACAGTTGCGTGCGACCACGCAATATGCCGCCTTGCGCGACTGCGACATCGTCATCGTCTGCGTGGAGACCCCGGTGGACGAACAGCACACGCCGCGCTACGTTGCTTTGCAGGGCGCGCTAGGTGACCTCGGCCCGGTGCTGAAGACCGGCGCGCTGGTCATTGTGGAGTCCACCATCGCGCCCGGCACCATGGCGCGCGTTGTCAAGCCGTTGCTGGAGGAAGCGTCCGGCAAGCACGCCAACGACGGTTTCTACCTCGGCCACTGCCCGGAGCGGGTGATGCCGGGAAAGTTGCTGGCGAATCTACGCCACATGAGCCGGGTGTGTGGCGGGGCGACGCCGGAGACGGCGCAAGCCATGGTGGCGCTGTATCGTCACATCGTCCAGGCTGATCTCGATCCCGCCGATTGTGTCACGGCGGAATTGGTCAAAACGGCGGAGAACGCCTACCGCGATGTGAACATCGCCTTTGCCAACGAAGTAGCACTCGTTTGCGAGGCGGTGGGTGGGGATGTGGAGAAAGTGCGCGAACTGGTCAACAAATCGCCAGGGCGGAATATGCTATTGCCCGGCGCCGGCGTGGGCGGACATTGTATTCCCAAGGATCCATGGTTGCTGGTGTATCAGGCGCAGCAGATGGGTGTTCCCCTTCGGCTTATCCCGGCGGCGCGCGCCGTCAATGAGGGAATGCCACTGCACCTCGTCGCTCTGCTCGAAGAGGCGCTCCACGAGGGCGGCAAGGCTGTGGCCGGCGCGCGTGTGCTGGTGCTCGGCTACGCTTATCTCGAAGATTCTGACGACACCCGCAACAGTCCGAGCGCAGTGCTGGTCACGCGACTGCACGAACGCGGCGCCGAGGTCGTCATCCACGATCCCTACGTAGCGGGGTATCAAGGCGACGTCTATGCCATGGCAGAAGGGTGTGATGCAGTGGTGGTGATGGTAGCACACAGCGAGTACAAAACGCTCGATCTGACGATGCTCAAGGGCGGGCTGCGCACACCCATTCTGGTGGATGGGCGGCGCGTGTTTGCCCCTGCACAAACACAGCAAGCCAGGTTGATTTATCGGCGGGTGGGGCAAAGGTAGGAAAAAGCAGCCGTGAAACTCTGTTATCTTGCTGATGCCAGTTCAATTCATACACAAAGATGGGTTAAATATTTCGCCGATGTCGGTCATGAAGTCCATGTCATTTCACAAAAGCCTTTCGGAGCTAACCCGCCTACAAATGTCAGTCTGCATCTCCTGCAGCCGCTAAAAGTAGGCAGCACGACGATTAAAGGCGCCAATTTACCTTTTCAGATCTTGCAAATCCATCAGAACATCCGCAGGCTCAAACCCCACCTTCTCCACGCCCATGACGCGCTGGGCTATGGCTTCTGGGGCGCACTATGTCGGTTTCATCCTTTTGTCATCACTCCTTGGGGATCTGACGTTGTAGTTAGTCCCGGCAAGTCGTGGTTTTTTAAATGGAGCGTTCAATTCGCGCTAAAAAATGCCGACTTCCTCACTTGTGACGCGGATCACCTGGTAGGAACCTTGACGGCGTTGGGTGCGAATCCAAATAAAATTCAGGTCATTTACTTCGGTGTGGACACCAAGAAATTCGCTCCCGCTGCTCCTGATGGCAACTTGCGGGCGCGGTTAGGAATCGCCGCAAACGCTCCGGTGGTTATTTCCTTGCGCCATCTCAATCCCATCTATGACATTGAGTCGCTAGTGCGTGCGGCGCCGTTGGTGTTGGAGAAAATCCCCGACGCGCGATTTATTATCGCCGGCAATGGAACGCTGCGCTTCCAACTAGAACAATTGGCAACCGCTTTGGGAATCGCCGAACAGCTCAAGTTTGTGGGAGCCATTCCTAATCACGAATTACCGGATTATCTGACACTCTCCGATGTTTACGTTTCCACTTCCCTCTCCGATGGAGGATTGGCGGCCAGCACAGCCGAAGCGATGGCATGCGCACTGCCGGTCATCATCACTGACTTCGGGGATAATCGCCAATGGGTGACAGATGGTAAAGGTGGATTTTTAATTCCCTTACGCAATCCGGCGGTCCTGGCGGACAAAATTGTCTATCTCCTGGAAAATGCAGAAACCAGGCGTCAGTTTGGGGCCTTTAATCGTCAGGTTATCCTAGAGCGCAATGACTACTATACCGAAATGGCTAAAGTAGAGCGCATCTACCAAAATTTGCTTGAGGTATAGAACATTGAGGGCTTTCAATCCACAACAGTTTTGGGATGAACGCTTTAGAACCCACGGTCATACCGGTGAGAGCGATCCAATTCTCTACGCTTACGACCAACAGCAACGCCTGGACGCGATTCAACGCGCCCTGGCCGGGGCAGGCGTTACCGTCGCGGCCCACACGAAAATCCTGGATGTGGGGTGTGGTACCGGCGATATGATCGCAAGGCTCTCCGACTATTATCAACCAGAAATTACCGGCATTGATCTAAGTCCTGCAACGATCGCCTACACCCGGCAACGGTTTGCGACCAATCCAAAGGTCAAACTCCTGGCGAGCAGCCTAGAAGAGCTGGATTTCCCGGCGGCATCTTTTGATCTGGTGATCGGCATCAACATTTTGCAACACATTCTTGAGCCAGGTAGCTTTGCGCAGGCCATCAGCCGTATGACAGATGTGCTGCGACCTGGGGGACATATTCTGGTGATGGATTTTTCGCCGGTCCAAGTTGCTCAACGGAATCCCAGCCCTTATATAGTCATCCGGTCACGGCAGGAATATATAGATACTTTTCATCAAGCCGGCTGCCGTCTCGTGTTGGAATATGGAATGCCACGACTGGGAGTGCGCTTCTATCGCTGGTTTATGACCCAAGTAAGCCAATGGCATTCCCGTTCATCAAAGACTATGCTGCCTGCCAATGTACAAGTAGCTATCTCCCCGGCACCCCCTTCCACCACAGGGCAACGGGTCAAAAAAGCCATATTGGCCTTTTTCAAACCCTGGGACAAGTTGTTTGCCCCTATGCCGGCGCGCTATACCGATATGCGCATCCTAATCTTTCAGAAGTTGTGAAGTTCCTCTATGAAATTGTTTAACAATATAACCATCAAACCTTACATGGCCGACAAAGAGATTGCCATTGTCGAAGAAGTTCTACTGAAGCTCCGCCCTACCCGGTGCCTGGAGTGGGGATCAGGTTACAGCACACTCTATTTTTCCCACCTGCTCCCAGAAAATGCCCAGTGGATCGCGGTAGAACATGACCGGGTGTGGCAACAATTTGTTGTGCGCCTGATGAATTCAACGCCTCTCCAAGAACGGCGTGGGCCAGGAGGCTGGCACCGAGTTTATCTGCGTGGACAACTCACGAAAATAGGCTTTTCGACACTGGATAGAGCCATTCGCATTTTTAAAAAACGCCCACGAAGTGGCGCAAGTATAGAAATCTTCAATATCGTTCCTAACCATTTCCCGTGGAGCGATAGTGACGAGGATGGCTGCTATGCCGATTTGAAGGATTACGTCGAGTTTCCCACTACTTTTGGTCCATTTGACTTCATTTTAGTCGATGGAAGAGCGCGCAAAGACTGTTTAATCCAGGCCCATGCTATGGTAAAGGACACCGGCGTGGTAGTTCTCCATGATGCTAACCGGGAGTACTATAATGAACCGTTAGGACTTTACCCCTATCAAGCGTTGTTTACGGATGTCAGGCAAGGTCCCGGCGGTGGTTTGTGGATTGGCAGCAAAGAATTAAACTTAGAGAATGTTGTGGGTCTGGAAAAACACTGTCTGGCCTGGAAACCATAACGCGCCATGCTCAAAAATATCCTCAAAAAGTTTCTGACCTACGGAGTAGGAAATATTCTCCAGACCGCGCTGCGGTTTATTCTGTTGCCTCTCTACTTGCACTTCTTTCCGGCAGCCGATTATGGAGTTATTTCAGTTCTCACCACCGTCATGGGACTGGCCAGCCTCGTTCTCAGCGCCGGGGTTCTCAACGGCTTAGTGCGACTGTACTATGAAATGGAAGGTACGCAGTTAAAAAAGCTGGTAGGAACTACCTGGTTGTGGTATGTCGTGGTTTCAGGTATCGGCGGACTGATTCTGCTCACTCAATCTTCTTTGATTTGTCAGCTATTGTTCCAGGCCGGTGATAATGAAGGCGCCGTCCAAAGATTGGGATGGGTTTTTATCTTCACCCAGTTGCAGAGTGTCCCGTATAATCTCTTCCGGTTGGAGAAAAAGGCTGGGACCTATGTGGGCTTCTCTCTGTTCAGTTTTCTGGCCGATTTTATTCTGAAATTGCTTTTCATTGTTCACTGGCAGCGCGGCGTGGAAGGGTATTTTGAATCTGGTGCCATCGCCAGTGGGCTAACCTTAGTCCTGATGGGGCTGTTTTCCAGACGCTATGTGCGTTTTAATTTCGACTGGGGGCTGTTCAAACAATTGCTGCGACTTGGGTTTCCCTATATATTCAGTGGGTTGGCAGTATGGGGGCTGGAAGTGTCCGACCGTCTGTTGCTGCTGCGCTTCGCCGGGGAGGCTGCTGTGGGCGTCTACTCCCTGTCTTACAATTTGGCTAACATTTTTCGGATTGTTCTGGCAGCGCCGGCCAGTCTTTTAATTGATCCTTTCTTCTTTGGCTATGCAGCGCGCAACGCAGAAACAGACATCAAGGCCTTGCTGCGGCGACTGTTGGTCTATTATTGTCTGATCGGCAGCTTTGTTTACTTAATGATTAGCCTGGGTAGTGGCGATCTGGTGCGGATTTTCGTCACCTACTTTGACGCCAATCCACAATACCTGGAAGCCGTGCAGTTTGTGCCCCTGGTGACGTTTGCTTACCTATTATATTTTGCCACGGTTTCCGGTTCGCTAGCGGGGTTGTTAGTCAAAAAACCGGAAGTAACTTCGACAATCTGTATTATAGCCGCTGCTTTCAACATTGGCATCAACTTTCTAGTTTTGCCGGTTCTGGGGGCACTTGGCGCGGCGCTAACGACTGTAGCAGGTTATTTGCTGCTGGATGGATTACTCTACCTGCGGATGGAAAGAATCTATCCTGTAGGTCACGATTGGAAAGCATTAGCCCGACTTGCGGTATGCGTACTCATTGCCCTGGGCGCCGGTTGGAGCATCCACTTGACGGCGCCATGGCTCTCGCTCGTGGTTAAATTGACGGTCGGCGCAGTGCTTTTCAGCGTGTTGACCCTGACCGTGGGCAAAGTCTTGACTCCCGCAGAGCGGACAAGGGGCCTCTCCTATCTGCAGAGCGTATCAAAGAAACTCGCCCGACGGCGGTCCAATGCTTGAGGGAAGTCTGAATAATGAAGAAATTATTGTATATTGACTACACTTTCTCTCCGCTGGCCTCAAGCTGGCGCGGGCTGGCGTTTGCCAAATACCTGCCGCCGCTGGGCTGGCAACCTATTATTCTCTCGGCGGCGGAAAGCGTCAGTTACGACAAGGAGTACAGCACCCTGAAAGAAATTCCTATCGAAACCGAAATACACCGCGTCGGTCACTATGAGCCGCCGCGCTGGCTGTCTTTGGCGCGCCGCAAGCTAAAAATCGCCGCCGATTTCCCCGACCCTTACAAAGCGTGGCTGCGTCCGGCTTATCAAGCAGCCCGGAACATCCTCCAGCGCGAGAAAATAGATGTCATTTATAGCGTTTCCCCTATTTTCACCACTGCCTTTGTCGCTATGCGCCTCAGACAAGAGTTCGACATTCCCTGGGTTGCCAATTTTCAAGATGGGTGGGCCGTCAATGACTTCCTCAACGCGGAACTGGACCGCAGTCTCATCGCGCCGTTGCGCTGGTGGTACAAGCGCCGGATTCGACAGGCGGAAAGGCAAATTCTGCAGACGGCCGACAAGATCGTGGTGGTGCATTGGCATGTTAAGCAACGTTGGGCAGACCTGTATCACATTCCTGAGGACAAAGTTACCATTGTCACCAACGGCTATGAAGAGGCCACCTTTGATGGCCTGATGCCCCGTCCGGCACCCTCAGATAAAATCACCATTTCTTTTCTCGGTACCTATTACCCCGCTTTTGAAGAATCCATTCGCACTTTTCTCAGCGTGGTCAATGAAATAGAGCCGACCGCGGAGGTGTTTTTCATTGGGCGGGGAGCAACGGCGGCCTATTCCTTGAAGCAGCCTAATACGGTATGTATTCTCAATCTGCCCCGGCGAAAGGCGTTATCGTTTGCAATGGGCGGAGACTTCGTTTTCGTGGTGATGCCGCCTTATGCCCGGTGGACGCCTACCAAATTGTACGAATACATGCGGATGAACAAGCCTATTCTGGGCTTATTGCCGGCAGAAGGGGATCCGGCGCGTCTCATTCGTGAAGCCCAGGCCGGGTTTATCCTCTCTTTCGACCGTGCGGAAATGAAGCAGCAATTGCAAGACATCTTTGCGCAATGGCGCCAGGGAAAATTTGAAAACTTCCAATCCGATCAAGCCTACATTGCTCAGTTTGAGAATAGCAAAAACATGGAACAGATTGCTCAGGTTTTGAATCAACTCGTCGCAGAGCGCCCATAGAAACACATTTCCATCCCAAGGGGAAAAAGGAGTATAGCATGAAACTCTTAATTACTGGCGGCGCCGGCTTTATCGGCAGCCACTTATGTGAAAAATACACTCAAGCCGGGCACACGGTCGTCTGCCTGGACAATTTCCTGAGCGGCAATTTGATGAATGTCCGGCATTTACTGGATTATCGCAATTTCAAGCTGGTCAAAGGCGACATCCGCGACTTCGACCTGCTGGAAAAGTTGATGCGGGATGTCGAAGTGGTATTCCACTTAGCGGCGCAGGTGCATGTCGATCGCTCGTACATCGAACCACGGCTGACGTATGACATCAACGTCCTGGGGACGCAGAATGTGTTGGAAGCCGCCAGGCTCTACGACACTCGCAAGATCATTTATGCGTCCAGTAGTGAAGTCTATGGCTCGGCGCTCCAGGTTCCCATCAACGAATTGCACCCTCTCAATGCTCCGCACCCCTATGGTGCCAGTAAAATTGCCGCCGATCGTATGTGTTACGCCTACATTCAGACTTATGGCATGGATATTACGATTGTCCGGTCTTTCAATGTGTTTGGGCCACGGCAACGCGATCTGGGCTACGGCGGCGTCATCTCCATTTTTACCCGGCGCGTGCTCAGCAACGTCCCACCAATGATTTACGGCGATGGGCGGCAGACGCGCGACTACACTTACGTGGAAGACACCGTCAACGCTTATGATTTGATTCTGCATCACCCCGATCCCATTCCTGAACCGATCAATTTCGGTACCGGCAGCGAGATCAGCATCCTTGATCTGGCCACTATGATCATCGAATTTTGTGGAAAGAAGGGCCAGATCGAGCCGGTCTATGTGGGCCCCCGCATCGGTGAAGTCAACCGTCTGATCGCTGACGCCACAAAAGCCCGGCAACTTTTGGGTTGGGTTCCCACGTACACTTTCGAGACTGGCCTTCAGGCATACATCGAATGGTATAAGAAATACGGATTCGATGAAAAACTCAAGATTGATTAGGACTGGGGGTATGCAAACATATTTATCTATCGCACCGGGAATTACAACGGCCATTTCCGCCGCAGAGCTGCGTTCTATGTACATTGAAATGCTCCGCATCCGGGAAGCGGAGGAACGTCTGGCCGACATGATAGCCGCAGGCGAGATTCGTTGCCCGGTTCACCTCTACATTGGCCAGGAAGCAGTCGCCGTCGGCGTCTGTAAGGCGCTTGAGACCACCGATTATATCTTTGGAGGTCATCGCTCCCATGGACACTACCTGGCCAAAGGCGGAGATTTGCGCGCTATGGTCGCCGAGATTTTGGGTAAGGAGACCGGCTGTTCCAAAGGGCGCGGCGGTTCGATGCACGTCGCGGCGCCTGAAGTGGGCTTACCGGGAACGTCGGCCATGGTCGGCACGGGGATACCGTTAGCAGTCGGGGCGGCCATTGCCTTTGCAATGCAAAGAACATCCAGAGTCGCCGCCGTCTTCTTTGGCGATGGCGCCACCGAGGAAGGCGGTTTCTATGAGTCACTCAACCTCGCGGCGTTACGCAAAGCTCCAGTGATTTTTGTCTGTGAAAACAATTTGTATTCCAGCCATATCCATATCCGCGACCGCCGCCCGGCCGACAATCTGGACGCGCTGGCCGCTGTTCATAGTATGCCGGCTGTGCGCATCGATGGAAATGATGTTGTGACTGTGTATCAGACTGCACGTGAAGCAGTGACACGGGCGCGTCAGGGTCATGGGCCAACGTTTATCGAGTGCCGCACGTATCGCTGGCGGGGTCATGTGGGGCCAAATTACGACATTGACAAGGGACTCCGCAGCCAGGAAGAGCTGTCGGAATGGCAGGCACGCTGTCCCATCCACTCGCTTGAGGCGCGTCTGTTGAATCAAGGCATCCTGACCGATACCGAAGTGACCCGCTTGCGGCAAGCAGTGATGGATGAGGTAGCTGCCGCGATTGCCTTTGCCCGGCAAAGCCCGTACCCCAACCCGGATACCCTCAGCGACTATGTTTTCGCACAATAGGAGCGCTATGACGAGAGAACTTACCTACGGATTAGCTATTAACGAAGCAACCCGCCAGATGATGGAAGCCGACCCTGCTGTTTTCTTGCTAGGACAGGGAGTGAACAGCCCGTGGTATGTCGGCAATACCACCACCGGTCTGAAAGATCACTTTGGCCCGGAACGGGTCTTCGATACCCCCGTATCCGAAAACGCCATCACCGGGGCCGCCATCGGCGCCGCGCTGGCCGGAATGCGCCCGGTAGTCATCCACCCGCGGATGGACTTCGCTCTGCTGGCCGTTGAACAAATCGTCAACCAGGCGGCCAACTGGCGCTATATGTTTGGAGGGCATACCGGCGTGCCGGTTGTGATGCGCGCTATCATCAACCGGGGCGGTGAACAGGCAGCGCAACATTCTCAGGCATTCCAGGCGCTCTATGCGCACATCCCCGGCCTGAAGGTCGTCATGCCCAGTACGGCTTATGACGCCAAGGGACTGCTGGTGGCCGCCATTCGTGACAATGACCCGGTGATCTACATAGACGATCGCTGGTTGTATACTTATAGCGACGACGTGCCAGAAGAATTGTACGAAGTTCCCATCGGCAAAGCCGCCCTGCGTCGTTGTGGAGACGATGCGACTGTCGTGGCGACGTCCTATATGGCCCAGGAAGCGCTGAAGGCAGCGGCAGAACTGGCCACCGGCGGCATTGAAATTGAAGTCATTGACGTGCGCACCCTGAAACCTCTGGATGACGCCTTGATTTTTCAGTCGGTCGCCAAAACCGGGCGGCTGGTGGTAGCTGACGCCGCGTGGTTAACCTGCGGTTTTGCCGCAGAAGTTGCGGCCAGAGTCGCCAGCGAGGTGTTTGAGTCTTTGAAAGCACCCATTTTGCGCGTCGCGTTACCTGATACGCCGGCGCCGATGAGCGCATCGTTGGAAAAAGTCTATTACCCCACTGCGAAAAACATCGTCGCAGCGGTACAGAACTTGCTTAATCGTTAAAATTTTGAGGAACGAGGAGACTCCAATGGCTTACAAAGTCCGTTTTGTTGAACCCAATGTCCATTACCAGCGCATGAAGGCTGAAATAGATGGCACGATTCAGGATGTCCTTGCCAGAGGTGATCTGATTTACCGCAAGGATCTCAAACAATTTGAACAAAACCTGGCCGATTTCGTCGGGACGCGCTATGCCGTGGGCCTGAATAGCGGCTTTCATGCCCTGCACCTTTCGCTGATTGCGGCCGGGCTTGGGCCGGGTGACGAGGTGATTGTGCCGGCGCATACCTTTGTCGCCAGCGTTTCGGCCATTGTCCTGGTAGGGGCAACCCCGGTGTTGGTGGATGTAACGGAAGATTACAACATGGATATGGATGCCATGGAGCGCGCTATCACCCCCAAAACCAAAGCCGTGATGCCCGTTCACCTGAACGGCCGCATCTGCGATATGGAACGGTTGATGGCGGTGGCGGCAAAGCACAATCTGATCGTCATTGAAGATGCGGCCCAGGCGTTAGGAGCAACGTTCAAGGGGAAAAAGGCCGGCTCCTTCGGACTGACCGGCTGTTTCAGCTTCTATCCTTTCAAAGTTTTGGGGGCGTTGGGCGATGCCGGGATTGTGACTACCGATGACGAAGAAGTCGCCATGAAGATCGCCCGCCTGCGCTATAACGGCGAAGACCGCGAGACCGGCGAGTATCATTATCACGGCTTCACCTGTCTGCTGGATAACCTACAAGCTGCCGTATTGGATGTAAAGTTGCGCTATCTGCCACAGTGGTTGGCGCGCCGGCGCCAAGTAGCTGAGATGTACCGGGTGGGGTTATCCAACATTGGCGATTTGCGCTTGCCGCACTTTGCCGGCGACGCCTACCACGACATTTATCAGAACTACGTCATCCGCACCCCGCAGCGGGATGCACTGGTCAAGCATCTCCAAGAAAATGGCATAGAAACTCTCATTCATTGGCCCAAACCGATGTGGGAGCATAAGGGATTAGAGTTAGGGGAATGGCATTTACCCGAAACGGAAGCCATTTGTCGTGAAGTCGTTTCCCTGCCCATGAATCCTGAAATTAGCGACGAAAGTATCGCCTATGTAATCGAAACCATACGCCGATTCTACGCTTGAGTGCGAAGGGAAAAAACAGATGAACAGCCAGGGCAAACCGTTCTCGCGTCGCACTGCGCCTTTCCAGGAGTCCGTCATCCGGGAGATGACGCGCCTGGGGGACGAAACCGACGCCATCAACCTCTCACAGGGACTGCCGGACTTTGACTCACCGCCGGAGGTCTTGGCTGCGGCTGTGGCCGCCATTCAAAGCGGCGATAACCAATACACCTTCCCTTTTGGCTCACCGGACTTCCGCGCGGCGATTGCTGCCAAATCGGCCCGCTACAACCATATCCCCGCCGATCCCGAAACCGAGGTCACGGTGACATGTGGCGTCAGCGAAGCCATCATGTCCACGCTCCTGGCCCTGACCGAAGCCGGCGACGAAGTCATCATCCTGGAACCCTGGTATGAAAATTATGTCCCCGACTGCCAGATGGCCGGGGCGCGCCCGCGCTTTGTGCCTTTGCGCGAACCCGGCTACACCTTTGATCCAGATGAACTGCGGGCAGCCTTTAGTGCGCACACCCGGCTAATTTTGCTCAATACCCCCCACAACCCTACCGGACGGGTTTTTACTCAGCCTGAATTAGAAACCATCGCGGCGCTGTGCCAGGAATTTGGGGTGGTCGCCGTCACCGATGAAATCTACGAACACATTCTCTATGATGGACACCGCCACATCAGCATTGGCAGTTTGGCGGGGATGCAGGATCGCACAGTGACAATCTGTGGCCTGGGGAAGACTTATGCCGTGACCGGCTGGCGAGTCGGTTGGGCAGTGGCCGCGGAACCATTGACCGCGCTCATTCGCAAAGTCCACGATTACCTCACCGTGTGCGCTCCCGCGCCCTTTCAAGTGGCCGGCTGTGTTGCATTGAGCCTGCCAGACTCCTATTACGCAGAAATGCGAGCGCAATACAGCGCGCGCCGTGAAATCCTGCTGGCAGCACTAGATGCCGCCGCAATGCCGTATTGCCGGCCCGAAGGCGCCTACTATGTGATGGCCGACTTTGGCGCGCTGTCATGGCAACGCGGCGAGATGTATTTGCCGGAATGGAGTAACGACCGAGCCTTCGCCGAATATATTGCGCGCGAGGTCGGCGTCGCGGTGGTGCCGGGATCGAGCTTCTATGCCGGGTCAGGAGGACAAACGCGCGTGCGTTTCAACTTTGCCAAGAAAGAGAACACGTTGCACGAGGCGGCCCGGCGTTTGCGAGAAGGGTTTGCCATATCATGAGGCGCGTTCTGATCGTTTCCTTCGATTTTCCTCCCCAAGGCGGCACCGGCGTCATCCGTGTGACCAAATTCGCCAAGTATTTGCCGGAATTCGGCTGGCAGCCGGTGGTGGTCTGCTCCGATACCATGTGGAACCCCGATGAAAGTCTGGCGCGCGATGTGCCGGATGTGCCGGTCTATCGGGTGGGATGGCCCCGTTGGACACAAGCGATACGGTCCAATCCACCAAAGGCCGCACCAGATGCCCTCCCCATGCCTGATAAGATGAGCCGCGGCATGCCTCTTCGACAAAAACTGGCCCAGACTCTACGCCGTATTCTGGTCCCCGATGTCAATGTGCTTTGGATCGGGAAAGCCTATCAGACGTGCTTACAAGTCTTACAAGAATCGTCGTTTGACGCAGTTATGACGACATCACCGCCAAACTCCATTCATCTGATTGGGCGTAAACTGCACGCGCGCCTGGGGTTGCCCTGGGTGGCCGACTTCCGGGATGCGTGGACGGTGGGGAACCAAGCATTGCATGACCTGGGAGGTCTGCACTTTGCGCGTCAACGCCGGGTCGAGCAGCGGATACTAGAAGCATGCGACCGCGCCGTCATGGTCACTGATTTACTGACCCAACAAACGCAGCAAATTTTCGGGCCGCAAGTAGCGCCTAAATGTCTCACCATCACCAATGGCTTTGACCCGGAAGATTTTATCGGCCCCTCACCGGTCGTGACGAGTAACAAGTTTGTGATAACGTATGCAGGAACTATTCTCGGCCCACAAGTGAATAACGCCTTCCCAGAAGGATTGCGGCTGGCATTAGAGCAAAGCGCCGATTTTCGCAACGCTGTGTCGGTTAGATTTATTGGGCAGCTTGCGCCTGATTATCATGCCCGGTTCGCAGGGTTGGAGGCTTACGTTGACGTTGCCGATTTTGTCACTCATGAGGTTGCAATCGCAACCATGCGCCAGGCTCACGTCTTGTTGCTGGTTTTGCCTCACACAGAGCTGGCGCGCATGACGTTCACAAACAAGTTTTTCGAGTATCTGGCAGCCCGCCGGCCCATCCTGGCACTGGCGCCGCCGGGCCTTATCAGTGACATCATAGCTCAGGAACAGATTGGTATCATTGCTCTGCCGGATAACACCAACGCCATTGCACAGGCATTGTTAGAGATGTTTGAAACGGTGCGAGTTCGGCCGGATGGCTATTGCCCCTCGGACGCTTTGTTAGCCCGGTTTGACCGGCGCGAGCTTACCGGGCAACTGGCAACCATTTTCAATGAGATAGCAGGGTAGATATGATTAACGAACCAACGTTTTCATGCGTACTATGCAACGGAAACAAGGCCGAACTCATAGTCCGGGAGACAGATGGACGGACGATTGTTCGCTGCTGTGACTGTTCGCTTTGTTGTGTTCATCCATTTCCTTCAGAAGAAGCCTTGAACCGCATCTACCAAGAAGCGAATTACTTCGAAGCCCATCCGGGGACTCAGATTGGTTATTCAACCTACCAGGTTGGTCCGCTTATTGCTTCAAAAGTGGAACAGGACCGGCTGCGTGATCTTGCTCGTTTGCATCCTCAACGCGGCACACTCTTGGATGTGGGCTGTGCATTTGGCAGGTTTTTGTTACTTGCCGGTAAAGCAGGATGGCAACCGTTGGGGGTTGAATTGTCTGCGCCGGCAGCTAAGATAGCGCGCGAATCTGGATTGGAGGTCATCGGCGGAACCTTACAAACCGCAGATTTGCCTGATGCGTCAGTGGATGCTGTTACCTTGTGGGAAGTGATCGAACATGTTCGTTCCCCACTTGATGAACTCGGTCAAATAGCGCGGATCCTTAAACCCGGCGGCGTCATTGCCCTTTCGACGCCCAATGCAGCCAGTCTACGTGCACGTCAAGAAGGGCCAGACTGGTATGGATATCATGTATCGCGGGAGCATCTGCTCTTTTTCACACCCAAGACCCTTGCTTCCGCATTAAAATCTGCCGGTTTCTATGTATCTCGTATTCGCACCCGCAAAGTGGACCCTTCATTCCGTCGGATGTTAGGCAAGAGTGCAACGGTGACGACCACTTCGCCTCAATGCCATCCCGGATTAAGCAACCCATCACCGGTTTTGCAAAGTGCGCCGATACAAGCTCTGATCCGGTTGAGAGAGATTGCATTACGTCCTTTAGAAATGGCTGGCCTGGGGCATACCCTGGAGGTGTACGCTGTCAAAGCTGGCTAAAGTTATGACTATATTCGGCCCACGACCCGAAGCCATCAAACTGGCGTCGGTCATCAATCGACTGACTGAGCGCGCCGACTGTTTGCGTTCCATAGTTGAACGCTGGTTAGCAGGACAACCGAGATGAGCGATATAGTCTTTTGTGGTGTCAATGACTGGCGCGGCATCAAACAGCGCCCCCAACATCTGGCCGAACGGCTCGCGGTTACGAACCGCATCCTGTACGTGAATCCCATCAGTTATTCGTTTGCCACTCACATAGTGCGCAAGGTACACAGCAGCACGCAACGCTCCTGGCGGTCCTCGCTGGAAACACTGGCCGAGCACCTGTGGCTCTTTACACCGAGTCCGGCCTTGCCTTTCAGCCGCCGTGCGCGCGGCATCAACCGGCTAAACCAACGTTGGTTGGCTGTTCAACTACACCCGCTATTACGCCGTTTGCATATATCCGCGCCCCTATTGTGGCTTTCTTTTCCCACCGATGTTGATCTCATTGGGCATTTGCAGGAGCAACAGGTTATCTTCGATTGCATGGATAACTATCCCGGCTTTTTCAGTGGCCGCGAGCACACCGTCATCACCGCGATGGAACTGGATTTACTTCATCGCGCCGATTTGGTGTTGACGACCGCCCAGCCACTTCTGGAAAAGTGCCGCCGCATCAATGCCAACACCCATCTGGTACCCAACGGTGTGGATGCCACACATTTTGCTCGCGCCCGTGCCGGGTTAGCTGAAGCAGATGACCTGCACGTTTGTTCCCGCCCCCGTTTTGGCTATATCGGAACGATTGGCCCATGGACAGATGTGGACAGCATGATGGCTCTGGCGCGAGCCGCACCTAATGGCAGTGTCATTGTCATCGGCCCGTGGGAAATTCCACAGCCAACTGAGCTTCCAAGCAACATGTATATTTTAGGGGCACGACCTTATACGAGACTGCCGGAATACTTGGCCGGTTTTGATGTCGCCCTCATCCCTTTCAAGCGCGGGCCACTGACACAAGCGGTCAACCCCGTCAAACTGTTTGAGTACGCTGCTGCCGGCGTTCCCATCGTAGCGACGGCTACCGCTGAATTGACCCGTTATGCAGCATGGTGCATTTTAGCCGACTCGCCCCAAGCATGGGTTGATCTCGCCATACGCACGGCACAAACGGGTGAAACTGCCGCGCTGCGTCTGCAAGCAGCGAACGAGGCCATGGCTAATGATTGGCAACAGCGCGTAGAAACGATTCTGCACCTGATTGCAATTGAATAGCTGTTCATATTGGGGAACCTCCATGCCCACATCAAAAATTTCGGTAAAAGATATCGGAACTTCGACCTATTACGAAATGCTGCATCAAGAAGCTGACTTCTGGGAACGTCGCGCCCGCGGTGAAGTAGATATGAGTTTAGCCGCCACCAGGGACCCTGAACTTGCGGCTGCCGTCGCCGGCGATTTGTTAATCAGAACGCTCAATCTGGCCGCATCACGAGGGTCGAGAATTCTCGAACTGGCTTGCGCCGAAGGAGAGCTTTCCCAGCAACTGGCTCAGCGTGGTTGTCTCGTTGACGGTATAGATATTTCTTTCAGCCTGGTCAGCGCAGGAATGCGACGTTTTGCCTCCTCTCAACAAACTGACCCCTGCCCTGGCAAGATAAGGTTGTTTGTCGGAGACTTAAACCGGCTGGGGATGGCCGCTGATACGTATGATGTTGTGCTGGCGATTGCCGCCTTTCACCATGTCCTTGATTTACCCAGTCTTGTAGTTCAAATTAAAAAGACGCTCAAACCCGGTGGTGCACTGATTTGCCTGGATCACATGGAACCGTCTTTTGCCGGACGTTTGCTGCGTTACCTGTTTCTGCTTATGGTGCCGACGGAAGTGCCTTATTGGCGTAAACCGCTTCACATCTTTAATCGCTTGATGGCGCGAGTTTACCAGTATCTTCTCCCCCGGCGTAGGGCGCCGGCAGCGTTTACTTTACCCCCTCGTTCACCTTTCGAAGACATAAGTGGCTCTGAAGCTGTCGCGCTCATTCGGGAACATTTTATCGTCGAACACTACGAGACTCCACAAGCCTTTGCCAATGTCGTGGCCGGCCATCTCCGTCTTAGTTCGCATGAACGAGAGGTCAAAATGGCGCGTAGATTGCGCAGATTGGATGATTGGTTGGTGAAGAATCTGGGCGTTCGGGGTGAAACTTATTTTTTGGTGGCTCATAAACCAGAATGTACAAAATGAGCCTTGCGATCATCCTTCTTTCCTGGAATACCGCTTCCCTTCTCGCCGACTGTCTGCGCTCCATTCCGGCGGGCGCAGCAGGCCTGGATTACACCGTTATCGTCGTCGACAACGCCTCCACCGACGGCAGTGCCGACATGGTCGCGCGCGACTTCCCACAGGTGCAACTCATCCGCAGTTCCCAAAATCTGGGCTTTGCGCGGGGCAACAACCTGGGAATTCGCGCCGCCGACCCCGCTATACCCTACCTCCTGCTGCTCAACAGCGACACCATCGTCCAACCAGCATCACTGACCGCCCTGGTGCGCTTTATGGAGGCTCACCCGGACGCCGGCGCCGTCGGCCCACGTCTCTTGCGCCCCGACGGGACGCCGCAACCCTACGCCTTTGGCGGTGATCCCACACCATTGTACTTGTTGCGGCGCGGTTTGCACCAACTGTTCCTGCACCGCTATCTCCACGACTGGGCAACGGATCAAATCCAGACGGTGGATTGGGTCTCCGGCGCATGCATGTTGGTGCGCCGTTCCGCCGTCGAACAAATTGGGATGTTGGACGAAAATATGTGGATGTATTTCGAAGATAACGATTGGTGTTTGCGCTTCCGCCAGGCTGGTTGGAAAGTGTATTACGACCCCCAGGTAGAAATCATCCATCTGGGCGGCCAAAGCCTACAGAAGAATCCAAGCGCCCAAAACACTTATTATCAGAGTGTGGTATATTTCTATGGTAAGCATTATGGACGGCTTTCACGCTGGCTCTTGAGACGGATGCTGCCGCTGTACCGGCGAATGAACCGTTCAGCCTGAGTGAGGATGATGAACCATCACCCCAAACACCGTCTAACCTAAGGAACGGCTATGTTATCCTGGTTAAAACACTATTTGACCGCCCCGGCGTTCGAGCCTGACGAAGAGAAAAGCCGTGTGGCGCGCGTACTCAACGCCTTACAACTGGCCCTCGTCGCCGCCACGCTACTGGCCGGCCTGGCATCGGTGTTCGTCTTCGCCGAGAAACTGGGCAGTCTCGCCATCGTCGCGGGGATGGTGGTGGTACTGACCCTTTCGCGCGTGTTGATGTACCGCGGCTACGTGCGCAGCGCCAGTATTCTCATCCTGACAGGACTATGGTGCGTTGCGACCGGCATGGTGCTCATGGCCGGCGGAATGAACAGCATCGACGCCGTGTACTACCTCGCGTTGACCATCATCAGTGGGCTACTCTTAGGTTCACGCGCTATGATCATTGTCGCCGGCGCCAGCAGCCTGGCCGGCCTGGCGATGGCCCTCAATGCCACGTGGGGGCATCCCTTACCTCAACTGTTCCCCGTACCGCCGCTCTCCGGCTGGATCAACTTCAGCCTCAGCCTGTTTTTGATCGTCATCACCTCCGACATCGCCTTGCGCAACCTCCACAATGCGCTGGCCCTGGCCCAGCGTCGACTGGAAGAGAGACGCCAGGCCGAACGGGAACGCGAGCAGTTGCTCATCCGCGTCCAGGAACAGGCGCGTCAGGTCCAACAGGTGATGGACACCGTACCGGAGGGCGTGCTGTTGCTCGATAACGCCGGGCGGGTGTTATCGGCCAACCGCCTGGGACAGCAAGACCTCAGCACCCTGGCCGGCAGCGACGTCGGCGACGTCCTCACACAACTGGGAGGCTGCCCGCTGGCAGACCTGCTGGCCGCACCGCCGCGTGGCTTGTGGCACGAGCTAGAGACAGAGACGCGCAGCCTGCAAGTGCTGGCCAAATCGATCCGCCACGACGAACAACCCGAAGGTTGGGTGCTCGTGGTGCGCGACGTGACACAGCAACGCGAAACCGCGCAGCGGGCGCAACAGCAAGAACGCCTGGCCGCGGTGGGACAACTGGCCGCCGGCATCGCCCACGACTTCAACAACATTATGGCAACCATCGTGCTCTACAGCCAGATGTCGGCGCGCGTCGCCGGCGTCCCCGCGGCCGTACAGGAACGCCTGACCACCATCTACCAACAGGCCATGTATGCCACACGCTTGATTCAGCAAATCCTGGATTTCAGCCGCCGCACCATCCTGGAGCGGCACCCCTTCGATTTGCTGGCGTTGGTGGAAGAACAAATCAAGCTGCTGGAGCGCACTCTGCCGGAAAACATCCACCTCATGCTCACCCACGACGACGACAACTATACGCTGAACGGCTCTGCCACCTCCATGCAGCAAGTGGTGATGAATCTGGCCGTCAACGCGCGCGACGCTATGCCCAACGGCGGCGCCTTGCACTTCCACCTCACACGCCTCCATGTGGACACGGCCAACGCCGCACTTTTGGGTCTGGACGTGGGCGAATGGATCCAACTGACCGTCACCGACACCGGCAACGGCATTCCCCCTGATGTTTTACCGCACATTTTCGAACCGTTTTTCACCACCAAAGAACCGGGGCAGGGTACAGGGCTGGGACTATCACAAGTCTATGGGATCATAGGCATGCACGGAGGACAAATCCATGTCGACAGCCGGCCGGGTAAAGGCACCACCTTCAGCCTGCATCTGCCCGCCCTGGAAACAACGGCAGGGGAAGGGATAACGGGAGACCATGATCGCGGCCTGATCACCGGCCAGGGGCAGATGATTCTGGTGGTAGAAGACAACCCGGTGACGCGCATGGCCCTGGTAGACAGTCTGGAAGCGCTTGAGTATCGGGCCGTCGCCGCCGAAAATGGACGGTATGCCCTGGCAATGCTGGAAGCGCACCCTGATGAGATCGCCCTGGTTCTCAGCGACGTGGTCATGCCAGAGATGGGCGGCCTCGGTTTGATCGAAGCCATGCGGCAACGCGGTATCCACACCCGCGTCGTTCTGCTCACGGGCCACCCGCTCAAAGAAGACTGGACTCACATGGAAGTGGATTGGCTCCTCAAACCGCTCACCCTGGAAGCGCTGGCCCGCGTGATCGCGCAAGCGCTGGCAAAATCATAGAATGGCGTAGCCCCCAACACAAGCTGTGGCCGGTCTCCGACCGCGCCACCGCCGTCGAGATATACACCCCGGAATCATTTTTGGACAACCTCCCTCTTGTCAGACCCGCCAGGTGACAGGCTTCAGCAAACCTGTCAGGTCCGTTGCTCATGACGTGTTTTACGGTATACTGGGAAAGTTCTACACAACCCTGGCCCAACCTGTGAAAGCGAGAATCCTATGTCCATTCGCACTGTGACCGAGACATACACCTATTTGCGCCAGATTGCGCCCCCGTTCGCGCAGCAGATCACCGCCGCCGCACGCGCGGCCCACAACGAGGCCGAATTCGAACACGTGATGAATAACGCCATTGCAACAGTGGCGCAGGACTTAGGGGTGACGTTGGATTTTCGCCAGGAATATACACTGGCTCAAGGCCGCGCCGATGCGGTGTACAACCGCCTCGTCATAGAGTACGAGAACCCCGGCGCGCTCCGCCCGCAGTTGAGCCACGGCGCGACGCAACACGCCGTCCAACAAGTGAAGGGTTATCTGACCGGCCTGGCGCAGGCCGAACACCAGGCCCCCGACCGCTTGTTGGGGGTGGCCTTCGACGGTTACTACTTCATCTTCGTCCGCTACCACGAAGGCCATGTGATTGTGGAAGAGCCGCTCAACATCACCCCCGCCTCCGCCGAGCGCTTCCTACGCTCCCTCTTCTCGCTGGCCTCCGGGCGCGCGCTCGTGCCGGAGAACCTGGTGGAGGATTTTGGCAGTCAGAACGATCTCAGCCGCCAGGTGACGGCGGCGCTCTATACAGCGCTGACCGGCCACGCCGACGATCTCACCCAACGCCTGTTCACGCAATGGCAGCACTTCTTCGGCGAGACGGCGGGCTTCGAGGCCGCCGGCGGCAAAATCAGACACCGCCAGGAATTGCGCGCCTTTGCCGAGGGGATGGGACTGCATGCCGGACAAGCAGACATCCCGCGCTTCTTCTTCGCCATCCAGACCTATTTCTCGTTCCTGGTGAAGAATATCGCCCGGCTGGTGTTGCAGGCGCACGTCGGGGGGACGCTCGGGACGACGCCGTTGACGACCATCGCCAACCTGCACGGCGAGGCACTGCGCGCCGAATTGCGCCGGACGGAGGATGGCGGCATCTTCCGCGCTCTGGGCATCAAGAACCTGCTGGAAGGCGACTTCTTCGCCTGGTATCTCAGCGCGTGGGATGCCCCGCTGGAAGAGGCGCTGCGCCGGACGCTGGCCCGCCTGGCCGGGTACAACCCCGCCACTGTGCAGGATGATCCCCACAGCACTCGCGACCTGCTCAAGAAGCTCTACCATTACCTGCTGCCCCGCGAAATCCGCCACGACCTGGGCGAGTTCTACACCCCCGATTGGCTGGCCGAGCGTCTGCTGATGCAGTTGGGCGAGCCGTTGTTCCAGATGCCTGCCGTGGGACGGATGAGCTATCCGTCCACGATCCACAAACGCCTGCTCGATCCCGCCTGCGGTTCGGGGACATTCCCCGTGCTTGCCATCCGCGCGCTCAAAGCCAACTGTCGCCAGGCCGGGCTGGCCGAGGGCGACACCCTGGACATCATCCTCAACAGCATCGTGGGCATCGACCTCAACCCGCTGGCGGTATTGGCCGCGCGGGTGAACTACCTGCTGGCGATTGCCGATCTGCTCCCCTACCGCCGCCGCGAGGTCGAAATCCCCATCTACCTGGCCGACAGTGTGTTGACGCCGGCGCGCGGCGAGGGATTGTTCGAGCAAGACCGCCGCATTTTGGAGACCGCCGTGGGCACACTGCCCCTGCCCGATACACTCAACTCGCGGGAGAAGATGGAGCGCTTTGCCGACGTGCTGGAGACGTGCGTCGACGGCGGTTTCGCGCCGGACGTCTTTGTGGATCGCTGCCGCCGCGAATTGCCGGAGGTGGTCACCCACGTAGGCATCGAACACGTGCTGACGGAGTTGTTCGCGCAGTTGAGCGACCTGCACCGGCGCGGCCTGGACAGCATCTGGGTGCGCGTGCTCAAGAACGCCTTCATGCCGCTCTTCGTGGAACCGTGCGACTACGTGGTGGGCAACCCGCCGTGGATCAACTGGGAGAGCCTACCGCAGGGGTATCGGGAACAAACGACGCCGCTATGGCATGATTACGGCCTGTTCGTCCACTCCGGGATGGACACCATTTTGGGCAAGGGTAAAAAAGACCTTTCCACACTGATGACTTATGTAGCCGCCGACCGCTATCTCAAGCCCGGCGGCAAGTTGGGGTTTGTCATCACCCAAAGCGTGTGGAAGACGGCCGGCGCGGGTCAAGGATTCCGTCGTTTTCGGATTGGGGCACAGGGGGCGCCCCTGGGCGTGCTCCACGTGGATGATTTGAGCAGCCTGCAAGTCTTTGAAGGCGCCAGCACGCGCACCAGTATCTTTGTCCTGCGCAAAGGAGAACCCACCCGCTATCCCCTGCCCTACACCTACTGGCAAAAGACAAAGTCGGGACGGTTGGATTACGACAGCACGCTGGAAGAAGTCCTGGAACAGACGCGGCGTTTGAACTTCCGCGCCGCGCCGGTGGACGCCGCCGACCCCACCAGCGCGTGGCTCACCGCCCGCCCCAAAGCGTTAGATGCGGTACGTAAGGTTTTGGGGGAATCCGATTATCAGGCTCACGCGGGTGCATGTACCTGGGCCAACGGCATTTATTGGGTTGAAATTATGGCCGAACGTCCTGATGGGCCGGTGATCGTGCAAAACTTCACTGAGGGGGCCAAGCGTGAAGTAGAACAAGTCACTGCCGACTTGGAACCAGACCTGCTCTACCCGCTGCTGCGCGGGCGTGACGTGCACCGCTGGCAAGCCAAACCCTCGTTATACATTCTGATGCTGCAAGACCCGGAGACGCGGCGCGGCATCGACGAAATCACCGTGCAAACCCGCTGGCCGCGCACGTGGGCCTATCTGAAACGCTTCGAAAAACCACTGCGAGCGCGCTCCGGCTTCACACGTTACTTTACCCGCAAGGACGCGCGCGGGAAATTAGTGGAAACAGGGCCGTTTTATTCGATGTTCAACGTGGGCGATTACACCTTCGCGCCGTGGAAGGTGGTATGGCGGGGCGAAGTGGCGACAAGTTTGGTATCAGCAGTAATTAGCACATCAGGGTCAAAAGCCATCATCCCAGATCAAACTGCTTATATGGTGGCTTTTGAAGATCAAGACGCTGCACATTTCTTCTGTGGAGTGCTGAACACGGTTGTTGTTCAATTGATATACCAAATGTTTACATATAAACACGTTTCCATGTCTTTTATTCAGAATCTACGCATTCCCCGCTACGATCCCGCCAACCCCACCCACCGCCGCCTGGCGGAACTCTCGCAAGAAGCGCACAGGCTGGCGCCCGCCGCCTACGCCGGAGACGTCGCCGCGCAAACCGCGCTGCGCCGCGTCGAAGCCGCTGTGGACGAGGCCGCCCGCGCCCTGTGGGGCCTCACGGAAGCCGAACTGCACGACATCCGCCGCAACCTCGCCGAACTTCACAGCGTCCAATCCACCGCAGCGCCTCGGGAAGAAGAGTGAAGACAGCAGTGACAAGGTGGGCGTCCTGCGTAGTGTTCGCAGGATACTCCCATCCCACCCCTAGCAGCGTGGTTTTCCCCCCCTTGCAGTTTATAAACTTAGTTTTATAATCAGCGCGCTTGATATTTAAGACAATTTAACTATTTGGATCTACTCATGCCGGACGACACTACCCAGGAACTGACCCAAATGCTACAAGACTGGATCGAAGTCTTTATGCGCCGCGCCATGCACAATGTGCTGCTCTTCGCCAAAGAGCACAACTTCTCGATGTCGCAGATAAGCGCGTTGCTGAACATCCGCCAGCGCCGAGTGTGCAACGTCTCCAATATCGGCGACGAGTTAAGCATCACCAGCGCCGCGGCCAGTCAGATGTTGGAGCAATTGGTGCAGCAGGGAGTGATCGAGCGCACGGAGTCCCCCCACGACCGCCGCGTCAAACAAATCGCGCTGACCGAGAAAGGCCACCAGATGATCCACGACGGCTTCCGCGCGCGCTATGCCTGGCTCGGCGAACTGGCCGCCAGCTTCACCCCCAGCGAACAAGAACAAGTCAGCGCCGCGCTGCGCCTCCTGCTGGAAAGGACCAGACGGCTAGACGTTCCTGATAGGGGGTAAACGAGAGAGGGAGAGAGAAATGAAGAGGAGGGAGCTGTAGCGAAGTCCCCCAACTTGTTGGGGTAACGACTGCAGTCGTCTGGCGACTCAAGTCGCTACTACGCTCGTCATCGTCGCTGCTACGCTCGTCATCGTCACGACGATGCCCGGCGTTGAAATGTGAGAGCATTGATCAAGCCCTGTCTGATCACAGGACTATCAGACTAACGACTATCAGACTATTATCAGACTATTGAGGAGTGACCTATTCTATGACTCGACTGATTAAGTATCTCAAACCCTATGGGGGGATGATCTTGTTGGCCGTCGCGCTGTTGTTCGTGCAGGCCAACGCCGAACTGGCACTGCCGGACTATCTCTCGCGCATCGTCAATAACGGCATCCAGCAGGGCGGCGTGGAAAGCGTCCTGCCGTCCGCCATTCGCCAGAGTGAAATGCAACGGCTGGCGCTTTTCCTGAGCGCCGAGGATCAGGCGGCGTTGCTCGCCCATTACACGCTGGTGGATGCACAGTCGCCTGACTATGCGGTATGGGTGGAAAAATACCCCACACTGGCACAAGAGCCGCTCTACGTGGCCGGCGATATAGACCCAGCCACCCGTGAGGCGTTGACCCCGGCGTTGAGCCAGGCGTGGGTAGCCGTCTCCACCATCGAGCAGATCATGGCCGACCCATCAAAAGCGGCTGCCCTCGGCGGCGGTTTCGGCGGCTTCGATATTTCCAAATTGCCGCAGGGCGTGGATCTGTTCATGGTGTTGGAACAACTGCCGGCGGCGCAGATCGCGCAGATGAAAACGATGATGCAGGAACGGTTTGCGACGCTCGGTGAGAGTATGCTAGAGCAGGTCGCCATCCGCGCGGTGAAGGCGGAATACACCGCGCTGGGTGTGGATGCCGAGGCCATGCAAACCGGCTACATCCTGCGCGTCGGCGGGCAAATGTTGCTGTTGACATTGGTAGCCGTGGCCTGTACCATCGCGGTCGGCTTCCTGGCGGCGCGCACCGCTGCCGGCCTGGCCCGCGACTTGCGTCAGGCCATTTTCGAGAAGGTGGAAAGCTTCTCCAGCGCCGAGTTTGACCAGTTCTCCACCGCCTCCCTCATCACCCGCACCACCAACGACGTGACCCAAATCCAGATGGTGACCACTATGATGATCCGCATGGTCATCTACGCCCCCATCATCGGCGTCGGCGGCATCATCCGCGCGATGAGCAAAGGCTCTTCGATGTGGTGGCTGATCGCCATAGCCGTCGCCATCTTGCTCAGCTTGATCGCCATCGTTTTCTCCATTGTACTGCCTAAGTTCAGGAGCATCCAGAAGCTGGTGGATCGCCTGAACCTGGTGGCGCGCGAGCACCTTTCGGGCATGATGGTCATCCGCGCCTTCAACATGCAGGACTTTGAGAAAGCCCGCTTCGACCAAGCGAACCGGGATTTGACCGCCACCATGCTGTTCATCAACCGCGTGATGGTGATCATGATGCCGCTGATGATGCTGGTCATGAATGGCCTGTCGTTATCCATCATCTGGGTGGGCGCGCACCAGGTAGCAGAGGCGACCATGCAGGTCGGCGATATGATGGCCTTCATGCAATACGCCATGCAAATCGTCATGGCGTTCCTGATGCTTTCCATGATGTTCATCATGCTGCCCCGCGCGTCGGTCTCCGCCGACCGCATCGCCGATGTGCTGGAAACCGAGCCGAGCATCCGCGACCCTGAAACGCCGCAAACGTTTCCCACCCCCTTCAAGGGGACGGTCGAATTCCGCCACGTCTCGTTCCGCTATCCCGGCGCGGATACGGATGTGTTGCATGACATCGCCTTCACCGCGCAGCCGGGGCAGACGACGGCCATCATCGGCTCGACCGGTTCGGGCAAATCCACCGTCGTCAACCTCATTCCCCGCTTTTACGACGTGACGGAAGGCGCGATTTTGATTGACGGCGTGGACATCCGCGCCGTGACGCAGCACGACTTGCGCGACAAGATCGGCTACATCCCGCAGCGCGGCACGCTCTTCTCCGGCACCATCGAGAGCAACCTGCGCTACGCCGACGAGGAGGCGGACGCGGAAACCCTGCGTTGGGCAGCCGACATCGCCCAGGCTACCGAGTTCATCGACGCCAGGCCGGAAGGGCTGGACGCCGAGATCGCGCAGGGCGGCGACAACGTCTCCGGGGGGCAAAAGCAGCGCCTGGCGATTGCGCGCGCGCTGGTGAAGAAGCCGCCGATCTTCATCTTCGACGACAGCTTCTCAGCGTTAGACTTCAAGACGGACGCCGCACTGCGTCGCGCCCTCAAACAGTACACCGGCGACAGCACTCTGCTGATCGTGACACAGCGCGTGGCGACGATCAAAAATGCCGAGCAGATCATCGTCTTGGAAGAAGGGAAAATGGTCGGCAAGGGCACCCACCGCGAGTTGATGGCGACCTGTGCAACCTACCAGGAAATTGCACTCTCGCAACTGAGCAAGGAGGAACTGGCATGACATCCCCAAGCGAACCACAAAGCAACACTTCGGTCAACGGACGCCCGGCGCCGGGCACCTCCGGACACGGCACATCGAGCAGGCGCGGCGCGCGCCTCGGTCAAGGCGGCGGGCGCAGAATGATGCGGGGCGAGAAACCGCGCGATTTCAAGGGAACGATGCGCAAGTTGCTGGCCTATTTGCGCCCCTATCAGGTGGCCCTGCTGATGGTAGCGCTGATGGCGGTCGCCTCGACGGCGGCCCATATCGCCGGCCCGAAAATCCTCGGCAAAGCCACCACCCGCCTGTTCGAGGGGGTGATGGCGCAGATTACCGGCACCGGCGCCATCGATTTTACCTACATCGGCAACATTCTGCTGACCGTCCTGGGGCTGTACGTGGCCTCGGCGTTGTTCAGCTACATTCAGGGCTGGATCATGGCGAACGTCTCCACGGACATCACCTACCGCTTCCGCAAGGAGATCGCCGAGAAGATCAACCGGCTGCCGCTCAAGTATTTCGACAGCGTCACCCACGGTGAAGTGCTCTCGCGCATCACCAACGACGTGGATACCATCAACCAGACCCTCAGTCAGAGCCTCACGCAAATCGTCACCTCCACCTGCACCGTCATCGGCGTGCTGGCGATGATGTTCTCCATTAGCTGGCTGATGACGCTGGCCGCGCTGTTGATGATCCCCTTGTCCCTCGGTGCGGTGCGGATCATCGTCGGTCAGTCGCAAAAGTACTTCAAACAGCAGCAGGACTACCTGGGACACGTCAACGGCCACATCGAAGAGATGTACGGTGGGCACATCGTCATGAAGGCGTTCAACGGCGAGGCCAAGAGCCTGGCGCAATTCAAAGATTACAACACGACACTCCACGACGCAGTCTGGAAATCACATTTCCTTTCCGGGTTGATGATGCCGTTAGTAATGTTCATCGGCAACCTGGGCTACGTCGGCGTAGCGGTGTTGGGCGGCTGGCTCGTCATCCGCAACGCCATTGCCATCGGCGACGTGCAGGCGTTCATCCAATACGTGCGCTCGTTCACTCAGCCGATTACGCAACTCGCCAACATCTCCAACGTGCTGCAACACGCTGCCGCCGCTGCCGAGCGCGTCTTCGAGTTTCTGGAAGAAGCCGAAGAAGTCCCCGATACGACCACACCGGTCAAGCTGGAACGGGTGACCGGCCACGTCGAATTCCAGGACGTGCGCTTCGGCTACACCCCCGACAAGATCATCATCAACGACTTCTGCGCCGAGGCGCGACCGGGGCAGAAGATCGCCATCGTGGGGCCGACGGGCGCCGGCAAGACCACCATGGTCAAACTGCTGATGCGCTTCTACGACGTGAACGACGGCGCGATCCTGGTGGAGAGTCACGACATCCGCGACTTTACCCGCCGTGATCTGCGCAAGATGTTCGGGATGGTATTGCAAGACACGTGGCTCTACAATGGCACAATCATGGAGAACATCCGCTATGGCCGTCAGGATGCCACCGACGAAGAAGTGATCGCCGCCGCCAAGACCGCCCACGTGGACCACTTCATCCACACCCTGCCGGATGGCTACGGCATGGTGCTGAACGAGGAGGCCAGCAACGTCTCGCAGGGGCAGAAGCAGTTGCTGACGATTGCCCGCGCCGTCCTGGCCGATCCCAAAATCCTCATCCTCGACGAGGCCACCAGCTCGGTGGACACGCGCACCGAGGTGCTGATTCAGGAAGCGATGGACGAGCTGATGCAAGGGCGCACCAGCTTCATCATCGCGCACCGGCTCTCCACCATTCGCAACGCCGACCTGATTTTGGTGATGAACGAAGGCGACATCGTCGAGCAGGGCACGCACGCGGAGTTGCTAGCGCGCCACGGCTTCTACGCGGAGCTGTACAACAGCCAGTTCGAGGGAGCAGTGCTCTAAAAGCTGTAGGGCGAGTTGACAACTCGCCCTACGATATTTCAATCTGACGGGGCAAAGGGATTCAGACCTTCCAAGCCGTCAATGCTAGGATAAGCATCGAAATCTTCGGAGTATAGCCGCGTAATTCCGCCAGCCAGACATGCCGCAATCACCATAGCATCCCAGAATGAAAGGCTGTAACGGCGCAAAAGATCTTCGGCAATATCTTGCACTTGCCAGGTGGAGGGAAGGGGGATTTTTGTAGGGGGTGTGGCGGGCAGCTTCGCTGCCCGCCACACCCCCTCTTTTTCGCCCCCTTCTTCCCCGCTGGCGGGGGAGAAGGGGGTTGGGGGATGAGAGGGCCAGCGCCTATAGCCGAAGTGTCAACCTATTATGCACCCTCCCCCAAGTCCCGTTTGCCACCTGGCAAGGGCGGCTGAATAGTTACCTTCAAGGTACATAAGAGCACAAAAGACGTCAAGAAGCGCAAAATGGAACTTCTCCCCACGCCAACACGTCATTATGGATGGCGGCGTTCAGCCTTCACCCAGCGGTGATTAGCCAAGAAGCGCAAGCAGAAGGCTGAACGACGACCCGACTCAAGCCTATCCGATTCCAGGAGGAGTACAATGAACCGTAAACCATGGCTATGGATTTCACTCAGCCTGTTGCTGCTGACCATCTTTGCAGCATGCACCCCCCCTCCACAGGGGAGCGCTACACCCGAACCGGTGGCCACTGCAACGCCACGTCCCACGGCGACGCCGCTGCCGCCCAAGCCCGTTGTCCCCTACACACCGGTGCCCGCCGACATGCTTTCGCCGATCATCATCCAGCGCAGTCCCAAGCGCGGCGAAAGCCTGACGCCCGATGGGGCGGTCGAGATTATGTTCGACAAGCCGATGAACCGGTCCGCCGTGGCGAAAGCATTCACCTTGCAACGGGCCGGGGAAAATACGCCGGTCAAAGGTGAACTCTCCTGGGTCGACGCGCGCACGCTGCGCTTCCAGCCGGCCGAGGCGCTGCCGCGCGACACCGTCTTCGACGTGATCCTCACGCAGAACGCCAGCGCCGAGACGGGCGAGCTGCTGCGCGAACCGTACACCTTCCGCTTTGCGACGGCCGGCTATCTCGAAGTTGCCCAGGTGATCCCCGACCCGGATACCGCCGACGTGGAAACCGAGTCGACCATCACCGTGATGTTCAATCGCCCTGTCGTCCCCCTCACCACACTGGCGCAAATGGAGAACCTGCCCAATCCCGTGACCTTCGAGCCGCCCATCGTTGGACGTGGCGAATGGTTGAACACCTCCATCTACGTTTTCACGCCGGAGGAACCACTGGCGGGCGGCGTCACATATCGCGCGATGGTGAGCGCCGGTTTGCAGGACGTAGCCGGCGCGCTGCTGGCGGAGGATTACGTGTGGCACTTCACCACCATTCCCCCACAAGTGGTATGGGCGCAGCCCTACGATGGCGCGGCGTTGGTAGACATCAATACGGCCATCACCGTGCAGTTCAACCAACCGGTGGACCTGAAATCCGTCGAGGACGCCTTCACCCTGAGCGGCGGACGAGGTCTGACCGGCAATGACGTCAACGGAACGTTCTCAATCAAAGACAACACGGTGATCTTCACCCCCACCCACGCCCTGGATTTCAACACGACCTATACCGTGAAACTGGAGGCCGGGATCACGTCCGCGGCGGGCGGCCTGGGAATGAAGGAAGCGTACACCTGGCAATTCACCACCGTCCCCCTGCCGGAAATCGTCTCCACCAATCCTGAAAATCTGGAACGTAAGGCGCCGCCGCATACCGCTTTCGAGATCGTCTTCAACACGCCCATCGATCCCGCCACGGTGATGCCCAATCTGACGATGACGCCGCCGCTTTCACCCACGCAGGTCTACACGTACTTCTCGGATTATAACAACACCTTCGTCCTGCAATTCGGCGCGCAGCCTTCGACTGAGTACACCGTCGTGATCAAAGACGGCATTGCCGATCCCTACGGCAACACCATCCCGCGCGGGCGCACGGTCCAATTCCGCACCGCCCCCTTGGATCCGGTGTACCGGTTACACGTGCCTGACATGATCGGCACCTATGACGCCGCACTGCCGGCGCAGATTGTACTCAGTCACGTCAACGTCAAGCGGGTCAACCTGCGTCTCTACAAGCTGCCGCTGGACGCGCTGTTCACTTCCAGTTGGCAATGGGAAGAACAACTGCCCGCCGGCAACCAACTGCTCCGCGAATGGCGGCAGAATCTGGAAAGCCCGCTCGATAAGCAAAGCTACACCGTCATCGACCTGACCGAAAAGCCGGGCGGAACGCTGGCACCGGGCGTCTATCTCCTGGAGACCGATTCGCCGGACGTGAACCAGGAATACAGTCATGACTACAACCAGCGGCACATAATGGTCGTGTCCAACCTCAACCTGACGCTGAAGAGCGCGTCGGAAGAGGCTTTCGTCTGGGCTACGGATTTGCGCAGCGGCGAAGCGGTCCCGAATCTAGCCCTGAGCCTGATCCAACAAGATGGCGGCAGCCTGGGAACCGCCGTCACCGACAACGACGGCATCGCCCGTGCCAGTCTGCCCCTTGATCGCGGCACCGTCATCGTCTACAGCGCCGAACCTTTCGCCGCCGTCGCCGAGGGTTGGGGACGCGGCGTCAGCCCGTGGGACTTCGGCATGGGCGAGGGGGAATACGCGCAGAAATACCACACCTACGTCTACACCGACCGTCCCATCTACCGACCGGGACAAAGCGTGGCCTTCAAGGGCGTGGTGCGCGCCGAAAATGACGTCGCTTACAACTTGCCGGACGTGCGCGCGGTCAACGTTTCCATCCGCGACGCAGCCTACGAGGAGATTTACAACGAGTCGCTCGCCTTGGGTGAGTTAGGGACGTTCGAGGGGACGCTCGACCTGGCGGAAAGCGCCAGTCTGGGCGATTACCAGATCTACGTCTCCTTTGGTGACCAGGGCGGATATGCGACTTTCCAGGTGGCGGCCTATCGCGCACCGGAATTCGAGATCGTCGTGGAAACCACCGCAGCCGAGATTCAGCGCGGTGACGACGTAGCCGCAACGATCACCGCGCGCTACTACTTCGGCGGCCCGCTGGCAAACACGGCGGTCACGTGGAACGTTCTGGCCGAGAGCTACCGCTTCCAGCCGCCGTGGGGCGGGCGCTACAGCTTCAGCGATGTGGACGATCCCTACACCTGCTTCGATTGCTGGTGGTGGTGGCAAGAACCGCCCGCCCGCGAAGCCATCCTCAGCGGCAGTGGCACTACCGACGCCAACGGCATCTTATCTGTCACGCTGAACGGGGCCGAATTAGAAGCTGCCCTCCGCGAATGGCACGGGAAACCAGCTTCCAGCAACCAGCTTCCAGCTTCACGCATCACGCTCGAAGCCACCGCCACCGGTCCCGACAACCAAGCCATCTCCGGGCGCACGAGCGTCGTCGTGCATCCCGGCCCGTACTACATCGGCCTCAGCGCCCGGCAGTACGTCGGCGAAGCCGGGAAACCGAGCGCCATCGACCTCGTAACCGTGGACTGGGAAGGCACGCGCCTGCCCGACAAAGCCATCAAGGTCGAATTCTACCGCCGCGAGTGGATCAACACCTTCATCGAGAACAAATTCGGCGGCGGTTCCTGGTCGTGGGAAACCAAAGAGACGTTGGTGGACGAAACCACCGTCACCACCAACGACCTTGGTGAAGCCGTAGCAACCTTCACTCCGGCGGAGGGCGGCGCCTACCACGTCGTCGCCACCCCGGCCTCCCCCGTGGGAGAGACTGAGGAAGGGATCCGCTCCTCCATCTTTATCTGGGTATCCGGCAAGGACTACGTCTCCTGGCGGCGCGAAAACAACGACCGCATCTCCCTCATCAGCGACAAGAATACCTACAAAGTCGGCGAGACCGCCGAAATCCTCATCCCCTCGCCCTTCGAGGGTGAGCACCTGGCCCTCATCACCGTCGAGCGCGCCAGCGTCCGGCGCTACGAGGTCATCCGTCTCACAAGCAATAGCACGATCTACCACCTGCCCATCACTCCGGGTGACATCCCCAACATCTACGTCTCCGTCGTGCTGATCCACAAGCAGCAAGACGGCAAACCGGCAGACTTCAAAATGGGCCTGCTCCCTCTGGACGTGGAACTGCAACCTGTAACTCTGAACTTGAAACTTGAAACTAACGTCGCACAGGCGCAACCCGGCGAAACCGTCGATTACACTCTCCGCGCGACGCTGCCCAACGGTGAGCCGGCATCCAACGTGGAATTCTCGCTCGACGTGATCGACAAGGCCGTGCTCAGCCTCAAACCGCGCAGCAGCGACATCGTGCAGGGCTTTTACGCCCGGCGGATGCTGCAAGTGAACACCAGCAGCGCGCTCAGCCTCTCCGTGAACCGCTATCTCGAAGATCTTGCCGCAGATTTGGATCTCAGTCTGGCGCAGGCCTCGGGGATACGAGAAGTGTATGGGCTGGGCGCAGATGGAGCAGCGGAAATGCCCGCCGCCGCCCCTATGGCAACCATGGCGCCTATGGCCGAGGGGAAATACGCCGCCAACGTCGCGCCGCCAGAAGGCATAGAAATCCGCGAGGAATTCGCCGACACCGCCTACTGGAATCCGCGCCTCGTGACCGACCGCGAGGGCCGCGCCGTCGTCACCCTTACCTTGCCCGACAACCTCACCACCTGGACGCTGCACGCCGTTGGCCTCACCGCCGACACCCGTGTAGGTGAAGGGACGGCGGAATTGCTCGCCACGAAGCCGCTGCTGGTACGCCCCGTCGCGCCGCGCTTCTTCGTCGTCGATGACCGCGCGCAGCTTGCGGCGAACGTCAGCAACAACACCGGCGCAGACCTCACCGTCGAAGTCAGCCTCAGCGCCGAAGGTGTGGGCATCCACACCGAGACGCCACCGCGCCAGACTATCGTCGTCCCCGCGCGCAGCGAGCGCAAGGTGACGTGGTGGGTGACGGTGCAGGACGTGGTCAACACGCAGCTCATTTTTAGCGCAGTTTCGGGCGAATATGCCGATGCGAGCAAGCCACGTCTGACCACCGGGCCGGACGGCTCACTGCTGGTCTTCCGCTACACCACGCCCGATATCGTGGGGACAGCGGGCCAGCTTACCGAGGGCGGATCGCGCACCGAAGCCATCGCGTTGCCGCCGGAGTTCGACGAACGGCGCGGCACGCTGACCGTCCAGCTCGATCCCAGCCTCGCTGCCGGAATGCAGGACGGGTTGAAGTACCTGGAACACTACGAATACGAGTGTACCGAGCAAACCGTCAGCCGCTTCTTGCCCAACGTGCTCACGTACCATGCACTGCAATCGCTGGGCATCGAGAATCAGGAGCTGGCCGAACGCCTGCCCGGGCTGGTGGACGAAGGCTTGAACAAGCTGTACCTCCAACAGAACCCCGACGGGGGGTGGGGCTGGTGGTACAAGGCCGAAGAGCAGTACAGCAACCCCCACGTGAGCGCCTACGTCGTCTTCGCCCTGCTCAAGGCGCAGCAGAGCGGCGTCAGCGTCAAGCAGGATGTGCTCAACAATGGCATCGCCTACCTTCAAGCACAAATCAAAGAAGTGCGCGACTACAAAAATTTCCGCAACGCGAATCAGCAAGCGTGGCTTCTGTACGTCCTGGCAGAAGGAAACGCCGCGCCGCAAGCCAAGCTCGATGAACTCTACGAGAACCGCGAAAAGTTGAGCTATTACGCCCGCGCGTATCTGGCGCAGGCCCTCTGGCTCAACAACCGGAGCGACGCCCGCCTCGCCACGCTCCTCTCCGACCTGAACAACGCCGCCATCCTCAGCGCCACCGGCGCGCACTGGGAGGAGGCCGACTACGACTGGTGGGCGATGAACACCGACACTCGCTCCACCGCCATCGTGCTCGATACGCTGGTGAAGCTCGACCCGCAGAACGCGCTGCTGCCCAACGTCGTGCGCTGGCTCATGGTCGCGCGGCGCGCCGGCATCTGGGAGACCACGCAAGAGACGGCATGGGCGTTGATCGCGCTCACCGACTGGATGGTGGAAACCGGCGAACTCGACGCCAACTACGACTACGCCTTCTTCCTCAACGACCGGGAGCAGGCGCAGGGCGTCGCCACGCGCGAGACGATCCGCGAGAGCACCCGCGCTGTCATCCCCATCGCCGACCTGCTTGCCGACATGACCAACGCGCTCACCATCGCCCGCAGCGACGGCAACGGGCGTCTCTACTACACCGCCCACCTGGAAATCTACCAGCCGGTGGAGGACGTGGAAGCCGCCGACCGGGGCATGATCGTGCAGCGACGGTATACGTTAGCCGAATGTGCCAATCAGCAAATAGCCAATGGGCAATCGTATCTGGAATGTCCGGAGGTGCGCGAGGTGAAGCTGGGCGACGTGGTCCGTGTGGATCTGACGATCATCGTGCCGCACGACCGCTACTACGTGGTGGTGGAAGACCCACTCCCGGCGGGCGGCGAGGCCATCGACACCGGCCTGGCGACGACCAGCCTGCTGGCGACACCCCCCACCCTGCGGCGCGAAGGGTCGCGCTGGTGGTGGTGGTGGCGTTGGTACAGCCGCAGTGAATTGCGCGACGAGAAGGTCGTGCTCTTCGCCGATTCGCTGCCGGCGGGCACCTACGAGTACAGCTACACCTTCCGCGCCACGTTGCCCGGCGACTATCACGTGCTACCCACCGTCGCCAAAGAATTCTACTTCCCAGAGGTCTTCGGGCGCAGCGACGGACGGTTGCTGACCATCGGCGAGTAAAGGCATCGGATGTTGTGGGGCGCACTCCACGCGCCCCACAATTTGTTTCCCTTCAATCTGGGGTGGGAACCGTAGCCTGCAATGTGGCGCGCGGGCGCGACACTGCCTTCCAGCGAAAGCCCCAGGCGCAGCAGCAGCGCCAGCAACAGCCAATCCAGCGCCAGAAAACCGGACAAAGCTGCCACGATACCTTAACAACCACTCGTGCACAGGGTACCTCCACGCGCCTCCAACTTAGCAAAGACCGGCTTTCTTCGCCAGCGGGGAAGAAGGGGGCAGGGGGGATGGGCACCTGGAAACACGAATATCTCGTCATCCACAAGCACCAGGCATACCAAAATCCATGCTAAACCCGGCACAGGGAATAAGTTGTTTTGCCAAGTTGACTAGCCTGAATAAATACTTCAAAAGCACCTGGCATACCGAAATCCGCGCCAAACCGGGCATAGGGAACATACGTAACCCGCCGGCAGCGTTGCTAATGATTTTCTAAACATTTTCTAATATCTCTTTAATGCTCTGCTTACATATTTCTAATGCGCATTTGCTATAGTAGGAGCGTATCGAGCAGAATAACGCTCGCCATACCCCCCAAGTTGGGGGACATAAACCAATCACATATCGGTTAATAAGGAGGTATAAATATGTTAAACAGAACATTTTGGGGATCAACCACACCCTGGGACGAACTGGAACGTCTGCGGCGCGAGATGAATCAGGTCTTCGCCAACTTTCCGGTGCTGTCCGAAGCGCGGATCACGCCTGGTTATCCGGCCATGAATGTATGGACCAACGAGAATGGCGCGGTCATCACCGCCGAACTGCCCGGCATTGATCCGGCGGAGCTGGATATCGCTGTGGTCGAGAACACGCTCACCCTCAGCGGTGAACGCAAACCCCTCGAACTCGGCGAAGGCGAGGTTTATCATCGCCGCGAACGCGGCTATGGCAAATTCACGCGCTCCTTCCAACTGCCGTTCAACGTCGAAGCCGGCAACGTGCAGGCGGTGTACGAAAAAGGGGTGTTGCAAATCACCCTGCCGCGCGCCGAGGCCGATAAGCCGCGGAAGATCGCGGTCAAGGCTGCGTAAAGCGCACAGTACCTTGACTATCCGACAAAAGACTACTTGACTATATAGGAGGTGTCTTATGGCTGACGAGAAAGAACTCAACATTCAGAAGACGGAAAAACAGGAAGTGGCTCAAAGCGGCGCCGAACGCACGCGCGCGCGGCTGGCCTTCGTGCCCCGCGCCGACATCTACGAAACTAACGAGGCCATCGTCCTGGTGACAGACATGCCCGGTGTAGACGAGAAATCGCTCGACATCACCCTGGAAGACGACGTGCTCACCATCAACGGCTATGTAGAAGCCAGCTATCCCGAAGGGTACGGGCTGTCCTATGGCGAGTATCGCGTGGGCGATTATCAGCGCAGTTTCACCCTCTCCAACAAAATCGACCGCAACAAGATCGAAGCGACGGTGAAAGACGGCGTACTGCGTCTGTATCTGCCCAAGGCGGAACCGGCCACACGGAAGATCGCCATAGCAGCCGGCTAAGGAAACAGTTTTCAGACAGGATGGTCAGAATTCACAGGATAAACGTTCCTGTGAATCCTCACAATCCATATCCGTGCACGTAAATCTGACTATCAAACGGTCAAAGGAGGTGGAATATGGCTATCACGAATCTAATACCGCGGCGGCGTCAAGAACACAAAGTCACTGTCAATCGGGAGGCAGAACATCCATTGACGCTTCTTGAACAGGACATGAACCGTATGTTCGACGAATTCTTCAGTGGGTTTGGATTGGCTCCGGCCTGGGAAACAGAGTGGAACGCCTTCAGCCCGCAAGTCGATATCGTCGACAGCGACAAGGAGATCAAAGTCCTGGTTGAACTGCCTGGGCTGGATGAGAAAGACATCGAAGTGACCCTTTCAAACGACATGCTGACCATCAGCGGGGAAAAGCAGCAAGAAAAAGAGGACAAGGGCAAGAACTACTATCGTATGGAACGCTCTTATGGCTCCTTCAAGCGCTCTATTCCAATTCCATGCGAGGTCAAAACCGATGCTGTCGACGCCACATTCAAGAAGGGGGTCTTGAGCATCGTCCTCCCGAAGGCTACTGAAGGGCAGTGCCGCCAAAAGATTGCCGTTAAAACGGCATAACGACAACAGACCTGACAGGTTTTTCTTAAACCTGTCAGGTTTGTCTATTTATGGTACTTTTCCCCACTGATGATCGTCGCCGCGCGGTACAACTGTTCCAACAGAATGACGCGCGCCATCTCGTGCGGAAACGTGAATGACGAGAGCGACAGGGTGTTCTGGCAAGCCGCGATGACTGCCGGCGACAGTCCCAGCGGCCCCCCGATCAAGAAGGCCAGACTGCCGTAGACCTCAATTTGCTGGCGCAAAAAAACTGCCAGCCCGGGGCTGTCCATTTGTTTGCCGGTTACCGACAACGCAATCCTACGCCGCGCGTCCTGTGCGGCTGAGAGCAGCGCCTCTCCTTCGCGTTGCACTGCCACAGCATCCGACGCGCCGCGCCCTACGGCGTCTTTGACCTCCACCAGCGTCACATCGGTGTAGCGGCGCAAGCGCGCCAGATAGTCTTGCTGCGCCGTCCACCACTCGTCGTGCAATTTTCCTACTGCAACGATGATGATCTTCCCCGCCTGACGCACGTTCATACCCTCTCTTTTCCCCCGCCTGCGAGGGGAAGGAGAATCTCTCCCCACGCTGCTTCCAGCAGAAGCGAAGTATCAACCTGTGCTGAACCATCCTGCGCTTTACCTGCGTCCATCCTCAACGCTTGAATTATGGCGGTTCTTCAGGATTTCGTGGGGTTAAAATAAGAAACCGGCCACGGATGTACACGCCAAGTATAAAAAATCTGTGCAATCCGTGTCATCCGTGGCGAAAACTAAAGCTATTTTCCCATGACCACGCCAAGTCCCGGAAAAACCATTATGGCATAGTCAGGGTAAAAAGCAATAGCAGAATTTTGCATAGTTACAGAACAAGTTTGCCCATCCCTTGCCGGATTTCGTTTTTTGAGGTAGTATATAGCTATGGCGCTGTAGCGAGAGGGCAAATTCCACATCATCACGAACACGGTGGCTCGGTCTGGAGACCGGCCACAGCCATTCAGGGGCCATTCCCAGATGACTGGCGACTCTTTTCCAATAATCTGTCGTATACCCTGCTGGCTCTCGCCCCACGACTCAATGGAAAGTTGAAAATTTACGTAAAAGATGTAGAATTATGATTGTCATGACCCGTAGGGGGAAGCGCCATTTTAACCAACTAGGTAAGGAGGTCGAATGGAACAAAAAAATGAGCCGCTTTAGAAAGGGAATTACCACAACAAATCCAGCAGCATAGTATTAACAAGCAAAGGAGAAACCAAAAGGAGAAACCAAGATGAAAACTTCACAGAGAACCTTAATCACCGCGGCCCTCGTTGTAATCCTGTGTGCCCTGTTTGTTGCCGGCATCAGTGCGGCTCCGGCAGCGCCCAACGGGCCTGTAACCATCAACAAGGCCGTATCACCGCAGATCATCGAACCTACCTACACCGGCGTGTTAACCTACACCATCACATTGACAAACGATTATACCGAAACCGTTGAAAATGCGATCATGACAGATACTCTTCCTACGGCGCTGTCATTTGGCGGGTGGGTGACACAAAACGGAGCGATCAACGTCGGCGACACGATCACGTGGACAGGCCGTATTACGGCAGAAACATCCCTCGACTTCGTCTTCACCGCTCAGGTGCCGGGGCCAGAGACGCTGCAAGGTTTGATAGACGAAGGCATCGTCAACACCGCCTATCTCGGCCATCTGGATGGTACTGTCATCCTCCCCGGTAGTATCTCCGACAGTGCCACCACCCGCTTTTACCGCTACCTCTTCCTGCCGCTGGTGATGCGCAACTTCGCCCAGTAGCCGGAAGCGCCCCCGCCGTGGGGTCCATGACAAGGGGGAGACAACATGCTCTCCCCCTTTGTCTAAAATCAATCGCTTGTAGACGGCATCCAATGAAAGGAGGTGATGGAGCATTCAAAAGTGCTAAGGGGCATGCAGATCGAACCTGTCTTGGATAAACATAGCGTCATAGCATATTTCTTCACAATTTCTAGATATGTTGCAAGGAGGAGTTTGCAGATGAAAACCAAGCTACACAAACGAGTTTTTTCGCTTTTCAGCATGCTAGTCGTCCTGAGTATGGTATTTGCACTTAACTACCCCGCCACTGGCACAATACGCCGGTGGGATTACAGGCCTTCAGCCGACTGCACTTAGTGTTACCGGAGACGATCATCTGAACGTCAACGCCCCGGCAGCTCAGGCCTATATCGCCCATTTGAAAGCAGCGCAGGCTGAAGTCGCCCGGAGCATTCAAAAAGCCATCCCAGGGGCTGTAGTGGAACGTGATTACCAAGTTGTGTTCAACGGTCTGGCGATCAAGCTTCCCCAGCCAGATGAGCAGGCCCAACTAAAGCTGTTCAAGATCCCCGGGGTTAAGCAAGTTTTCCGCCAGCAAATCTACTATCCCGACATGTACGCCAGCCTACCGCTGATTGACGCCCCTGCGATGTGGGAAGCGCTGGGTGGGCAGGATGTTTCCGGTGAAGGGCTGAAAGTGGCCGTCATCGATACCGGCATCTACATCACCAACACCTGCTTCAATCCCGCGGGCTACACCTATCCCGCCGGCTTCCCCAAGATGGACACCGACAAACCCGCCGCCACCAACGCAAAAGTGATTGCAGCGCGCGCGTACTTCCGCCCGGACGATCCACCTGTAGCAGGCGATGAAGGAACCTGGGCCGGACCTCAAGGCAGCAGCCATTCAACCCACGTCGGCGGTACGATTGCCTGTGTGCCCGGCACAGTAGCAGAAACCGGCGGTTACACCGCGACCATCAGCGGCGTCGCCCCGGCGGCACAACTGATGAGCTACCGGGTCTTCTACCCGGCGCAAAGCGGCAGCAGCAGTGGATGGAGCGCTGAGTTGATCGCTGCCATCGAAGACGCCGTCATCGATGGCGCGGACGTCGCCAACAATAGCTGGGGCGGCGGTGCATCCTCTATCTATCCCGATCCTCTCGATCTGGCCTATGATGCAGCCTGGGATGCCGGTGTCGTCGTCGTCTTCTCCGCCGGCAACAACGGCCCATATCCGAACACAACAGATCATGCTTCGGATAAGGACATCACCGTTGGTGCCAGCACCACCAGCGGTACGATTGCCGCTGGTCGTCTAGGCGTCAGCGCGCCAACGCCGATTTCGTCCACACTGCAAAATATGGCTTTCGCCACCGCAGGATTCGGCACAGCGCTGGAGGTTGGAGAAGTATATCAGTATGCATACCTGCCGTCCGCTGCGGTTGATCCTGCGAATGTCCTCGGATGCAATTCCTGGCCCGCCGGTACCTTCACCAACAAAGCTGCTCTTATCAGGCGCGGTAGCTGCGATTTCAGCCAAAAGGTCTACTACGCCCAGCAAGCCGGTGCAGAATTCGTCATCGTCTATAACAACGCCGGCGACGGTCTGATCTCTATGGGCGCCGGGGCCTTTGCCGGTCAGGTCACCATCCCCTCCGTCTTCATCGGGCAGACTCATGGTGTAGGAATGCTCAACTGGTATACGACTTACGGTGCGACTTCCGAATTTACGCTGAACAACGTTCCCTTCCAGGCCGGCAACACGCCTGACCTGCTCGCCAACTTCACCTCACGCGGCGCGTCCATCCGTCAGACGATGGGCGTGGACGTGGTGGCGCCGGGCGTCAACATCTTCTCTTCAGGTTACGGCCTGGGGAGCGGCGAAGCGGTTCATATGGGCTTCGGCCAGGCCAGTGGCACCAGCATGTCTGCACCTCATGTCTCCGGCGCGGCAGCGCTGCTGAAGCAACTGCATCCTGATTGGACGCCCGGACAGATCAAGTCCGCGTTGATGAGCACGGCCGAACTCGACCTGCTGGACTACGATGGTGTCAGCGAGGTCGGCGCAACAGACCGCGGCGCAGGTCGCATCGATCTGGGCATGGCCGGCGATCCCGGCTTGACCTTCGACAAACCGAGCCTGAGCTTCGGCTATATGGCTATTGGCGGAAGCGCCAGCGAGACCGTGGTCGCCACCGACGTCTTCAGCCACGCCGCGACCTCCACCTACACCGTGACGGTCGAAGAGACCGGCGATGTAACAAAGACCGGCTACTTCACGCTCAGCGTCATGCCCAAGACCATCACCGTCGATGGCAAGGGGGACACAGCTTCTTTCGATGTAGAAGTTGAGATCGCTCCTGACGCCCCTGCCGGAACCTACGAAGGTCTCGTCTGGCTGACGGATGGTCCGCACACGGCGCACCTTCCGGTCTGGATTCAGGTATGGCCGGAAAAGAGCAACAAGGTTTTGCTGTTGGACAATGACTTCAGCAGCTACCTGCTGGATTATCCAGACTACACCTGGTACTACACCAGCACGCTGGAGGCTCTCGGCGTCCCGTATGACTACTACGATGCCGATATGTACTTTGGAGGCGCGCAAACGATCCCCGATCTGGCAGTGTTGCAACAATACAAAGCCGTGATCTGGTACACTGGCGACCACTGGCAATATAATGGCTATTACACCGTCGCCACACCGTTGACCGTGATGGATGAACAAATCCTCACCGGTTATCTCCAGGGCGGAGGACGTTTGTTAGCCACCGGTCAGGATCTGGCCACTACCCTGCGTGTTGATACCGGCAATGCGAATACAAACCTCTACGGCGGCTTCCTCGGCGCCGAGTGGCTGCAGGACAATGTCTTCTCCGGCACGCTGAAGACAGACCAGCGACAACTGAACGGCCTGGGCTTTGCTTCCGATCTCGCAGTGGACCTTACGCTGCCTGCCACTCTCATTCCTGACGGCGCCGGTAACCAGTACTACGTCGATGAGATTAAAGTTCCTGATGTCGGCGCAGGGCAGCCCGAACCCGTAGTGATGCCCGAACCGATCTTCCAGGCCACCAGCGGCGACCACGAGGCCGATGGGTACACAGGTCTGGCGACTTCTTCGGATGTTTCGTTGGAAGATCCGATGACCCATGCTGATTGGCGCACCGTCTATCTCTCCTTCGGCTTTGAGGGCATCAACAACCCGCCGCCGGAAACATTCGTGTTTGATTCCCGGGCAACGACGATGATGCACCTGTTAGGCTTCCTGTTCACACAGCCGACCGTCACGCTGCCCGACTACGATGTGGATGCAGGCGCAGTGGAACTCGTTGCCACCGCCGGCTTTGCCTCCGAAGATACCACCGATCTCGTGCAGTATCGCTGGGACTTCGGCGACGGCTCTGCCATCCAGACGACTACGGTCCCGACTGTGACCCACACCTACGGAGCTGGCATGTACACAGCGCGGGTAGAAGTTTCCGACTTCTACGACCATACGGCCATCGACGAAGGCACTGTGACGGCGACCGGTTACACACTCACCGTCAATACAATCGGCAACGGTAATGTAACGCCTGTACCCGACCAGACGGAATATGCCCCCGGTACACAAGTACAACTAACGGCGACGCCCGATCCCAATTGGTTCTTCGCCGGATGGAGCGGTGATCTCACCGGCGCCACTAGTCCCGTAACCCTGACTATGGATGCCAACAAGGTCGTCACTGCCACGTTCTCGCTCAGTTGTATTCCGGCGGATGGAGTTAACTTCGCGTGGACGCCGCTTCAACCTACAGTAGGAGAAGAAGTAACCTTCGACGCTACAGTGTTGACAGGGACTGTTCCATTCAGTTACACCTGGAACTTTGGCGACAGACCAGACGATGTGCTAGGCACAAACAGCATCACACATACCTTCCCCCTCACCAACACCGCGCGAAGCTACACCGTAACGCTCAATGTGGCCAACGCCTGTACAGTGAGCGGCGTAGAAGTTGAAAAGGCGATTACCATTCAGCCCAAAGTCATCTACCTCCCCCTCGTTATGCGCGCCTACACGGTTCCCTAACGTCACGGCACGTCTGTAGCCGAATATACCGGCTGCGTCATCCACAGGGAGGGCATTCTCATGCCCTCCCTGTGCATAAACAAACATAGGGCGAGTTGGCAACTCGCCCTATGTTTCTAAAAAAACCTCTCAGGACTTGTGTGGTGCGGCTACCCCGCCTGGCTTTGCAGTGTTCACCCTCCGGTGACCTGCCTCTTCTTCCAAATCCTGAGAGGATCAACCATTATCTTTATTATACGAGGGGTTTCCGCGCACGTCAATAGAACATCTGAACAGTTTCCAGTTTTCAGTCCTCAGTTCTCAGTTTTTTGCTCTCCAGGAGTTTCGATGTATGATGAATACGTGATGCGTGTCCGTGAGGAATGATGAATGAAACGTCTGCTCTGGTTTCTGCTAGGGATCATACTTGGCTTTGGACTGGCGCTGTTCATTGGGTGGGAGTTGCTGCCCATACAGCGCGCCAATTCGTCGCCGGCGCTGCTGCGCCGTGACTACCGGGAGGAATACATCCGCCTGATAGCCGCCGCGTATCAGGTGGATGGCGACCTGCCCCTGGCGCAAAAACGCCTGGTGGCCCTACAGTCCGATACGTTCACCACGCCCCTGATTGATGTCACCGAGCGGTGGATTCAACAGGGCAAGCCCGATACGATCCTTATCCCTCTCGTGCAACTGGCCCACGATCTGGGTGTGAGCACGCCGGCCATGCAGCCCTATCTCCAGCGAGGTCAACCATGAAATCCTGGGGCGTCCTCATCACCGGTCTCGTCCTCGGCCTCGCAGCAGGATTGGTCTACACGTGGGTCATCTCCCCGCCTCAATACTACGACACTTATCCGCCACTGCTCGATAAAACGTATCGCACGGAGTGGATTCAGATGACGGCGCTGGCCTACGGCGCGGAGGGCAATTGGAACCGGACGCAATTGCGCCTGCAAGGTTTGGCGGAGGCGGAGATCCGCCCTATCGTGGCTACAGTGTTAGAGCAGGCCGTCGTGGCCGGACGTCCCCTCGTCACCTTGCAAAGGCTGGCGGAACTGGCCGCGTTCTATGGCGTCGATACGCCCGCCGTCCACATCTACACAGGAGAAGTGACCGTCGTTCCGCCGCTGCCGCCGGCGTCATCCCCTACCCCGCCGGTCATCGTTCCCCCCACAGCCACGGTCAGTTCCCCTACCGCCACACCATCTCCCAGGCCAACGCTGACGGCCCCCTCCCCCCTCTCCACACCCCAGCCACTCACAGCACTGCGCATCGTATCGCAGACCTTCACCTGCGAGGCTCAACCGCACATCACCGTCTCCCTGATGCTGTCCCACACCATCACCGTGCGCCGACGCGAACAAGTCGAGATGCTCCCTCTGCCGGGCCGTGAGGTCTGGTTGCTCTGGGAAGACGGAGCGGACCGTGCCGTCACCGGGTTCAAGCCGGAGGTCGGGCTGGAACGCGCCGATTTTGCCGTCGAACCGGGACACGTCTATAAACTATACATCGACACCCCGCAGGGCGTTCCGCTCTCGACCATCCAGGTAGAACCCTGTACAACGGATGCGGGCGAGGGATGGGTCAGCCGGCTCTTGATGCTTCTGGAACAGGAATAATCTCGATTGCATCCTGGCAGGTATGGCGTATAATTTGGCAATGCGTCCTACATAACTGACTATTTTCGGAGGAGGAGGTACTCAATGCGCAAATTAGGGATATTTCTGGCCGGTTTGCTCGCAGGTCTATTGACAGGCGGAGTCTTATTGTTGCTTTTCACGCCCCAGTCCGGTGCGGCGCTGCAGAAGCGTATCCGCGAGAAGCTCGAGCAAGTGGTAGAAGAGAGCAAGGCAGCGGCCGAAACACGGCGGCTGGAATTGGAGGAGCAATTGGAGTCGTTCAAACAAGGGCGTCCCATCGTACTGCAAGCCGCCGAACCACCGGCTCCCCAATAAGACCCGGCGCCAAGATAAACGGCGGGGTTCCGCCCCGCCGTTTTATATCTTAGGACTTACGCAATGACAATGTTTTTCCACCGAGAGGTCGCCAAGTACGCAGAGAAATCACAAAATCTTTGCAATCTCTGCGTACCCGGTGGTAAGATGGCACCTGTTCGCGTAAGTCCTAATCTGTCACCTCTACTGAGTTCTCAACAACCTGCTGTGGCGACGAAAGTCGCAAACAGCGGCCACATGGTGTCTCCAGTCTTGACCATGGCCTCCGGGTGCCATTGCACACCCATACAGAAGGGATGATCGCGGAGTTCTATGGCCTCTACAATGCCGTCATCAGCCCTGGCAACCACGGTTAGTTTGTCGCCGAGGGCCTTGACCGCTTGATGGTGCGCGCTATTCACAGCAAACGACGTTCCGCCAAGAATCGTTGCCAGCCGGCTTGAGGGTTCCACCGTCACTGAATGTACCACATTCTCCATGGGACGGCCGGGAGCAGAGCTATGATCCAATGCTGTGGGGATATAGGCGGCAATGTCCTGATATAAAGTTCCGCCCAACGCCACGTTGAGCACTTGATGTCCACGGCAAATCGCCAACAGGGGACGCCCTGACGCCAACCACTTCCGCACTAGCCCCAGCTCGGAAGCATCGCGCTCGGCATCCACTTGCCCCATCCAGGGTTCGCTCACTTCACCGTAGAGAAGAGGATCGATATCCCCGCCCCCGGAAAGCAACAGCCCATCCAGATGCGCGACCAGAACATCCCAATCCTCATCCATCACCATTGAGGGAATGATCACCGGTGTTCCGCCTACGTGCTGAATAGCACGGAGATAGGTCTCCCCAACGGCGTCCATCGGGCTATGAAGCAAACGGGCGGAAATATCTTTCCGCCCGGTAACGCCAATCAGCGGTTTGTGTGAGGCCAATGAATTCCCCTAGTCGTGCAGTTCCCTCAAGCGGGCAGATTTACCGCTACGCTCCCGCAGGAAATACAACTTCGCACGGCGTACCTTGGAATGCCGCACGACTTCTACTTTCTCGATACGCGGCGAATGGAGCAAAAAAGTACGCTCCACGCCAATGCCCTGCGAGGCAACCCGCCGCACGGTAAAACTCGCGTTGACACCGCCGCCCTGCATGCGGATAACCATTCCCTGGAAAACTTGAATGCGTTCGCGGTCACCTTCCACAATGCGCACCGCAACCTTCACTATATCTCCGACCCGCACAGTCGGGATATTGGGATTGGGTATGGTCATCTGGCGTTCCAATGATTGTACCAGGTTCATTTTATCATCTCCCTCACCACATCATCTTCCAAAAACTTGCCGCCATAGCTGGCGGCAAGGAAGCATTATACCATAGTCTTCTGTAATGACAATCATCCCCCCGCGGAGATTGGAGTAAAAATCCCAACCTCCTCTCATTTGACCCGAATGCGCCATCCTTCCTGGAGATAATCGGCGTCGCGCGGTAAGCCCCGGCTTTCCCAAAGATGCGCATTCCACGCCCAAAACTGCTGCTTGGTCAAACCATGCCGGGTGATGATGCCCCACACGGTATCGTTCGTCGTCACGGTGATGTAAACAGGTTGTGGAATGGCCGCCATCCCTGCCGCCACCGGTTCGGGCGTTAGCACCTTTTCGGCGGCTTGCAGACACTGCACGTTGAGCGATCCGAATAAAGGCCAGAGTGCTTTTTCAGCATCGGCAGCGTGGTACACGCTGAAAAAATCCACACCATGACGCGCAATGCTTTCCATCCAGGGAATCAGTTCCTCAGGCGTGAAAACCGGTCCAGACCATTTATGCAACGGCGACAAAACAGGGTAAATCTCCGGCGTTTCATTCCACAACAGGCTGAGGGTGTCCAGAGTTTGGTAAATATCGTGATGCACAATCTGTTCAGGATCGTTTCCCCAGGCGGCAAAAGCAAGCGGCATCCATCCGGCCCGACAGACTGGCGCCAGCACATCAAAGAGGCGACGGTCCGGCAAATGGGCAAACGGCGGGGTTGCCAGATAAAGCCGTTGGCGTGGAATTTCGGCATTGCTCAGAGCTTCAGCCAGGGGGCGCACTTGATCGGCAGTCACGAAGGCGCTGCCGAGAAACAAGACCGTCGCCTGATAACCCAGGTTCTGCGATTCGACGATAGCCTTGAGCGCATCCTGAGGAGCGTGGTCGGTGATTTGTACCCAGGCCAGCGGTTGGAAACCCAAAGTTCGTACTCTTTTGACCATCGTGCGCGCCGTTTCGGGGAAGTAATACGGGCCATGGCCGACCTTGACCAACAAGGAGGTGGCCCCAATGCTGGTTGCCATCTCCGCGGCGCGCTGAAGGTCATACGAATGGGCCAACCATATTCCTTTTCCGCAAAGTTTTGCCATACGCCTCTCCGTTGCCAAAGTACGTTTCATTATAAACGGGATTACCCAAACCGCAAGACCTCGGCGTCCCGCGTGACAATGACACCTGAATGGCGGTGGCCGGTCTCCCGACCGAGCCATCGCCGGCCCAGGCGGTGGCGGACACGGTCGGAGCCCGGCCCAAGCCCTGCCCCCTCATGGGCACGATACCGCTTGACAAGCCCTTACTGCTCTTTACAATGGAGGGTATGCAAAACAAAAGTCTGGGCATACTAACGATGGTTGTCCACGGGGTGCTTCTGGCATGCACGGGTTTCAGAGTCTAACGCCGGTCCAGCGACGGGTTTTATGGGGATTGGCAGCCGGCGTCGTCCTCGTGAGCGGACTTTTAGGCTGGAGCGTGTGGACGGCCCTTCAATCACACCCCATCCTTTCGCCTTTGCCCACGCCGGCGTTCCAAGATACTGCCCTTCCATCATTATCACCATCCCCCACACTAAAACCGTCCATTACCTCCCCCACTTTACCCGCCTCTACCTTGACATCGCCTTTCGATGTCGCGCAGGCAGGGTTGATTGCCGCCCAAGTCTCCGATGCCCGCGGCCTTCTGCCGCGATGGAGCACACCTTTGACGCTGGTTGATGCTCACACCATGGCAGTGGCTCTCTACCAACACTATAAAGTGCAGCCGCCGTTGCCCCTTTCTATGCAGACCGCGTTGAAAGCCCTGCGACTCTGGCCCGAGGACGATACCCAGATGCAGGTCGACCCGGTAGCGCAAGCCCAGACCCTGGCGGCGCTGTATGTCTCAAACACCGCTGAACTCTACCTGCGGCGCGACTGGACGGGTCCGCGCGACCTATTGGAGTGGCAAATCGCGTATGGCTACGCCCGGGCGACTTCCGATCAATATGGACAGTTACCGCAGCTCATCGCCAATGCAGATTCGCTGGATCGAAGGCTGGCGCTGACGGCCACGGGCGACGGCGATGCGCTTTTCTCGCTCTGGCTTTATGCCGGCGTCACCCCAGGAAGCGCTCAAGCGCAAGCCTTGACGGATTCCATCACCCAGGCCATCATCCCCCGCTGGAAAACCGCCGCTCCCTTGTGGAATGATCTCACCCGTCTCACGCTCGACTTGGGCAATGTCTTCGTGACGGATCTATACACGCGCGGCGGCACAACAGCCATTGATGCGGCCGTACTGCGCCCTCCCCGCTCCACCGAACAACTGTTGCACGTGGATCGTTACCTTGAAGACGATGCGCCGGAGCTATTGACGCCACTCCAGCCACCCTTAGGAAAAGGATGGGTCTTGACTCACACCGACACACTCGGCGAAGCTATGCTGCGCCTGACCGTAGCAGAATGGAGCAACACCACCGCCAGGGTCGAAACAGCTCTCACCTGGGGCGGCGATCTGCTGCAGATATGGGCCGGCCCAGACGGGGCCGATGCTATCGTCTGGCAAATCGGGTGGGATTCCAACCGGGATGCAGTGCATTTCTACGGGCAATTGATGGATATTCTACCGCACCCACTCCTTCCCGGCCTGATCCTCGATACAATTCCCGCGACGACATTGCCCCCCGGACACTGGTGGTCGGGGCGGCAGGGCGCAGTCTTTCTTTACCGTTCCGGCAAGAGGGTCTGGTTGATATGGGGGACAGATGTCGTCGCCGTCGAAACGATAGGAGCCACGTTGAAGTCAACGCTATGAAATCAAAAATGCGAACAGCGGTGCGCGTTGTCCTGGTGGGAGGCGCGCTCTGTGCGGCCTGGACGGCCTGGACGTTGACCGCACGCTATGAACCTCTCATCTATGTCCCGGCAGAGCTGAAGCAGATTCCACGCCAACCCGTCGCCGTGGTCTTTGGAGCGGGCTACTGGCCTAGCGGCGCCTTGAGCATGATCCTCAAGGATCGTCTGGACGCCGCCATCGAGCTGTACCGGGCAGGGCGCGTGCAAAAATTACTCTTCAGCGGCGACAACCGCTTCGCCGATTACAACGAGCCGGCGAAGATGTTGGAATACGCTCTCGCGCAGGGTGTACCCCGCGATGACATCGTCCTCGACTATGCCGGTCGGCGCACCTATGACACGTGCTATCGCGCCCGCGACATCTTTCAGGTCCGCGATGTAGTGCTGGTCACCCAACGTTATCATCTGCCGCGTGCCCTCCATACCTGTCACGCCTTGGGATTGAACGCCGTCGGCTACGTCGCCGACCGGCAATCCTATCCGCGCCGCGACCTGGTGTGGTACTGGATGCGCGAAGTCCCTGCCCTGTGGCGTGGCTGGTGGGATACCTACATTGCCCACCCCACGCCGGTATTGGGGGAGCCATTGCCGATTTTTGTGGAAGAGGATGCCATGGATAAGCATTGAGAGGGTTGGCGTAGCCAAAATCTTGTGTGGTTCCGGTTCGTCCGGGAGAGGAGGAGAAAAATTATGTGGCCGACACGCGAAGAAGCATGGAAGGTATTGAACGAGTACACGCAGAACCCGCATCTGATCGCGCACGCACTGGCGGTGGAAGCGGGGATGAAAGCCTACGCCCGCCGTTTTGACGAGGACGAAGAACGCTGGGCCGTCGTGGGGTTAATCCACGACTTTGAGTACGAGCGGTATCCCGACCTGGGAGCGGGAGGACATCCCTTCAAGGGCGCGGAGATCATGCGCGCGATGGGCTGGGATGAGAGCCTGATCCGCGCCGTCGCCGCGCATGCGCCGGAACTCACCGGCGTCACCCCAGACACACCCATGGAAAAAGCCCTCTACGCCGTAGACGAATTGACCGGCCTGATCACGGCCACGGCACTCGTACGTCCGAGCAAGTCCATCCTGGATGTGCAGGTCAACTCGGTGCGGAAAAAGTGGAAGGACAAGGCCTTTGCCGCCGGCGTCAAACGTGAGGACATCGAGCGCGGCGCAGCGCGGCTGGGTGTCGAACTATCGGAGCACATCGGCATTGTCCTGGAAGCCATGCAAGCCATCGCCGCCGAGTTGGGTCTGGAGGGCACACCAGCATAAAGCCGTCCCTATGACGACAACCATCGCCGGGTTGCCACAGACGTGCAGACTTGGAACGGGCTACATCGTTGGATCAACGGCAAAGTCTTGCTGGAAGAATACCTTTATCCACAGATGTTTGTGCCAACCGGACTTTCCCAGGCGCGGGTCCGTAGCCTTTTGATAGAAGCCGGGCACACACGCATGCCGGATGAACTGCAAGCCGGTTCTTCAGGATTTCGTGGAGTCGAAATAAGAAACCAGCCACGGATTGACACGCAAAGTATAAAAAATCGGTGCAATCCGTGTCATTCGTGGCAAAAACTAAAGTCGTTTTTCCATCACCACGCCAAGTCTCAGAGAACCGGCAGGCTCTATCGCGCCGTTGGTCAATCTGACCGCTGATTTTCGCAGAGGAGAAATTCATGGATCAAACCCTACGTCAAACCTACATCCACAAAGCCGAAACCGAGCTGCGGGAGAACATCTTGCCTTTCTGGATCAAGCACGCGGTCGACCAAGAACGCGGCGGATTCTACGGGGAAATCTCCAACACGCTGGTCGTAGACAAGGACGCGCCGCGCGGGGCGCTGCTCAGTTCGCGCATCTTGTGGACCTACGCCGCCGCCTATAAACGCTATCGCGCGCCGGAATACCTGGAGATGGCTCGTTGGGCCTACGACGATCTCCTGACGCACTTCTGGGACGACACCTGCGGCGGCCTATACTGGATGATCGCTGCGGACGGTGAGCCAATCCGCCCCCGCAAACAGATCTATGGGCAGGCATTCGGCATCTACGCGCTGGCGGAATACTACAGCGCCACCGGGGCACAAGACGCGCTCGACAAAGCCATCGCGCTCTTTCGCCTGATGGAGGAACACAGCCACGATCCCCGGTACGGCGGTTATTTCGAGGCGTACACGCGCGACTGGCAGCTCGAGACCGACCTGCGGCTGAGCGCCATCGACATGAACGAGATGAAATCGATGAACACGCACCTGCACGTGATGGAGGCGTACACCAACCTGCTGCGCGTCTGGGACCACAAAGAACTGCGCCTGCGCCAGGCAGAGAACATCGACCTCATGATGCACCGTATCATCAGCCCGACGACGTTTCACACCTTGCTGTTCTTCGATGAAAGCTGGAATTCGCGCACCGACCACATCTCCTACGGGCACGACATCGAAACGAACTGGTTGCTGGTTGAATCCGCCACCGTACTGGGGGACGAACGCCGCAGCGAAGAAGCCAAGACCATCGCGGTGAAGATGGCGCAGTCGATCTACGACGAGGGGTTGGATGCCGAGGGCGGCCTGGTCAACGAAGGTGATCCGAGCGGCGTCACCGACCCCGATTTCGAGTGGTGGCCTCAGGCCGAAGCCGCCGTCGGCTTCCTCAACGCCTATCAGCTTTCCGGGCAAGCCCATTTCCTGCAAGCCGCATTGCGCAGTTGGGACTTCATTGAGACCTATTTCATCGACCGGCAGTACGGCGAGTGGTTCCGCCACGTGACCAAAGACCATGCTGTGGATAGATCCGCCGCTAAAGTGAGTTTCTGGAAATGCCCGTATCACAACGGGCGGGCGTGTATGGAACTGATCGACCGGCTGGGCAAGATGTAGTTAAAGCGAATGGGCGATTCGCTCTACCCAACCGACTATTTTCCGGGGGAGAGACATCAAGGCGCTTCGGTCGGTAAGGAAACCCCGAAGACATCGTCGCGCAGAGGGCGGATTTTGTCCCACAACGGCAGCAGCACCTGCCCGCCGTCCGGCGTTGTCCAGGGGCGCACGCACGTATCGTCAATCACGCGAAAACGAAGGTTGGCCCCTTCTACCTGCAGCGCCTGCGTCGCCAGTTTGGCGATGACGTCAAGCGACATATCGGTCTGCACCGAGGCTTGTAGCGTCGCGTAAATTTCCGGGGCATTGTCCAGCAACTCCGGCAGCAGTTTGAGGTCGGCCACACGCTGAAGAATTGCCCTGAGAATTTGCTGCTGGCGGCGTGTGCGGTCGATATCGCCGCCGTTGTAGCGGGTACGGGCATACTTCAACGCCATATCCCCATCAAAGTGCTGTGGTCCGGCCTCGATGGTCAGTCGTCCATAAACTTCCTCACCATCCGGCCCCAAAAAAGGGTAGTTGGGATCGTCGATGGTGCGCTCCACGTTCACATCGATGCCACCGATCAGGTCGACCAACGTCACTAAGCCCTGGAAATCCACCCGTACATAATGCTGGATGGCGACACCCAGGTTCTGCCTGACGGTCTCCATCGCCAACGCCGGACCGCCACCGGGATAAGCATCCACGTCTCCCAGGTAACAGGCCGTGTTGATGCGCCCGTTGAGATGATCGGGAATCGGCACCCACAGGTCACGGGGGATCGACAGGACGCCGGCCTGTCCCGTGTCCGGATCGAGCGTCAGCAGTATGATCGTGTCTGTCTGCCAGGGACCGTCATCTTGCGGGCGGACGTCACTGCCGAGCAGCAGAATCGTGGTGCGGGCGAGGTTGCGCCGAATAGGGGGCAAGGGCGTGGAAGCGGGTGGCTCCGCGCCGGGATTGTCTGTGGTGGAACCGTCCTCGACGGTCACACCGACAGCGGTGGGGAACGGCAGTACGGTGTCCTCCGGCAGGGAGGGTGTTGCGAGAGCAGGCGTGGCAGGGGCTTCCAGCGCCGCCGCGCGTTGCCGCATGCGGTGCAGGGCAAAGTTTCCCAGGATGACGAGCACCAGGATACCCAGGCTAAGGCTGACGAGCATCACCCGCGAGGGCCAGCGTCGGATATGAGCATCGATGTCGGAATACACCTTACTCTCCCCACAAGATCAGGACAACTTCAATTACAATTATACAAAACCCTGGCGAAGGTGCAAACTTCGCCGGTCCTTCAGGATGGCGCATGGTTGGAATTAAGAAACCGGCCACGCATTGAGGCAAAAAGTATAAAAATTCGTGTCATTCGCGATACAAACTTAAAACTGTTGTATCTATTCATTGGACTTTTGACAAATGCCTCGATAAACAGGGCCCGGTATTGACAAAAAACGGAACTGCGGCACAAGTAGTGTATGGACAACATTACTCTACACACTACCAATTTGCAGCAGTTCCGGTACACATTGTACCAGAACTTTAACAATCGAGCGGATGCGTTG